>Ga0111539_10013323_pt1 | contig 10275 bp, 6 predicted proteins | sample RhiMethybrSRZTD1_FD_79667 | JGI IMG/M metagenome (GOLD analysis project Ga0111539, IMG submission 79667) | Populus rhizosphere microbial communities from Tennessee, USA - Rhizosphere MetaG P. TD hybrid SRZTD1 (version 2) (version 2) | ecosystem: Host-associated > Plants > Roots > Rhizosphere >... | reverse complement strand
GGCAGAGAGCGTCGTGCAGCACTGAGATGCGCCTTAGGAGTCTATACATCCTCTGGTGGCCCCAGAAGCGAATATCCTTGGGGAATGCAAAGGCCATTGTCTGGACCTCGTAAATTTTCGCGTTCCAATCAGTGTGCGTTCCTGGAGCGAGTGAGGAACTTCGAAATTGCAGCAGCCAATATGGGTACGAAAGCCGGTGCCCACTTCCGGCAGGTGAAGCCGACAATTCCACCTCACCCTACCGTGCGCCAATCCTCCGGTCTCGCATCAAAAGCCAGCGCTATGTCGCTTGATCTCGCGCGCGGGTGCTGTAGGTCGGCACCCTCGCCGCTGCAGCACTTCAATCGCGCCGATTGCCGGAGAAGGTCGCTGGAGGCATTCCCACCCCACCTGATGATCAACGGCGCGAGTGCCATCGGCCCTTTGTGCTGGCAACGACGGCCAATTCGATTCCAATCGATCTGGAATGCCAACCGTTGCAGATGAGACTGACAGGTACGTTCTTGTGTCCGGAGGTTCTTCATGTCTGTCACTGCATGAGCGGTGGCAAATCCGCGATACCCTCGCTTTGGCGTCTGCGGGGCTGGTGGCGCGAGATCGCAGAGACTAGGGCTTCCTGGCCGAGGAACAGCCTGATTGGCCCGGCCAGGCACGACTGATCCTCGACAGTTGGGCGTCGACACTTCGAGGAGCAGCAGGTGTTCCGAAGTGCCGACGCCGAAGTGTCGACGCCCAGCGAGGGTGGAGCACGTTGGACACCGAAACGAATAGGCAGACATTGCGAAACCTGCGGACAAGGGCCGCGCTATCTCCTTTTTTGCATCTCGCGCGCCAATTTAGCTAAGTTCTCGGCGGCCCTTGGCGAGGTGGTCATCCACTCATCGCTTTCTCCGCCGGTAACCAACTCCTCGCCGCTCTTGGGCTGATTAGTTAGGCGGGATGACTGAAGCTCATCGAACGTTAGCCAGTACATGTCCTTATGCGGGGTTGCCAATAACCTCAACATGAGGTTGGCATCGACGCCCATTTCGACGAAGTAATCCTTCATTGTGACGTAGGTGGCCTGCGGAACTCTGCGATCGGAAACCGCGCCGGGCACATCCCTTCCGATCACGTGGTAAGCCGCCTGATGAACGCCTACGAGGGCAGTAGGTCCAACCGAGCGCACGGTGCCTGCTGCTAGGATGTTCGTGCAGGCCGATGCGCAGCTCGCCAATTTGCCGCGCGGCAGGCCGAACTTTACGTGGAGAGCCTCGGCCTTGCGGCATACCTCGGGTGTAGATGTGCAGCGGGCAGACTCTGTGCGCGTCACATAAACGTCGAGCTTGCGAGCGCGAATCATCCGTCCAACCTCGTAGGAGGCTGCTAGGTTGCCTCCCAAGGAATCAATGAAGATCGGAAGCTTTCGATTTCCGATGGAATTCAGCACGGCACGGAACCTCTCGGGCGTACTCCCATCAATCCGACCTTCTGCGGAAATCCATTCGGCACATTGATCGCCGCACTTAGGATTGGCGTTCCGCACGACGCTGACCTGCATTGCTGTGTTGCTGTGCGCCGGTTGGGTGAGCAAGGTCAGTGCGAGAATCGCGCCGCGATGACCTGGATCGATTTCAATGGCTTTGCGGAAATCGTCCGTCGCCTTCGAATAATTTTTCGAGTTAAGGTGCGAAAGCCCGCGATGGAAAATCACTTGAGAGCCGCTTGCTCCCATTGCGATCGCCTTGTCCAAATCGACGATTGCCAGATTGAAAGCTTTCAATGCAAGATGCGCAGTGCCGCGCAGCGCGTACAAAGTGGCGTTGGCAAGGCCGAGCTCGATGGCTTTGTTGCAGTCCGCAAGGGCCTTGTCGTACGCCTTCCTTTCCAACTGGATGTTACAGCGAACGGCGAAGCCCGTCGGTGCGGTACTGTCTAGTTCGATGGCCTTCGAAACGTCGGCCAAAGCCCGCGGGTAGTCCTTTTTGCCGCCGTAGGCGAGACCGCGCAATGCATAGGGCCAGGCCCCCGGCTGGAGGACCACAATCTTATCAAGCTCGCTGATGGCAAGGTCAAACTCCCCACGGCTGATTTGACTCTCGGCCACCTTGAGCATCATGGTTGACATCGGCGCTACGCTGGGGGGACGTGGCACAGTATCGCCTGAATAGGAGACGCCCGGGATCCGTTCCAGCCTTGCGGGAGCGGGCTGAGCAGTTGCTATAGTCGGTGGCTCTGGAGTTGCCGTGCTGCGAGCCTGCGTGGTTGTCGTTTTGTTATTGCTAGTAACCTCCGCCGTGAGACTCTCGGCGCGTGCGCGATCGGCACTTGCACTTGCAGATCTGCCCAACGCGTCAAAGACCTCAGCTCTTCTCAGATACATTTCAGCGAATTTCGGTAGAGACTCGATGACCTTGTTGTAGTCGGCAAGCGAACGATCGAATTGACCAAGCTTGCTATGGGCTTCAGCTCGAGTGATATAAGCCGGCACGAGCGAGAGCTGTAGTAAAACGAGCGAGGGCGTTAGTTCGATAGCCTTGCTCGCGTCCTCCACAGCCTGGACGAAATCGTTGCTGCGCAGGCGCGCTTTGGCGCGTTCTGCATAGGCATTGGCCATTGTGGGAGCGAGATTGATTGCCTCTTCCGCATCGGCCAATGCCCGATCGAACTCTCCTTTGGCGGTTAGACTGATACTGCGGCGCAGCCAAACTTCGGCCTTTCTCGCATCTAGCTCGATGACTTTCGAGTAGTCGGCAACGGCCCGGTCGTGGTCCTGCTTTTGCGCAAAGGCTTGCCCGCGTGCGACATAAGCGGGCGCAAAGCCGCGATTGAGGGCGATCGCAATGGTGAGATCGGCGATGGCTTTGTCGTAATCACGCCGGTCTAAGTGCAGCAAACCCCGGTTGTAGTGCGCACTGACGAGGGCGGGATTCATCTCGACCGCCTTGTCGAAGTTGGCCAACGCGAGATCGTAGCTCTTCTTTGCGAGATACGCGCGGCCTCGCTCCACATACGACTCCGACAGCTCCGGATCCAGGCGAATGGCGGTCTCGATCGCGGCGATTGCCTGGTCAAACTGCTTCTGCACAATCAACGCCCGGCCACGGGCCAGATGCCCAAAGGCGAAGTCGGGGTGCGTCTGCGTCAGTTTCTCGTAGTCGGCCATCGCTGCCGGTAAATTGGGCATCTCCATGTAAACCGCGGCACGGTTGACCAGGAGCAATGGATTAGCCGGCTCAAGCTCGAGACCGGCAGAATAGTCCTTGAGCGCGGCGGCATAAAATTGGCGCAAGGATTGTACGAACGCACGCGCCTCAAGATCTTTGGCCTGCTTGCTGTGCGCAATGGCAAATATGCGATTAATGTCGGCCTGGGTTCCACTCTGATTGCCGCTCGTCATCTGTAAACTGACACGCCGACTGAGCGCGAAGCTGTGGTTGGATCGATTGCGATCGCCTCATTAAAGTCTCTGAAGGCCGAGGCATTGTCGCCCATTTGCTGATAGGCGTTGCCACGCTGCGCCAGCGCATCGGCATTTTTCGGCTCCGCTGCCAATACCCCGGTGCAGGCTTTGATCATGCGCGATGGGGGTTGTGTGAGCTCACAGCCGCTGCCCTTGAGCGTTGCAGGGGGAGATACGAGGTAGGGCGGTGGCCGTCCCGCAGACGATTGCGCGTTGCAATCGAAAGCCGCGCTCCAACACGCCATGGCTGACAAAATGAGTGTTATGGTGGTGCTCTGCGGCCCGCTGGTCATCGCAATATCATCACGTGGTGATCGTGTAGAAACTCTGCATCGGCTGAATTTTACGCGCCCGGCCGTGGCAATTCGTTGACCGCATGTCTGCACTTTGCAATTGCAGCGACGGTAACGTCTGAGCGTCTTCCTCGAACCGGTTATATCTCAAAGCCAAAACCGTATTTCGGTCGCATGAATCCCGTCACCTCGATCCTCGTGCGGCCACATGGGGTTGTCACCGGTCGCTCCACCTTACGGATCTCCATGACCGTGTTGTTGGAAAGCCCGAGATTGCGGCCAATGAGTCGGTAGAAGAGGCCCTCCTTCTCGGTGGGCGTTGGCCGTGTTGTCGGCCTAGTTTGATCCCCCTGGCTCGACCGCCTGCAAGCTTGACCTGACCCGCTCCCTAATTGACGTCGCGCTCGAAATCGGCCAAGCCCGCCATGATGGTAGCATCAGCTTGCCCGTAGGTGTGCTGAGGTGAAAGCTCAGCCCGTTCTGCGAGCCCGTTGCAAACCGTGCTCAATGGCAGTTCCTGTGCGCCTCACTGTCGATATGAGCAGACGCAAGACAGGAAGGCAAGCTGGCCGCAGGGAGCACCCTTTGAGCCACCACTCTTAGCGGCGGCGTACTAGCCGCGCGCCTGTCGTCCTCGCTATCCTTGGGCGCCGACAAAGAAGGTGAGAACTGATCCGCGCTTGCCGTCGCAAAAGATGGAGCCAAGAGGGCGCCGCCGGCCGAGAGACATTTGCCAGATGGGACCCACAGCTGCGCGTCGACACTTCAGCGTCGACACTCGCAACACGTGCTGCCCCTCGAAGTGTCGACGCTCAACTGTCGACGCCTAAGCGAGAGCGGAGCAACTGCTTCCAGCCACCGCGAGAGCGGCCCAGAGCAAGGCCCGCTTGGCCGAGTGTGGTTCGGTCAACGATGTATAAGCGGTCCTCGACCTTAACCTGGATTAATGACAGGTGGGTAGCCACCGATCATGTCCGCTCATAGGGGTGTTGCGTCGTCACGATTGGTCGTGGCTACATCGATCATCGGTTGTTAGCTAACGACGATGAAGCCGCCGCTCGGTCTAGGAGGTCCTGCAGCAGAAGTATTGCTGAGTATGCCCGCAGTGTAGACCGTCGGCCGCCAATACCCCTCGAGCGCTTGGACCATAGCTGGCAAGCCGATGGCGACTGCGGCTTTCGCATAGAGCGCTGTTCGGTTATCCAATCCCAGTATCACTACTACTGGCTGACCACCGGCATGCGGATCAGATTGTAGGCGCGTCATCGCCAGGGTGAAAGTGGTCGCGCACGCGGGCAAGCCCGCGGCAGGCTCGGCCACCACAGAGCGAACCTCTCATTTCGAGATCACCCGAGCAGCACTTTTATCGACGCGATCCAGCAGCGTGCGCGCGTCTTCGATCTTTGCGAATGCGCTATCGTTCTCTCTGCTCGCACCCGGATTGAGCTGGTCATCGAGGTATTTCTGCACATGCTTCGACAGCCACCAGCTCATCGACAACGCCTTGTTGGGATTGCGCGTGTCCCTCTCGATCGTGATGAACGCGAAGCGATCGGGATCATCAATCCAGTTGCGAAGCTCAGCGGCGGCATACGTGGCGCGGGCCTGCCGGGTCCCGGTCAGCGCATTCAAGGGGGACAAAATGGATGCGAACCACGTGGTTTGAATCGTCGTCGGGTTCTCCAACCTGTCGGTGGTGGTCGGCTCGTTGTTGATCAGGATGATTTGTGGCGACAAACCCTGTGCCTCGAGGACGCGGGCCAGCTCCAGCGCCGTACTCGCCCCGAAGTTCTCGAAGTAGCCGCCGTCCACCACGCGGTCGATGATTTTGCCGTCCTTGCCGCGGATGTTGCCGTGCGGAGAGATAATGGGAAAGCGGGCACTCATCGTGGCACCGGTGCTGAGGCGAATGTCACAATTCCGGCAGGTCTCACCCGATTTCGCATCGATGAGCTCCGTCAGCGTCTTGTGATGGCTCGACTGCGCCTTCACGCCGGCGAACAAGTCATGCAGAACATAGGTATCCTCGAACGCCGGCTCGACCGCCCCTTCTCCGCCTACGGCTTGCATGTATGGCGTGAAGTCAACGGTCACGATCCTGCGCCCCGTGCTCACGGAGGTCCCGTTGAGCAGCAGCAGCGGCAACCAGTTTCCCCGGTCCGCGGCAAGCACACGTCGGCGGACGCTCAGCATGGTCTCGCCGAGCGTTGGCGCCTGCTCCGATTGGCCCGTTAGCCGCGCATATCTTGACTCCCATGCCTGCTCGAGCACGGCGGCGCGATCGCCTCTGCCACCGAGAACGGTCATGAGATCGCTGCTGGCGAGCGCAGCCATGACCGGAGAGAGGTAATCTCCCGCCACCAATTTCTGAAGGCAACTTCGCCAACTCTCGTGCGGCTTCGAGGCGGCAGGGGCGAACCAGTCGGCGTCGGCAATCCCCTCCTTGCACGGCGGCTGGCGAAGTCCATTGGTGGCTCGCTCGCGGCTCTGGCTGTCGGCCAACGCGGCGTAGGTCACGACCGCGCCGAGAGCGCCACCGGATACGGCGGAAATGGCGAACAGCTGCTTGCTGAACGGCTGGAGCCGCCACTCTTCAGTATGGTATTTTAGGACGGCGCGCGGAACGCCTGTCTCCGCGTCCCACACCCGCGCCGTCTGGTCGGAGGACGCAGTGACGATCCGCTGGCCGTCCAGGCTGAATGAGGCGGCCAGTACGCTACCCGCATGGGCTTTCAGAAGGGCGACCTCACTTGCGCTCTCCGCATTCCAAACCCGCGCCGTGTTGTCGTCGGACGCGGTTGCGATCGAGCGGCCATCAGGGCTGAAAGTGGCGCTGTTCACGGCCCGGTCATGAGCCCTGAGGAGCGCGATCTGTCTGCCGCTCTCTGCATCCCATATCCGCGCCGTTCCGTCCGAGGACGCGGTCACGACCCGGCGACCATCGGGGCTGAAGGCACCGCTACGCAACTGACCCTGATGGCCTCTGAGGAGGGCGATCGGCTGACCGCTCTGTGCATCCCACACCCGCGCCGAGCCATCGGACGATGCCGTCACGATTCGGCGGCTATCTGGGCTGAATGATGCTATCGGGATGCGGTCGTTGAGGTCCTTGATCAGTGCGATCTGTTTTCCCTCCTCTGCGTCCCACACCCGCGCCGTCTTGTCAGAGGACGTGGTCACAATGCGGCGGCCATCCGGGCTGAACGACGCGCTCAGCACCGAGTCGGTATGAGGCAGCATGAGGGCCCAATCTCTTCCGCTCTCGGTATTCCAAACGAGCGCCGTGTTATCAACCGAGGCAGTCACGATCCGGCGGCCATCAGCACTGAAAGAGGCGGTCTGGACCGAAGCCAAGTGCCCTTTGAGGAGAGCGACCTGCCGTCCGCTCTCCGCATTCCACAGTCGCGCTGTGCTGTCGGCGGATGCCGTCACGATGAGCCGGCCGTCCGAACTGAACCATGCGCCGTGCAATCGGGCTTGATGACCCTTCAATACAGCAATCTCGGCTCCCTTCTCCGCATCCCAAATTCGTGCTCGCCGGTCCCCGACATTAGCGGTCAGGATGCGCCGGCCATCGGGGCTGAACGCGGCTCGAAGGACCCTATGCTCTGGATCCGGCTTGTGTCCTTTTTGAACACTGCTGGTCGCGCCGTCCAAGAGCCTGCCGACGACACCAGCGACGTGAAACGCGGAGCGACTGGCACCGCCGGCCGCGGCGATGATCATGGGGCTCGGACAGGCGCGGGCATGCTCGCGCGTGTCCACGCTGCAGTCGTTCACCTCAGCCCAGCGCTCGATCTCGGTCGACAGCCGGTTGCGGGTCGGCGCAATCTCGATCGTCGCGACCGTCCGAACGTCGTTGGTGTTTCCCACTAGCAAGGTCACACCGCTGATAAGCAGAACAAACACGAGCACGAGCGGGGCACGAGCGCGGACGGACCAGTAGCTGAGATACGTGACCGGCGCGACCATGGCCCCGAGCAGGAACGGCAGCATCGGGGCGCGGTAGACGTGCTCGGCGATCTTGACCGGATGCACTGCGAATGGCAGCGCGATTGCGACGAGCGAGGCGATGACGACGCCATAGAACAGGGGGTTCACCACCCTAATAGCCGCCTCCTCCTCCCCCATTTCGCCCTTGGTGTCCCCGAAACGCAGCAGCGCTCGCCCGATCAATGAAGCCATGCCGACAGGATTCGGCCGCAGCCCACGCCATGCCAGAAAGCCGGCAACAAGCGTCAGGCCCGGCAGCAATACGAGGTGCGTGAGGTTGAAATCCCTGGACCATTCCTCGACCGCGAAGTCCTTGAAGACCAGCAGCGCCAGCACCAGAGGCATTGCCAGAAGCACGGTCACGACCCACCAGATGACCGTGCCGCCGATCCGTGCCGCCGCGAAGGGCCACGAGAACAGCCATCGGCGAAGAACGAACCAGCCCAGGACGCCGAGCAGGACGGCATAGATGATGAGAATTACGTTCTCTGAGCCGAGCATATCCGAAACGAGGTGAGCGACCGATCTGGACAGCTCCGATACAAACCCCTGGATAACGCAATACGATTCACCTTGCTCCTTGCATGCGGCGCGGGCGGCATCGAGCCGCTTATCCAAAAACTCGAGGTCCGCTAGATTGGGAATTTCCTTCGAGACGAGCCGGCGGCGCCGGGGACGACGCCGAAACGACCGTTGGCGCGTTTCCAAGCGCCATGATTTCGCCGAGCAGGACGGCGCCGAAACAAGCGACCGTGAGCAGGGGCGGCAGGAATTGCCTCACCCAAACCTGCACCGGTTCGAAGGGCGGGCGCGACTCGCTTCCCGGACCTTGCGCGAAGCGCCACAAGATCCAGCGCGAGGAGATGTAGACCGGCAGTCCCCACGCGACGATCACGACGAGATAAAACATCAGCCAATAGCCGACGCTTGACAGCAGATTATACTTCACCTCAAGAAAGAGGTCCTGCACCTGCGGCGCAGTGCCAAACATCAGCATGCCGAGTACGACGCTCGCCACGCTCACCCAAGCGATCTGCAAGCCTCGGAAGAGGCTACGAACCGTGGACCATCGCTGATAAATTTGCTCGCCGAAATCGGCGGATCGAGTGCGCTCCATGACGACGCATGATAGCGAAGGTCTATCCTTTGAGCAGCGCCGGTCTCCTTGTTTCCGGCGTACCCAGAAGGAATGATGCAACGTTGCCACACCTGTCGCGGGAGGCAAAGAACCATCGCGTCGTCAATACTATTGCCGAGGCGCGGCAAGCGTGCATCGTCTTTGCCACGGCATTTCCCCTTCACGCGCGTGGTCCGTTGTCGTGGATCACGTCTCGAGCGGAGGGCGAAACCCGAATGGTCCATCGCTGTCGGCAACCTCAGCGCCGTGGCGCTGCTGTTCGATTTGTCGAATTCGCTGGGCGCCATTGCCGGTAGGGCCGACACGGTGACAATGGAGCGCATCACGAAAAACCGCTCGATAAAGGAGGCGCGAGTTTTGGGGCGGGGAGAACGGAATACGACTGGCACCGTCGGGCGATGCTGGCGGATTGAACAGCGCCAGAATGAAGTTCGGTCACTTCCAAATCTGGCACGTCGCGACAGCCGCCTGACAGCGGCTATCGAATCACTCCGGCCTCCGCCAACGTGACCGCCGAGTGCCTGACTGACCCCGGCTTATTCATGTGCGGATGGTAGCGAGACTGCCGCCTATGGAGATGTCCGCTCTGGAAGGTGTGTTGTCGTTGCAGCATCGCCGCAAACCGGCGCAAATGACCCTGGCTGCGCAAAAACCCTGAAAGGACGTGAACGGAGGGGAATCGCGTTTTTTGCCAACGAGTCGCGCCTGGGATGGCAGGAAAATTCCTGTCACTTCGCTGGCGGCTTCCAGGAACATCGTTCTAAGGGTCCGACACGCCGTTCCGTTTTTGCGCAGCCAAGACCCAGAGGCGACATCGGGAGGAGGCGGGCAAAGCCTCACTAATTCCGGCGAACCATCGAGTAGACAATGTAGGCAACATAGAGAAATGACCCTAACGACGATACTGCGCCTGCCACGTAGGTCCAGGCAGCGGCCCCGAGCACTTTCTCAATTCCTTCCACCTGTTGTTCGCCACGAATAATTCCCTGGCTCAAGAGCAGCTGCTGTGCGCGAGCGCTGGCATCGAACTCGACTGGCAGGGTAATCAAGGTGAAGAGCGTCTGCGCCCCGAATAAGATGACCCCTACCCAGGCCAGAGAATTCGCTCCAAGCAGCACTCCGGCGATGAACAACCATGGAGCGACTTTCGCGCTCAATTGGACGGCGGGGACAATCAACGATCGCGCTTTGAGAGGCAGATAGCCGGCGGCATCTTGCAACGCATGGCCCGTTTCATGCGCAGCGACGCCCGCGGCGGCAAGGCTGGGCGTATAGTAAACCTCTGGACTAAGCCTTAACGTCTTCGACTGCGGATCGTAGTGGTCGCTCAGCATGCCAGGCGTCGGTTCAATCCGCACCCTTTGGAGTCCCTGCGCATCCAGCAATGCTCGCGCCACCTGCGCTCCCGC
>Ga0111539_10013321_pt1 | contig 10277 bp, 14 predicted proteins | sample RhiMethybrSRZTD1_FD_79667 | JGI IMG/M metagenome (GOLD analysis project Ga0111539, IMG submission 79667) | Populus rhizosphere microbial communities from Tennessee, USA - Rhizosphere MetaG P. TD hybrid SRZTD1 (version 2) (version 2) | ecosystem: Host-associated > Plants > Roots > Rhizosphere >... | reverse complement strand
TTGCGGTCGCGGTAGCTCATGGCTTGGCGGCCTTGCGGCGGCGCGATGCGGTCAGCCACATGCCAGCGACACCGGCAACAACGCCCAGGGTCGCGGAGATTGGGACGCCGTACGGCCCGCCAAAGGTTGTTGCTGCGGTTTGCGCGGCGCTCACAATGGCAGGGTTCACAACGACGGCCGTCGGGTCATTGGGTTGCGTGGGGTCAGGCACAAGCGGCTTCGAAAAGTCCAGCAGGCCGACAGTGTTCGTCCCAACCGTCGCGGCGAGGTTGAAGCCTTTATTCGCGAACCTTTGGACCTCGGCGCAGCCGACCAGCAGGCTAACTGCCGCCAACAGGGCCAACGTTATTAGTTTCTTTTGCATGTCCATTTTCCTTTCCGTTTTTGTAGTTGTGAACAGTGGGGTCGATGAAAGCTTTCATAATCAAGCCGACCGTGGCCGCTGTTGAGATCGCAAGAATCAGCCAATCGTAGCCGTCGTATTTCCGAAGGTTGGCCGCGCCGATCGTGTTGAACTCCTTCGCCAGCTCGAAACAGACCTGCGTCAGTATGTAAATCGCGGCGACGGCGGCGGGATGCAGTTGCAGTTTCATTTGTTCTTCTGCAATTCCCGCTTAATCCACTCAACGTCTTTCTCAACGCTGCGAAGGCGCTCAGAAATGCTCTGCTGTCCCTTCCCGTGCTCGTCAACGGTGTCTTCAGCGCACCCGAGGCGGCGCGTGATCTCTTTCAGTTGGGCGCGCAGACTGCCCCAACCCACTGCCATAGCCGTAATGATGACGAGGGCGTGTAGGATTGTTCCGAGTGCAATCGTAGAATCAACGTGCATGGTTCAAATCGGCCCGGCCGTCTGGTTTTTCAGTTGCAGGGTCAGTTCGTCATTGTCGGCGGCGTTCATTAACGCCTGCCCTTTGATCGAGAAGTAATACGGCCCTGGCCCGCCGGTTTCCGGTTCGTCCCCGTCGAGGAAGGCTTTCGGCAGGGTCAGCGTCATTTCGGTGTTGGCGTCCTTCACCCATTTGAACTTGAAGTCGTCCGTGAGCGCGTCCCGCAGCTTCGCGTAGACAACGAGGTCTTGTAGCTCGATGTCCGCCTCGAAACTCACTTCACGGTGGTCGATGCGGTTGACGCCCTTAGACTTATAATCCGTCAGCCGGTAAATGCTTTCGAGTTTGTTATCGATTGAGAGAGACCACTTGCGAATAAGCAAATCAGTTGCGCCCGCAACGTGCATTTGCGCAAGCGTCATCTGGCCGTATTCGATGGGATCCCACGTCGGGAAGGTCGCGGCAACGATGGTCGTATTATCGAAGTCAGAGCCGACGATTTCCACTTCGGCCATGACCGGCGTTTCGATTTCCTGCGAAAGTGTCAGCTTGTTTATGTGGCAACCCTTATAGCGGAACATCGTGCCCGCGCCGAGGTTGGCGGCGTCACGGTTCGCGACCAGGGTAAGGCCCGTGAGCAACGCGGCCTTGAGGGTAACGTCGTGCGTGTAGTTCGGCCCGCCGCCCGAGGTTGAGAAGGACGACGCGCCGAAGACGTGCTTTAGAATCTTTTCAAGGCCATTCCAGACCAGCGGAAATTTGAATCCGCCGCTGACCTCGGCCTTGCTCTTGACGGTTCGCCGGCGCGAGAGCGTCCCGAGGGTCTTCGTCATCATCGGAATGCGCTTGCCCTTCAGGTTTTCCGATTCGATCTCAGGGAAGACGGTCGGCGTGACGGCGGTCCCGTACGTGCCCTCTTCACCGATGCCGACGTATCCGTTAAAGCCTAAAGCCTGACTCATGGCAGTTTACTCTCTTTCTTTGTGGTCGCGGACTTCCAATCCGGGTTTTCTAGCGCGAGCTTCGCGAAAGCGTCGGGCACGTCGATGGGTTCGCCGCGGGTAAAATCGTAAAGCGCGCCCGTGTGGGGGTCTTTCAGTGTCCCGCCTGGCATGCCGCCTGTGTAAGTGATTTTCATTGGTTGTATGGGTCAGATGGTCTCGTCGTGTATTCCATGGAGAACGCCATTGCCGCATAGCCGAGCACGTTTCCAACCTCCGAAACGTGAATATCGCTGACGGATATAGCCGAAATAATGTGAATGCGTGGGGTAGTTATCCATGCGGAAACCCCTTGGTATCCCTGAAGTGATTTTTCAACGTCGGCGAGAAGCTTCCGGAGCTGATGCGCGACACTGAGCGTGGCGTCCGACGCCGAGACAACGGCTTTGTTGGTCGCAAGTTCGAGTTCGAATTGCAGGGTTTTGAGATGTCGCCCCTGTATCGTGGAATTGTCGCCCGGCTCGGACTTGTCTTTGACGTTGATTGCGGATTGGTCAGCCTCCGCGATAAAGTCGGTTTCTTTCCAAGGGTTAGTTTCCAGGTTGCGCCACTCCATGACGTTACGGCCAAGGTTCGTTTCGTACCCGCCCGAGACAAGGATCGTCCGCAGCCGCGCAAGCAGGGCGTCGACGAGCTTTTGTCTGAGTGAGTCGGCCATTTCATTGATTGGCTGCGTACTTGTACCAAGTGGCTGAACCGTCGCTATAAATCGTGACCGCCGAATATTGGCTGGCGAGGCTTACGGTTGTGCTGCCCTGAATGGTGTCTGAGCCCGCGCGTGTGACGGTGACGGCGTTTCCGGTCGCGTCCGTCTTTTTGATGTGAAGCATTAAGCCCTTGCGCGCGCTCGCCGCCGGCAACGTGACGGCATAAGCGCCGCCGCTCGCGCTACAAAGAATGACGTGGTCGCGCGTGGTCGCGGTATAGGTCGTCGTCTTGTTGGTGACGGCGACGGTCATTGAGCCGAGCATTGCAAAACCCTCGTCGTCGCCCCGTGACTTCGTGCCGTTGACGCTGCCCCCGAATTCATGCGAGTACTGCGTTGCATTTGTGATGTTGTTTCCCGCAATGCTAGAACCGATGTTGAAGTCCTCGATTTTGTTATTTTGTCCGCCCGTGATGGAACAGTATGCGGCGAACTGGCCAATGCGGTTCAGGTTGCCGCCGCCGATGAAGCTATTATCGGCGTTCACGTCAATACCGTTCCCAAGCCCGTCCACGATCGCGGAATACGCTGACGTGTCGATATAGTTAGCTACGCCGCTCCCAATGAACCCATACGCGGCGTCGTTGGTTGTCCGATTGTTCAAGCCGCTGCCGATGAAGTTTCGATTGCCCCAAGCGACATTTCCGCGACCGGCGCCGATGAAACATCCTTCCCCGCCTATAACGCCCAGCGTGCCGTTTGTCGCGATGGTGTTCTGAGATCCGCCGGCAATGACAGAGTAACTGCCCGTAAGATTATGGAAGCCTCCGCCGCCGATGAAGTTAGCAACGAAGTCGTTGGCTGGCCCCTCGCGTATGAAATTGAAATATCCGCCCGCAATCGTGCTGTTCCATGCGTTGACAAAGTTCGAGTAGCCGCCACCAATGAAGCAATTACTCGCATTGATGCTTGGCCCAATGCCGCTATCCCACGCGGAGAAACTTCCAGAGTATCGGCCGTTAGTGTTCCAATTCCTAAGGCCCGTCGCGATGATCGCATGTTTGATGTTGCCCGCCATGCGGTTGTATTCACCGCCGCCGATGGTTGCGAAAGAGTTAGTGTCTGCGCTTCCGTAAATCGCGTTGTTCTCTCCTCCCGCAATTACACTTCCGCGACTCTCGACCCGGTTTGTCGCGCCGAAAACGACCGCGTTGCTTGAAAGATTTGTGTTCGCGTACCCAACGAAGAAAAGCTTGGTCACGAACCCCGTGCCCGTGTCCGTTACCCCAAGAAGGTAATTTGTTGGACGGTAGAACGCCTGCGGGTAATTCCGCATGCTGTTCGTCGTGATGCCAGCGCCGAATCCTGGCAGCGTGGACAAGAAAAGAATGGCGAGTAATCGGTTCATTGCGTCCCTATCGCGCTTCCGCTGTCGTCGGTCACAAGCGCGCCGCTCTCGTCAATCAGTGCGCCCAACATCGTATTAAAGATGTAGGAGAACGCCGACGGGCCGGATTTGTTGGTGTTGCGGACTTTGTAAAGCCGCGTGACGCCCGAGTCCGCGTACGTCTGAACGTCGGCCGCAAGGGTTGCAATTCTCGTAAACCCGCTACCAATTTCGACAGCCGACCAGACCTCTACGCCCGTGTTATTCGTCGCGCTGCGGACCCATGTCAGAACCGCGTTGCCCCCGACGATTTCAACGGACAACTGACACGGCGCAAGCGGAACTTGCTTGTTCCGCGAAAGCGTCATGTAGGTGTTGCCTAAGCCGTCCTCGCGCGCTAAAAGCACGTTGTAGGTGATCCCGCGTACGTCGAGGCGGCCGTCATTCGGCAAAGGCACGTCGGACGAGCGCACTCGTGCTTGCGGGCGCGTAGTCAGAATGCCGCTTTCAGGGTCCGCCACTTCGGCGGCCTCGTCGAAGATGACGAGAATAGTCGAAGCAATGCCCCCGGCAGGGGTGAAGGACGCGGACTCGCCGTGGATCGCAAGATGCGACTCAAAGCCAGCCGAGAGCATTGCTTCTGCCTGGGTCATTTCGTGGCGGGTTCAGGTTCTTTCCTGGCCTTGGCGGGGTTCGCCTTGGCCTTCAGCCGGTCGATTTCGGCAGCGGCGGCCTTGGGATCGACCGCGGCAAGCTTAACGACGTTCGCTTCGTCGAGGCGCTTTTGAATCGCGGCCTTTTCTTCAGCGCGTTTCCTGGCTGCGTCCTGTTCAATCTGTCCGCCTTTCGGGCCGAGGGTTCGGCGAATGGACGGATCCTCGACCAGACCGAACCAAACCTCAGTCACGCCCTTGGGAAGCGCCTTGAGGTTCGATTCGTCGAACGAGGCCAACTGTTCCCCAATGGGAACGTCGGGGGAATGGATTAGCGCCCATTCCCCCTTAGAATTTTTGCCCAGCGTGATTGCTCTCATACCGGTTAAGGCTTAGGCGCTCACGAGGTTTTCAGCAGCGGTGCCGTCGCCGACAGCCGCGCCGAACATCACATCAAAGGACGCCCAATTCACGCGACCGCCACGCGAGAACCATTCATTGGTTTGAACGGTCAAGCCGAGGTCGTCGCTCGTGGTCGTGCCTTGCGCGATGTATTCGCCGGGGGGTCCGCTGTTCGGCAGGCCCGAGGCAACCGCGATTGCGCGCGGGTCGCAAACGAAGCCGACGAGGTTCGCAACGCCGCCGGTCCATTTGTTGTTCATGTACAGCCCGTCGAACGTGCTGAAAGGCCCGCCAACGTTTACGTCAAACTTGGTTTTGTCGGCCGGGATGAGGCGCGCGATGTAGTCGCCGTCGAGGATCAGGTTGCGCTGCAAGTAATTCTTCGCGAGGGCGAAGATTGCGGGCAGGCCCGAGGTGGAGAACGCGGAGGCCGCGCCAATGGTCGTCGCGGTACCATAGTTTGCCGCGATCATGAGGGCCGTCACGATGTCGCTGATCGCATCGGCGAACAGAAGGGCGTTGATCTGCGCGAGGTGCGCCAGTTGGTGCCCCTTGTTGCGTTCGTCGTTCGTGATTTGAAACGACTTGCTGATTTGCGACACAGCAACCGCGATTGCGGCGAGCGTGCTGTCGCCGGTCTCGAAGTTGGTCGGGTTGGTCTGCGCAGCCGAGCCCGTGGTTGCCTTGCGCACCTGGACCGTCGCGCGCGGCTTCAGCGGGTCAACGCCGAAGTCACGGGAGTACGCCCGCAGTGAAGAGAGGCGATTCCACACGACCACCACAAGGGCGTCGGACAGGTAATCCGTCACCAGCGCAGAGGCGAGGGTATTGGCGGCGCGAGGCTGCATCCCTGGACGCGGGCAGCGGTCATTCAGCGCCACAAGTTCGGTATGATTGGAAATGCGGAACTGTTCCCGCTCCTTGCCCGGCTTCATCTTCCGGTAGTTCTCAATCACGCTGTTGCCGAGGTCCGACGCACCGGCCCGAATGGGTTCGAGGCCAGCGGGCAGGACGGGAATCTTGCGCATGGTCGCCAGAATGGTTTCGTCGGCGATCGCGCGCGGCAGCCAGTCGGCTTCTTCGAGGTGCGGACGCTCGGCGATGATTGCTTTGACTTCGCCCGTCACACGGCGAACGCGCTCGGCTTCAAGCTTCTTTTCGTTCGCGTCGAGTTTCGCGAGAACCGCCTTGAGGTCGGTCCCCTTGTCGTCATCCGCTGCGGGCGCGTCTTTGGACTTCTTCGCAGCCGCCTTGATCTCGGTGAGCACCGCGGTCAAATCCGTGGCGATGCTGGCCATGAGTTCGGCCGATGGTTTCTTGTCGAGGGCGGTTTGAAGTTCAGCGAATAGCTGATCCTCAGTGGCGTCATCCGCCACCTTGACACCCAGTTTTGCCAGTAAGGCAATTAGTTTTGGTTTCATTTCTTTATCGGTGGTTTTGTCGCCACTTTGGATGGCGGGTTTTTCGTGAAGTCGCGCCAACATCTGAAGATGTGACGCGAAAGCGGCCAGCTTGACGGGTTCCGTCACGGTGTCCGCAAATCCCATGGCCTTTGCCTCATGGCCGTTCATGTAGGTGACGGCGCGCATGAGCAGGCGCATTTGTTCGGTCGGTCGTTTCGTCTTTCTCGAATAGACCGCGGCAAGTTCGTTGGCGTGCTTGTCCAGCTTGTTCGCAATGGCCCGACATTCATCCGCTGTCGCTCCGCCGATGAACGCGGACGGGTCGTGAACCATTAGCATCGCGGCTTCTGGCATCTGCAATTCTTTGCCCGCAAGTGCGATGACTGAAGCGATTGACGCGGCAATACCGTCAATGCGAATGGTGACGCGGTTCCTTATCGCCAAAAGCTGGTTATAGATTGCGAGGCCGTCCCACACGTTGCCGCCGGGGGAATTGATTGCCACAATAATTTCATGGTCCTTCGGAATCGCGTCCAGTTCGGCGGCAAAGGCGTCGGCTTCAATCCCCGGATTGCCAAACCAGTCTTCGCCGATCTGGTCGTAAATGCGAAGTTCCGTGACCTTCTCGGCCGCCTTGTTAATTACTTGTAGCCATTTGGGCATAATCAATTCAAAGCCTGCCAATGGATGTATTGCGGGGTGATCGTGCCCGCGACGGAGAGGGTCCAACCGATGAACAACCCTTGCGCTACCGTGGAGTCCGCCGAGGCCACTGTTCCGCCGAAGCAAACCGCGACCGCATCGCCAGCCGCGCCTGGCGTGCCCGTGATAAACGAACCGGTTCCGATGAAGGTTGAGTTATTGCCGGCCGGCGCGATGGTTCGGCAGGTGAGGTTGAATTCCAGAATCCACGGATGCGCGGTCGTCGCGCCTGGTGTCGTCACGGCTACGACGTTCGGGCCGAGGGTTGCGCCGCCGGTCGTCGTTCCGATTCGTGGCGTGATAATCAGATTGCCCGTCGAGTTGAACGACATTATGCCGCCCGCAGTGAGCTTCCACGCCTTGCCGGCGCGCGCCTCGCTGGGATTGATTGGCGTGAATGTCGAGACTGCCCAAAGGCCGGTTTCACTGGTCGCGGTGACGGCCGTCAGGTTCGCCAACGGCGAGTCAGAATTGATGTCAGAAAAGTGTGATATCATATTATTTGGGGATCTCCGCCCAATCGCATTCAACGATGAAGTCAGCAGTGCCGCCGGCGCCGAGGGTGAGAATGTTGTCGATTACAAAGCCCTCGTCTTGAGCCATGCCGATAATGATTCTTGAGCCTTGGTCTGGAAGGATGAGGGTTTCGAAGCCAATGACGTTCGGCGCCGCTCCGTATTGCGACCACATCCAGAGGCCGCCAAATTCCTGCGAATCCCTTGTGACAGTTCCCCCGCCAAGTGCGCCAATGCGGCAATCGGTCACGCGCGAAGCCGCCATTCGGCTTTCTTTCTTCACGGGGGTAATGGCCGTGCCGCCCGTGTGTGATCCCGTGAAGACCGTACCTTTGAATGCACGGGCAACGAGGGCTTGCGCTGCGGTAAACGCTGTACCGGTCTGCCAGCGGATGCGCAGACTGTGCAGAAGCGCCAAGTGCGACGTGCTCGACCATCGGAAAGAAAACAGCGGAACTGCGGTCGTGCCTGACAGATTCACGCGCGCGGAAAGCCGGTAGAAGTCCGTCGATTGGCTGAAATTGTCGTGATACATAATTTTCTATGCGGCTATCAGTCGGTTGTAAGCGCCATTGGGTGAACCTTCGGCTTTCGTTTCCGTAGGCGGGTTCTTCGCTTTGGCGAGTTCGCCCAATAGGTTGAGGAGTCCTTCGTCCTTCATGTAGTCGAGTTCCTCTTTGAGCTTTCGGAGTTCTTCCCGCCAATCGAGGCCAAGCGGCGCGTAGATGCGCTCGAAGTTCGTTGCGCCGACCGCCAGCTCGGCCAGCATTGCCGCGGAATTTCGCCCCACGTCAACGTTCGGCGCGCGCGGCGCTCGAATGCTGACGGCGTACCAGTCCTTGGGCGCGCCATTGCGAAGTTCGGGAACATTCTGAACCGCCCACCGCATGACGTGCGTTTGGTAAATGCGGCGCAAGGCGTATTGGATGACCTCGGAACGAACGGCGAACCACATTGCAGCCATGTCGAGCGCGCCGCGGTAAACCGTGCCCTGCATAGATTCCGGATAGCAGAGGCAATACGGGATGCCGACGCCCGCGCATGCGCGTTCCATGAGAAGTTTCCAAAATTCGCGCGTGGCTACGGACGGGTTTTCGTTTTTGAACTGCGCAACGTCGTCGTCTCGCTGCAGGACGACCGACCGTCCGCCAAGGGCGTTTTTGTAATAGTCGTTTTTGGTCTCGGTGATCGTCGCGCCAGTGCTGATTGTCACGGGCTGACCGAGCGCCGCTTTGATAAGCGAGATGTCATTTGGCGCTTCGCCCGTTTTGGTTTTGTAGACGTTCGAAATTTCGGCGGCGTCTTTCGCGCGCTTCATTTCGAGAATCAGAAGGTCGTCGAGGGCATGCAAAATGTTGATGACCGGATAGCAGAACGGGAGGCCGCGATATTGACCGGGGCGCGTGGGCTCGAAAAGGTGAATGACGAGGCTGGCGGGTTTTGGCTGGCCCCAAGTCTTCGTTCCCTTGGCGTCCTCTTCGGCGATGTAGTAGCCGATCGGGCGGCCGCGCGCGTCGAGCTGTACGCCGTCAATGACGGTCTTGCCTTCCTGGTCCTTCAGATGCGGCGGCGTTGCGACGAGGTGAGTTTCGATAAGCTGAAGGCGCGCCAAGTACGATTCGCCGTTGACGAGGGCAATAAAAATTTCACCGTCAACGAACCACTTGCGGGCCATGAGACCTTGAAGACAGCCGAAGGATTGAAGGCTCGAAATGTCGCAATACTGCGCCCAGGTATCGAGCCATGCTTTCGCTTTCTTGTTCCATTCGGGCGTAGTGCTCGACGGCGTGAGTTCGAGGCCGCGGCCGACGGTGTAGCATTCGAACAGGTCGGCCCAACGGTTCATCAAGTCGTTGTTCTCTTCGAAGTATTGCGAACGACGGACGATCTCCATTCGAGAGCCCGCGTTAATCTCGAAGCGTGCGGACTGAACGGCGTGCGAAATGTGGCTGCGCGAGGTCGAATAGGTTGCGCCTTCGAATCGGTTCAGAATCCAAATGGCGACGGACGCGACTATGGCTTTGAGGAATTTCACCCGTAACCCCCGCCGCTGGTGAGTTCTTGAAAGAGCGTGCTTTTGCGCCTGTGGTTGCGGTGCGTGTTCGTGACCTTTCCAAGTGAAAGAGCCCGACGCTTGCCGCTATCGCAGTCGGGGCAAAAATGCTTGGCGCTTATTTCGACATGCCGACCGGGCAAACCGTCCAGAACGCGACAGTTCCCAATGGTCGCGCCGCATTTGCATTTTGTTATGAGAACACTCACTTTCCAACCGGGCGCTTATGAAGCCCCTTCTCGGCCAATATTGCGGCAAGGTCTTCAATGTGGAGGCAGTCACACATGCACGCCCCCTCCGTGCTCGACTGAATGGTCGCAATGCTGCCATTGCAATAGTCGTTGCCGGCGGTTGCGCTGTGAAGCACGCCAAAGGCAACTACACGCCCTTGGTCATCCATACTGAGCTTTACAATCTTGTCGCCATTCTTGGCTTCTCGTCCGTTTCTGTAGTGCATATTTTTGTCCTTTTGATTTACGTCCTAATCCCCGTGTAATTTCCGGTGAACTCACGAACCGCCCGCAGCCGGTCAACCATTTCGGTTTTTCTTTGCTCGTCCGTGGGCGTGGCGATTCCGGACGCAATCAGCGCCGCGTTGCAAGCGTCGTAGAGTTCCAAAAGTTCGCCCCACATTTGCTCTGTGTCCGCCGGGGTGTCGCCATGGTCGGAGTTGGAAAAGCTTGTTGAA
>Ga0111539_10013318_pt1 | contig 10278 bp, 6 predicted proteins | sample RhiMethybrSRZTD1_FD_79667 | JGI IMG/M metagenome (GOLD analysis project Ga0111539, IMG submission 79667) | Populus rhizosphere microbial communities from Tennessee, USA - Rhizosphere MetaG P. TD hybrid SRZTD1 (version 2) (version 2) | ecosystem: Host-associated > Plants > Roots > Rhizosphere >... | reverse complement strand
TGGGAGCCGCTGTTCGAAGCGATTCAGATGAAGGGGCAGAGCGAGTCGCATCCGTCGCTGTCGCCGACCGACGACTTCGCCGCCTACGAGCTGTGGGACCGCGGCAACCTGACCCAGACGCCGAAGCAGCCCGGCATGATCGCGGGCGAATACGCGCGCGAAGCGCTCAAGAACGGCCTGAAGGTGGAACAGGATCTGGGCACCAACCCCTTCAAGTTCGGAATGGCTGGCGGCACCGACACCCACAACGGCCTGGTGGCGGCCGAAGAGGACAACTTCTTCGCCAAGTTCCCCAGTGCTGAGCCCAGGCCGGATCGGTGGGAGGAGGACGCGCTGAACTTCGGCCCCAACCGCATCGTGAAAGGCTGGGAGATGACGGCGGCCGGATACACCGCCGTGTGGGCGACCGGCAACACCCGTGCGGAGCTGTGGGACGCGATGATGCGCCGCGAAACCTATGCGACGAGCGGTCCCCGCATGGTCGTCCGGTTTTTCGGTGGCTACGACTTCACTCAGGCTGACGCCACGCGCACGCCCGCGGTGGCCGGCTACGCGAAAGGTGTGCCGATGGGCGCCGATCTTCCCGCTGCGCCGGTCGGCAAGGCGCCAACGTTCCTCGTCGCCGCGCTCAAAGACAGGTTCAGCGGCAACCTCGATCGCATCCAGATCATCAAGGGATGGCTGGGCAAGGACGGCAAGCCGCAGGAGAAGATCTACGACGTGGTCTGGGGCGACAGTGACCGGCGCAAGATCGTGAACGGCAAGCTGACCCCCGTCGGGAATACCGTGGATGTCGCCAGCGCGACGTGGACCAACACCATCGGCGATCCGGAGCTCGTCACCGTGTGGAAGGACCCGGACTTCGATCCGTCGGTCCGCGCGGTTTACTACGCGCGCGTCCTCGAGATCCCGACGCCGCGCTGGACCGCCTACGATGCCGCGTACTTCAAGATCAGGATCACGGACGCGAAAGTGCCCATGACGACGCAGGAGCGGGCGTTCACGTCGCCCATCTGGTATTCGCCGAAGTAACGATGCCGTGCTCGCGTTCACACCGACGCGGCTGCTCAGGTGAGCCCATGCGCATTCGAAAGCTTCTCGGCGAACCGACGCTGCACTTCCTCCTGATCGGCATCTTTCTTTTCGCCGCCTATCGATGGATGGCGCCCGGGGATTCCGCCGGGCGCATCGTCATCACGCAGGGCGTGGTGGACGATCTCGTCACCCAGTACGTGGCGGCGAGGGGGCGCGAACCCTCGTCGACTGAACTGACCCACTTAATCGAGTCGTACGTACGCGATGAGATTCTGTACCGCGAAGGCGTGAAGCTCGGGCTCGAACGTGACGACATCGTCGTGAAGCGTCGCGTCCGCCAGAAGATCGAGATGATCGCCGAGGAGGACGCCTCGACACGGGCGCCGACCGACGCGGACCTGTCCGCGTACCTGGTGGCGAATCAGGCGCGCTTCGTCCAGCCGGCCATCCTCACCTTCGAGCAGGTGTTTCTCGGAGAGTCCACCTCCGGCGCGCGAGTGGTGCAGGTCGTGGCGCGCACCAGGGAGGCCTTGCGGAAGGGTACGGACCCCCGGGAACTTGGCGAGCGGACGTTGCTACCGCATCGGATGACCAGAACCCCTGCCGATCTGGTGGCGCGCGACTTCGGCGACGCCTTTGCCGCGGCGCTCGAGAAAGTGCCGGTCGGCGAGTGGGCAGGGCCGATCGACTCGAGCTTCGGGGCGCACTACGTGCGCGTCTCGGATCGCACGCCCGCGCTGTCGCCGCAGCTCACCGCGGTGCGCGACCAGGTCGTGCGCGAATGGGAGAACGAGCGCCGCCAGCGCGCGCGTCACGACGCCTACACGAAGATGCGCGGCGAATATCAGGTCAGCATCGAGACGAAGCCGGCGGCGGACCGGCGATGAGAACGATCGCTCTCCCGCTCGTCGTCGTGGTCTGGCTGCTCACCGCGATCGTTCCAGGTCGCGCGGACGAGTTCAAGCCGGGATACCTGCAGCTCACACAGCTGGACCGGGAGACGTACGACGTCCTCTGGAAGGTCCCGGCGATCGACGAGTCGACCACCCTCAAAGCGAAGCCGCAGTTCCCCGACGGGACCGAGGCGCTCACGGAGGTGCGCAGCACCTTCTCGCGCGGTGTGACGGTACAGCGGTGGCGCATCCGTGTGCCGGACGGACTCGACGGGAAGGCGATTCTCTTCTCGCAGCTGTCGGAAACCCGGATCGACGTGCTCGCGCGGCTCGTGCGCCTGGACGGCACTGTGCAGCTCGAGCGCATCCTGCCGGTGCACCCAAGCTTCGTCGGCACACCCAGCCCTGGTCGATTGGAAGTGGTCAGGACCTATACGATCCTCGGGATTGAACACATCCTGTCCGGGTTCGATCATCTTCTGTTCGTGCTCGCGTTGGTGCTGCTGGTGCAGGGCACCCGGCGACTGCTCTCCACCATCACGGCGTTCACAGTCGCGCACAGTCTGACACTGGCCGGGGCAACGCTCGGCTGGGTGCAGGTCCCCGGGCCTCCCGTTGAGGCGTCCATTGCGCTGAGCATCGTGTTCGTCGCGTCGGAGATCGTCCACACGCGGCAAGGCCGCTACAGCGTGACGCAGCACTATCCGTGGGTCGTGGCGTTCACGTTCGGCCTGCTGCACGGATTCGGCTTTGCCGGAGCGCTGGCGGAGGTCGGCTTGCCGCAGTCGGCGATTCCGATCGCCCTGCTGTTCTTCAATGTCGGCGTCGAGATTGGCCAGTTGATGTTCGTCGGAGCCGTGTTGACAGTGATCGCAGCCGGCTGGCGCGCGGGACACCGGCTTCGATTGTCGCCACCCGTCTGGATCTGGCGCATCGCGCCGTATGCCATCGGTGCGCTCGCGAGCTTTTGGCTGGTCGAACGAATCGCCGCGTTCTGACGACAGGGTGCGGCGGCTCACTGGGGCCGGCTGAAGCCGGCCCCTCCGACCGCTGAAGCCGGCCCCTCCGACCGCTGTAGCCGTCCCTTGAGCCACGGTACGCGCTGTGCTTTTGAGCATGCCCGTCTCGTGTTCGAAGCTGGTTTTCCTAACGATTCAAACGTAGAGAAACCCGCATGGCAGCACAAGCCACGATATGCCGTGGGCGCCAGAGGTCCAGCCAATAAGCCGAGAGAGACGCGGGCGGACACTCCGCCACGAATCGGAGGGAGCGATGGCAAGGCAGGCTGACGCCAACCGTGAAGTGCTGCCGATCCCTGACCGCAAACCGGTCAGTCTGACGACGTACGACGCGAAGGACCCGGATACGAAGTTTCCGCCGATCCGGCCACTGCGTCCACCGGTGGGCGCTCCGAATGTGCTCATCATCCTGCTCGACGATGTCGGCTTCGGCGCGTCGAGCGCGTTTGGTGGTCCTTGTCGGACTCCGAACGCCGAACGGTTGGCCGCAAGCGGTCTGAAGTACACCCGATTCCACACCACGGCGCTCTGCTCGCCGACCCGCGCCGCGATGCTCTCGGGCCGCAATCACCACGCCGTCGGCATGGGTGGCATCACGGAGATCGCCACGTCGGCGCCCGGCTACAACTCGCTCCGTCCGAATACGTGTGCCCCGCTCGCCGAGATTCTCAAACTGAATGGCTATTCCACGGCGCAGTTCGGGAAATGCCATGAGGTGCCGGTCTTCGAGACCACGCCGATTGGCCCGTTCCATCACTGGCCGACCGGATCCGGCTTCGAGCATTTCTACGGCTTCATCGGTGGCGAGAACAATCAGTACCACCCGGCGCTGTATGACGGGACGACGCCGGTCGAGCCCGAGCGGACGCCCGACGAGGGCTATCACCTGATGGAAGATCTGGCCGACAAGGCGATCGCCTGGATCCGACAGCAGAAGGCGGTCGCGCCCGATCAGCCGTTCTTCACCTACTTCGCGCCGGGCGCGACGCACGCGCCGCATCACGTTCCCAGGGACTGGATTGCCAAGTACAAGGGGAAGTTCGACCAGGGCTGGGACAAATTGCGTGAAGAGACGTTCGCGCGTCAGAAAGCCCTGGGCGTCATTCCGCCTGAGTGCGAGCTGACGAAGCGGCCCGAGCAGATCCCGGCGTGGGAGAAGACCGAGGAACGGCTCCGTCCCGTGCTCGCCCGCGAGATGGAGATCTACGCGGCGTTTCTCGAGTACGCGGACTACCACGTCGGACGCGTCATCGACTCGCTCGCGGATCTGGGCGTCCTGGACGACACGCTCATTTACTACATCGTCGGCGACAACGGTGCGTCGGCGGAAGGGTCGCTCATCGGCGCGTTCAACGACAAGACCGGCGGCGAAGCACCCGACCTGGGCACGCCGGAGCTGTTGATCCAGCACATCGACGATCTCGGATCGCGGAAGGCGAACAACCACTACGCCGTCGGCTGGGCGCACGCGATGGACACGCCGTATCAATGGACCAAGCAGGTCGCGTCACATTTCGGCGGCACGCGCAACGGCGCCGTCATCCACTGGCCCAACGGCTTCACAGCGAGAGGTGAGATCCGCTCGCAGTTCCATCACGTGATCGACGTCGCGCCGACCATCCTGGAAGCGGCGAGGCTACCCGCGCCCACCTTCGTCAACGGCGTGATGCAGGAGCCGATGCACGGCGTCAGCATGGCGTACTCGTTCGACGCCGCGGCGGCCGCGGAACAGCACGAGACGCAGTACTTCGAGATGGTGTGTAACCGCGGCATCTACCACAGGGGCTGGACCGCGGTCACACGGCACGGGAACCCGCCCTGGGTGGTGGTCGGCGCGCAACCCTCGCTCGCCGACGATGTCTGGGAGCTGTACGACACGACGAAGGACTGGTCGCAGGCGCAGGATCTGGCGAAGGAGATGCCCGACAAGGTCGCCGAGCTGAAACGCCTCTTCGACCTCGAGGCGTCGAAGTACAACGTCTTCCCGCTCGACGATCGCAAGGCCGAACGCACGAATCCGGACATTTCAGGTCGTCCCCAGGTCGTGCGCGGCAACACTCAGCTGTTCTTCCCGGGCATGCGGCGCATGTCCGAGAACTCGGTGATCAACATCAAGAACAAATCGCACGCGGTCACCGCGGACATCGACGTGCCGGAGGCCGGGGCCACGGGTGTCATTGCCGCGCATGGCGGCAACTTCGGCGGCTGGAGTCTCTACGCGCACGACGGAAAGCTGAGATACCACTACAACTTCCTCGGCCTCCTGCAGTTCGACGTGACGTCGGCCGGGAAGCTGCCGCCCGGGGCCCACCAGGTGCGGATGGAATTCGCCTACGACGGCGGCGGCCTCGGCAAGGGCGGCACCGCGACACTCTATGTCGATGGCCAGCCAGTCGGCGACGGCCGCGTCGACCGCACGCACGCGTTCTTCTTCTCGATGGACGAAACGATGGAGATCGGCTGCGACGTCGGCGAGCCGGTGTCGCCGGACTACGGTCCGCGCGGGAATGCGTTCAGCGGGAAGATCAAGTGGGTGCAGATCGACATCGACGCCGCGGCGAAGGATGCCGACCACATGATCGGCGCGGAGGAGCGATTCCAGCTGGCGATGGCGCGTCAGTAACTGAGAGTGGTGTTCCAGGAGGCCGTCATGTTGAGCCGGCGTGCGTTTCTCCAGACGACCGGTGCCGGTGCAGTCGCCACTCGGCTGCTTGCCTCCACTGAGTCCGTCGAGGCGGCTCCCGTGCAGGCCCAAGCGCAAGGCGCGTCGAAGCCCAACATCTTGTTCATGCTGGCCGACAACCTGGGCTACGGCGAGCTTGGCGTCTATGGCGGCGGCGCGACGCGCGGCGCCCCAACCCCACGGATCGACAAGCTCGCCAGCGAGGGGCTGCGCCTTACGAACATGAACATGGAAGCGCAGTGCACGCCGAGCCGGTCCGCCATCCTGACCGGTCGGTACGCCATCCGCTCGGGCACCCACTCTGTACCGTTCGGCGGCGTGGCAGATGGCCTCACGCAGTGGGAAGTGACGATGGCGGAGTCACTGTCGGCGGCAGGCTATGCGACCGCGCTCTTCGGCAAGTGGCATCTGGGCAGTCAGAACGGCCGGCTGCCGAACGATCAAGGCTTCGACGAGTGGTATGGCATTCCCCGCACGACCGACGAGGCGCTGTGGCCGTCGTCTCCGGGGTACTCGCCGAGCGTCATGCCACCCGAACAGATCATGGAAGGGCGCAAAGGCGAGAAGAGCCGCGACGTGAAGGTCTATGACCTCGAGCAGCGGCGACTCATCGACGCGGAGATCACGCGCCGCACGGTGGGATTCATGGAGCGTCAGACGCAAGCCCGAAAGCCCTTCTTCGCCTACGCGACCCTCACCCAGCCGCACTTACCGACGCTGCCCAATCCGGCGTTCGCCGGCAAGACCGGCAACGGTGATTGGGTCGACATGCTCGCCGAGATGGATGCCAACGTCGGCCAGATGCTCGACGCCGTCGATCGCCTCGGCGTCCGCGACAACACCATCGTGATCTTTGCCAGCGACAACGGTCCGGAGTTCGTCCGCCCCTACGACGGCTGGGCGGGCCCGTGGAGGGGACAGTATTTCACCGCCTGGGAGGGCGGCATCCGCGTGCCGTTCATGATTCGCTGGCCCGGCCACGTCGCCGCCGGGCGGGTCAGCGACGAGATCGTTCACTGCGTGGACCTCTTTCCAACGATCGCGAGCATGGCCGGTGCGAGTGTGCCCAATGACCGCACGATCGATGGCGTGGACCAGTCCAGGTTCTTTAGCGGCGCGACGGAAGCGTCGGGCCGCGACGGGATTCTCGTCTGGTGCGCCGATCGGCTGCAGGCCGTGAAGTGGCGGCACTACAAGGTCCACTTCTACCAGCAGGAGACGATGGTGTCGCCGCCGGTGAAGCTACCGGTGCCGTTCCTGTTCAATCTCTACACGAACCCGCAAGAGGACGAGAACAAGCCGGCGCTCGATACGTGGGTCATCGGCCCGGTGCTGAAGATGGTGGGAGCGTTCGAAGAGAGCGTGAAGACGCACCCGCTCATCCCGATGGGCACACCGGATCCATACCGCCCGCCGACCGTCGGGAAATGACGAAAACCTGAAGGTGCGACTGAAAGGACACCATGGCCAAGCCGGAAGACTCCATCCAGCGCAGCGTACTGCCGATACCGGATGTCACCCCGATCGGCCTCACGACGTTTGACGCAAAGGACCCGGACACGAAGTATCCGCCGATCCGGCCGATCCATCCGCCCGCCGGCGCACCGAATGTACTGATCATCCTGATCGACGACGCCGGCTTCGGCTCGTCGTCGGCGTTCGGCGGCCCGTGTCAGACGCCGACCTTCGAGAAGCTCGCCGCCGGCGGTCTGAAGTACACGCGGTTCCACACCACCGCGCTCTGCTCGCCGACCCGCGCGGCGCTCCTCAGCGGCCGCAACCACCACACGGTGGGGATGGGCGCGATCACCGAGTTCGCGACCTCGGCGCCTGGGCAGAATTCGATGAAACCGAACACGTGCGCGGCGCTGGCGGAGACGCTGAAGCTCAACGGCTATTCCACCGCGCAGTTCGGCAAGTGTCATGAAGTGCCGGTCTGGGAGAGCAGCGCCATCGGCCCCTTCGATCACTGGCCCACCGGCGGCGGCGGCTTTCAGTACTTCTATGGCTTCGTCGGCGGCGAGACGCATCAGTACTATCCGAACCTGTTCGAGGGGACGACGCGGGTCGAGCCGAGGAAAACGCCCGAACAAGGGTACACGCTCAACGAGGATCTGGCCGACCACACCATCAACTGGATCCGTCAGCAGAAGGCGTTGGCGCCAGCCCGGCCGTTTTTCGTCTATTACGCGCCGGGCGCGACGCACGCGCCGCATCACGTGCCCAAGGAGTGGGCCGACAAGTACAAAGGCAAGTTCGATCAGGGATGGGACAGGCTTCGCGAGGAGACCTACGCGCGGCAGAAGACGCTCGGCGTGATCCCGAAGGCGTGCGAGCTCACCAGGCGCCACGACGACATCCCGGCGTGGGACGCCGTCGATCCGAAGATGAAGCCCGTGCTGTGCCGGCAGATGGAGGTGTATGCCGGCTTCATGGAGCAGACCGACTACCACGTCGGCCGCGTGATCGACGCGCTCAGCGATCTGAAGATCCTCGACGAGACGGTGGTCTATGTGATCGTCGGCGACAACGGCGCCTCGGCCGAAGGATCGCTGCAAGGCACGTTCAACGAGATGGTGACGCTCGGCGGCTTCGGTCACCTCGAGACCGCCGAAAGCCTGATGCCACGGATCGACGAGTTCGGCGCGCCGACGTCGTACAACCACTACGCGGTCGGCTGGGCGCACGCGATGGACACGCCCTACCAGTGGACCAAGCAGGTGGCGTCGCACTGGGGCGGCACGCGCAACGGTGCGATCGTGCACTGGCCGAAGGGCATCAAGAACAAAGGCGAAATCCGCACGCAATTCCATCACGTGATCGACGTGGCCCCGACGGTGCTCGAGTTGGCCGGCGTACCGCAACCGCTGATGGTAAACGGCGTCCTGCAACGGCCGATCGAAGGCGTCAGCATGGCGTACTCCTTCAACGATACGACCGCGGCCGAGCGCCATGAAACGCAGTACTTCGAGATGTTCGGCAACCGCGGCATCTAGCACAAGGGCTGGACGGCAGTGACCAAGCACCGTACGCCGTGGGAGACCGGACAGGTCAAGACGATCGCGTTCAACGATGACGTGTGGGAGCTGTACGACACGTCGAAGGATTGGAGCCAGGCGAGAGATCTGGCGAAAGAACAGCCCGACATGCTGCACAAGCTGCAGCAGCTCTGGCTGATTGAAGCGGTGAAATACAACGTGCTGCCGCTCGACGACCGGTTCGCCGAGCGCGGCGACTCCCAGCTCGCGGGACGCCCGGAGCTGATCTCGGGAAATCGGCAGATCGTCTTTGGCGGCCTGACGCGGGTTCCGTCACTCGCGATGGTGAACATGGCGAACAAGTCGTTCGCCGTCACCGCCGACATCCAGGTGCCCACGTCTGGCGCGGAAGGCGTCATCGTCGCCGTCGGCGGCGTCACCGGCGGGTGGAGTCTGTACACCAAGGATGGCAAGCCGAGGTTCTGCTACAACTTCTTCGGGTTGCAGCAGACCTATGTCGAGGGCACCAGCGCGATACCACCGGGCCAACACCAGTTGCGCATGGAGTTCGCGTACGACGGGGGCGGTCTCGCGAAGGGCGGGAAGATCTCACTCTTCGTTGATGGCAAGAATGCGGGACAGGGCCGCGTGGAGCAGACCGAACCGTTCGCATTTGGTGAAGAATCGTTGGACGTCGGCCACGAAGCCGGATCGCCGGTGACGACCGACTATCCGGGAAATCACGGCTCCGAATTCTCGGGACAGGTCAATTGGGTGGAATTCGACGCCGGCACCGCCGCCGACGATCACAATCATCTGATCACGCCCGAGGAACGCCTTCAGGTCGCCATGGCGAAACAGTAACCGGCAGACGGCGATGGCAAAGGCGAGCGAGCGCCACTCAGGCGCTCGCAAGAGAGATCTGGAACTGTGCAGAAAATGACATGACTCGACTCGCCCCCGACCAGTTGGTTCGAAATGCCATTCATCGGCGCGCGATCGAAGCCATTATCTGGGGCATGCCCGCCGTGAATACCGACTTGATGTTCCAGGCTATGGCCCGTGAGGTGAAAGGGCGCTGGAACCAGATCGTCTACTGGTCGCGGCTGCTCGATTGGAAGAACCAGACGCTCACGCCAAACCCCGACGCCATCTACCTGATGCCGTTCTTCAACACGGCGCAAGTCGGACCGATGGTGATCGACATCCCGCGTGCGGATGGTGGCTCGATCACCGGCAGCATTATGGATTGCTGGCAGACGCCGTTGGAGGACGTCGGGCCTGCCGGCGTCGACAAAGGTCAGGGCGGCAAGTACCTGATTCTGCCGCCGGGCTACTCCGGAGCCGTGCCCGACGGTTACATCGCGCTCGCGTCGCAGACGTTTCAGGGGTACGCGCTCTTGCGATCGATTCTGCAGAGCGGCAGCGACGCCGATTTTGCCAAGGCCGTCCAATATGGAAAGCGGATCGCGTTCTATCCGCTCTCCGCCGCCGCGGATCCACCCGCCACCATCTATCTCGACGCTGCCGACGTCGTCTTCGACGCCACCATTCCCTACGATGCGCGCTTCTTCGAGTCGCTGGCGCGCATGATCGAGAGCCAGCCGTGGCTGGAGCGCGACCGCGCGATGATCGATCCGCTGCGAACGCTCGGCATCGAGAAGGGCAAG
>Ga0111539_10013317_pt1 | contig 10278 bp, 8 predicted proteins | sample RhiMethybrSRZTD1_FD_79667 | JGI IMG/M metagenome (GOLD analysis project Ga0111539, IMG submission 79667) | Populus rhizosphere microbial communities from Tennessee, USA - Rhizosphere MetaG P. TD hybrid SRZTD1 (version 2) (version 2) | ecosystem: Host-associated > Plants > Roots > Rhizosphere >... | reverse complement strand
TGCTGGTGCGCGCCTCCCCGTACCAGCCACTCGACGCGCGCGGCACGAGCGGCAGGTCGGGCCGCGCGGCCAATTCGATCACGACGGTCTCGAACCCGAGCGCGTCCCGGATCCCGTCGGAGACCGCCTGAAGGATCTCCTCCGGGTCGTCGGCCTCCGCGACCTGAGCCGACACCTCCAGGATCCCCTCGAGCATGCGCTGGTGCTCGACGTCGTGGGCCGTGTCCTGCGCCATGCGCAGCGCGAGCGCGGCGTGGCTGGCGATCGCCACGAGGGCGTCGACCTCGTCGTCGTTCGGCCGCCGGCCGCTCTCGGGCTCGTCGACGGAGATCACCCCGATCAGAAGGCCCTTCGGGTCGCGGAGCGGCACGAACAGCGCGTCCTCGGCCCTCCACGAATCCGGATCGTCGCTGGGCTCGAGCCGCGGCACGTAGCTGTGCACCCCGAGCGCCTCCCAGTCGAATTGGCCGGCGGGCACGAAGTAGGCGCCGCGGCGGGCGAACCGCTCGTCGAGTAGCGGCACCCAGGTCTCGCGCGGCGAGCTCTCCCCCACCAGCTCGCGGACCGACTCCTCGGAGCCCACGGCCGCGGAGGTGTGCATGTCGTCGAAGGCGGGCCGGTAGACGTTGATCACGACCGCGCGATAGCCGAGCAGCTCGCTGATCGTGCGGCAGACGTCCTCGAGGACCTCGTGCAGGTCGGTGGCGTCGCGAACCTGAGCCGTGCGCTCGAACATCTTCCCCAGGCGGGAGATCATCGGCAGGGGGCTCACTCGTCCAGGTGTACGGGGGCTGTGCACCTGAGTTTTGTATCGGCGGACTTTCAGATACCTGAAGCTTCCAAAGGCCGCAAATTGCACGGTGTTGACCTAGGAACGCTGCAGGAACCAGCCGCCCCCCACCAGGTCCCTGAACACCACCACGTTCCGCCCGTCCAGGAGCACCACCTCGAAATACCGCCTCCGAAGCGGTTTTCCGGTCCACCAGCGGTCCTCGACCACCCACTCCTCCCGGACCGAATCCACCTCTCTCCCGGCCACGCTCCGCGGCGCCCCGCCGTCCGCCTGGATCACCGCGGTGGGCTTGGGGGTGCCGAGCCGGCGGGCCTGGCGTCCGTCCGGGGTCACGACGCGTCCGGGAACGGCGCGAGCACCGCGCGGCGCTCGGGGATGCGCGAGTCGGGATCCACGTCCAGGACGCGCAGCGCCGCGTCGGCCCCGGCCGCCTGGCGCGCCTGGCGGACGGCCTCGCCGAGCCTCGTGCGCTTCACCGCGGCCGCCTCGTCCAGCAGGCGGCCCTGGTCGTGCGCCGGCGGCCCGAACGCCTCCACCTCGAGCGCGAGCGACTCGGACGGCGCCGGGAGCTCGGCCACCCGCTGGGCGAGCACGATCCGGATGCGGGCGGGGTCGGCGCTCGCGTGCCGCAGCGTCACGGACGTTCGCCACGTGCCTCCGGCCACGAAGCGCGCCGACACCGCGAGCCCGCGCAGCGAGCGGCCGCGGCGCTCGCGCCGCGCGAGCACCCGCGCGATCAGCAGCTCGAGCGCCCGCTCGAGCTGCTGGCCCGACGCCGCCTCGGGCAGGTCGAGCCGCTCGACCACCGGCTCGAATGGACGCCTCGGCTCGAGCGGCGTGTCCCGGCCACGGCTGAGGTCGAGCGCGAGCAGCCCGGGGTGCCCGAACCGCTCGGCCACCGCCCGCGAGGGGAGCGAGGAGAACTCGCCCAGCGTGCGGATGCCGAGCCGCTCGAGCACGTCCGGCAGGGCCTGCAGCTCTGGCCTGGTGCGGAGGAGAGATACAGGCAGCGGAGAGAGGAAATCCCTGACCGTCTCATCGATGACGACGTGTGAGTTGCGATTCCTCCGCGGCCGAACCTGAAGCGCGGCGGCATGCGACGCGAAGCGGCTCGGGGCCGCGCCGAAGCGCGCTCCCGGGCCGAGCGCCCGGCGGGCCGCGGCGATGACTCCGGAGAGGTCGCCGCCGTGGAGGCCGTGGAGGCCCTCGGCGCCGAAGAAGGCCGCACCCGCGTGGTCGGACTCCACCTGCGCGCCGATCCCCTCGAGCCTGTCGAGCACCGCGCCCCAGAGCGAGCGGACGCCCTCGGGGTCGGGCGCCACGAGCCGGAGGCCAGGGCAGCGCGACATCGCCTCCCCCAGCCGCATCCCCCGCACGATCCCGTACGCCTCCGCGGGCGCCGAGACCTCCCCCACCACCTGCTCACGGCCGGCCTCGGGCGCGACCGCCGCGGGCTCCGAGAGAAGCGCGCGGCGGTCGCCCAGGGCTGCGAGCAGCTCGAACCGGGGGTAGAGGGCGCAAACGATCATGCGAACACATGTTCGCACCCGCCGCGGCGGCTTGCAAGAAAGCTCTCTACTTCGGGGCGGGGGTGCAGGCGTTGCCCACGTGCGCCACCGCGCCGCGGTCCACGACCACCTGGCGGCTCGCCTGGACCCGGCCGCGCGAGTCCGTGCAGGTCAGCGTCCACGCCTCCTTCACGCCCGTCTCGACCTTCGGGTCGGGCGAGCGGAATGTCACCTTGCCGCCGAACCAGTCGTCGGGCGTGTTCATCACCTGGTCGTAGTTGACCACGACCGCCTTGTACTGCCCCGGCGGCGGGTCGAACAGGATCGCGTCCTCGGTGGTGTCACCGAACGAGGCCGACTGCGTCACGATCTCGCCGTTCGGGCCGATCACGTAGACGTCCCAGTCGGTGTCCGGGCTCCCCCACTCGATGTGGACCGTCATCCAGCCGTTGTCCACGCCGTCGGCCGGCCCCTTGACGGTGAACGGGATCTCCTCCGTCGGGCCGCCGGGCGGGTAGATCGTGTTCTCGGCCGGCACGCCGGGCGGGTTCGGCAGCGTGATCGGATCCTGGGGCGGGCCGGTCGGGTCGCGGCCGTGGCGGCCGGCAACCACCGGCCGCGTCGACGGGTTCACGTTCCAGGTGAAGGACCCGCCGGCGGGCTTGAACTCGGACGTCAGCGTGTCGGTGAACAGCCGCGGGTCGCCGATCGAGTTACCGAAGTCGTCCTGCCAGACCGGCGACGTCGACGTCTGGAACGTCTTCGAGATCTTCAGCGTCGAGCCGGCGGGCGCCGAGCCCGCGATCTGCGAGTGGAGCGAGCTGTCGGCGGTGGCCTGCAGCATCGTGTAGTACGCCTCGCGGTTGCCGCCCTTGCCGGCACCGGCCGCGGGCGCCTCGCCCAGGTACTCCGCCTCCACGGCGTCGTGGTAGGCGGGATGGAAGTCGATTCCGCCGATCTCGAACGTGAACGCCAGGCCGCCGGTCGACCAGAACGACCAGTCCTCGGTCGCGCCCGTCGTGTCGTACAGCCCGAAGCCCGGGATGTTCGAGTAGCCGTTGTGGGCGGCCAGCGACGCGCCCAGCGCCTTGTAGATCGGCTCCTCCAGCGGGAATCCGAAGCTCGCCACGCCCGGCGGGCGCAGCACGAGGTTCGAGAAGGTGTGGTTGGTGATCAGGGTCGCGACCTGCCGCGACGAGATCAGCTCGCGGACGTTCTGCACCTCGGGCTCGGAGAACGGCCCGTCGCCGCGGTAGGTGTCGTCCGACCAGATCGTGCTCGCGCCGCTGCCGCCCCACAGGCCGCCGTAGTTGCGGTTCGGGTCGGTGCCGCGCAGGCGGCCGCCCTTGTTGTCGTCGCACGCGCCCTTCGTGTACTTGCTCGGCGTGTTCACCGATATCCGGCAGTTCTTCCGCTTCATCTCGTAGTCGAACAGCGAGAAGTCGCCGAGCGTGGCGGCCTCGCGCGAGATGTTGAAGCCGTCCGGGTTCACCACCGGGATCACGATGGTCCGCGTGCTCTGGACGAGCTGCGTCGTGCGCGTGTTGCGCCCGTAGTCGCGGAGCAGGTCGTATGCGAACTCGATCGTGTGCTCGGCCGACGGCCACTCGCGCGCGTGGTGCACGCCCATGATCAGGAAGATCGGCTTGCCGTCCGCGGTGTTCTGCGCGCCCGTCGAGATCTCGATCCCGTTCACGTCGCGGCCGAGGACGCTGCGGTGGTTGAGCGTGATCGGCCTGACCAGCGTCGGGTACTGCAGCGCGAGGTTCTTCATCTCGAGGTCGTAGTCGGGCAGGCGCCGGTAGGTGGTGCGCCCGCTCGGTAGCCCGGAGGACTGCGCGGCGCGCGCATGCGCGGCGTCGCTGCGCGCGTTACGGCGCGCCTGGGCCGCGAGATCGGCGACCCTCACCCGGTACCGGAAGCCGGCCGCGTGCAGCTTCCGCGCGTCGGCTCGGCCGTGGAGCAGCACCGTGACCGAGTTCGCGTCGGCGTGCTCGGTCACGTCGAGGTCGAGTGCCTGGAGGCGCTGGCGATCCGTACGTCTCGGGGTGGCAACGTCCACGAGCGAGAAGCGGCGGGCCCTCTTCTGCGCGATGCGGGTGAAGTGGATCGACACGTGCGCGCTCGCCGCGTTGCCGCGGAAGCGGCACGCCTGCACCACCAGCCGCTCGCCCCTCCGCACGAACCCGGACGCGAGCTCGTTCCCGCGGTACGACGCCGAGCCGGCCACGAGCCTGCCGCGCCGGCCGAACACGCCGAGGTCCCAGTCGCCGCGTGAGCTCAGCCGCACGCTGACGAGCCCGCGCGCGGGCGCCTTCGCCCGGATCAGCTTCCGCCCCGTCGCGGACGACGAGACGTCGCCGAAGCAGGAGCGCGCCACCGCGCTCCGTGCCGTGACCGTCTTTGTCGCCGCGCCCGCCGGCGCGACCACGATCACCGAAGCGAGAACGGCGCCGGCAAGAGCGGCGCGAAACGAGATCCTCATAGAAGGACGACCCTATGTCGAACTTTGTGATTTGCGCAACCGGTCTAGAGGATTCCGGCAGCCACACTCGCCAGACCCGTGCAGATGACGACCATGGACACGACCGTCGAGAAACGTTCGGCGTCCAGGCGCCGGAAGCCCGCCGCGCCGAGCCCGTAACCCACGAGAACGCAGGCCACAAGCGGGCCGATGCGCCCCGGATCGACCACGTCGGAACCCTCCCTGGCCACGATCAGCGCGATGCCCGCGACGTCCAGGATCAGGAACGAGGCGGCGAGCGTGGTGCGGAAGACCGGCGGCGGCACGCGCTCCGATTCGAGCCACAGCGCGAGCGGCGGCCCGTTCACGCTGATCGACGTGGTGAGCAGGCCGGAGAAGAAGCCGGCCACCAGCGCGTTCAGCCGGAGCGCGCCCGCGCCATGGCGGAGCTGCCACAGCGCCGCCGCCACGACCACCACGCCGACGCCCACCTGGAGCGTGGCCTTCGACAGCGCCACCAGGAGCACCACACCGAGCGGAAGGCCCGGGACCGCCGCGATCATCAGGCGGCGGAGCCCGTGCGGCTCCACGTGCCGGCTCTCAAGGAGCACGAGCCCGCACAGGACGGCGCCGAGGATGAGCACGGCGGTGACCGCCTCCTCCGGATCCATGACCGCGAACAGAGCCGGCGAGAGCACGAGCGCGAACCCCATCCCTGTGGCGGACTGGACGAACGCGCCCGCGAACGCCGCCAGGGCCGCGAGCAGCATCAGCCGACGGTCACGAGGTCCTTCGGGAACGCGGTCAGGACGCGCGGCTCCGCGTCAGTCACGATCACGAGGTCCTCGATCCGGACGCCGAGCTCGCCCGGCAGGTACACGCCGGGCTCCACCGTCACCGCGTTGCCCGCCTCGAGCGTGCCCTCGGTGGTCTTGCCGAGCCGAGGGCCCTCGTGCAGCTGCAGGCCCACGCCGTGCCCCAGGCCGTGGCCGAAGTGCTCGCCGTGGCCGGCGGCGTCGATGATCTCGCGCGCGACCGAGTCGACCGCCCGGCAGCCCGCTCCGGCCGTCGTCGCGGCCAGCGCCTCGACCTGGGCGCGCTGCACCAGCTCGTACACCTCCCGCATCTCGTCGGTGACCTCGCCGGTGGCCAACGTACGCGTGCAGTCCGAGCAGTACCCGTCCACGCGCGCGCCGACGTCGAGCACCACGAGCGTGTCGCGCGGTATCTCCACGTCGCGCGGCACGGCGTGCGGGCGGGCGGCGTGCGCGCCGCTCGCCACGATCGGCGTGTAGCACGGCGGCTCGGAGCCCTGGTCCTCCATGAACCGCACGAGCCCCAGCGCCACGTCGCGCTCGGTCCGCCCAGAAAGCCCGCGCTCGCGGAGCGACTCGTAGGCGGCGGTGGCGATGTCGGCGGCCGCGGCGATCGCCGCGATCTCGGTCTCGTCCTTCACGGCGCGCAGCCGCTCGACCAGGCCGGGCGCGGGCACGAGCTCCACGCCGTCCGGGACCTTCTCGGCCAGCCGGCGGTGGGCCGCCACGGTCAGATGGTCCTCCTCGAAGCCGACCGTGCCGCGCAGCCGCTTGGCGATGTCCGCCAGCAGGTCGCGACTCGCCGCGCCGCGCTCGAAGTCCCGCACCTGCTCGTCCGACTGCTCCACGTAGCGGAAGTCGGTGAAGAAGACCCGCTTGTCGCGCCCGACCAGGCAGGCGCCGTTCGAGCCCGTGAACCCGGTCAAATAGCGAACGTTCGTCAGGTTCGTGACGACCAGTGCGTCGAGCCCGCGCTCGGCGAGCACCTCCACGAGCCGGTCCGCGCGCGCGGCGCTCACTGGAGATGGGCTTTGAGCAGCTCGAGCGCCTCGGCGTACCCGTCCGGGCCCTTGCCCTGGATCGTCGCGAGGCAGAGGTCGCCGATCACGGACACGCGCCGCCACTCCTCCCGCTCGTCCACGGCGGACAGGTGCACCTCGACCGCCGGCAGGTCCGCCACCTCGAGGGCGTCGCGGATCGCCCACGAGTAATGGGTCCAGGCGCCGGGGTTGAGGATCAGCCCGTCCGCGCTCTCACCGGCGCGATGCAGGCGCTCGACGAACTCGCCCTCGTGGTTCGTCTGCGAGAAGCTCGGCTCCATCTCGAGCCCGCGGGCGACCTGCTTGATCTTCACCTCGAGCTCTGTGAGCGTGATGCCGCCGTAGTGCTCGGGCCTGCGCGCCCCGAGGACGTCGAAGTTCACGCCATGCATCACCTCGATCCGATGCCTCATCCGGAGTGCACCTCCTCGACCGCCGAGCGCAGCGCGGCGGCGTCCACCTCGTGACCGGGGCTCACCTCGCCTGGCGCTTCCACGAGCACGAACGGTACCCGTCCTCCGGTGCGCTTCTTGTCGCGCTCGACGAGCGCGAGCACGTCGTCCACCGAGGCGCCCGTGAAGCTCAGCGGCAGCCCGCGCGCGCCGAGCAGCTCCGCCACCTCGTCACGCAGCTGGTCGCGCCCGGACAGCCGGAGCGCCACCAGCAACCCGACCGCCACCGCCTCCCCGTGCCGGTAGCGCGTGTAGCCGGTGGCGGCCTCGATCGCGTGGCCGACGGTGTGGCCGAGGTTCAGCACCTGCCGGCGGCCCGCGTCCCGCTCGTCCTCGGCCACGACGGCCAGCTTGGTGCGCACGCAGCCGAGGATCGTGCCTGCGTCGGGGTCCGCGCCGTGCCGCACCCTCGCCCACAGCGGCCCGCCGGCGATAAGCGCGGTCTTCACGACCTCGGTGTACCCGGCCGCCAGCTCCTCGTCGGGGAGCGTCTCGAGCGCCGCCGGGTCGCAGATCACCGCCGACGGCTGGTGGAACACGCCCGCGTAGTTCTTGCCCTCGGGCAGGTCCACCCCGGTCTTCCCCCCGTACGCCGAGTCCACCTGCGCCACGAGCGAGGTGGGCACCTGGACGTGCCGGATGCCCCGCTGGTAGATCGCCGCGCAGAACCCGGCCAGGTCGCCCACCACCCCGCCGCCCACCGCGGCCACGATGTCGCCCCGCTCGGCGCCCCCCTCGGCCAGGGCCCGCAGCACGAACTCGGCCGCGTGGATCGACTTGTGCTCCTCGCCGGGCATCACGACGATCCGCTCGTCGCCCTCGAACGGCTGCGCGCGCGACACCGTCTCGTCCGTCACGACGAACCTGCGCCCGTCGGGCGGGTGGAAGAAGTCGGCGGCTATCAGCCCACGGCCGAGGAACACCGGATAGTCGCCCGAGGAGGCGGACGCCCAGACGAGCCGGGTGCCCTCGGGCGCGGACTCGAGCGCGCGCAGCGCCGGGAGCGCGCGGCGCACGGCATCGCGGTCGCCCGGCGGCAGCAGCGCGTCGGCCACCGAGTCGTACAGCGCCACGCGGTCGCCGTGCAGCTGGTCGAAGCGGCCGCGATCGCGGGCGAGCGGCCGCCCCTTGCCGGAGGCCCGCCGCCACGCCTCGCCGGGCTCCACCTCGAGGTGGACGACGGTGTGGCGCACGAGCGCCTCGCGCACGCGCTCGGATCCGACGGCGCCGCCTCCGAGCGCCACCACCCGCGCGTCTCCGCGAGCGAGCAGCTCGAGCACCAGCTCCTCCTCGCGCGCGCGAAACGCGTGCTCGCCCTCCCTGTCGAAGAAGGCCTCCACCGGCTCGCCGAGCCGACGCTCCAGCTCGCGATCGGAGTCGAGCGGCTCCGCGCCGAGCTCGGCACCGAGCGAGCGGGCGCCCGTGGACTTCCCGGCGCCCATGAAGCCCACCAGCACGAGGGCTATGCGCGCCTCCAGCCGATCCGGTCCCGGTACGCGGCGAGCGCCGCGCGCACGTCGTCGATGTGGTCGCCGCCGAACTTGTCCCGGTAGGCCGCTGCGAGCACAAGCGCCACCATCGCCTCCCCCACCACGCCGGCCGCCGGCACGGTGCAGGAGTCGGTGCGCTCGCGGAGCGCCTGCGCGGGCTCCTTCGTCTCGGTGTCCACGCTTCGGAGCGGCTTGGTGAGCGTGGGCAGCGGCTTCATCGCGCCGGTCACGACGAGCGGGTCGCCGGTCGTCATGCCGCCCTCGATGCCGCCGGCCCGGTTGGTCTCCCGGTTGTAGCCCTGGTCGTCCGACCAGAAGATCTCGTCGTGGGCCTTCGAGCCCACTCGTTCCGCGAGCGCGAAGCCGTCCCCGATGCCCACGCCCTTCAGCGCCTGGATCGACATGATCGCCTGGGCCAGCCGGCCGTCGAGGCGCTGCTCCCAGGACACGTGCGACCCGATGCCGGGCACGAGGCCGAAGGCGATCACCTCGAACTCGCCGCCGAGCGACTCGTTGGCCTTCCGGGCGGCGTCGATCTCGGCGACCATCGCTTGGCTGGCCTCGGGGTCGAGCGAGCGGACCGGTGACTCATCCACCTCCCCGAAATCGCGCACCGCAAGCGCGGTGCCGGCGGGCGCGGCAACCGCGCCAATGCGGGTGACATGCGAGCGCACCTCCACCCCGAGCACCCGCAGGAACGCCTTCGCCAGCGCGCCGGCGGCCACCCTCGCGGCCGTCTCGCGCGCGGAGGCTCGCTCCAGCACGTTCCGGATGTCTGAGTGGCCGAACTTCTGGATGCCGGCCAGGTCGGCGTGGCCGGGCCGGGGCAGATGGACCTCGTCCACCTCCGCGTCGACCGGCCACGGGTTCATCCGCTCCTCCCAGTTCTGGTAGTCGCGGTTCTGGATCCACATGCACACGGGGCTGCCGAGGGTCCGGCCGTGCCTGACCCCGGCCGTGACCTCGGCGCGGTCCTTCTCGATCTTCATCCTGCCGCCGCGGCCGTGGCCGAGCTGGCGGCGCGCGAGATCCGCGTCGATGTCCTCAGGGGCCAGCTCCAGCCCGGCGGGCAGCCCCTCGACGATGGCGGTGAGCCCCGGACCATGGGACTCGCCGGCGGTCACGAACCGGAAAGACATAGCGCCCACACCCTACAAACGAGGGTGCGGGCGCCAGTTGGAGGAGGAACTGCCTTGGAGGAACTGCTAGCCGAAGGGGATGTACGGCGGGCAGGTGCGTGAGGCCGGGTCGGGCGCGCACGGGTTGAACGCGTTGACCGCCCAGTCCTCGCCGCCGCGGTTGACCGACGGAATCAGGCCCGCCGACTTCCCGCACCAGGCGGGGTTGCTGCCGCCGGCGCCGTTGCCGTCGAGGTCGTAGAGCGCCTCGTACAGCTCGGTGATGTTGGTGTAGTCGTCGTTGTCCTGGTCGTCCTCGCCGTCGAGCAGGTTGTCGCCGTCGACGTCGGGGTCGGCGAGATCCAGGTCCTGGAAGGGACGCTGGTCGTACTCGCCCGGACGCTGGGAGGTGACCGGCTCGCAGTACGACTTCTGCTTCCAGGGCTCGATCTGGACCGTCTCCTGCTTCCAGAAGCCGGCCCACCAGCTCGCGCGGCCGGGGCCGCGGGCGGCCTCGATGAAGTTCGCGAGGCCGTCGGCGTCCGCGTCACGCTCGTCGTCGGTGTAGACGCCGGGGTTGCCGTGCAGGTCGTACGTG
>Ga0111539_10013316_pt1 | contig 10278 bp, 11 predicted proteins | sample RhiMethybrSRZTD1_FD_79667 | JGI IMG/M metagenome (GOLD analysis project Ga0111539, IMG submission 79667) | Populus rhizosphere microbial communities from Tennessee, USA - Rhizosphere MetaG P. TD hybrid SRZTD1 (version 2) (version 2) | ecosystem: Host-associated > Plants > Roots > Rhizosphere >... | reverse complement strand
GGCGGAGGCCCACCTCCCACGGGCATCCAGCCCGTTACCCCACCCACCGCGTGGCGCACGTACGAACACACCCCGCGATTCGGCACGAACTACTACGCCCTGCGCGGCCGTGTCTCGATCCTGAGCGAGGCGTTTTCTCACGACCCGTTCGAGAAGCGCGTGAAGTCGACGTACGCGTTCACGAAAGAGCTGTTGTCGCTCGTCGCCGAGCGTCGCCAGGCGATCCTCGATCTTGCGAAAAGGTCTGACGAGGCCATGCGACGCGCTCCGCAGTCGCTGCCGCCGGTGCCGGTGCGCGCAACGTTCACCGACACGCCCGCCACCGCCGATGTTTCGTACGAGGAGATCGAGCGCATGGGTGACTCCACGCGCTACGAGGCCGGTATGCCGATCGGGGCGCGGCGCACCGGACGGTTCAAGACGACGCCGATGCAGATGATCACCCGGTTCGTGCCGACGCTGACACGTCCCGCGCCGTGGGGCTACGCCATCGCCGCCAGTGATACCGCCGCGGTGAACCTCGCGCGGCTGCACGGCCTCGAGATGTCGCGCCTTTCGCGCCCGTGGAGCGGCGACGCCGGTCCGCAGTTCACCGTCGATTCGACGGTCATCGCGCCGCAGGAGTTCGAGGGGCACAAGCTCGTTCGGCTGGCGGGGCGCTGGGAGCCCAGGGCGGTCTCGCTCGACGCGGGGACGTACATCGTGCGGGTCGCGCAGCCGTTAGGCGTCCTGGCCATGTACCTGCTCGAGCCCGAGAGCGACGACGGCATCGTCGCCTGGGACGTGGCGCTCCGGTCGTCAGGCACCGCGGGCACGGCGCCGGTGATCCGGCTGGCCTCCGCACCGCCCGTCGCGATGACGGCGGTTCCGAGAGCGAACAGTCCCTGACGGCGACGCCTGCCTGTCGAGTTGCTGATGCCCGGCCGCTTCCTTCCTCCCGATTACTCGAAGGGTGACGAGGGCACCATTGGCGGGTACATGGCCGTGCACGCGCGTCCCGCTGCATTCGAGGGAAGCGACGGGCTGTCCTACAGCGTGGCCATCGAGACGGACCGCACCGGCGAGCCAGGGCGACCCTTCGGGGCGTTCCTCCTGTTCGTCCGCTGGCGGCGCCTCGGCTCGCAGGGCGTCGAGGGGCACCTCGAGACGCCCTTCCTGGCCTGGGGCAACTCGGTGACGGAGGCGAAGGAAGCGTTAGGCAGGATGCCGCTGGGCGACGTGAAGGCCCTCCTCGACGACCTGATCCGGGAAAGCGCGCCGGCGCCGGCGCGAAAGTGGTGGGACGTCACGCGGGAGGAGAACGAGTGACTCGCGGCGTCGTGTTGCACGGCACGGGCGGCGCGTGGCACGTGCGTTGTGAGGATGGCCAGTCGGTGGTCGCCGCCCTGCGCGGGAAGGTCAAGCACGGGAGTAAGTCCAAGCTCGCCGTCGGCGACGAAGTCATGATGAAGCACGAAGCTCATGGCTCGGAATGGTCGATCAGCGAGGTGGTGCCCCGCCGGTCGCAACTGTCACGAAAGACTCCCGGGCGCCAGCGCGGTGAACGCATCATCGCCGCCAACGTGGACCAGGTCGTGGTGGTCTTCGCGCTCCGACAGCCGGAGCCGCACGTCGCGATGCTGGACCGGTTCCTGGTCATCGCCGAGGCAAACGCGCTTGCCGGCCGCGTGGTGGTCAACAAGGTGGACCTCGCCGACGAGTCGGAAGCGAATCGCCTCTTCGGTGTCTACGGGACGATCGGCTATCCGCTGCACATCACGAGCATTCGCAGCGGCAAGGGGCTGACCGGGTTGCGCGAGCAATTGCACGGCCGAACGTCGGTGGTCACCGGACCATCCGGTGTGGGGAAGTCATCGCTGATGAATGCGCTGTACCCCGGGCTCGGCCTCCGCGTGGGCGAGATCAGCGCGTCGGTGAACAAGGGCCGGCACACCACGGTTGGCGCGTTCCTGCACCCGTTGCCCGACGGCGGCTTCGTGGTCGACACGCCGGGCCTGCGCGAGATCGGCTTGTGGGGCGTTCCGTCGCGCGGCCTCGATTCGTGCTTCCCGGAGTTCAGGGCGCTACGCGACGAATGCCGGTTTGCCGACTGCAGCCATCTTGTGGAGCCAGAGTGCGCCGTGCGCGAAGCTCTCGCATGCGGGAAAGTCGACGCAACTCGGTATGCGTCGTATGCGAAGCTGGTCGAGGAGACAGAGGAGGCAGAGAAATACTGATTTCGAGGGCCCTCGAAAGGCTCGGGTTAGCATTGTGGTCCTCGGAAAGCTGTAACACGGGGACGCGGACGACGCAGAGGAAACCGGTTCGACTCAGCCATGAGCGTCGTCGACGCAGCTCCAGCAAAAAAACCTTTTCCTGAACTGAATGAACTGCGCCGGTTGGGGACCCGTTTCGTACGATTCCGTTAGGCGCGGGTTTCCTCGGTGACCTCTGTGCTCCTCTGCGTCCTCTGTGTCAAATGCCTTTCCGAGGCTCAGAACCGCGCACCGGAGTCAGGGCGAGAGCCTGTCGATAATCCACGAATCATCCTCCCGCCGGTATTGGATCCGGTCGTGGAGTCGGCTCTGCCGTCCCTGCCAGAACTCATAGACCGCCGGTGCGAGGATGAACCCGCCCCAGTGCGGCGGCAGCGGCACATTGCCGTCAGGATGTCGCGCCTCGACTTCTCTCACCGCGGACTCGAGCCAGTCACGCCCGGGAATCACGCTGCTCTGGATCGAGGCCCACGCTCCATGACGTGAGCCTAACGGGCGCGTCCGGAAGTACGCGTCCGCCTCTTCACGCTCCATCCGCGACACGGTCCCCTCGATGCGCACCTGTCGCTCGAGGTCCAGCCAGGCAAAGACCACCGCCGCCTTCGCGTTGGCCATCAACTCGCGAGCCTTGCGGCTCCGGAAGTCGGTGAAAAACCCGAAGCCGCGCTGGTCGAACGACTTGAGGAGCACCACGCGCGCCGAGGGACGCCCGTCGGGCGTGGACGTCGCCAGCGTCATCGCGTTCGGTTCCTTGAGGCCGGCGTTCTGCGCCTCCCCGAACCACTTCCGGAACTGCTCCAGCGGATCCCGATTCACGTCCCCGACATCGAGCGCGGCCATGGCGTATTCGCGGCGAAGGTCGGAAGGCATCAGGAAATGCGGAATGCAGAAAGGAATGCAGAGTGGAGAACTCCTGCTCCTGACTCTGGTCGGCTTCGCTATATAGTACACCCGGGGAACCCAGGACCCACTTCACGGCTTGGTGAACGGATGGCAGAACGCCGCGAAGACGAGCAGGCCAAGAACGAAAGCTTCGCGCGCGACGCCCTCCCATGGATGGACGACGTCTACCGCTTCGCGTTGTCGCTCACGCGCGACCCCGCCGACGCCCAGGACATCGTTCAGGAGACGTACCTGCGTGCGTATCGCTCGTGGCACACCTTCGACCCGAACAGCGACTGCCGGCGATGGCTCTTCACCATCTGCCGGAATGCCTTCCTGCGCTCACGCCAGCAGGGCCGGCTCGAGGTCGATGTCACCGACGCGGATGCCGAAGCGATCGCCGCGGCCCGTGAGCACCGCGCCATGATCGAGGACGGCACCGACCGTTTGCTCGCTTCGGTGGACCTGGGCCCCGCGCTCGATCGCGCGCTCGCCGGCCTCGACGAACCGTTCCGCTCCGCGGTGCAGCTCGTCGACGTCGAGGATCAGTCGTACGAATCCGCAGCTGAAATACTCGGCGTGCCGATCGGCACGGTGCGATCGCGCCTGTTCCGCGGACGACGCCAGATGCAAAGGTCCCTGGTCGTGCACGCACGGGACGCGGGTCTCCGTCCTGCCTCAGGCCCGAAAGGGAGTCGGGGGAGTCAGCGCCATGCCTGACGAGATCCGTTCGATCGACTGCAATACTGCGGTGAGCAAGCTTTGGGACTTCCTCGACGCAGAACTCGACGACGAGAAGATGCGCGAGGTCCAGAAGCACCTCACTGAGTGCAGTGATTGCCTTCCGCACGCCGATTTCAATCGCCGTTTCCTCACGGCCCTGAATGAAGCGCGGCAGCGGAACATCATGCCCCCCGCGCTCCGCGAGCAGGTCCTGTCGGCACTCGCCGCCGATGGGTACTTCCCCGCCAGGTAAGCCTGATTGACATAGGGGGAGGGGGTATCTAGCTTCCATGAGCACCGCATGGAGGCTAAGTCATGAAACACCTGCAGCTTGAGGTCGCAGGAATGAGCTGCGACCACTGCGTAAAAGCGGTTCGCGACGCACTCGGCTCGGTCCCGGGCGTGAAGGTAGAGGCGGTGCAGGTCGGGTCGGCCTCGGTCTCGTACGACGAGAGCAAGGCGAAGGTCGGCGACCTGATAGACGCCGTCTACAACGCCGGTTACGAGGCCAACGAGGCGGCATAAATGGCCCGCGAAGTGAATGGCGGGACCGCCACGCTTGACTCGCGCGCGTCGACGAAGCTCAACATCCCGGTCAGCGGGATGACCTGCGCCGCGTGCCAGGCGCGCGTCCAGCGTGAACTCGAGCGGACGCCCGGCGTCGAGAAGGCGACCGTCAGCCTGCTGACCAATACGGCCGCGGTCCGCTTCGATCCGGCAATGGTCGACGCCGAGACACTGGTCGAGCGCATTCGCGGCACGGGGTACGGCGCCGAACTGCCGGTCGAAGAGCGCACGGCTGTAGACGAACAGCAGGCGCAGGATGCTGCGCGCCTGGCGGAGGTGCGCGAGCTGCGCACGAAGTCCCTCGTTTCGCTGGCGTTAGGCGTCGTGGCCATGCTGGTGTCGATGCCGTTGATGACCGCGGCGGCGCACCACGGAACCGGGACGATCGATCCGGTCATGCGGTGGACGATGCGCTGGGTCGAGCCGGCGCTCCGCGCGACGATGCCGTGGCTCTATGCGATCCCGACGCAGGTGCTGTCGTACGCGCTGCTCATGCTGACCCTGGGAGTGATGGCGTGGGCAGGCCGGCAGTTCTACGTGCGTGCCTGGAAGGCGCTGCGCCACCGGTCGGCCGACATGAACACGCTGATCGCGCTGGGAACGGGAGCTGCGTTCCTGTTGTCGGTCGTCGCAACGACTGCGCCGGGATTGTTCATCGAGCGCGGCATCGCTCCCGACGTCTACTACGAAGCGGTGATCATCATCATCGCGTTCATCCTGGGCGGGAACGCGCTCGAAGCGCGCGCGAAGGCGGGCACGTCGAACGCCATCCGGCGCCTTATCGACCTGCGGCCGCGGACCGCGCGCGTGAGGCGTGACGCGATCGAGAAGGACATTGCGGTCGCCGAGGTCCATCGTGGAGATGAGATCGTCGTGCGGCCAGGTGAACGACTCCCGGTCGACGGAATCGTTAGGAGCGGGACCAGCGCGATCGACGAGTCGATGCTGACTGGCGAGCCGCTGCCGGTCGCGAAGGCCGCTGGTGATCGAGTCATCGGCGGCACCATCAACCGCACCGGCAGCATTGCCTATCGAGCGACGACCATCGGCGCGGACAGCGTGTTGTCGCAGATCGTCCGCCTGATGCGCGATGCACAGGGCTCGCGCGCGCCAATCCAGCGTCTCGCCGATCGCGTGAGCGCGGTGTTCGTGCCCACGATCATCGGCATCGCCGTCGTCACGTTCACAACCTGGTACTTCCTTGCCGACTCGGCGCCACTCCTCAGGGCGTTCACGGCATCGATCTCGGTGCTGATCATCGCCTGTCCCTGCGCGATGGGACTCGCCGTGCCGACTGCAGTCATGGTTGCCACGGGAAAAGGCGCTGAGCTGGGCATCCTGATCAAGGGCGGGGAAGCGCTCGAACGCGCCGGTAGCGCCGACACGGTGGTGCTCGACAAGACCGGCACCATCACCGAGGGACGGCCGTCAGTCGTTGCGACGACGGTGCGCGGCGCCTGGACCGAAAACGCGCTCCTGGCCATCGCGGCATCGATGGAGCGCTCGTCGGAACACCCGTTAGGCGTGGCGATCGTCGACTCGGCATCGGCACGAGGCGTTTCCCTGTCCCCGACGGAAGGATTCACGTCGGTATCGGGCAAGGGCATAACGGGCATGGTGAACGAGCACGCCGTCGCCGTCGGAAACGCAGCGCTGATGTCTGACTGGGGGATCGATGTCGCGCCGGTTCGTGAGTGGGCGGATGAACGTTCGCGTCGCGCCGAGACCGTCGTGTACGTGAACATCGATGGCGAACTGGCTGGGGCTGTATCGATCGCCGATTGCGTTCGCCCGACGTCCGCCGCTGCGGTGCGTCGCCTGCGGGATTCCGGCCTCGACGTTGTCCTGCTCACGGGGGACGTCGAGACGACGGCACGCTCAGTCGCGCGCGACACGGGGATTGAACGCGTGATCGCGGGAGTACTTCCCGAAGGCAAAGTCGAGGCGGTCTCGCGTCTTCAGGAGCAAGGTCACTGCGTGATCATGGTTGGCGACGGCATCAACGACGCGCCGGCCCTGGCGCGCGCGGACGTCGGCGTTGCGATGGGTGGCGGCACCGACATCGCGCTCGAAGCGGGTGACATCGCGCTCCTGCGCGCGGACCTGGGCGGAGTGGCTGACGCAATTGTGCTATCTCGCCGCACCATGCGAACGATGCGCCAGAATCTCTTCTGGGCATTCATCTACAACGTGATCGGCGTGCCGATTGCGGCCGGCGTGTTGTATCCGGCGACCGGGATCCTTCTCAGTCCGATTCTCGCGAGTGCCGCGATGGCGATGAGCTCAGTGAGCGTGGTTACGAACAGTCTTCGGTTGGGCAGATAAGGATGGTGGATGGGGGATGTGGGATGTGAGACAACTGCAACTGACGATCACTTCGGAGTCGATCGGATATGCAACAGCACAATGACGCAACAAATGGACATGGCGAGTGCGCGTGCGGTTGCGCCGTGAGCCAGTCCACCGGCGAGCGGAAAGCCATCGGTGTCGATCCCGAGATCCGCGACCGGAACCTGAAGCGCTTGCGCCGGATCGAGGGCCAGGTGCGCGGGTTGCAGAAGATGATCGAGGAGGATCGCTACTGCGCCGACATCCTCACCCAGATCTCATCGGTGCACGAAGCATTGCGCGGCGTTGGCCGGGAGCTGATGCGGAACCACCTGAAACACTGCGCCACCTCTGCGATCAAGGCTGGTCCCGAACAGGCTGAGCCGATGTATGATGAGCTGATCGACCTGATGTATCGGAATCTTCGATGAGCGGGAATCGGGTATCGGGAATCGTGAACGCCTGAAACCTCGTTAGTTTGACTTCATGCGCCGCCTGATCGCCGTCCTCAGCCTGTTCAGCCTCGCGAACCTCGCGTTCGTGCAGGCGAACCGGGATTGCCCATTGTCGGGTGGATCGCGGCATGTCCCATGGGCCGGTGCGTCGCACTCGGGGCACGCCGCCCACGGCGGACACCTGGCGAATCCACCGGCCGATCAGGGCAGCTTCCAGTCGATGCCGGATGGCGATTCGCCGAAGGCCCCTGTCTGCCTGACGATGGGGCCATGCGCGCTGACGATGAACGTGAGCGCGATCCACGTCACCTCGGTCCCAGCCTGGCATCCGGGGCGAGTTGAACCGGTCTCCGACCACGTGCCGGCGTCGCTGACGCTGGTCCCCGAACCGCCTCCGCCGAGAGCCTGACGAGTCCTGTTCGATCGCGGCCGTCGGCTGCGATCGCAGGTCGTTTCGAACGCGGCGCCTCGACGCCGCGTCGTCGTCACTCACCTCCCAGGGGAGTCTGGTGGTTCATGCTGATACGGAATGTCGCGCTCATCGCGGCCGTGGCCTTCGTGCCGGCTGCCGCTCTCGCGCAAACTGACTACTTCAACACCGATCGCGGTCGTCCGCTGCAGGTCCAGGATGCGATCCCGATCGAGCGTTATGCCTTCGAGCTGCAGGCGGCGCCGCTTCGCTGGTCGCGAACCGCCGGAGCGAGTGCCGTGTGGTCCGTGGAGCCCGAGCTGGCGTACGGGATCCTTCCGCGCACGCAGCTCGAGCTCGGGGTGCCACTGCTTCACGTCGCCGGTTCATTGACCGGCGCCGGCGCGTTGCACGTATCGGTCGTGCACGCGCTCAACGTCGAGACACTCGGGATTCCCGCCCTGGCCGTGAGCGCAGGGTATTCGGCTCCGACGGGGCCGTTCGGTCCACCGGACGGGTATGCCACGTTCGGACTTCTCGCCACTCGCACGAACTCGTTAGGCCGTCTTCACGTCAATGCCGACGCCTCGCTGGTTGATGAGATCGCGGCGACTGACGAAGTGTGGAACACGCCTCGAGCGGCCGGCCTGGATCACGTGTCGCGCTGGCTGGTCGGGGTGGCTGGCGATCGAACGTTCCCCCTCCGTTCAATGCTCGTTGGCGTAGAGCTCGTTGCTTGCCAGCCAATCCTCGCTGGCAGCGCGGTGGAGTGGACGGCCGGAGCGGGCCTGCGCTGGCAGCTCGATCCCTGGTGGGCGCTGGACGCAGGGCTCGGGCGATCGTTTGGCGACGAACGCGAGTGGTCGCTGACCTTCGGCGCTGCTCGTTCGTTCGGAATCCTCAAACTCTTTCCCCTCGGCCGATGAAAGCGCTATCGAGAAGCCTGAGCGGGCTGCTGTTGCTGTCGGCCGCGAACACCGGCCTGGCGCAGTGGTCGACGGTCAGCGAGCAGTATCACCTGCCGGCGTCGCACAACTGGGCTTTCCGCAAGGCACATCGTGACGCTGACCGCCTGTTCAACGCCTTCGACTACGGCCACGCGATCCTGTACGAATTGCTGTGGCGCAAGCCGGGCAAGGCGACGCAGGCGCTCGAGGTCGAGCGCTACGAGTTCATCACGCGCTCGCTGCTGGTGAATCCCCCGAACCTTCCCCTCGAGGAGGCAGCGATTGCCCCCGCCTACAGCCGCCTCGTGCCGGAAGCGAAGGCGACGTTCGAGTGGGCCCATTTGCTCCATCGGCAGATCTATGATGTCCTCGCCGACAATCGTCTCAGCGAATCGGATCAGGATCTTCTTGTCGCGCGACTGGTCGCATATTACCGCTCGCGTCCGGACCTGGCATTCAGTACGAAGCCCAAGGGCATGGCGCTGATGGAAGGGCAGCCCTATTCGCTCGCATTCCGGAAGGGCTTCCCGAAGTTCAACGGCCTGATCTGGGGATATCACTGGCTTCAGGTTGGCCTCTACGACGCGCTGCTCGCCGGGTCGGCGCCTGACGAGCGCTCGGCGAACATCACGGCCGCGGTCGCGCGCTTCCGCCAGATGCTCGTGGACCCACCACGATCGCTGCCATATGTGATGCCGATGACGCCAGGTATCGCCCCACGGTTCACGCAACGGTATCCGGAGGCGGCGGCGATCTTCGACAACCTCCACAGCATGCACGACGTGATCTCGGACATCCTCGCGAGCGACGTGGTTCCCCGCGATCGCAAGCGGGCCGAGATCCTGAAAGCTCTCGCGCAGTACCGCGACGATACGACTGAAGTGGTGTCGCGTGAGGAGTGGCTTGGAATGGCGCAGGGCATGGGCATCGAGAACCAGGGTGGTCCTGTCGTTGGTGTGCTAGCGATTCCACCGAAGCCTACGGTCGAAATCGGCGCAGTCATGCGTCACGATGCAGGTGGTCATGCAGGCCATCACATGCCGACCGACACGGTGGCGCGCCTTGCGGACAGCCTTTCAAAAACACCCAACGACGCCGCAGCGAAGGAGCGCCTGGTCAACGCGCTGTTCGTGTTGCTGTCTGATGAGTCCATCCAGCAGCGCGTCGCGAGCGATAGTGCGCTGCGGCGCGCCTTGATCGACCTGATGCCCGTAATCCCCGAGGAGCACCGCGACCACTATCGGATGCTACTGCGCGTGCCCCCTCCGTCACCGGTATTGCGTCCGGAGGCATCGTAGTGCGGGCGGTCCGCATCAGCACGAGCGTCGTCACGATGACGGCGGCGCTTCTGGGTTTCACCGCGGTCGCGGCCTGGGCGCACACGAGGCTCGTGCGGTCGGATCCGCCGAAGAACGCGCGGCTCGTCTGGCCGCCGACCGTGATCCGCCTTACGCGGCGGCCGGGGCACTGTATAACCGTATTGCCAGGCGCAAGATCATCATCCCAGCCTGACGTACACGGCGTTGCACAGGGACGACATACAAGGACATGACTGAGCTCCCGTTCGTGCAATGACCGATCACGGCGAGAGGCACCATCAACACGGCGCTCATCATGACGCTCCCAAGCACGCGGGGCGCGATGTTGCGCAGGCGGAACACGACGCCTCGCATGAACACGCCGGTCACGCCGACAACACGGGGCATGACAAG
>Ga0111539_10013314_pt1 | contig 10279 bp, 10 predicted proteins | sample RhiMethybrSRZTD1_FD_79667 | JGI IMG/M metagenome (GOLD analysis project Ga0111539, IMG submission 79667) | Populus rhizosphere microbial communities from Tennessee, USA - Rhizosphere MetaG P. TD hybrid SRZTD1 (version 2) (version 2) | ecosystem: Host-associated > Plants > Roots > Rhizosphere >... | reverse complement strand
GTTTTCGGATTTGAGATGCAGGATTCGTCCAATTTCCGATTTTCGTATGTGGCTTTCATTTGGTAGAAGCGGGGAGCAGGCGATCAATCCTATCCACGAGACCCTGCAGTCCTGGAAGATCCCGAATCAACTCTCCATTCAGCACGAATGTTGGCGTCCCCTGCACGATGGCGCTACCTTTCCTGACGTCGGCCAGCACGCGCTCGTGCGTTACGGGCGACCGGATGGACTGTTGGAAGGCATTGGAGTCCAGTCCGAGCTGTATTGCGTACTGCACGAAAAGGGCCTCGGAATTCTGGCTCGGCGTCCACTCCGACTGCCTTGCGTACAATAAGTCATGCATTTCCCAAAACTTGCCCTGGTCTGCCGCAGCCTCTGCCGCCCACGAGGCCATCATGGCATTGGGGTGAATCTGGATCAGGGGAAAGTGATGGTACTCGAGCTTAAGCTTGCCGGTATAACGACTCAATAGCTCGGTGACGATGGGGTGGTAAAGTCCGCAAGTAGGGCACTGATAGTCTCCATACTCGACGAGCGTAATCGGAGCATCTGCTGCGCCGCGAATTCTGCCGTTTCCCTGTGCTGAGGCAACATTTTTGGCGTCCGGATCGGCAGCAGTCGTCCCCTGACGGGACAGGTAAAGCGCGATGCCGCCGGCAATGGCAACCGCAGCGATGATCAATAATAACGGGGCTGTTTTTGATTTCGGCATGCGGCCAATAGTAATCCGAACTGGCCAAAAAAATACTTGCTTTCTTCACGACCTGCTCTGAAAATTGACGCCGTCTCGGAAGGGACAGATTTCCTAGTAGCAACAGGCTACTCCAGCCAGGGACGGTAGTCGGGCGCTTCGGAAAGAGGATTTGCCGCGGGGGAAGGAGTCCACGCGAACAGGAAGTCGCGATAGCGGAGTCTGTAAGTGACGGCGAAGGAGACTAGGGAAGAAGCCCTCAGGCGCAAGAAGCACCTGAGGGCTTCTCGTTTTTCTGCTATATTTTGCGAGCCGTGACCGAATACACCGACGAGCATGCCCGATCGGGCGTTTCCGCCCAGCTTCCCTCCATCGAATGTTGGCCTAACCAGTTTCCGGACTACGATATACGAATCTCTAACCCGGAATACACGTCGATGTGCCCTAAGACTGGACTCCCGGACTTCGGGACGATCACGATCCATTACCGCCCAGACAAGCTTTGTCTCGAGCTGAAGTCCCTGAAGATGTACATCCAGTCGTACCGCACGCTGGGGATTTTCTACGAAAACGCGGTGAACAAGATCTTGCGAGACGTCGTGGCTGCCTGCCAGCCGCTATACGCGAAGGTGACAGGCGAGTTCACCACCCGCGGCGGGATGCGGTCGGTCATCGAGACAGAGTACCGGCGATAGGTTAGCCCAGGATCGCCGTCGTAAGCGCTGCCGCCGTCATCCCGTAATGCTCCCAGATCTTGATGAAATGTTCGGAAGGCGCCACCTGCGCGTCTGTGATCCCAAAATGCTGCAAGGGACGTCCGCTGCGGTAGAACTGCGACGCGGCCAACGCGGCGAATCCCCGCAGTCCGGATTCCGCGGTTCCAATCAAGCCATCCTCTAAAGTAATGACCCGGCTGTAGCGCGAAGCAACATCGGCGAAGAAAGTCTCCGGAACAGGGAACCCGTTGATGACGTACACGTCGGCGAAAGCGCCTTTCTGCGCTGCAATGTCGGCGGCCTCAGCAGCGAGGTAGCTTGGCGCACCAAGGCTCAGAATAGCGACGCTAGCGCCGGTGTATTGCCGCAGGACTGTCGTTGGAGTCCACGAGTCCGTTCCATTCCAGAGGGGGTCCGACGATCCTTGCTTTGTGAGTATCGGCAGATTGTCTCGAGGGATGGCTACGATGTGACCGCCAGTGGCCGCGGCTGCGTCCTTCACCGCGATGAAGGCGTTTCGCGCATCCGACGGAGCGTAAAATCGATGAAGGAACGGCATGTATCCCAGTGCCAGATTCACCCAGTCCAGGCTCCAGCCCGAAAAATGATCGCGGCCCGTGCATGCCCCAACATGCGAGAGATGCATTACCACGTTCAGGCCTTCATTTTTCCCATCAAGATTGCGTTGATACCGCCACATTTCGAAGCCTTCGCGCGCGATGCCTTCCATGAACGCACCGAAGGTGGCGAACACGTTTAGTTGAGGCCCGGGTTGCATGAACGACAGACCATCGGTAACCAATGAAGCAGCGAGTTCCTGAATGCTCAGCTCGATCGAGTGTCCTGCTGGAACCAATGCGGCTGCTTTCCCCAGCTTTGTTGACGGATTCAAATCGCAGGAGACGAAGAAGCAACGATCGGGATACTTGCGAGCGACTGCTGCGTACGCGAGTTCCGAGCCGGCGCGTGGAGTGACCGGCTTATCAACCGGGGGCAGCGCGACATCTTTGATGTCGGCGTCCTGCAACGGAAGGTTTACCGATCCCTTTGGAGGGCGCGCTTTGGTGACGACAGTTCTCCGCGGCTTCGATTTCAAAACTTCAAGCGCCGCGTTCTCTTCCGCTGTGAGTTGGAGCATGGGGTTGGCGAGCACCGCCTGCCCGTCACGACCTTTCATGCCGCCGTCGTGGTGACCTTCGCCTCCGGGAAGATTGTTCACGTAGAAGACGCACTCCAGCATCGCGTGCACATCGCGGAAACTCATCAGGGAGCCCGGTATCCATATCTGAGTTGTTAATGGCACGTTCTTCTTTGTAGCAAACGCAGCGACTTCATTCGTAATTCCATAGAGCTCGCCGAGAGTCTGAAGCGTAACCGATGAGGCTCCGTTCGAACGCCAGCCGACGGGATAGATCAAGGAGGGTCGGCCGGAAGCTGCGAGTTGAAACGCAGTCTTATAGGCCGCGAACAATTCACTGCGATTGTGGAGCGATGGAATTTCCAGGATCTCGATGCCAAGCGAGGAGATGACCTTTCGCGGATCCTTGTCCAGAATCTTTTCGGTCGTGCCGGACAACTGGATTCCATTGCGATGCATCACGAAGGCGATCGGCGCATGATGGAAACTCGCTGTTGTGAAGCCATTCATCGCCTGACCTGAAATCCAGCCGGCATCGCCGCAATGACAAATCACGAGGCCTTCCGTGCCTTTGCGCGCTTTCAATCCAAGTGCGAGGCCTGTCGCCACGGGGACGGCGACTCCCAGACGCCCCGAACCGATCGGAGTCCCTCCAGGCACCCACGACACATGTCCGGCAATATCCAGGCTTCGACGAAAGCCTTCGACAACTCGCTCCTCAGGCAGGAACCCGAGCGCAGCCAGCGCGGCGTAATACCCGATGCTGGTATGTCCATGTTCGATGGCGAATTGACGCTTGTCGTAGTCCATCGCAGCCAGAGTCATCAATAGAGGGGGAATGAGTTCCAGTCCTCCACCCAGATGATCGATGTCGCCGGCTTTCGCCAGCGAGATCAAGGAGCGGATTGCGATCGCTGCAGCCTGCTTTTCGAGAGCAGCAAGAGTGTGTTCCGCAGCAGGCGTCAGAGCCTCCCGAGATGGGTCGAGAGAGAACGCCAGCACCTTGGATTCGATGGATGCGCCCAGCGTGGGTGTTGCCTTCAGGAGCGCGGAGGTGCGTTCTTGCTGAAGGGTTTCAAGTTCGGCAAGTGGAGACACGGATTCAGACTTGGCAATTGGCATTTCAAATGGTGGCCCGGATTTCTAAAGGTTTCCTAAAAAATTGAACACGGGATTGTGCCCTCCCGCGGGAACTCGCGCAATACGAAAATCTAGATCTTTGCGGAGGCCTTTTTCCAGGCCTTTTTCGGCTCAACTCCCTCGCGTTCGTCCGTCATGAACTTCCAGAAGAAGTCATAGAATGCCTGCGGGGTTGATTGGGAACGCAAGGCCAGCTTTTCGATGTCCTTGCGGGTTCCACCGAATGCCTGGGCGGCGGCCTCGGCCTTCAACGTGAATCCTTCGATATCGAGTTCGGCCTTCACGATTTCACTGCCCAGCGCTTGATACAGGTGCGACTGCAGCCGATTCGAAAGGTTACGCATGGCGACAGCACGCATCATGCTTTCAAAGCGGCGCGGGTCCATCCATTCCGCAGGCGGAGTTTCCTTAATGCTGTGGTTGATCAGCGGCCAGAGGCGCTCCATGTCGAGGTTCAGGAATCCGACGGGGTTCCCGTCGACTTCGACGACGACACGTACCGCAGCTGCGCTGGCTTTCTTCTTCATTTCTTTCATCATTGCCTCTAACGGATGTGGTTACGCAGAACGCCAATGCCTTCGATCTCGACTTCAACGACATCTCCGGGCTTCATCGCCTGTGTTTTCATTGGAGTGCCAGTATAGATGACATCGCCCACGGATAGCGTGATGAACTGGCTGATATAGCTGACAATGGTTTCCACGTCGAACAGCATGTCGCAGGTTCGTTGTGATTGGCGAACCTCACCGTTCACACGACTTTCCACGAGGAGATTATCGTAGTCGAGTCCCTGCACAATCATCGGTCCGAGAGGCCCAAAGGTGTCCGAAGCTTTCGCCCTGAACCACTGCACGTCGCCTTTCTGCCAGATCCGTTCGCTGATGTCGTTACCTGCCGTTACGCCGAAGATGTAATTGCGAACTTCCTCCCTGGCAATCGACTTGGCAGTTTTCCCGATGACTACGACGAGCTCCGCTTCATAGTGAACATCGCTCGCGCCCGGTGGAATGATTACGTTGTCCTCCGGACCGACGATGCACGTTGGCAGCTTGAGAAACACACCCGGGTAGGGCAGCGGTGCTCTTTCGCCGAGGTGGCTTTGATAGTTTCTTCCGACGGCAAGAACTTTGGAGGGCTCGCAGGGAGCAAGTAATCGAACATCCGCGAGCGCAAGGCGTTCCCCGGTCGGCGTGATGTCGTGGAGGAAGTTCTGCTGCAGGCAGACGACGGAATCTCCGTCGAGCAGTCCGTAACCGGTCTTACCCTGCGAAGAGTATCGAACGTAGCGTGTGGTGGAACTCGGCATAAAACAAGATCGGCAAGGATAGCATGTCAATCCTTAAACCGTTTCTTAGCGTCGGGCCCACCCTCGGGATCGCGTGGGTACGCCGGCTACGGCGGCCTCCTTTACTTCCCTTGGGTCCCGCCGCCTGATCTCATCCGCGTAATCCGCGGTTTAACGGTGCAGTCGTCTGAGTCCGACTTCGTTTCGACCATTCCTCAACCGTTAACGCCCACCTTTCGTGGTCGCGCCAGCGTCCCGCGATTTTCAAATATCGTGGAGAGAATCCTTCCTGGCGAAAGCCTAATCCTTTGACCAGCCGGCGCGAAGCCTGATTCTCCGGCTGGATATTCGCTTCGAGGCGGTGGAGGCCGAGTTCGCGAAAAGCCTTGTGAAGCACAGCTTCGAGGCCTTGCGTCATCAAGCCACGATTGTTGTGAGGGACGAATGCATAGTAGCCGAGATACGCCGATAAAAAGCTTCCGCGGACGATTTCGCTGATGTTGATGACGCCCGCAAGTTCCCCTGCCTCCGTTTTGATTGCGAATGCTTCAAAGTTCGGGGACTTCAGTCGTTTGAGGTAGTCGGCGAATGCCTGCGGACCGTCTGGAGGGGACACCCAGGGGTAATGCAGCTTGTGGCTTCGAGCTACCGCAGCTAAAAACTCATCTCGATGCTTCAAAGAGGGGGTTTCAAGAGTGATCGACGGCACGGATGAAGTCTACTCCAGTGCCAAACGGAATCCGTGGCAACTCCACTTTTCATGGTTTAGGATTCGCCGATGCTATTCACCCAGGACGCCGCATCCGGCATTGCGAAAGGCACCATCACCCTCACCTTCCGAACGTGGTCCAGGCCCCACGCAAAGGCAGGGGGCCTGTATCGGACGTGCGGTCTCCTGCTCGAAGTTTCGGACGCCCGAAAGGTCCCAGTCCTTTCGATCACTAACGACGACGCTAAACGCGCCGGCCATTCTTCTGCGCAGACATTGCGGGACGAACTCGCACTGCAGGAAGGTTATGGCGATGAAGTCTGGCGCGTGGAATTCCGTTGCCTGGGGCCCGATGATCGAATCGCGCGCCGCAACGACTCCACTCTCGACCCTGCGAAACTGGCAAAACTGGAATCGCGGCTCACACGTCTGGATCAGGCCGGTAAGAACGACGCATGGACGCTCAGAACTTTACAACTTATCGCGGCGCATCCTGGCGTGGTTTCCACCACGCTTGCGCGCCGCATGCAGATGGATCGGCCGGCGTTCAAAATCAATGTGCGGAAATTGAAAGAACTCGGGCTGACAGAGAGCCTTGAAGTGGGGTACCGGCTTTCACCGTTGGGTGAAGCTTTTGTCCACCGTAAGCGCTGACAGGTTCGTTACACCGTCAGCAGATCAAACTCAGCAAGGTGTCACCAGTGCAAGCTGGTGCCCTGCAGGATCCCGCAACCATGCACAAATATATCCCCACGGCTGCTTTGCCGGAGAACCTTGAAAGACAATCCCTTCCTTCAGCAATTTTTCGTACAAGGATTCGATGTCTTCCACTTCGAAGTAAATTCCGACCTCGGACTGGCCCACTGTCTTAGCGATATGAATGGCAAACAGTGCGCCGTTGCCCGTATTAAAAAACGCAGATTCTTCCGGTTCAGAAGAGGAGAGTTCCAGGCCCAGTTTGATGTACCAGTCCTTACACGTGCGAAGCATCACCGGGTCAGCGACATTGAGAATGACGGCATTCAACTTGGGAATTGCCATGATGGGTCTGTCCTCCGCGCGGCATCCTACCAAGAACATATCGATCCATAAAACGTTGTGTGTGATCGACGGCCGCACGAACTGGAGAGAAAACGGAGACGTTGATATGCTGCCTGCCATGATGAAGACTTTGCTGGCAGTTCCTCTTCTTATTTCATTCACCCTGGCAGACGCTGTGGCTCAGCAGGCGCCACTTGCGATTCAGGACGGACAGGTTATTCCGTTATGGAATGGAGCGGCTCCTGGTGCGCTCGGTACCACGGACAGCGACATCCCCGCCATGTCCGTGTTTCTGCCCCGCACGATGACGCAGGGAACACCCGCCGTTATCGTGTGTCCCGGCGGCGGCTATGTGTCGCTCGCATCGAATCACGAAGGACGACAGGTGGCGAGCTATCTTAATTCTCTCGGAATTGCCGCATTCGTCCTGCGATCGAGACTCGGGCCGCGATACCACCACCCGATTGAACTGGGCGACGCGCAGCGTGCCATTCGCACCGTTCGATCGCACGCTGCAGAATGGCGGATCGATCCGACACGAATCGGGATTATGGGATTTTCGGCGGGCGGCCATCTCGCGATGAGTGCCGCAACACACTTCGACGCAGGTAACGCCATCGCCCCAGATGCTGTCGACCGTGCCGGAAGCCGGCCGGATTTTGTCGTGCTTGGGTATCCGGTAATTTCGATGATCGAACCGTGGACCCATCAGGGTTCGAAGAACAACCTTCTGGGTGCGAATGCAGATCCGGAGCTCGCGAAGGCGCTATCTGGAGAGATCTCCGTTACCCGCCAGACGCCGCCAACATTTCTGTTCCACACGAATGCGGACACAGCGGTGCCGGCAGAGAACAGCGTCTACTACTACCTCGCCTTGCGAAAAGCCGCCATACCCGCGGAGTTGCATATCTTCGAGAAAGGTCCGCATGGCGTAGGTCTGGCAAACGACGACGCCGCGTTATCCGAGTGGTCGAAGTTGCTTGCGAACTGGCTCCGCGTGCGCGGCATCGTGAAATAGGTCGCTCTACAGAAAGACTTCGGGCCCTTAATTCCACTCCTTGATCTCCGGCCAAAGGAGACGGAAATCTCGTTTCAGTCCTCGGCAGAGGAAGATATCGAACTGCTCATCCTGGCGAGAGTAGGGATGTGCAACACGGCCGGCCACTTCGACGGACTCGAAGTGCTCGCGATCGCCCCTGCCGTCGCTGCCCAGCACGATGACAGTCGTTCCGGTGTATTCCCTCGGCCCCCAAAGCCAGTAGTTTTGATGATGGCTGATCGACTTGGGCAGGCCATATTTCGGCCCGAAATAGTCGATCGCTGCAGCCTCTCCATAGTTGTTGGCGAAAATTGCTGTTGAAGCCCGTTCGGTCGGTGGCAGGGCGTTATAGATTTGAGCGACTTCTCGCGTCATTTCCTCCCATCCGAATTCATCGGCAAAAAACTGCGGCAGCACGCCTGTGCGTTGATTCTCCGCTCGGAGCGGTTCCAAGCCGGTGGCCGTCTTGTATTTCACGTAGGCCTCTACTGGCAGGATCGGAGACATCAGGAGGATTAAAGCGATGCCACTTGCGATCACGAGCGTTGCGTAACCGGGTCCTATCCATCTGAAGGTCCGTTTCGAGATTCGTTCAAACGCGATGCCGCCCGCAGCAAACAGCATCGGATAGATAGGGGAGACATAGTAGTTTTTGCCCTTCAAAAGAATGAAGCTCGCGAGCAATGCGACATACGTCCAACCCAGGAGGCGATAGCTCGTGCGTGTGCGCGCAGCGAGCAACCAGGCCAACCCCGCTGTCCACATCGGGAAGGTAACAGGGTTCAAGAGCATGGCCTGGTCTGCAATAAACGCAATGGGACCGCGCACAATGTCTCGCGTCGTGCGTCGTACGTTGGCCATCAACTCGAGGAACGGGAAGTTGTGGCGTACTAGCCAGATCAGGTTGGGCAGGAAAATCAGAAAGGCGCAGAGCGCCCCTATCCAGAACCATCGGCTACCCAGGACTCGGCGTTCGGTAGTGAGGACAAGTCCGATGACGACTGCGGCGACGAAAAATGCTGACGAGTATTTCGTCTGGAGCCCGATGCCGACCAGGATGCCGAATACCACCCAGTAACGCGGCTCTTCCTCATTGATGGCTTTCACAATGCACCACGCCGCGCCCATCCAGATCAGGGGCTCGAAGGCGTTCATCGTCATCCAGTGGTGCATTACTGCGTAAATCGGAACAAGAGCTACGGCAATCGCAGCGAATGCCTGAGCAGCTCGACCGCCACCCATTTCTCGAGTGAGAGTCCCTGTTAGCCACACCAGGGCAGCTCCGGCCAATGCGGGCAGGAATCTCAACGCAAGCAGGGACGCCCCGAGCAGTTTCGTTGAAGCGAAGGTCAGCAGTGCAATCATCGGGGGTTGATCCACGTAACCCCAGTCGAGGTGCTCGGCACACGCCAGGTAGTACAACTCATCCCGAAAGATGCCGTATCGGGTTGCCGTTGCCAGGTGAAAGAGTAGTTTAGCCGCGGCAATGTACAGGACGAGCGCAGGCCCGGAGAGCATGGCGTGCATTATCGACGAAAGAGTGGAGTCCGCCGAAAGAAACTCGATACCTCGACGTGGTAAGGGACGGTTTAACGAACGGTAAGGACTGAGCTGCTTCCTGTTTCGTCGTGTTAGAACTCCACGCCTATGCCGGCGATCTCGGTTGCCAGAATCATCGCGAAGGCACCACCGCGGGGATCGCGGTCAAGGATTGCGGCGCGGCGAAGGTAGTCCTTCAAGGTCAAGCCTCGTGTTCCCGTGCTTTCCGCCACATCGAACAAGCGCCCATCCGAAGCGGTACGAATGAGAATCGCCTGCCACGCCCGGTCAACGATAGGCTGATAGACCGAGGCTTCGAGCCAGCCCTTGCGGACGCCGCGCATCATTGCGGTCGCAATCATGGAGGTGCCGGAGTATTCGGGATAGGCTCCGGGATAGTCGACCACTTCGCGGAACATACCATTCTCGTCCTGAAGCGCGGCAAGAGCTTTCATGTGCTTCTGAAACGCGGCCAGCATCGCGGGGTGATCTGGATGGTCCTTCGGAAAATCCGTCAAGGTCAGTGCCATTCCCAAAGCCGGAAAGCCATTGCCGCGTCCCCAGGCTGCATCCGAAGATGCCTGGTGCCGGTACAAGCCATCCGGTCGACCCACGATCTTCTGCATAAAGAAAAAATGCCGCGCCGCCATATCGAAGTACTTGCGATCGCCAGTGAGAGCGCCAGCCTTCACCAGGATCGGAATGTCCATGAAGACCGAATCGCTCCAGCCTCCATGAAGTGGCATGAACTCCCGAAGGGATCCGTCTTCCGCAAATCCGTTGTTCGCTGCGCGGACTACCAGTTTGGCTGCACGTTCGTCCTGGGTGCGCCGCGCAATTTCATAGAACAGAATGTGTGCTGCGAGCGAACTTTGCGAGAGCGTGGCGAAGCTGTCGCGCGAACCGCCCAGGTAGGGCTCTACAGCCCTGAGCACGTCTGATGTATTCCCGAGCCTCAACTGCGCGATCAACGCCATCGCG
>Ga0111539_10013311_pt1 | contig 10280 bp, 10 predicted proteins | sample RhiMethybrSRZTD1_FD_79667 | JGI IMG/M metagenome (GOLD analysis project Ga0111539, IMG submission 79667) | Populus rhizosphere microbial communities from Tennessee, USA - Rhizosphere MetaG P. TD hybrid SRZTD1 (version 2) (version 2) | ecosystem: Host-associated > Plants > Roots > Rhizosphere >... | reverse complement strand
CGCGATCATCAGGCACAGCCCGTAGGGCGGCGTCACCAGGCCGAAGGCCAGCGACACGACGACGATCACGGCGAAATGCACCGGGTCCATCTGCACCGCCTTGGAGAGCGGCTCGAGGATCGGCGCGCAAATGATAATCGCCGGAATCGCGTCGAGGAAGCAGCCCACGACCAGGAACACGAAGGCGACGAAGAAGCCGGTTGCCGCAAAGCCCATGCCCCAGGCGCTGACCCCGGAGAGGATCGCCTCGGGGATCTTGTAGTAGGCGAGCAGCCAGCCGAAAGTCGAGGCAGTGCCGACACAGAAGAGAGCGATGCCGGCGAGCTTTCCGGTATCGAGCAGCGCGCCATAAAGGCCCTTCATGTCCATCTCGCGATAGACGAGCAGCGACAGCACGGCGGCGTAGAGCACGGCGATGCAGGCGGATTCGGTGGCCGTGAACCAACCGAAAATCTTGCCGCCGATGATGATGCCCGGCGTCATCAGTGCGGGGATCGCAATCCATGTGGCGCAGAGGAGCTCGCGCCAGGTCGAGCGCGGGTAGGTCGGGTAGCCTCGCGCCTTGGCGTAGGCGTGCACGGTCGCCATTTGCGCCAGGCCAATGAGGAGCCCCGGCAGTATGCCGGCCAGGAACAGCGCGCCGATCGAGACCGTGAGCAGGCCGCCCCACACGATCATCAGGATCGAGGGCGGAATGATCACGGCCAGCACCGCCGATACGGCCGTGATGGCAACAGAGAAGGAGAGATCGTAGCCCTCCTTGGTCTGGGCCTCGATGAAGATCTTCGATTGGCTGGCCGCGTCCGCCGTGGAGGAGCCCGAGATGCCCGCAAAGAAGATCGACAGCACGACGTTGATCTGGGCGAGGCTGCCCGGGAAGTGGCCGACCATCGTGCGCGAGAGCTGCATGAGACGGTCTGTGGTGCCGCCCACGTTCATGAGGTTGGCGGTGAGCAGGAAGAAGGGCACCGCCAGCAGGATGAATGAGTTGTAGGCGTTGAAGGTCTCCTGCATGAGTGTCATCGTATCGAGCCTGGGCTCGATGATGAGGATCGGCAGGCAGGCGAGACCCAGCGCGAAGGCGACCGGCACGCGCAGGAACATCAGCAGGAAGAAAAGGCCGAACAGGATCAGCGCCGCTTGCCCGGGCGACAGCACGGCGCCGGTCATGCGGCTCTCCCGAGGATGATGCGCACATCATCCGCCAGCTGCTCGCCGAGAAAGACGATCCAGGTGAGGCCCGTTATCGGCCAGGCGACATGGATCAGCCACAGCGGCAGCTCGGCCAGCTCAGAGATGCGATTCCACGCGAACTGCGTGAAATGAATGCCGGCCGTCACAAACACGATCGCTGCGGCGAGCACGCCGAGGCGTCCCATCAGGCGCACGCAGGCCTCGCCGCGAGTCGACAACCGGGGCCAGACATCGACCTCGAAATGGGTCGATTCACGCACGCCGATCATGGCTCCGATCATGATGGTCCAGATGAACAGGAAGCGCGCCATCTCCTCGGTCCAGATGTAGGAGGGAATGAGGGAGGTGTAGCGCGAGAAGATCTGCAACGAGACGGGGATCACCAGGATGGCAACCGACAGCACGAGCAGCCATGACAGCAGCGCAGCGTATGCTCTGGTGAACTGACGCCAAAGGTTCATCGTCCCCCTCTCCCGGCCATGCCGGAGGCATGTCTTCGACATGACGATGAGAGGGCGGGGGCGAGGGTCGGCAAGGCGCTCCGACACCACTTGTGGCCGCCCCTCACCTTAGCCCTCTCCCCACTGAAGAGGGAGGAGAGGGGGCAGGCACGTCGTACTCGCGGCATCACTTGATGGCTGCGATCTTGTTGTAGATGTCCTCGGCGCCGATCTCCTTGGCGTAGGCAGCCATGACCGGGGCCACCATCTTCTCCATCTCGGCGCGGTCCTTGAAGGGCACGCGCTTGAGCTTGCCGGCCTTCTCCAGGGCCTCGAGCTTCTTCTCGTCCTCGGAGGATTCGATCTGGCGGCCGTGGGCGCCCGCTTCCTTGCCGGCCTTGATGACGGCGGCCTGCAGATCCGCCGGCAGCGTCTTGAATACCTTGCCGGAGAAACAGATGGGCCGAATGGTGATGGCGTGCTGCGTCATGGCGAGGTTCGGCGCCACCTCGTAGAACTTCATGGATTCGACGCCTGCCGCCTCGTTCTCGCCGGCGCTGATGACGTTGTTCTGGATGGCGTTGTAGACCTCGTTGTAGGCGATGACGGTGGGCGCCATGCCGGCAGCCTGGAACGTGCGGCTCCAGATGGGCGCGCCCTGCACGCGCACCTTGAGGCCCTTGATGTCCGCGAGGCTGCCCATCGGCTTGTTGATGAAGATGTTGCGTACGCCGCCGCCGGCGTAGCCGATCAGCATGACGTCGGCCTTCTGCGCGATCTCATCGGCTACCGGCTTCAAGAGATCGGCGTCGAGCACCTTGTTCCAGTGATCGAGGTCGCGAAAGAGGAAGGGCGCATCGATGAAGGGCGCAGCCTTGGAGAACGTCGACATGTGGGCCGGCGAGACGATGCCGTAGTCCACCGCCTTGCCTTGCGCCATGTACTCGAAATACTGCTTCTCGAGCCCCAGCGAGGAGTTCTTGTGCAAGACGAAGTTGACCGGCTTGCCGTAGTACTGCTTGGTCAACTCCTCGAACTTGACGAGCGCCTTGGTGAAGGCATGGTCGTCGTTGAATTGCACGGCGCCGTTGAGCGTGATCGGCGCCTGGGCCCTCAGGATATTCGGGAAGCCTGCGCCCGCGGCGAGCGTCGTTACGCCGAGACCGGCAAGAACTGTTCTGCGATCCATGGGTTTACGTTTCCTCCTTGATTTCACCGCGTATTCCGATGATTGCGCGAACGATAGCCCAGGTCGCAGGGCGAAGCCAGCTCGACAGTCCTGACCTACTTTCCAAGGAGCAGCGCCGGCAGCCACAGTGTCAGGGCCGGTATGTAGGTGACGAGCCCCAGGACGATCAGCATGGGGATGTAGAAGACGAGGATGCTGCGCGAGACGGCCTCCATGGAGACCTTGCCGATGGCGCACCCCACCGCCAGCGTCGGGCCGACCGGCGGGGTCAGGAGCCCGATGCCGAGGTTCAGGATCATGATGATGCCGAAATGCACGGGGTCGATGCCGAAGGTCTTGATGACGGGCAGGAAGATCGGCGTACAGATGAGCAGCATCGGCGCCAGATCCATGAAGGTGCCCAGGAACAGCAGCAGCAGGTTCACGTAGAGCAGGAACATGTACTTGTCGCTGGAGATCTGGACGAAGAACTCGGTCGCCAGGGCCGGCACGCGCATGATCGCCATCATGTAGCCGAAGGCGATGGAGAAGCCGATCATGATCATCACCATGCCGACCGTGCGCACGACGCGGCCGATCATCAGCGGCAGCTCGTTCCATTTGTAGTCGCGGTAGACGAACATGGTGACGAGGAAGGCCCACACGCAGGCGACGGCCGCGGACTCGGTCGGCGTGAAAATGCCGGACAGGATGCCGCCGAGGATGATGACGACGGTCACGAGCCCCCAGATGGCATCGGACGCAATCTTCAGGGCCTGCCGCAGCGGGATCACCTCGCCCTTGGGGAAGTTGTTGCGGTAGGCAATGATAAGGCAAAGCACCATCAGGGAAGCTCCCATCAGCAGGCCGGGGATGACGCCTGCGATGAAGAGGTGCGCCACGGAGACAGTGCCGCCGGCCGCCAGTGAGTAGATCACCGCGTTGTGCGAGGGGGGAATGAGGAGCGGCTGCAGCGAGCCGGAAATGGTGACGTTGACGGCGAACAGGCGCGGATAGCCGTTCCTGATCATCTGCGGGATCATCACCGAGCCGATCGAGGCCGTGTCGGCCACCGATGAACCCGAGATGCAGCCGAACATGGTCGAGGCCAGGATGTTGACCAGAGCCAGCCCGCCGCGAATGAACCCGACGAAGACCTTGGCGAGGTTCACGATGCGCTCGGCCATGCCGCCCTCGGCCATGATGGCGCCGGCCAGGATGAAGAACGGGATGGCGAGGAGAGGAAAGTCGTCCATGCCGTCGGACGTCTTCAGCATGATGGCCTCGAGCGGGATGCCGACCCAGAGTGCGGTCAGGATCGCTGCAAGTCCAAGTGCATAGGCCACCGGCATGCCCAACAGGCACAGCACGGTGAAGCCGCCGACGAGGATGAGGACGTCCATAGGCGTTGCTGACCCGGCGTCTATTCGGTCGACACGGTGCTGACGGCCTCGGCCGCCGGCTCGCTGAAGAAGTCCTGCGTCCAGATGCGCTCGATGACCAGCAGGGCCGTAATGGCGCCGCCGATCGGCACCGGCAGATAGGACACGCCCACGGAGACGAGCGGGAACTCGGCGATCGACTGGAACCACATGGCGTGCACGAGCTTGATGCCGAACCACAGCATGAAGAGGTTGGTGAAGAGCATGCCGAGCTCGATGAGGCAGCCGAGCAGCAGCCGCGGCGTGCCCTGTAGCGCGGAAGGCAGCAGTCCAACGGCGATGTGCAGGTGCTCGCGGTAGCACACGACGGCCGAGGCGAACGACAGCACGATCATGAGCAGGATCGCCATCGGCTCGGGCCACGACGCCGCGCTGTTGAGCACATAGCGGGTGAAAACGCCGTAGGGAATGATGAGGGTGATGATGACGAGGCTGGCGCCAGCAACGACGACGCAGGCGCGGTGCAGGGCATCCATGCCCCGGATGTAGTGAGCTTTCATCCCTGATCCTGAAGCGGAGGCCGGCCGGATCCTCAAAGGGAAGCCAGCCGGCCAGCAAGTCACGACAACCGGCTCTACTTCACGTCCTGGATGCGCTGGATGAGAGCCTGGTGCTGGCCACCGAACTTGTCCCAAACCGGCTTCACCGCCGCCTGGAAGGGCTTGCGGTCGGCGACGTCGTTAACCTGGGCGCCGGCATCCTTGATCTTTTTCAAGGACTCCTCCTCGCGCTCGTACCAGAGCTTCCTCTGCTCCTGCTGAGCCTCCTTGGAGACCTTGGCTATGAGCGCCTGGTCATCCTTGGACAGGCCCTCCCACGATTTCTTGGAGAACACCAGGATCTCCGGGATCATGAGGTGCCCGGTCGTGGAGTAGTACTTGGCGTAGCGGTAGTGCTGGCCGCTCTCGTAGGTCGGGTAATTGTTCTCCGCGCCGTCCACGACGCCGGTCTGCATGGCGTTGATCAGCTGGTCGAAGCCCATCGCCACCCCGTTGCCGCCGAGCGCGTTCATGGTCTCGACGAAGACGGGATTACCCATCATGCGGATCTTCAGGCCCTTGAGGTCCTCGACCGTCTGGATGGGCTTCTTGCTGTTGTAGACGTTGCGGGTGCCGGCGTTCATCCAGCACAGGCCGATGAGGTTGGCCGTGGGATGATCGGAGAGCTTCTTCAGCATCTCCTCGCCGATCGCGCCGTCAATCACCTTCTCCATGTGCGCGTTGTCGCGGAACATGAAGGGCAGGTTGAAGACGTTGAGCTCGGGCACGATCGGGCCCATGGGGCCAACACTGATGCGGGCGATCTGCAGGGCGCCGACCTGGGCCTGCTCGATCATCTCCTTCTCGCCGCCGAGCTGCATCGACGGATACATCTGGATGCTGATGCGGCCGTTGGTGGCAGCCTCCAGCTTCTTGCCCATGCGCACCACGGCTTCCACGGTGGGATAGCCGAGGGGATGCACGTCCGTTGCCTTGAGGACCATTTTGGCCTGGGCAAGAGCCGAGGGCACTCCGACGGCTCCCGCCGCCAGTCCGGCCAATCCCAGCTTCATCACCGATCGTCTGTCCATGCGCTCCTCCTCTCGATTCTTCGACGTCTGTGCGCGGCTGATCGTGCATTGCAGCCGCTGCGCCTTGTACGAGGCGATTGAACCCCGGCCCCTTCAGAACTAGAACTTGTACGATGACCCGACAACAATCGAACCTAGCGGCACCGCCCGACGCTGACAAGCGCACTCTGCTGAGACCGCTGCGGGCTGCGCGCAACCTGACGGAGGAGGCGGTTGCCCGCATCGCCGGGGAGATTCGCGACGGCCGCCTGGCGCCGGGCGAGCGCCTGCCTACCGAACAGGAGCTGATGGCGGCCATGGGGGTCAGCCGCACGGTCGTGCGCGAGGCCGTGGCGGCCCTGCGGGCGGAAGGGTTGGTGACCACCCGCCAGGGCTCCGGCGCCTTCGTGGCCGCGGATGCCAGCCGCGTTCCCTTCCGCATCGATCCCGATGGCTTGAGCTCGATCGGCGACGTCCTGGAGGTGATGGAGCTGCGCCTGGCCCTGGAGATCGAGGCCGCGGCCCTGGCAGCCGAGCGCATCACGCCTGAACGCCTGGCTCCCATCGGGCGGGCGCTGCGCGCCATCGAGACGGCCATCGGCCGCGGCGAAAGCGCCATCTACCAGGATTTTGCCTTCCATCTGGCGATTGCCAAGGCAACGGGCAACCCGCGCTTTGCCCAGTTGCTGGAGTTCCTGGGGCGGCATGTCATTCCGCGCCAGAGCGTGCGCGCGGCGGCCAGCACGCCCGAGGCGCAGCGGCAGTATTTGGTGGACATCCAGAAGGAGCATGGCCGAATCTACGCTGCCGTTCACGACGGCCAGGCCTCCGAGGCTCGCAAGGCGATGCGCACGCACCTGACACGCAGCCTGCAACGCTACCGTCGCCTGGCCGAGAAGCAGTTCCAGCGGGCGGACGGCCGTCGCGCACAATCGAAATAAACCCACGGAAGGAGACGAGAGGATGGCGCGCATCCTGTTGACGGGCGCAGCCGGCGGCATCGGCACTCGCCTGCGCACGCTGTTGAAGCCGATCTATCCGGGGCTCCGCTCGAGCGATATGAGGCGGCCGGCGGATTTGCGGAACGACGAGGAGTTCGTGCTGGCCGACCTCTCGCAGATGGACGAGGTGGAGAGGATCGTCGAGGGGATCGACGGCATTATCCACCTGGGCGGGCACTCGACGGAGGGGCCGTGGGAGACGATCCTGCAGTCCAACATCATCGGCTGCTACAATCTGTTCGAGGCCGCCCGGCGCAAGGGCGTGAAGCGCGTCGTATTCGCCTCCTCCAATCACGCCGTCGGCTTCTACCCGCGCCATCACCGCATCGGCACGGACGTCACCGTGCGGCCGGACTCGCGCTACGGCGTGAGCAAGGCCTTCGGCGAGGCGCTTGGCGCGCTCTATGCGGAGAAGCACGGCATGCGCGTGCTTTGCCTGAGGATCGGCAACTTCGGCGACAAGCCGATCGACCAGCGGCGGCTTGCGATCTGGGTGAGCCCCGACGATCTCGTGCAGCTGGTACGTATCGGGCTCGAGCACTCGGACCTTCGTTTCGAGATCTTTTACGGCGGCTCCGACAACGAGCGCAGCTGGTGGGACAATCACACCGCCCACGACTACGGCTACCGCCCGACCGGCAAGGCCGAGGCCTTCCGCGACGAGGCGCTGGCGGCGCAGGCCAAGCTCCCGCCCGATCCGATCGGCGACTACTTCCAGGGTGGCACCTTCTGCAGCGCAGAGTTCGATGGTGACGCGAGCCGAGTATGGAAGACGTGAGCGACCGACCGCGCATTCTGCTGACCCACACGCCCGAGATGCGCCGCAACTACTACGGCGAGCGGGCCCTGGCGGGTCTCGCCGCGCTGGGCGAGGTCGTGTTGCATGAGGGCGCATCACCGCTCGACACGCCCGCGCTCATCGCAGCTGCCAAAGGCTGCCAGGTCATCGTCGTCGATCGGGCGACGCCGTGCGGGGCGGGCCTGTTTGGGGCGCTGCCCGACCTCGTTTCGGTCTCGCGCGTCGCCGTCGACATCCGCAACATCGAAGTGGAGGCCGCCAGCACCCAGGGCGTGCTCGTCACGCAGGCAAGCCGCAGCTGGGTGGCAGCGGTCAGCGAGCTGGCGATCGGGTTGATGATCGACGCGGCGCGCGGCATCTCGCGCGCCAACATCGCCTACAAGACCGGCCGCGCGCCCGACATCGGCACGGGTCGGCAGCTCGCCGGCGCGACCGCAGGCATCATCGGCTACGGTCCGTTGGGCATGCGCGTCGCCGAGCTCGCGCTGGCGCTCGGCATGCGCGTGCTGGTGAATGATCCCTACGTGCTCGTCGAGCACGACCGGATCGAGCAGGTCGAGCTCGACGACCTCTTCAGGCGCGCCGATTTCGTGCTGCCGCTGGCGGTGGCCACTGTGGAGACGGAGAACCTCGTCGGTGCAGCACAGCTCGGGCTGATGCGCAGGGATGCCTATCTCGTCAATCTCTCGCGCGGCAATCTTGTCGACGAAGGAGCGCTGACCGCCGCCCTGAAGGAGGAGCGCATTGCCGGCGCCGCCATGGATGTGGGCCGCGCACCCGATCAAATGCCCTCGCCGCAACTCGCCGCGCGCACCGATGTGGTTGCGACGCCGCATATGGGCGGGCTCACCATCGAGGCCATCGAGGGTCAGGCGCTCGAGACCGTGGCACAGGTGAGGGAGATACTGCAGGGACGCGTGCCCAAGGGTGCGGTCAACGCCGAGCACGCTACCCGGCTCGCGCGTCTAGTTGGGTGCGTGACCGGCTAGCGAGTGCATTCGGACAGGCGCATGGGTCCCGGCCTGGTCCCGCCCGCAAGCTTCGCTTGCAGGCGGCGCCGGGATGACGCCACGTGTGGTTGTGCGGAACCTCACCACAAGCGACATTCCGGCGAAGGCTGGAGCCTCGTACACCGCGCAGCGTGAGGTGACGGTTCGATACGGCTCGGTGGAGCGGCGCTGTATGATGCAAGCCCTGTGTGGACGGCGAGGAAGGTCTGAGCCCGAGACTTTCAGCTGAACAGGAGGCGCGCCGGCAGGCCGGCAGCCATGGTATTCCTGGCCGTGACAATGTTGTTTCAAGGGCGGAGACCTTTATGCGCATTGCCGAGGTCAGGACGCACGTGCTCGAGGCTCCCCTGAGCGAGCCGTTCGCCTGGTCGTTCAACAGCACCGCCGCGCGATCCACCTGCCTCGTGGAGATCATCTGCGAGGATGGGACGATCGGGTGGGGCGAGTGCTTCGGGCCGGCGGGCCTCAACGCCGCCGTGGTCGCAGCCTTCCGCCCGCACCTCATCGGCGCCGATCCGCTCGCCAGCGACCGCCTCTGGCTACATCTCTACAATCACTTTCGCGACCAGGGGCAGCGCTGACTTACCGTCACGGCGCTATCGGGCGTCGACGTGGCGCTATGGGACATCAAGGGCAAGCACTTCGCGGCGCCGATCCACGTGCTCATGGGCGGGCCGGTGCGCACCGAGGTCGCCGCCTATGCGACCGGTACGTACCGGCGCGGGAACGCCGACCCGCTCGGCTACATCGTCGAGGAGGTAAAGGGTTACGTGCGCGAAGGCTTCCCCGCCGTGAAGCTCAAGATCGGCTTCGGCGTGGCAGAGGACACGGCCCTCGTTCGGGCCTGCCGAGAGGCCGTCGGACCCAGGGTCGGGCTGATGCTCGACGCCAACCACGGCTACGACGTGGTCGAGGCGATTGCGCTTGGGCGCAAGGTCGCCGATTGCGACGTCGGCTGGTTCGAGGAGCCGGTGGTGCCTGAGGACCTGGAGAGCTACGTGGAGGTGCGCCGCGGCCAGCCGATCCCGGTCGCTGGCGGCGAGACCTGGTTCACCCGCTGGAATTTCCGGGAAGTCTTCAACGCCCGCGCGGTCGACATCGCGCAGCCCGACGTCTGCGCGGCAGGCGGGCTGTCGGAGACCAAGAAGATCGCCGACATGGCGTCGGCGTTCGGCGTGCGCTGTGTGCCTCACGTGTGGGGGACGGGTGTGGGGCTGGCGACGGCGCTGCAGCTCCTCGCGGTGCTGCCGCACAACCCCCCGCGGCATACGCCGCTCGAACCTGTGCTCGAGTTCGACCGCTCCGAGCATCCCTTCCGTCAGGCGGTGCTGAGCGCGCCCATCGAGCACGAGGGCGGCATCGTGCGGGTGCCCAAGGGCCCGGGCCTCGGCATTGCCGTCGACCGGACGGCGCTGGAGCGATTCGCAAAGCGCACATAGCCCCTGGCCGGCAGGCCTCTACACGCCTGAAGCGGCGCGGGCGGCCGTCAGGACGAACGTCCTCATGCCCCTGTCGAGCCTCGCCACGGGATCACGCAGGTTCTCAGGATCGCCCAGCCGCGGCAGGCTGTAGTTTGGGGCGTGCCAGTCGGTGTCGGGAAGCCGCCTGGCGGCGCCCCGCAGGACGTTCCACACGGCCCAGCTCAGCTGATTGGCGAACATGGTGTCCTCCTCGTTG
>Ga0111539_10013310_pt1 | contig 10280 bp, 10 predicted proteins | sample RhiMethybrSRZTD1_FD_79667 | JGI IMG/M metagenome (GOLD analysis project Ga0111539, IMG submission 79667) | Populus rhizosphere microbial communities from Tennessee, USA - Rhizosphere MetaG P. TD hybrid SRZTD1 (version 2) (version 2) | ecosystem: Host-associated > Plants > Roots > Rhizosphere >... | reverse complement strand
CTCGCCTACGCCGAGCGAGGCGCTGACCGCCGGGCGGTATTCCCTCACGGTTTCGCGCGCCGACAGTTGCCTCTTGCCCGAGAAGTGCCTGCAAATGACCACCTCCTCGACCCCCTCCACAACGCTCTCCTGGGCTGGCGTCCGAAAAGGCAACAAGGAGGCGAAGTTGCAGGGTCAAGCCCTCTGACGGACTCGAACCGTCGACCCCCTCCTTACCATCCTGGGACGGCGCGGGAAGCGCGGGCACGACCGGGGCACGGCGGCCACGAATGCGCCGCAAACCGAAGGGTGCCAATGCCGAGGAGTGACCCGCGCATGGGCGGCGCTCGTGGCCACGGTGATGTTCACACCGCGTTCCCACGGACTGGTGCACCTTCTGGCAACGCCCACGACGCGACCGGCGCAGTAAAGCATCGTCCGGCCTACTCGCAGCCTCCTCGTCGAGATGCATTCCCGCACGCTGGCGCACGCAAATGCCTTCTCGCCGGGCGCTCGGACCCTGTCGGCATGGTGGACAGGCTTACCCGCTTCTCGGACGCTTCCCGTCAGTCGGGAGCAGTCGTTCGCAGAATCATGATGAAGTCGGGCGCGAGGACGACGTGGGAGGGGACCGACGCCACGTCTGGCGGCACCGGACCCCCGCCGTTCGACGGGAGCCCGGTGCGGTCTCTCGCTAATACGCCGTGACTGTCGCGCGCATCCAGGGATGGATCAGGCACAGGAACTTGTGCTCGCCTGCCCCCAATGGAGGAGTGGTCACGCTCTCGCCTGGCGCTGCAAGCGTTGCGAGGAAGAATCCGATTCCCGGTGGTCCAGGGAAGCCGTCGCATTCAGGCACGGGTTCCAGACCCAGTAGCGCATTCACGTCCTCGATGCACCCGCCGCCGAACTCCTCGACTTCCGAGAACGTATGGTCCTCGCCGCCGCGGTTGACGGCCGTGATCGTGCCGCCCGCGTCGATAGAGAGCTTCTCGGGCGAGAACCGCCACGATTCGACCGCTCCGTTCTCCAACAGGCGAGCGACGAACCTGTCGAACGTCAGGCCCCCGTTCCGTACGCAAGTGCCGGGACCGATCACCTCGTTGAAGCTCGGCCCGTCGCAGTTGTCGAGCAGTTGCACCTGTCGACTGCTCGCGCCGCCCCACGCGATCGTCGCCACCGTGAGGGCACCTATGGCAACAGCTCCACAGAGCGCGGCTAGATGTCTCCCACGCATCCCCCCTCCTTCCCTGAGACGCTCACCGCAGAGCGTCGTCGTCGATTCAATGAACTGGTGCGCTTCGTCTCCAACGCAAGATCGCGACTCGCCCCTATTCCGATTCACGAAGAGAGGCGCCGGGCTCACTGAACATTGGCGGTGACGGAGGCGTTGCCGGTCAACGTGAACGTGCACGTCTTCGTCTTGTTCCCGCCGCTCGAGCACGCGCCGGACCAGATGACGTCGCGCTCGTTCGTGGCACGGAGCGTGATCGTCGTTCCTGTCGCGAACGATGCCGAGCCGGTGCTGCCGACGGCGACGCTGATGCCGACCGGGGTCGACGTGACGCGTTCGCCGGCTCGGCCCGTCGCCGTCACTGTCAGCGTTCCCGTCTGCGGCTGAGGATTCACGGTCAGCGTGGCCGTTCGCGTGACGCCTCCGGCGCTCGCCGTGATCGTGACGGGGGTCGACGTCGTAACGGCACCGGTCGCGATCGCGAAGGTCGCGCTCGTCGCCCCCTGGGCCACCGACACGGTCGACGGCACCGTCGCCGCTACGGTGTTGCTGCTCGAAACCGACACGGCGAACCCGCCGGCCGGCGCGGGTGACGTGAGCGTGACCGTCCCCTGCGAGGAGCCGCCGGTCACGCTCGCCGGGTTCACCGCCACGGTCGAGAGCGCCGCCGCCGCCGGCGGCGTCACGGTCAACGCGGCCGTCCGCGAGACGCCGTTCGCCGAGGCGGTGATGGTCGTGGTCCGGGTCGTCGGTCCGCCCAGGGTCGAGACCGGGAAGGTGCCGCTGGACAGCCCGCCGTGGACGATCATCGTCGCCGGCACGGTCGCCGCGGCGGTGTTCGAGCTCGATAACGTGACGACCAGCCCACCGGCGGGAGCCGAGCCCGCGAGGAACACAGTGCCGGTCACCGGGTTCCCGCCCTCGACCGTCGCCGGAGAGACGCTCAGGGACGTCGGCCCGACGGGCGGAGGCGGCAGCGTGACGGTCAGCGTCGCGCCGCGCGCGGCACCGCCGAACGCGCCCGTAATCGTCGCGGATGTCGACGCCGTGACCGACGCCGTACTGATGGTGAACGTCGCGCTGGAGGCGCCCGAAGGAACCGTGACGCTCGCCGGAACGGTGGCCGCGCTCGTGTTGCTGCTCGACAGCGTCACGACCGCGCCGCCGGCAGGCGCTGCACTCGTCAGGCTCGCCGTTCCCTGCGAAGTGGTGCCGCCGACGACGCTCGTCGGGTTGAGCGCGATCCCGGCAAGCGACGGCGACTGGGTGAAGGCGCCAGGAGTGAAGCGCCGCACCGAGGACCAGGCACCCGCAGTGCCGGCGGCGTTGATGCCGCGCACGCGCCACCAGTGCCGCTGGCCCACGTTGAGGGGCGTAGAAGTCGTGAACTGGGACGCTGTGACGACGCGGTCGACGACGAGCGGGTTCGAAAAGCTGTTCGAGGTGTCGATCTGGATGCGGTACGACGTTGCGACGTTCACGTCGGTCCAGTCGAAGCTCACCGGCTGCGCGGGCGTCGCATCCTGCGCCGGGCTGAGGAGCGTCGGCGCCGGCGGCGTCGGGGGTGGGGCGAGCCCTGTCGAATTCAACAAGGCGGCGAAGCTGGGGAGGGCGCCCCCGATGTTCAGGACGAGGTCCGGCTTCGTGTCGCCATTGAGATTGGCTGAGGCGATGAAGATGCCTCCGAGGCTCGACTTGTCCGGTGGCACGAGATAGTGCACCGCAGCTTGGAATGTCCCGTCGCCGTTGCCGTTCCGGACCTGCATGAGACCGAAGCTGCCGTCTCCCAGGCTGAGCGCGAGGTCCTGGAAGCCGTCGCCGTTGTAGTCGGCTACCGCCTGCTGCTGAGGCTGGTTGAGGTGCGGCGAGGTGAGGACGAGCGGTGTGCGAAACGTGCCGTCGCCGTTTCCGATCAGGATCGCCGTCCGGCTTCCGTTGTGGGGTATCGCCGCCACCAGGTCCTGGATCGAGTCGCCGTTGAAGTCGGCGACGTCGATGTCCGTGACAGGGATGAAGGACGGATCCACGAGCGCGATCAGCGTCGGTCGTTGAACGAAGGTCCCGTCGCCGACCCCGTCGAGGCGGTAGACCCGTCCTTGGGTGCCGCCGATGGCGAGGTCCTTGAACCCGTCCCGGTTGTAATCGCCGACCGCGATCTCGGACATGCCTCGGCCGACCGGAATCTCACGCGACGGCTGAAACGTGCCGTCGCCGTTACCGATCATGACGGAGATCAGGTCCGTCGTCACGCACGGCGCGACGTAGCACGCGATGTCGTGCGCGATCACGACGTCGAGCTTGCCGTCCTCGTTGAGGTCGACGGCGGCGAGTGCAGGCGAATCGAAGCCGGACGTGTTGGGGAAGGTCACGGGCGCGGCGAACGTGCCGTCGCCGTTGCCCATGAGCAACGACACGCCGATCTCCGGATTGTTGATGGTGAGGACGAGGTCGACTCTGCCGTCGCCGTTGAGGTCGCCGGCCGCGAGATCCTGGCTGTTCTCACCCCCGACCGGATACTCGACAACCTCGCCGAACGCCCCGGCGCCATTGTTCAAGCGGACCTTCGCGGCCGGCCCACCGGCGCCAGCGAGGTCGAGCCTTCCGTCGCCGTTGAAGTCGCCGAAGGCGTAGTTGTTCCCGAAGAGGGTGTAGTCCGCTCTGGCGTAGGTCGGCGCTGTCGTCGCGCCGATCGCGCTGCCCCCCGCTACCAGGCTCACCAGGAGTACGACGGCGAGCGCCAGCGCGTGCGGAAGCCCCACCCCCCGAGCGTGCCGAGCATTCATTCAGTTGACCCTACGGCCGACAGGAGCAAGCGGTTCTTGGTGCGATCACACGCGCGCTGCGGTCGGTTCGAGCGGAAGCGCTCGCGTGTTTTACGCAACGCCCGAGCTGCGGCTCGGGCGCTCGGCCCAGCTCGTTGCCGATCAAGCTCCTGCCGAGCGGGTCGGCGAGCACTCCTTCGCCGCGAAGCTCGACACTCGGCGTCGGTTGCGACACCTGGCGATCATGGGTCGCGTGCTTCGGCGGGTTACTCGGCGCAGGCCGCCGCCTCGTACGCGCGCCTTCTCGCCTCAATCCAAGACGCCTCCGGGGGAGTTTCTGAGGATCTCGGTTCCGGGTATGGGCGCGGCGAGGATTCCATGGCAACCGACGAGCCACTTCGGCGGCGTCCGGACGAGGAGGATCGTCTGTCGACCCGTAGCGCGACGAAGTTCGCGGCGGCGGTAGCGCTCCTCGCGATCTTTTGGGACGCCGCCGTCGGTCACGGCCTCGCCTGGGAGAACGATCCCTATTGGACGTACTGGGTCACGAAGACGTTCCTCATCTTCACGGTCTTCGCGCTCGGGACAGCTTGGCTCGGCGTGGGGATTGGGCGCGGAGCGGTCATCACCGCGGTGCACACGCTCGTCTTGACGATCTACTACTGGACGTTCTCGCCGATCGGTCTACCCTCGAGCCCGGACTGGCTCGACCTCGAGCACACGTGGGTGACGGGGCTTCCGATCCACTTTGGCGTTATCTACCTCGGCTATCTGTCCACGCTCTGGCTCTGGCGAAGGCGACACTTCGTCGGCGCAGGGGACGCTGGGTGGGAGGCGGTCGTCGCGCTCATTGCGGCATTGGTCATCGTGCTCGCGGCCGGCGGGCTCAGCGCGCTCGCCGTCTGGGAGTGGCCCGGCGTCCAGTACTTCCTCGTTCGCGCCCTTCTCACCATTCCGTTCCTACTACTCTGGTTCGGGTTCGCCGGCCGCGACATGCTCGCCGCCCAGGCGGGCGGTGTCACGCTCGCCTTCGTCTGGGCGACGTACGGCGAGTTCGTCGGACCGCTCGGGCTTCCCGACACACCGCTTCGAATCTTCGGCGAGGCTCCACCGTCGGCGACGAGCTTCTGGCTCGACTACCGGGACACGTGGCTGATCGCGCTTCCGATCTACCTGATCGTCATGTGCGCTGTGCTTATCGTCGCCTCAGCATTTCTTACCGGCGCGCGTGGCGTGCGACGAGAGCTCACTCTTCCGCTCGCGCCGGCGGCCGTCGTTCTCGCGCTCGCGGCCTTTCTCTTCGTGTCCAACCTCTGGGTCGACGCTGGCGGGGGCCGTGCGGCGCTGAGCGCCTCGGGCGCCGCACAGGTCGAGCGGGGCGAGTGGTACGGAGACGATCTCGCCCCGGCCCAGGCGACGCTCACGCTCGAGGCCGCGGACGTGGTGCGCCGGGTGACGCCGCTCGAGCCGCACGAGGAGGTCTCGGTCTCGGCGCAGATCGCGCATCCTGACGGCCGGACGTACGCGGTGTCGTCGACCCAGCCGCTGGTCAACGATCCAGCGGGGCGGCACACGACCTGGTGGGGCGTAGGTTTCGACGTCTGGCACCACGGCGAGAGCGGCATCGGCACGGACAGGATCCCCCCCGTTCGCTCGAAGGTTGCCGTCTTCGGGCTCGGCCAGATCGCCGTCGGTGGGCGACCGGCAGCGGTGAACGTTCCCGTTCACGTCATGACCGGGAGCGGCGACGAGTTCGGTGGCCGGCTCGAGCTCGATGTCGGCGATCCGGCCGCCGCAATTCCGGGTATTCCGGACGGACATCTGCGTGTGATCTGGGAGGCCTACTCAGGAGGGATCACCGACGATCCGCATATCGCGCGATATGTCGTCGGCGCGCTTGTGCTTGTTCTCCTCCTCGTAGTCGCGCTCTGGCTATGCCGCGTCGAAGACCAGCGCGCCGGCGTGCGCACGATCTAGATCCTGGCGCCTCAGGCCGACGGAGGCGCACGCTGCACGAGCATTAGCCTCGGCAGCGTTGTTCGCATGACCGTTCTCCCGCCCTTCGCCGGTCTCACCGACACCGAGCGCGCCCGACCGGCCGACTGTCAGCGTGGGTCTCAGTGGCCGTCCGCGCCTCCGTCGACCCTCTCGCGCGCGGCGAGGATCTCGGGTAGGTGAGCTTCGGACCAGTCGCGGATCGCGGCCAGCGGCTCGCGCAGGGTGAGGCCAAGCGATGTGAGCTCGTACTCGACCCGGGGCGGGGATTCGTCGTAGGCCGTCCGTCTGATGAGGCCATCGCGCTCGAGGGTGCGGAGCGTGTGGGCCAGCACCTTCGAGGTGATCCCTAGCGCGTTGCGGATCTCGCCTAACCGGCGCGGGCCTTCCTCGAGCACTCCGACGATCAGCGCCGTCCAGCGACCACCGATCCGGTCGAGCACCGGCCTGCTCGGGCAGTCGCGCGAGTAAACGTCGGCTGGTTGGTGAAACTCCACTGGTTACCTTGAGGTACTTGGTTTCCGCCGGATACGGTAGTCGAAGAGAGTAGCCCCCACAGGAGGAGAGATCGATGGCGAGCACCGAAGAGCGAAACATGGAACTGTTTCAGACGCTCGATAACGCGTGGAACGCCCAGGACCAGGAGGTCTTCGTCGCGCGGCACAAGCCCGACGTCGTCGTCTACTGGCCGGGTCAGCCTGAGCCGACGCGCGGGATCGAGGACCACCTCGCGGAGTCGATCGACTTCTGGAACACGTTCCCCGACCAGCACCTCGACAACGACCCCTACAAAGTGTTCTTTGCGTCGGGGGACTGGACCTGCTCGATCGCGCGCTTCACCGGGACGATGAACGGCCCGATGAAGCAGGCCGACGGCAGCGAGATCCCGCCGACCGGCAAGTCGTTCGAGGTCGACTTTTGCACCGTCGCCCACTGGGACGACGGACAGATCACCGAGGAGCGCCTGATGTATGACCTGGTCACGTTCATGCAGCAGATTGGGCTACGCGGCTGAGCCGACGCAAGGCGTGGGTCGCGGTCACCGTCGGCGTCAAGCACCAGGACGCCGGCTAGATCGGCGCGCGGTTCAACTCGATTTGCCGTCGTGGGGATACCTGTTCGACACTGACATGGCGTACGGCACCGGGGCGATGAAGCCGCCCGACTGGTTCGAGGAGGGAGTGTCGGATCCGACCGCTCGCACCGGTGCCACCGGCTGATGACCATGGAGATGGATGACGCTGGCGCGGCCGTGCCGGATCCGACGGAGTGCGTCACGTCGGTGATCACGCACGCGGTCCGCACCGGGAGTGAGAGCGCCTACGAGGACTGGTTGCGTCGGATCATTCCGGCGGCGGCGACATTCGACGGTCACCAGGGGGTGAACATTCTGCGTCCCAGCGGCGGCACCGGGACGTACACCATCGCCCTGCGTTTCGACAACGTCGAGCACCTCAGCGCATGGCTGCAGTCCGGGCGGCGGCGTGCGTTGATGGCCGAGGCCAGGCCGCTCCTCGCCCGGAACGAGACTGTCGACATTCAGACTGGGCTCGACTTTTGGTTCACCTCGCCAACGGGGGCCAAGGCGCCCCGCTGGAAGCAGTCCCTGGCCACCATTGCGGCACTGTTCCCATTGACGCTGGCGGTTCCCATAGTCTTCAACGTCGTCGCGGACGCGATACGTGTCCCAGACTGGCCGCTTCTGAGAGAGTTTCTCATCCTCGCGGCCATCGTCGCCCTGTTGACGTACGTGGTCATGCCTCCCTTCACACGAGTCATCGGTCGGTGGCTCTACGCCACACCGAGCTGATGCAGGCGGCACGCGGCGAATCCGCAGGGCTCTGAGAAGCTCTCTGACGGACTCGAACCGTCGACCTCGACCCCCCTCCTTGCCCATCGAAATTGCGGGTGGGCCTGGGTATCCTCGGAAGTCGGCTTCCCGCCTCGTATTCCCTGCACTACGAGGTCTTTCCGGTCGCTCTCACCCCCTTCCATCAGGCGCCCTTACGGCCCCCGGAAACCCCCGTACCTCGCCCCAGTACCTGTTCCCATGCTGCTGCGTAGAGCCCTCCTTGCATCGTCATGAGTGGCAACGACTGGACGCGATCCCAGACGTCCGGTGCCTCGTTTCGTGCAACGCTCGGCAAACATCAGAGGACACGCCCGGCAGTGACGGATCCTGCTGGACCGCGACTCTCTTGCTCAAGCATGAGGCGACGGCGCGCCGCGGGGCGTGATCTCGGGTTCGATGACGCGCAAGAGCTCTCCGACCTCGTGTCCCTTGTTCAGGGGGTGTCGTAGCGGAAGCTCGTCGTGCACGGTGTAGTGGTTGCGTCGACCGACCTTCGTCTTTGTCAGGTAGCCGGCCGCCTCGAGCTGGCTGAGGATTTGTACCGTGGCGCGCTCCGTGATCCCGATCAGGTGGGCCATGTCGCGGATCCGCAGTTCCGAGTCGCGGTAGAGGCACGCGAGTACGTGGAAGTGGTTGGTCAGAAACGTCCACCTCAATTGATCGCGCGTCGCGTCACCCTCCATCCCAGAGGCCCTTTCCCCTTGATTATTGCATCTCAGTTCGTGTATTCTAGCTCCTGAATATCGATTCTGCTAAAAGGGCATTGGTGCAGCTGACCCGAGAGCGCCCGCTCGACCAAGTCCCGGTCAGCCCCATCCCCGCTCCGAGCCGGCTACCGCCTGCGGAACGCGCGTGGAACCACGACGCATGGAGGTCCAAATGCTTGCTGCTTCACTTCTCTGGTGGCTCGGCGCGATGCTGTTCCTCGTCGTCTGGGTCGCGATCGCTCTTTGGCCGGCGCGCGTCGCTGCCCGCAAGGGTCACAGCTTCGTCGGCTACTTCATCTTCAGCCTGGTCTTTTTCCCCGCAGCGCTGATCGTTGCGTATTTGGTTCAGGATCGACGAGCCCCGGCTCCGGCCCGGGCGTAGGCACGTCGGAGCCCGACGATCGGCTCTGATCACAGAAACGGAGGAACTCATGGCGACAACAGAACTGGGACGAGCGAACGACCAGGAACGAGCAAGGACCGACGTATCGCTGGATGAGCTCGGTCCCGTCGACTACCTCGTCGTAGAGTTCCCGGCGGGAGCGAGCAACTTCACGGGCGAGATGGCCAAAGAACTGCTCGCGTTGGTCGACTCGGGGACGATCCGCGTGATCGACATCCTGATCCTCACCAAGAACGTGGATGGATCCGTCGATGCGATGGAGCTCTCCGACATCGACGACCTCGGACCGCTGCAAGCAGTCGAGGCCGAGCTGGCGGAGCTGCTGGCCGCCGACGATGTCGAGCACCTCGCCGCCGCGATGGAGCCCGGGAGTACCGCCGGAGTGCTCATCTGGGAGAACCTGTGGGCGGCGCCGTTCGCCTCGGCGGCACGCCGTGCGGGCGGTCAGCTCATCGCCAACGGACGTATTCCCATTCAGGCGATCATCGCCTCCATCGAGGCCGATGAAGCATCCGCGACCGAAGGAGACTGAAAATGCCTCTCAGAGCAGCACGCGTCGGAAGAGTTGGCGTCATCGGCCACCCGGTGGCGAAGACCGCAGTCGTGGCGAAGGCAGTTTCACCCGGCCCGTCGCCGGTTGCGAAGACCGCCGTCGTAGCGGCGGCGGTCACACCTGGGAGGGTGGGGCGACGCCGTCGAATCTAGCGAGCTGATGGCGCCACGGAAGCAGACAACTGAAAGGCGGTACGAGTTGAGCCGGTCCCAAGCAGAGCGAGCTGTTCTCCCGATCCCGGATCGGCCCTATGACGGCCCGGTTCCGTTCGACGCGAAGGATCCTGACGCCACGTTTCCGCCGATCGAGCCGCTGCGGCCGCCCGACGCAGCGCCGAACGTTCTCGTCATTCTGCTCGACGACGTCGGCTTCGCCGCTTCGAGCGCATTTGGCGGTCCGTGCGCGACTCCGACGGCAGAGCGTCTTGCCCGACAGGGTCTCAAGTACAACCGCTTCCATACGACGGCGCTGTGCGCCCCGACCCGCCAGGCGCTCCTCACCGGCCGGAACCACCACACGGTGGGGATGGGTGTCATCACCGAGCTCGCCACCTCGGCGCCCGGGTACAACTCGATTCGCCCCAATACCTGTGCGCCCCTCGCGCACACGCTGCGGCTGAACGGCTACTCGACGGCGCAGCTCGGCAAGTGCCACGAGGTGCCGGTCTGGCAGTCGAGCCCGATGGGGCCCTTCGACGCCTGGCCGACCGGCGGCGGTGGGTTCGAGTACTTCTACGGCTTCATCGGCGGCGAGACGAACCAGTACTACCCCGCGATCTACGAGGGCACGACTGCG
>Ga0111539_10013308_pt1 | contig 10282 bp, 8 predicted proteins | sample RhiMethybrSRZTD1_FD_79667 | JGI IMG/M metagenome (GOLD analysis project Ga0111539, IMG submission 79667) | Populus rhizosphere microbial communities from Tennessee, USA - Rhizosphere MetaG P. TD hybrid SRZTD1 (version 2) (version 2) | ecosystem: Host-associated > Plants > Roots > Rhizosphere >... | reverse complement strand
TTCATCAACGGGCTCGCGGTGACTACGCTGCGCATCGTCCCATTCATCGTGACGCTCGGCATGATGGGCGTGGCGCGCGGCGTCGCCAAGTACCTCGCCGGCAACACGACCGTGCAAAACGTCCCCGAGACGTGGTTGAGCGGCCTGCTCGCGATCGACCGCCGGCCGGACGCGCCTCTCTGGAAGCTGCCCGTGGGCGTCTGGGTGCTCCTCATTCTCGCTGCAGGTCTTTTCGCCGTCCTCCGCTGGAGCGTTTTCGGGCGCCACGTGTTTGCGATCGGGTCGAATGAGTCCGCTGCGCGCCTCTGCGGCATCGCTGTGGCCCGGACGAAAGTGCTGATTTACGCCCTTGCCGGGGCTTTCACGGGCGTCGCGGGGGTTCTTCAGTTCTCGCGCCTCGCGATCGGCGACCCGACCGCTGCGGCGGGGCTGGAGCTCAATATCATCGCCAGCGTCGTGATCGGCGGCGCCAGCCTCAGCGGGGGCAAGGGCGGCGTGCCGGGGACGATTCTCGGCGCCCTGATCATGGGAGTGCTGAAGAACGGCTGCGACATCTACGGCATCCCGAATTACGTCCAGGACATCTTCATCGGGCTCATCATCATCGTCGCCGTCGGCCTCGACCAGCTCCGGCAGCGCCGCTGAGCGCGCAAGGAATCCGAGTCCCGACGGCGTACGGCGCCTCAGCCCCGGGGGGGCGGCCGAGTCGACTCCTCCAGCCGCCGCGCGGTCAGGGCGTTCGCCTCCGCGGGCTTCGCGCGAATCCAGTCGAGGAGCTGCCGCGTCGGCACGACGATGTCTCCGGTCAGCTCCCAACCGCCGAAGTTGGCGCTCCAGACGCCCGCCCCAGCTCGAGCCCCGGCGCCGGTCTCCGAGTGCACGCTCGCCACCGCCTCTACTTCATGTACCACAGCGGCCGGGGCCGGCCGCCGGGGGAAAAGAAACGCCCGCATCCTGCCGTCGGGGTAGAGCGCGGCCTCGAAGTTGAAAGCCCAATTCCGATCCTGGACCTCCTGGACTTCACGCCAGAGTACGTGCGCGAGAGCTCGGCGCCCTCGCGGATCGGCATCGATGGTCACGTGGTGCGCCGCCCAGTCGTCGATTCGGCCCACGAGGAGGCCTTCTTCGGATCGGAGCTCTCGGGGCTTTGCCGTGAAGAGTGGCTGCTCCAGGGCTCCCGGCAACGGGAACGCCTGCCCGTGCCAATGATTTACGCTGGACCCCGATTGCGAGCCATCTGCGCCCTGATTGGAGTTGAAGTAGACATGGTACGGGGCGCCGAGGAGGTCGAGCAGGAGGACGAGATCCTCGATCTCTTCGGGCCCGTGAAAGTGCTGCCGGAGTTGGGTCGCGGGCGCGTCGCGCGCGCGTACCGGCAAGAAGTGGCGCGGCGTGACGGGGTAGCGGTTTGCGACGACGTGATAGTAACGGCCCTGCCGCTCGATGTGCGCGAGCTCGCGCTTCGCTGCGAAATCATCGTCGTCGAAAGGACAATGCACGTGCTCGAGGTGCAGGCCTTCGGCGGGAGGCCGGTCCGGCTTGCGCGCACCTGGGCGCGACGCGCGCTTCGGAAGATGGTGGTAGCGGTAAGGGGGGACGGATACTACCTCCACGTCGCTACCCGCGGGATCGTAGATGACGAGGCCGCTCTCGAGGCTCCGCTGCCATCCCGCCTCGAGGACCCTCGGGAGCTCGCCGGGCCGCTCCTCGCCGAGGACGAAGGCTGGAGACTGCACTTTCTCCACCCCTTAGCGGTAGCCCGTAAACGGAAACAGCGAGCCGGGGCTCGCTGTCGCGGTCGAAGACCTCGCACTCGGACGCAGATGCGTCATCGTTTCTTGCGTCGCTTACGAGCGGCGCGCTTCTTGCTTCCGATTTTTCTGCGGCCGCGGTGCTTTTTGCGCATGCACTCACTCCTTTCCGGCGAAGACAGTTGCGGGATCTTAGCGTGGCGGTGTCTTCGGCCTCAAAAGAAAAATGGGGCTGCCGATCGGCAGTGAAGGCCGCGGCCGCTCGAGCCCCCTGCGCTCTCGCCAGCGGCTCTGCTTCCGATCCCTCAGTCCTGCGCTTTGCTGAGCGTCTCGAGAGCCGTCCGGGCCACGGTGTCCGCATCCGGCTCGTAGTTGAACGGCTCGGAGGAGACCCAGCCCTCGTACCCGCTTTTCGCCAGCGCCGAGAGAATCGGTAGGAAGCTCACGTCTCCCATGCCCGGCCCGAGCCCGCTCGGCTCGTTGGCGTGGAAGTGCCCCGCGGTTTTGCCGTGCTCGAGAATCGTCCCGACGATGCCGCGCGGCATTCCCGACATGGCCTTGCAGTCGATAATGTAGCCGACCGCAGGCTCGCCGATGTCCGAGGCCAGCGAGATCGCCTCCTCCACGGTCTGGATGAAGTTGGTCTCGGCGGGATGCAGCGGCTCGATGAGCAGCTTGACTCCCAATTGGCCGCACGCCTTGCCCACACCGCGCAGTCCGGTCACGGTGTGATCCCGCGCATCCGTGTGGCTTCCTCCGGGCGCGATGTTGCGCTGTTTCGGAGAGCCGAGGACCAGAAACTTGCCGCCGAGGTCGGCGCAAAGCTGCGCGAGGGCGATCAGGTAGTCGAAAGTTTTTCGCCGGATCGAGGCGTCGGGGCTGGTGAGGTGCAGACCCTTCGGCGCGACGAGCAGCCAGTGGAGGCCAATGACCTCGATCCCGGCGTCGCGGGCGACGTTTCGGAGCTCGGCCCGCTGCGCCGAGCTGACCTCGTGCACGGAGTCGGCGAGCTGGAACGGCGCGATCTCGATTCCCTCGAACCCAATCTCCGCGACGCGCCGGATGGTGTCCTCCACGGGCAGCTTGTAGACCTCGCTGCAGAGGGCAAGACGGTACGGCATGATGCGAAGAATTGTAGCCAGGGGGCCGCGGTATGGGTACTGCGCGGCGCCAATTCGGTCGGCCCCCTCACCGAGCGCGATTCGCACGCGTAGGCGTGGTCGCCTTGGCCTGCGTTGCGGCCCCGTCGCTGGAAGCCGCGGGCGCCGGGTAGAGATTCGTGTGCGGGATGATCTCCTTCGGCATCGTCGGGCTCGACCAGTAGAGCTTCGCGAAGGCGTTCTTGAGGCCGTCGAAATACTCCATGCGGATGTCGTACCGCTTCCCCGCGACGAGCGACAGTGTGGCCGACGCATCGGTGGGGCGCTGCCACTCGTCCACGAGGAGCTGGTTGTCCACCCAGAGGCGGACTCCGTCGTCCGTAACGACTTGGAACGTGTAGCTCCCCGTCGCTGGCACCGTGATCTGCCCCGTCCAGCGCACGGAGAACGTGTCGCCGTCCATCGAGGGGTCCGGCGTGCCCGTTCCCCAGTCGAAGTTCACATTCGGGTCGATTCGGCTGACTTTGAGCGACGTGAATTTCGGAGTGTCGAAGTACTCCGCACGCAGCCCCTGAGGGCTCTTCCGGGTCTCGCCCCACTGGAGCTGGAAGACTTTGGTGTGCTCGGCGTTGAGCTCGACCCAGTGAATCTCCGAGGCGACCACTCGCGTGACCCGGCGGCGCTTCGCATCGTCCTCTGCCGTCGCCGGCTCCACCTTGCCGCGGACGATGATCGATTTTCCCTGCAAGGCCGCCGGCGTGGTCGGCTCGAGGGAGTAGACCGCCGCATCATCACCGACCGTGAGCCGGTGGACGTTCTCTCCAATCTTGATATCGAAAGCCGAGTCGAGCAGGCCCGAGTGCCACCGGACAAACTGCCCGCGCGGCGTGAGCGGTGGGGGCTCGAACGCTTTTCCCATCCCCAGGAATGCCACATCGGCGAGCACGGAGTCGGTCTGGCGAAGGCTCGGGGACCGGGCGGAGTGGAGCCGCCCTAGAATGTGAAGGGGCGTCCCGCGCCGCACGTCTTTCAGGCGGACGGATCGATGCACGAGGAAGCGCGTCTCCTTGTTCCAGACGATCTCGAGGTCGGGCTCGCGCACGGAGATCGTGCTCGTGGCAGGCAAGATGGCGGCCACTTTGAGCCGCTTCTGGAATGGTTTCGCTGCCGGTGCCTGTGCAGCCTGCCCGCTCAGGGCCACGAGGACGATGCCGTAGAGGAATGCGCTTTCCATGCTGCCTGACTCCTTTCGTCGTCAAAGGCCCCCCAGACAGTTCGGGATGGGCCAGCTGCACGGGCCGGGCTTCCGCGTCGCTCGGCTTCGCCGTGTTCCTTTTTGTTTCTCCGCCGTAGAAGACGCCGCCGGAGTCCGATCGATCGAAAAAATCTGAAAAAATCTTTCGGCTCCCGGCTCCCCGTTCAGCTGCTCCGAGGTCCGGGGGGAGGGGCGACGGTTTCAGAGAATCTCAGGGCGGTCGCCGCCAGCGGTCGCGCGGCGCACGCAACGACCGCGCTCCTGCGCCCCGAGCCCTCGAGCGCGCGGTGCTCGGCTTCGCGACGAGCGCCGAAGGGGACGAAAGTAGCTACGGCCCGCGCGCAAAGGTACACTCTTCTGCTCGCGAGTGCGTAACATGAGTAACGGGATCGAACTATCCAATCTCTACGACTCCACGGCCGACCTGGTCGCGGACCCGGTGAGCGCTGCGGTCCCCGTATCGCCCGTATTACCTGGAGCAGCGGCAGAGTCCCCCGGTGAGGCGGCCGCTCTCGGAGTCGACGAACGCACCCGGGTCCTCCGGACCTTCCACGGGCCCGCGGGGCCTCTTCCCACGCGTCACGTCCCGCCCGAGCCGCCCCGCGAAATCTCCTGGAATGCCCGCTACCAGCTCCAGAAGCTGCTCGGCCAGGGCTCGCAGGGCGTCGTCTATCTCGCCCGCAGGGAAGGCGTCGATGGCTACTACACCCGCGTCGCGCTGAAGCTTTTCTATCGGCATCCGAAGATGACTACGGCGGACTACGTGGACGAGATGCGGCGCGTGGCGCTCCAGGCGCAGCGCGTGAGCGTCATCCAGCATGACAATCTCGTTTCAATTCGCGACTTCGTCGCGATCGGGGAGACGCGGGTCATGGTCCTCGAATGGGTCGACGGCATGGACCTCTCGCGGCTGCTCGACCGCCGGCGGCACGAAGAACTGCGCCGCCGCATGCCGCGCAGGGAGTGGGACCACCTGAACGACGTCATCGTGACGGCCGGCGAGGACCACTGCCGGCTGAAGCCAGGGATTGCAGTCGATATTCTGCGCGGCTGCCTGGCCGGGCTTTCGTCGCTCCACCACAACGGCATAGTCCACTGCGACCTGAAGCCTTCGAACATCATGGTGAAGCGGACGGGTACGAAGAAAATCATCGACCTCGACAGCTCGTGCATGCCCGCAGAGGACCCGCCCCATTGGCGGGGGACGCCGTACTACATGGCGCCCGAGCAGCATCTCAAAAAGAACGTGCAGCTCCATTCCGATATCGCGAGTCTGGGCTACATCCTGATCGAGATGCTGACGGGCCGGCTGCTTTTTCGCGACTGCGACACGGACGCCGACCTGTGCGAGGCGAAACTGCGGTTGCCCGGCCGCCTCGATCAGATCCTCCCGCCCGAAGTCAAGAAGAGCGCCCTCCTGAGGAGCCTCGTCGGCAAGATGGTTGCGGTGGAGCCGAAAGATCGGTTTCCCGACGCGGAAGCCGCCGAGCTCGACCGCGTCGGCGCCGTGAGCTTCCACCGGCAGCTCGTCAAGATGGACCTCGCGACGGAGTACAGTCGCGAGCTCGCTTGGTGGCTCGATCTCTTGAACGAAGGCGACACCGCGGAATAAAGTCTGGGCTCGATGGAGACCCACCCGCCCAGCGTGCTCGATCCCGCCGCGTCCGCGCTGCTGGTCGTCGACATCCAGGAGCGTTTCCGGGCGGCCATGGCAGCGTTCGAGGAGATGCTCTCCGGCTCCCGCAAACTTGTCACCGCGTTTCGCTCGCTCGGTCTGCCGATTCTCGTGACGGAGCAGTACCCCAAGGGCCTCGGTCGAACGGTGCCGGAGATCCTGCAGGCGCTGGGGGAGCCGGCTCCGGGGGAGATCGGCGAGAAAACGACGTTCAGCTCGTTCGGCTGCGCTGGGGTGCCGGAGCGCCTAGCTCGCCTGGGCACGCGCTCCGTGCTCGTTTGCGGTATCGAAACGCACGTGTGTGTGCATCAGTCGGTCCAGGACCTTCTCGCAGCGGGGTACAAGGTCCACGTGGCAGCGGACGCCGTAGGCTCGAGGCGCGCTTTCGACCGAGAGTCCGCGCTCCGGAGGATGGAGCGCTCGGGCGCGGTCGTCACGACCTGCGAGATGGCGTGCTTCGAGCTCCTCCGGGACGCGCGCCACCCAAAGTTCAAGGACGTCCAGGCGCTCTTCAAGTGAACGCCCCGGGGGGGCCGCGGGCTCGACGCGCGGCTTTCGGAAAGGTCCGCCATGTATTCGAAGACGATCCAGATCCGGCCAGCGCGACGTGGGCTCCACGAAATCACCGAGGAGGTCGCTCGCGCCGTCGCGGAGAGCGGGATTGCAGCGGGCCTGTGCAACGTGTTCATCCAGCACACGTCGGCAAGCCTCATCATCAGCGAAAACGCCGACCCCACCGCGCGTCGGGACCTCGAGTCTTTCCTCGACCGCCTCGTGCCCGAGGGCGAGCCCTACTATCGGCACACGACCGAGGGGCCTGACGACATGCCGAGCCACATCAAGAGCATCCTGACGGACGTCAGCTTGCTCGTGCCCGTTCGCCGGGGAGCTCTGGGGCTCGGGACGTGGCAGGGCATCTATCTCTGGGAGCACCGCGACGAGCCGCCGGCGCGGAGCATTGCGGTCACGGTCTTTTGAGTTTCGAGTGTTGAGAGCCGGCGTGTCGGACGGAGGAGCCATGCACACCGACGGGTCAGGGAGTGACATCCGGAAGATCCCGCTCGGCCGGCGGCTGCGGTGGGGGGCCGTGGCCGGCCTCGCAGCAGGGCTCGTGGCTCTCGGGCTTTCGCAGGTAGGCTATTTTCAGGAGCTCGAAGACTCGACTCTGGACCTGCGCCAGCAGCTTCTGGCGCGGCCCAGCGTCGCGGTGCAGAAAGTGGCCATCATCCTCGTCGACGAGTACTCGATCCGCACAATGTGGAAGTCGGAGTCGGTGCGCTTTCCGTGGCCCCGTGACGTCTACAACGCTTTCCTCGATTACCTAAAAATCGCCGGCGCGCGTGGCGTGGTCTTCGACATCCTGTTCGCGGACCCGGACCCGCGAAGCAAGACGGACAGGGCTTTCGGCGACGCGATCCGCGAGGCGGGGAACGTCGTCCTTGCCGCCAAGCTCGAGCTCCGCCCCCCCGACTTGGCGGCGGACAAGTTCGAGATCGATCCGTCCGCGATCGAGCGTGCGCGGGTGAACGCCGAAGGGTGGGATCAGCCGCCGTGGGAGGACGTCGGTCTCTTCCTCGCGCCCGTCCCGGAGATCCTCGCAGGCCGCCCCGCGCTCGGGTTCGTCAACGTGCAGCAAGATGGGGGCAGACTCCGCCGCGCCGATCTGCTGCAGACGTTTCCTGCGCGCGGCTCGATCGCCCAGGCTCTCCCACTCGCCGCGGCGAGGCTCGGCTCACCCGCCGAAGTGCCGATCGTGGTGGAAGGTGGCGTGATGCGGTGGGGGGGGCCACCGGCGCCGCTCGGGGCCGACGGCAGGCCGCTTGTCCGCTTCTACGGTCCGCCCGGGACGATCCCCACGGAGAACGCCTACAGCATCATTGCGAGCCTCACGCGCATCGGCGAAGAGAAGCCGCCCATTGTCGACCCGCAGATTTTCCATGACCGTGTCGTCTTCATCGGCATCAACGCCGGCGGGAAGGAGGACGTGGTCACATCGCCGGTGAGCGACCGCATGCCGGGCGTCGAGTTCCAGGCCACCGTCTGCGCAAACCTTCTCGGCGGGGAGTTTCTGCGCAGGCCGGACGCGCTGGGTCGCGCGCTGATCCTTCTCGCTGTCAGCGTGACCGCAGGCTTGCTCCTCTTCGCCGTCTGGAGCCCGGTGGGCGGGGCTCTCACCGGTCTCGGGTTCTGGTCTCTCCTCGCGGCCGCCGCCGCGGCGGCGTACCTCTCGAGCGGGCCCCTGCAAGTCATCGACTTGTTCTTCCCCGCCATCGGCGTGGGCGGAGCGTACGTCGCGGCGATCGCGGCAGCCTATTTCGCGGAGGGGAAGCAGCGGCGGGACGTCGCTCGCGCGTTCGGCCAGTACATGAGCCCGGTCGTCATCCGCGAAGTGATGCGCAGCCCCGAGCGATTGAAGCTCGGCGGCGAGAGCCGGGAAATTGCCGTCTACTTTTCGGACATCGCTGGCTTCAGCAGCTTTTCGGAGAAGATGACGGACACGGAGCTCGTCTCATTCCTCAACGCCTACTTGACCCCCATGAGCGACGCCATCCTCGAGCGCCGCGGCGTCGTGGACAAATACATCGGCGACGCCATCATGGCTTTCTGGGGCGCGCCCGCGCCCGTCGAGGCCCCCGGCCGCGAAGCGTGCCTCGCGGTCGTCGAGCAGCGCCGCATCCTCGCACAGCTGAACGCCGAGTTCCTTGCGCGGGGGCTTCCCCAGATCGGCTTTCGCGTGGGGCTGAGCCAGGGGCCGGCAACCGTGGGCAACATGGGCTCCACGCGGAGGTTCAACTACACGGCGATGGGCGACACCGTGAACCTGGCGTCGCGGCTCGAAGGCGCGAATAAGCACTTCGGCACGAACGTATTGATGACAGAGGCCGTGCGAGCCTCGGCCGGCGGCGCCGTGGCCGCGCGGCGGATCGGCAAGGTGCAGGTCGTGGGGAAGAGTGTGCCTTCCACGATCTATGAGCTGATCAAGGCGGAAGCGGAGCTGCGCGACGACGAGCGCCGGGAGCTCGAGCGCTTCCACACTGCGCTCGAGCTCCTCGAGCGCGGCGCGACGGCGGAAGCAGCGGCGCAATTCGATGCCTTGGCCGAAGAAAGCAAGGGCTCCTCGCGCCTCATTGACCTCTGCCGGGAGAAGTGCCACGATCTGCGCCAAACCGGCCGGACCTGGGACGGAGTCTGGGTCCTGACGTCGAAGGGATAGGAGATTCGACCTTATGAAGAGACGCTTACAGTGGAAGGACGTCGGTCCGGGCCTCGGGCTGGCCGCCGCCTTGCTCGGCTTTTCGGGGGCGGTGGCGTGGGCCGCGGACCTGCTGACGGTGACGGAGCGTGAGGCGGGCATTCGCAGCGAGAAGAAGACGTACAGCCCAAAAGTCGCCACGGTGAAGGAAGGGGACCAGGTGACTCTTCTCGAGAAAGATGAGCCCTGGCTCAAAGTGGAGTTCCAGGGAGTTCAGGGCTGGATCAACCAGTCGTCGGTGACGGACGATCCCAACGTCGTGCTTTCGGGCACCGAGGCAGCCCGCGGCGCGCGCGCCACCATGCAGTCGGCGGCTCAGCGCGGCTTCACGCCAGAGGTGGAGCGCGAGTACCGTTCGACCCGTCCGAACCTCGACGCTTCGTTCCGGTTCCTCGACGAGCTCCAGAAAGTCAAATACCCCGAGGAGCAAGTCATGGCGTTCCTGCGAAAAGGTCTGCTCATCGAGCCGGCCGGGGGAGGCACGCGATGACGCGCCGCGCGAACCACGCCGTGCTCTGGGGGCTCGCGGCCGCGGCCGCAGCGTCGGCCGGGGTGTGCGTCTCCCTGGCCCTGAGCGGCTGCGGAGCCGTGGAAAAGACGGCGGATTTCCTCGCCGGCGCGACGGCCGGCACCCCCGAGAGCGACATGCTCCGAGGTGTAGCCCGCGCTGCGGAGAGCATGAAAGACTATTCGCCGTCGCAAGAGCACTACATCGGCCGCTCCGTCGCCGCGGAGATCCTGAGCCGTTACAAAGTCCACGGGGACAAGGCGCTCCAGGAATACGTGAACTTGGTCGGGCTGGCGGTGCTGGCCGCGCCCGAGGCGGCCAAGACGTTCTCGGGGTATCACTTCGTCGTCCTCGAGGGGCAGGAGGTACAGGCCGTTTCCACGCCGGGGGGATTCGTTTTCCTCACGGAGGGAGCCATCCGCAAAGCGAAGGATGAAGACGAGCTCGCGAGCGTGCTGGCGCACGAGATCGCGCACGTCACGCTCAAGCACGGGATTCAATCCATCCGCGCCGCTACACGCAAGCAATCGGCCGCGCTCCTCGCGCAGGGCGCCGGAGGTATCGCCTCCGATGCAGCCTCGCAAGGAACGGCGCAGCAGAAGCAGCTCGCGGACCTCACGCGGCTGTTTGGCGGCGCGATCCAGGACATCACGACCGATCTCCTCGTGAAAGGGTACAGCCGACAGTCAGAGGCCGACGCGGACAAGCTCGCCGCCCAGATTCTGCAGTCTTCCGGATAC
>Ga0111539_10013306_pt1 | contig 10283 bp, 5 predicted proteins | sample RhiMethybrSRZTD1_FD_79667 | JGI IMG/M metagenome (GOLD analysis project Ga0111539, IMG submission 79667) | Populus rhizosphere microbial communities from Tennessee, USA - Rhizosphere MetaG P. TD hybrid SRZTD1 (version 2) (version 2) | ecosystem: Host-associated > Plants > Roots > Rhizosphere >... | reverse complement strand
CTGCTCCTCGTGGGCCCCGGCGGTCAGAAGATGACCCCGATGACGAACGCCGGTGGCAACACCGGCATCTCGGGCGTCAACCTGATCCTCGACGATGCGGCGGCGGGCTACGTCCCCGACGCGGCGGTCATCTCCACCGGCACCTTCCGGCCGAGCAGCTACGGCAACGTCGCATCGTTTCCCGCGCCCGCGCCGTCGAGCAGCCCCGCGTCGCCCTACGCGAAGACGTTCGCGCCCTTCGCCGGCACCGACCCGAACGGCACGTGGACGCTCTACGTCTGGGACCCCGTCGCGCCCGACTCCGGGACGATTGCGGGCGGCTGGTGCGTGGACGTCACCACGGCGCCCGCGGTCGCAACGTGCCCGTCGGACCTCTTCACGGGCTCGATCGCAAGCGGCGATCCGACGCAGACCGGCCGCCTCGTGCGCGACGGCGTCACGAGCCTCTGCACGACGACGAAGCCCTATCCCGGGACGAACGATACCGCGCTCGGGCGCCGCTTCGATCAGTACGCGATCGTCAACCAGAACACGGCCACGCAATGCATCACGGCCTCCCTCACCTCCGGATGCGGTGGGAACCTCTTCCTCGTCGCCTACTCGGGGAGCTACGTCCCGACCGACGTGCAGACGAACTACCTCGCCGACGAGGGGCAGACGAGCATCAACACGTCGTCGCTGATGGGCTTCCAGATGGCGCCGGGCGCGACCGTGGTCCTCGTGGTGCACGAGACCACCGCGGGCGCCGGCTGCGCAAGTTATGGCCTGCTGGTCGAGGGCAACCTCTGTGTTCCCTCGTCGCCGTCGACGACCACCTCGATCCCAGGTGGCGGCTCGTCGACGAGCACCTCGTTGGCGCCGGGCGCCACCACATCGACGACCAACACGCTGCCGCCCGGCGTCACGTCGTCGACGTCCACCTCGACGACGAGCTCCACCACCATCACGCTCGGCCCCGGCGCCGTCGGCCACCTCGAGTGCTACAAGGCGAAGGATCAGCGCCCGAAGGCGAGCTACACGCTCGAGCTCTCGGGGAATGTTCCCGGGTTCGCGGGCGAGACGCTCTGCAAGCTGAAGCTCGGGGCAAAGCGCATCTGCGTCGAGGTCGACAAGCAGAACGTGCGTCCGCCGCCCCCAGGCGGTGGCCCCCTCGTGCCGCCGCACACCGGTTCGGTCTTCCTCTCGTACAAGGTCCGGTGCCCGCGGCAGGCGATCGCCCCCGTGACGCTCGTGGATCAGTTCGGTAGCGGCTCGTTCGGCGTCGCGAAGGCGACCGAGCTTCTCGTGCCGGCGCTCCCCGGCGGGGCCAACGACCACTTCGAGTGCTACAAGGCGAAGGACGCGCGCCCGAAGGCGACCTACACGGCCGACCTGGCGGCCGGCGTCGCCGGCTTCATGAACCAGCTCGGGTGCACGGTGAAGGTGCCGGCGAAGCGGCTCTGTGTGCAGGTGTCGACCGCCAACGTCACGCCGGCGCCGCCGGGCGGCGGCCCCGGGCCCGGGCCCAGCGGCGGGCAGCGGTTCCTCTACTACGACGTGAGCTGCCCGAAGTGGATCCTACCGCCGGCATCGATCGCGGACCCGTTCGGCACGGGGACGCTCACGCCGGGCGTGGCGAAGTCGCTGCTTGTGCCCGCGTCCTGAGGTGGGTTCGGGCCGGCGGCGTTTGCGCGGCGCCGCCGGCTCGTCGATGCTCTCCGCGGTGACGCCCTTCCCGCTCTGGACCTGGGAGATCCCCGAGCGCTTCAACATCGGCGTCGCCTGCACCGATGCGCATCTCGGGACGCCGGTGGCGGATCGCGTGGCGATGCTCGTCGACGACGCCGCGCGCGGGAGCCGGTCGCTGACGTACGCCGTCCTCGCCGAGCGGACGAGCCGCTTCGCCGGCTGCCTCCAGGCCCTCGGCGTCGCACCCGGCGAGCGCGTGCTCGTCCGTCTCCCGAACTGTGTCGAGTATCCCACCGCCTTCCTCGGCGCGTTGAAGGCGGGCGTCGTCCCGGTGCCGAGCTCGACGCTGCTCACCCCGGAAGAGGTTCTCTACCTGGTGCGTGACTCGGGCGCCGTGGCCGTCGTCATGGATCGCGAGAGCTTCGCCACGCTCGCGCGCGGCCTCGATGCGCTCGGCCAGGTGCGCCACGCCTTCCTGGTCGGCGGGCGCGGCGACGCGCCGGCCACGCGGCTCGCGGTGCACGACCTCGAGGAGGCCATCGCTGCGACCCCACCCGCGGCACCACATCCCACTCGCGCCGAGGACCCGGCGTACCTCGTCTACACGTCGGGCACGAGCGGCCATCCGAAGGGCGTCCTGCACGCGCATCGCGCGCTCCTCGGCCGCCAGCCGTCCTCGGAGTACTGGTTCGACTTCCGGCCAGACGGCGACCGCGTGCTGCACGCCGGCCGCCTCAACTGGACCTACGTGCTCGGCACCGGGATGATGGATCCGCTCTACCGCGGCCACACCGCGATCCTCGCCGAGGGCGCGTCGGACGCGCACCGCTGGGTCGAGCTCCTGGCGCGCCACGCGGCGACGACGTTCATCGCCGTGCCGACGATCTACCGCCAGATCCTGGAGAAGACGCCGGCCACCGCGGCCGACCTGCCCGCGCTCCGGCACTGCATGTGTGCCGGCGAGCCGCTGCCGCCCGACGTGCTCGCGGCGTGGCGCGCGCGTTTCGGGCTCGAGATGTACGAGGCGCTCGGCATGACGGAGTGCTCGTACTACCTCTGCCAGACCCGCAGCCGGCCGATCCGTCCCGGCTCCGTCGGCTTCGCCCAGCCGGGGCACACGGTCCGGCTCCTCGACCCCGTGACGCTGAAAGAGGTGCCGCTCGGTGCCGAGGGCATGCTCTGCATCCCGTCGGACGACCCCGGTCTGATGCTCGGCTACTGGAACCAGCCGGCGGAAACCGCCGCCATGTTCCGCGACCGCTGGTTCCTCACCGGCGACTTCGCCCGCCAGGACGCCGATGGCTACCTCTGGTTCATCGGCCGGCGCGACGACCTCATCAACAGCTTCGGCTATCGCGTCTCCCCGCACGAGGTGGAGCGCGTGCTCCGCGAGCATCCGGCGGTGCTCGACGCGGCGGCGGTCGGCGAGGAGGTGGGTCCGGGCAAGGTGGTCGTCGCCGCGTGGATCGTTCCGCGACCCGGGAGCGGGCTCGACGCCGATACACTCCTCGCCTACGGCCGCTCGCGGCTGGCCTCCTACAAGGCCCCGCGCATCGTCCACATGGTGGACCAGCTCCCGCGGACGCGGAACGGCAAGCTTCTGAGGCGCGCGTTGCTTGACCCATCACGGATGACGTGATGAGCATCGAGGAATGAGCATTTCCTGGCTCTTTCTCGCGGCGGCGCTCTGGGGGGCGTGGTTCACCTGGAACGCCTACCGGCCGATCTACCGCCCCGCGGGGCTCGCCACGCTGAGCTTCTTCGCGGGCTGGCTCACCAGCGAGCTCGCCCTGCATCACATCCTCTGGCAGCTCGCCGCGACGGTGCTGTTCGTCTGGGCGGGCGCGCTCGCCGCGTGGCCGGGATGGCTCGCGCTGGGCATCGTGGTCGTGTCGTGGATCGGCCTCGCGCGCGCCTTCGTGAACGCGCGCACGGCGGAGCGCGTCATCGAAGCGGCGCTCGAGCGGGGCCTCGGCGCGAACTACCGCGAGCGCGTGCTGCCCGGCGTGCAGGAGCGGCTCGCCCCGGAGATCGACTGGCGGCGCATCCTCCTTCCCTTCCCGATGTCTCATCCCGAGGTCGAGCGCGTGCGCGACATCGAGTACTGGCGCGAGGGCGGGCGGCCGATCCGCCTCGACGTCTACCGCCGGAGGGACCGCCCGGCGAACTGTCCCACGATCCTCCAGATCCACGGCGGCGCCTGGATCCTCGGCAGCAAGAACGAGCAGGGCATCCCGCTGATGCTGGAGCTCGCGTCGCGCGGGTGGGTCTGCATCAACGCCAACTATCGCCTGAGCCCGCGCGCCACCTTCCCCGATCCGCTCGTCGATCTGAAGCGCGCCATCGCCTGGATCCGCACGCACGGTCCCGAGTACGGCGCGAACCCAGACTTCCTCGTCGTCACCGGCGGCTCCGCCGGCGGCCACCTCGCCTCGCTCGTCGCGCTCACGGCGAACTGCCCCGAGTACCAGCCCGGCTTCGAGCACGTCGACACGTCAGTCCGCGCATGCGTGCCCTTCTACGGCGTCTACGACTTCACCGACCGCCACGGGCACTACCGGAACCCCGGGCTCCTGCGCCTCCTCGAGCGCCGGGTGATCAAGCAGCGTTTCGCCGATTCGCCCGACGCGTTCCATCGCGCCTCGCCGATGAGCTGCGTCACCGCCAGCGCCCCGCCCTTCTTCGTCATCCACGGCGACCGCGACACGCTCGTTCCCGTCGCCGAGGCGCGGCGCTTCGTCGAGACCCTCTCCGGCGCCGGCGTCCCCGTCGTCTACGCCGAGGTGCCGGGCGCGCAGCACGCGTTCGAGATCTTCCCGTCGCTGCGCACGACGTTCGTCGTCCACGGCGTCGAGCGCTTCCTCGGGTACATCTACGGCGAGTGGGCGGCGGCGAACCGCACGGCCGAGGCGGCTACCGGCTAACCGAGAGCGACCCGAGACTCCGTCTCGGGTCGGCCTCCTAGCGGCGGACCGACGCGCGCAGCGCGCCGAGCACGCCGTCGAGCGTGGCCATGAACTCGTCGCGTGTGGTCGCCGGTGTGCGCGACGCGGCGACCGCCAGGCCCGCTTCGTTGAGCGCGCCTATGATGAGGTGGGCGAGCGGCTCGATCGGGTGCTGTGGGAGGTTGCCCGCCTCGACGTTGGCCTCCAGCGCCGTCCGCACCATGCCGTAGGCGTACTGCGAATCGATCCGCCGCCACTCCTCCCACCCGAGCACGGACGGGCCGTCGGTCAGGACGATGCGGCGGACGGCGGGCTCGAGGCTTGCCTCGAGTAGGGCTCGTGCGCCGGCGCGAATCTGCTCCCAGGGTGTCGTCTCGGCGGCGGCCGCGAGCGCGATGCGCTCGCCGAGGTCGCGCTCGACCTCCTCGAACACCGCCCGGAAGAGGTCCTTCTTGTCGGCGTACTGATGATAGAGGGCGCCCCGCGTCACGCCGGCACGGGCGACCAGATCCTCGGTGGCGGTTCCGGCAAAGCCGCGCTCACTGAAGAGCTCGCGGGCCGCGGTCAGAAGGCGGACCTGGGTGGCCTTCGACTGCTGCTCTTTGCGGCTCCCGCGGGCGTCCCGCCTGCCGTTTCCGGCCCTTACCCTTGACACACATACTGTCTGTATGCGATTGACCGAAGCCAGTCAATCGAAACCATCGTCATCGACGGGGCGTACTGATGGCGCACCGCCCCGCCCCGGGGTGGCGAACCGGCGAAAGGAGAACGGGGGATGAAAGCTCATGTAGCCGTACTCGTCGCGCTGGCGCTGTGCGCGCCAGGAGTCGCGGCGGCGAAGGGGAAGTCGCTCACGCCGTCGCGCTCGACGACGATCACGCTGGCCAAGAAGGACAGCCTCCTCCTCGTGGTGAACAGGGAGTCGAACTCCCTGGCCGTCCTGCAGGTGCGGAAGAAGAAGTCCGACACCAAGACGCTGCTCGCCGAGGTCGGCGTCGGCATCGATCCGCGCTGCGTGGCGGCCGATGCGAAGGGCACGGTGGCCTACGTGACCAACGCCGCCAGCGGCACGGTGTCGGTGGTCGCGCTGACCGGGGACGCGGCCTTCAACGTGGTGGCGACCATCCCGGTGGGCACCGAGCCGCGTGGCTGCGCGCTCACGCCGACCGGGAAGCTCCTGTTCGTCGCCAACCACACGTCGGGATCGGTGTCGGTGATCGACACGACCACGCGCACGGTGGTCCAGACCGTCGACGTCGGCGGCAACCCGTGGGCGGTCGCGATCACCAACGACAACGACAAGAAGGACGACGACGAGACGGTCTTCGTCACGGACTTCTTCTCGCGGCTGATCAGCGGCAAGCAGGAGTCGTTCGACGACGCGCGCCAGGGCCTCATCTGGTCGTTCCCGAGCGGCGCGCGGACGCCGGTCGCGCTCACCACGCTCTCCCCGCTCGCGGACTCCGGCTTCACGGCGACGCGCGCGGCCTTCTGCCTCCTCACCGACGATCCCATGACCGCGCCGCCGCCGAACGAGACGTTCTGCCCCGATCCGATGATCGCCGATCCCATGGACCCGGTCATCGCGAACGACGTGCAGGGCGTGTTTCCGAACCAGCTCGCCTCGGCCGTCATCCAGGGCGGGAACCTCTTCGTGCCGAACATCGGCGCCTCGCCCGAGCCGCCGGTCGTCTTCAACGTCAACGTCCAGGGCCTCGTGCACGTGGTCGACGTCGCGACCGCGAACGAGGTGGCCGCCAAGACCGCCAACCTGAATGCCGAGGTCAAGGCCGAGGCCGACCCGATGGACCAGACGAGCCTCGACAAGCTCTTCAGCAACGATCTCGTCGCCATCGATGCGGCGCGCGACGGCTCGGCGTTCTTCATCGTGAGCCGCGGCGGGAACTTCGTCTTCCGTGCCACGCTGGACGGGACCGGGAAGCTGACGCTCGGCGACCCGCCGACGCGCATCGCCACCGGCAACCTGCCGAACGGCATCGTCGTGAGTAGCGATGGGACGCGCGCCTACGTCAACAACGAGCTGAACCTCTCCGTCACCTCGGTCGACCTCGCGAGCAACGCGGTCCTCGACCTGAACATTTCCACCGGCACGCCGCCACCGCCGGGTACGTTCGCGCACGCGGTGCAGGTCGGGAAGCTCGCCTTCTTCACGGCGCTCGGCGTCGCCGAGAACGGGCTCCTCGCCGAGCCGCTGCGCGACATCGACCCGCACCAGTTCCGCGGCCGGCAGTCGAACAACGCCTGGAGCAGCTGCGGCTCGTGCCACCCCGACGGGCTCACGGACAACGTGGCGTGGATCTTCACCGACGGCCCGCGCAACACGATCTCGCTCGACGCCTTCTTCGCCAAGGACAACCCGGGCGACCAGCGCATCTCCAACTGGAGCGGCATCCGCTCGAGCGTCACGGACTTCAACAACAACTCGCGCAACGTCCAGGGCGGGAACGGCTTCGCGTTCGTGAACGGCGACCCGATGGTCCCGAACCCGAACATCTTCAACCACGGCATCAGCCAGGGGGCGAGCGACGCGCTCGACCTGCAGACGCTGTGGGTGCAGACGATCCGGCCCTTGAACCAGCCGCAGCCCGCCAACGTGGACGCCGGACGGACGCTCTTCGCGGACAACTGCGCCAGCTGCCACGGCGGCGCCAAGTGGACGCAGAGCCAGGTCCTCTACCTCGCCAACCCGGCGAGCATCGGCCCCGATCCCATGGTCTTCGTCCCGCGCGACCCGGGCCTCACGGCGCAGGCCGGCGGTCAGATCGACGTCCTCACGTCCCTCCCCTCGGGCGCGACCATCGACTTCCTCCTCGACGCCGGCGCGTTCGACCCGATGAACCCGGTCGAGATCAAGGCCAACGGCGATCCGCCGCTCGGGAATTTCGGCTTCAACGTCCCGAGCCTCCTCGGCGTCGCCTCGACGGCACCGTACTTCCACGACGGCTCGGCGGCGACGCTGCCGGACGTCTTCGAGCGCCATCTCCTGGGCGTCCCGCCTGCCACCATCGCCTCGACGCTGAACGCCGGGCAGGAAGGGGATCTGATCGCGTTCCTCGACTCGATCGACGGGCAGACCGTGCCCTTCCGCTCGCTGGCCGACGACTTCCGCGACCTCGTCGCCGGCGGCGTCCTCCCGTAGCACGCTCCGGGTGCCGCCCCTCGCGCGAGGGGCGGCACCCGCCGGTGCCGCCCGCGCGGGCACCGCACGCCCAGCCTTTGGGCGCCGTCCGCCCGATTTCCCCACACCGGCGACGTCTCCCTGCGGCACCGCGTTTGCTCGGCTCCTGCCGAGATGCTCCGTCTCGTCCCTCCGGGCCGGCCCGCGGCCGCCGATCCCCTCACCGCCCGCTACGACCTCGGCGGCTTCTACGACGAGATGTTCTCCGCCCCCGGCGTCCCGCGCCAGCACTGCGAGCGCCTCGCCGCGTACCTCGCCGACGCGACCCCGGAGCAGCTCGAGGGGCAGCAGCAGATCGTCGAGCGCGCCTTCCTCGTCCAGGGCATCACGTTCGCGGTCTACAACGAGGGGGCCGGCAGCGAGCGGCTGTTCCCCTTCGACCTGATCCCCCGCATCCTCCCGGCGGCAGAGTGGGCGCGCCTCGAGCTCGGCCTCACGCAACGCGTGATCGCCCTCAACTGCTTCCTGCAGGACGTCTACGGGCCGCAGCGCATCCTGCGCGAGCGCAAGATCCCGCGCTCGCTGGTGTTCTCGTGCCGCCACTTCCGCCGCGAGGTGGTCGGCGTACAGGTGCCGCGCGGCATCCACGTCCATATCGCCGGCATCGACCTCGTGCGCGACTCGAAGAGCGGCGAGTTCGTCGTCCTCGAGGACAACGTCCGCACCCCGAGCGGCGTCTCGTACGTGCTCGAGAACCGGCTCGTCATGCTGCGCGCCTTCCCGGGGCTCGCGCAGTCGCACGCCGTCCGGCCCGTGCATCACTACCCCACGGAGCTGCTCCAGATCCTCCACGGCCTCGGCGGCCGCGACGGGCGCGCGGCGGTGGTCGTGCTGACCCCGGGAATCCACAACAGCGCCTACTTCGAGCACAGCTTCCTGGCGCAGCAGATGGGCGTCGAGCTGGTCGAGGGCCGCGACCTGGTCGTCGACTCCGACGTCGTCTACATGAAGACAATCCGCGGGCTCCGTCGTGTCGACGTGATCTACCGCCGCGTCGACGACGATTTCCTGGACCCGCTCCTCTTCCGCGCCGACTCGGTCCTCGGCGTGCCGGGCCTGATCGGCGCGTACCGCGCCGGCAACGTCGCGCTCGTCAACGCGGTGGGGAACGGCGTCGCCGACGACAAGGCGGTCTACGCCTGGGTGCCCACCTTCATCCGCTACTACCTCGGCGAGGATCCGATCCTCCAGAACGTCGAGACGTTCCTCTGCGAGGACCCGATGCAGCGGCGTCACGTACTCGCGCACCTCGACGAGCTCGTGGTGAAGCCCGTGGGCGAGTCGGGTGGCTACGGGATGCTGGTCGGTCCGAGCGCCGACGGCGCCACGATCGACCGCTTCCGCGAGGTCATCCAGGCCGATCCACGGAACTACATCGCGCAGCCGGTGATCGGGCTCTCGCGCACGCCGTGCTACGACGCCGCCTCGCGCCAGCTCGTCGGCCGCCACGTCGACCTCCGGCCGTACTGTCTCTACGACGGCGAGCGCGTGACGATCGTCCCCGGCGGCCTGACGCGCGTGGCGCTCCGCTCGGGGTCGCTGGTCGTCAACTCGTCGCAGGGCGGCGGCAGCAAGGACACGTGGGTGGTGTACTAGTGTTGTCGCGCATCGCGGAGGCGCTGTTCTGGATGGGCCGCTACATGGAGCGCGCGGAGGACACGGCTCGCATCCTGGACGTCAGCTATCACGTGCTGCTGGAGGGCGGCCGCGAGGCCGGCCGGCTGCGCTGGGAGCCGCTCATCGTCATCACGGGCGAGCGCGACCGCTTCTTCGCACTCCACGAGGACGCGACGCCGGCCGCCGTCTTCGACTTCCTCGCCTTCCGCCCCGACAACCCGAGCTCCATCGCGGAATGCGTGGCGCGGGCGCGCGAGAACGCGCGCACCATCCGCGACCGGCTGTCGCGCGAGCTCTGGGAGGACGTGAACGGCCTCTACCTCGCCGTCAGCCGCTTCCCGCGCGAGGAGCCGCTCACCGCGGGGCCGCACCGCTTCTGCGACCTGGTCAAGTTCGGCAGCCATCGCTTCCAGGGCGTCGCCTCGGCGACGCTGCCGCGCGACGACGGCTGGTTCTTCCTGAAGGCGGGGCGGGTGCTCGAGCGGATCGAGATGACGGCCCGTATCGTCGACGTGCAGTACCACATGCTGCTCGAGGGCCAGGGCGAGCCGGATCCGCACCAGTGGATGGCGGTGCTCCGCTCCGTCGCGGCGTACGAGTTCTACCGCCGCCGCTATCACTCGCGCATCGAGCCCGAGTGCGTCGCCGAGCTGCTGCTGCTCGACGCGCACCATCCGCGCGCCATCCGCTTCAACGTGGCCGCCCTCCAGCGCGCGCTGTCGGCGCTCAGCGGCACGGGGCCGGACACCTACGCCAACGAGGCCGAGCGGCTGACCGGCCGGCTGAACGATCGTCTCAAGTACGACCGCATCGGCGACATCTTCGCGCGCGGCCTGCACCCCTTCCTCGAAGAG
>Ga0111539_10013305_pt1 | contig 10284 bp, 8 predicted proteins | sample RhiMethybrSRZTD1_FD_79667 | JGI IMG/M metagenome (GOLD analysis project Ga0111539, IMG submission 79667) | Populus rhizosphere microbial communities from Tennessee, USA - Rhizosphere MetaG P. TD hybrid SRZTD1 (version 2) (version 2) | ecosystem: Host-associated > Plants > Roots > Rhizosphere >... | reverse complement strand
TGCATCGCCGCCGACGTCTGTGACGGGAGAAGGATTGACCGGCAGCAGGGAGGCCGTGATGCGCGCTTCCATCCGGGCCGGAAACGCTTCCGCAGCCCCGACAAACCTGTCGCGGTACACGCCGAGCATCAATTCCTGAAACACCGGCAGCGCTAACCTTCCCCCGGTTTCGTTCGATCCAAGAGAGCGGTTGTCGTCGAAGCCAATCCAGACGGCGGCAGTAATGCCGTCGGGACCGTACGTCGAGCCCACGAAGATGGCATCCCTGAACTCATTGGTCGTTCCGGTCTTTCCCATGACGGCGATCGGGAACCCGCGGGCGGCCAGGGCATGCGCCGTGCCGGTGGGCAGGCGCACGACACCGCGCAAGCCTTCCTGGATGAGCGAGAGCGCGGCGGCGTCGATAGAGGCCGGCCGCGGGCCGCCACCGATGGCGGTCACCACGTCGCCCGTATCGCGGGTGACACTCCGGATCACGTACGGCTCGGCCACGATGCCCGACGCCATCGTGCGATACGCATTGGCCAGCTCCAGGAGATGCATTTCCGACGCACCCAGAGCCATCGTGGGATAGCGTGCGAGCGGCGTCCGGATACCGAGACTCCGCGAGGTCCGCAGCACGCTGTCGATCCCGATTTGATCGGTGATCCACACGGCCGCCGCGTTTCTGGACTCGGCGAGCGCCTGGCGGATCGGAATCAGGCCCTTGAAGCGGCCGTCGTAGTTCGAGATCCATTTCGGCGGTCGCGCCGCTCCATTCGGCACGCTGATCGGTTCGTCAGGCACCAACGTGTCGAGCAGGAAGCCGCCGTAGCGAAACGCCGCGAGGTAAACGATCGGCTTCATGGTGGATCCGGGCTGTCGCAGGGACTGCGTGACACGGTTGTAATCGCTGTAGGAAGCCACGCGCCCGTTGAAGACCCGCCGGCCGCCCGTCTCGGCGAGAATCCCTCCATCGCGGTTCCGCAGCACGACGACCGAGCCCTGGATCATCCCGCGAGCCTTCGGATGTCGTTGCTCGTACCGCTCGAGACCACGCTCCAGCGCTTCGTTCACGATGTGCTGCACGCGAGCGTCCGCGGTCGCGTACACCTGAATTCGTCCTTGCAGAAGATCTTCCACACCGAGATCGGCGTACCGAACCTTGAGCTCCTCGAGGACATGCTGGACGAGGGCAGGCGCCTGGAGCGCCTGGAGCGCCTGCTGATCGTCGTGGCGCACACTCTGAATGGCGCGCCTCTTGGCTTGTGCCGTTGTCTCGAGCGATATGAACCCACTCGCCCGCATCAGGGTCAGCGTCTGGTCCCGGCGGCGTAAGACGGTTCGGGTGTCCTTGGCGCTCGGCGCATACTCGCGAGGCGATTTGGCAATGCCGGCCAGCAACGCGGCTTTGTCGGCATCGTCGACGGTGAAGGTCGTGAGCCGCCGGCCGAAATAGTATTCCGCCGCTCGCGCGAACCCGTACTGACCGTTGCCCATGTACACGAGGCTGGCGTATCGGGCGAGGATCTCTTCCTTCGCGCGGCGTTTCGACCCGAACTGATCCCGCATCTCGTCTTCGAGCCACAACGAGAGTCGAATCTCCTCCCGCTTCCGGGCCAGCATGTTGACGCTTCGCGCACCGACGATCGGCGTCAGCAGACGAGCCATGAGCCCGGTGTGCCGCAGCTGGTAACTGTTCTCCTGCGCCGTCATGCGGCGGAGAAAATTACCGCGCACGAGCTGTTGGGTAATCGTCGACCCGCCCTGCGGGAAGAGCGCCAGGCCGTCCACCTCGTCGTGACGACCACCTCTCAAGAGCCGTCCCACGAGCATGCCGACCCTGATCTTCCCGAACATGCGAGGGAGGCTGACGTAGTCGATCCCATTGTGGGAGAAGAAGCGCTTGTCCTCGGCGGCCAGGATCGCATCACGCACGATCGGTGGTATGTCCTCGAAGCGCGTGATCTCGCGGTACTCTCGGGCGAGCTCCATGAGCGGCCTGCCGCCGGCGTCGTAGACGTGGCCGATCGTAGGAAACTCGAAACGCGTGAAGGGCCCCAGGTCGGGCAGGTTGTCGCGATTGACGTAGACGTGATGGAGCTCGCCGGCCACCAGCAGAGTGACGAGCACGGACACAGCGGCCACGATGCCCGCACAGGTAAGAAGCAGGATGACGCGCCTGGTCCAGCGCGATCCTCCTGGAGGACCGGGACTCCCGCGAGCGGGTGCAACCGCGGCCACACCGGCGACCAGCCATCTCACGTTCACCGCGTCACCGCTCCCTTCACGTGCAACCTCGATGTGGAGCTCGAGCTTTGAAGCAGACCCGACAGCAACGCTGCCGCCGCTATCGGTACGCTACGCGCATCGGCTGACTGTGGCTGTTCACAAGGGAACGCGTGCGGATCGAGAGCGACGTGTGCAAGGGACAGTTGCGTTCCTGACTCCCAGGGATGTCTCGAACACACGCACAGTGTGCCAAAGTGAGCGGACTTGCATCGTGCCCTCGTCTAGCATGTGCACAGGTCGCATGAGGGGCTTGCCTGCATTCCAGCATGGCGGTCCTTCAGGTTCTACTGACCAACGAGGAAGACACATGTCAACCCTATTGATCGTTCTGCTCGTGTTGTTCGTGCTCGGCGGCGGAGGCTATGGATACTCTCGCTGGCGCGTCTAGAGCGCGACTATTAGATCCGCGGGGGGTGGATCACACAAACGCGCAGATGTCGCGATTGTGCAAAATGGGACCGCCGCGGTTTTATCTCGATGTCATCATGGCCGCATGCGGCAGAAGAACGCGGAGAAAGAACCCGGCTACGCCAAACGTGCCAGCGTCCGGACGGAAATGGCGAAGCCGCGCATGGCCAGATCCGCAAGAATCGCGGAACTGAATCTCGATACGGCGCGAACGCCAGAACAGCCAAGTGCCACGATGGCCGGCATTGTCGACAAGATCGTCCCCTCTCCACGTCCGGGCCAACCGGAACAGGCACAGATTGCCGTCGACGGGGCCGCGCGCCGGTATCGAAATCTTCGCATTGACAATACGCTCACTGACGAACATGGCGATGATGTGAAGCTCGAGAAGGGTGCTCGTGTCGACGTAACCGTCACTGCGGCACTCAAGACGTCGACCGCAACGATTCACAACGATTGCTGACCGATTCGCCGTGACAGCCGGTCTGGACTTCGGTTTTCCTAGGACGGAGTTAGGAACCTGGACGACACCTCGAAATCCGTGAAGGCCTGGGTGACGTTCGCCGGGGGCGTGCTCGTCGTCGCCGTTCTGTACTGGGCGCAGGCCGTCCTCGTGCCGTTCGCACTCGCCATCCTTCTGACCTTCGTCCTGACGCCACCCGTCAGCTGGCTCCAGCGTTGGGTCGGTCGCGTTCCAGCGGTCCTGTTGGCGGCCACTCTGGTGTTTGCCGCTCTCGGTCTCGCGGGGTGGGGCCTGACGCGACAGATAAACAATCTCGCCGAGGACCTGCCCGGCTATCGGGCCAACATCCGAACGAAGATCGCCGACGTGCGCAGTGCGAGCAGGGGAGGCGCGGTCGAGAAGCTGCTGCAAACTTTGGAAGGCATCAAAACCGACCTCGGAACGGAGTCGCCGAAAGGAACGGCGTCGCGGCCCGTTGTGGTGACGTCCAACCCCGCGACGGGATTTTCGGCCTTCGAGTGGCTCGGGCCCGCCGTCGGGCCGCTCAGCATGGCGGGGCTCGTCGCGGCGATGGTCATCTTCATGCTGCTCGAACGCCGCGGTCTGCGCGATCGCCTGATCGGGCTGATCGGGCACGGACAGCTCGCCACGACGACGAAGGCATTCGACGAGGCCGGAAGTCGCGTCAGCCGCCAGTTGTTGATGCAGTCCCTTGTGAGCCTCCTGTACGGCATCGCGGTCTTCGTCGGACTGTACTTCCTCCGCGTCCCTTATCCATTGGTCTGGGCGACGCTGGGTGCGGCGCTTCGATTCATCCCGTACATCGGTCCCGTGGTCGGGGCGGGTGCGCCGATCCTCGTCAGTTTCGCGGCCCTGGCGGGGTGGACTGGTCCATTGATGGTCGTCGCCTTGTTCGTCGTCCTCGAGCTGTTCACGAATCTCGTGCTCGAAACGGTGCTGTACGCCGGAGCGGTCGGCGTGTCGCAGGTGGTCCTGCTCACGTCCGTCGCGTTTTGGACGTGGCTGTGGGGACCGCTCGGGTTGCTGATGGCATCGCCGCTGACCGTGTGCCTTGTCGTGCTCGGCAAGCACGTGCCCGGCCTGGCGTTTGTCGGGATGCTGATGGACGACACGCCGGCGCTGGCCCCTGAGTACGGTTTCTATCAGCGCCTGCTGGCTCGCGACCAGAGCGAAGCGGCCGAACTGATCGACAGCCACATCAGGACCCAGCCGCCCGCATCGGTGTACGACGCGCTGTTGCTGCCGGCACTCAGTTATGCCGAGCGTGACCGTTTGGAGCACCGGCTCTCTTCGGACGAAGAAGCGGCGGTGATCGATGCGACCCGGGAGTTGGTCTTCGACGCGGCCGAAACCATTCGCCGCCACGCGGAGACGGAGCCACGCGCCGCCGCCGCCGGTCCTTCGCTCTTGGGACCGCGTGAGCCGCTGCGCGTACTGGGCTATGCGGTCAATGGAGCTGCCGATGAAGTCGCGCTCGCCATGTTGGCGCCTCTGCTTGCCGATCTGCCGATCGCCATGGAGATCACCGGCATGCGCATGCAGGCCGTGGAGTTGGTGTCGTTAGTGAGAGACCGAAAGTTCTCTGTCGTGTGCTTCGCCGATCTCCCGCCCAGTTTCTCGTCGAAAACACGGTATCTGGTGAGGAGACTTCGCTCGGCACTACCCGAGTTGCGAATTGTGGTGGGACGATGGGGCCCGCCCGCGCTGGTGGACGAGAGCTCGCAGCTGCTTCTGGACGCGGGCGCCAATCACGTCGATTCTCTGTTGATCGAGACTCGGAATTACCTCGCCGGCCTCCTGGAGATGCCGCGTCTTCCTGTTGCGGACCCCGCGCACGCCGCTGTCCTCACTGCATCACTGGCAGAAAATTTCCCCGCGCCGGCGTGACAGCGGCCACACCGGCGACCTACTGAGATCGCGCTTATTACCTGACGACCTCTGTCGGCGCGACATGCTCGGCCAGGGCAGTGGGACGGTCCGAGTTGCTGAAGTCCCCTCTGGACTCACCAATCGAGGAGATATCTTCGGCGCCCGTTTGCTCGAGAATCTGCTTCCCCTTGCGCGCCCACTTCTGATCATCCACGTGCACCGAAAGCAGGATTCCGCCTTTCCTCATCCGCCCCTCGTATCGCTTCGCCTGGTACTCCGGGATACCCAATCCGATGAGCGCGCCGGTCGTGCCGCCGATCGCTCCGCCAGCGCCCATGCCGGCGAGGGTCGAGACGATGGGTCCCGCGGCGATGAAAGGCCCGACGCCCGGAATGGCGAGCATGCCGATGCCGGCCAGCCACCCCAACGCGCCGCCGATGAGGGCGCCAGTTCCGCCGCCGGCGACAGCACCTTCCGCCGATTTCGTTCCCTTCTCATGGCCGAATTCTTTCGAGCCCACGTTCTGCGGAAACAGCACGGAAATGTCTGTGCTGCGAAACCCCTTCGTTCTCAACGTGTCAACAGCATCGTCCGCGCTCTGGTGAGTCGGATAGATGCCGAATACCGCGGTGTTCTTTTCAGACATGTTTGCCTCCTGTGATCGTGCTCGCGAATGTCTCGTCTCTCACTACGCTACGCGCTTCGGCTGAATTGATCCGTGCAGAAGGTGACAGGCCCACTTCCGCCCGAGCCGGCCGGGCGGCTCACCACGCGATCGTGGGTTATCTGCGCGGGTGTGCTGTAGTGAGCATCGCTCCGCTGATTCGCCCGCTACGCTCGGTTGCAGGTGGTGATGACGCTACTCGCGCACGTGGCGGTCTTGCCGCGGGTCCGCACCCGGCGCGCAAGCCGTCCGTAAAAAGCGACCACCGTCCAGTCCCACGTATTTTCCTTCTCCGAAGACTGAGGTTTCTCAATGCTCAAGCGAACCGCGGCCGTGTTCTTGGCGTCCGCTGCTCTCACGACGGGCGTCGCGTTCTCACAGACGCCGCCCAACCCGACGCAACAGCAGATCGCCGTCTCTGAAGGCCCGTTGCCTCTGTTCCGGATCACCGTCGTCGGGCGCACGACCCCTGCGATCAATTACAGGCCCCGCCGCGGCGACACGAAGATCGACTTCCAGGCCACCGCCCTGATGCCGCAGGCGCGAGGCGAGGCCAAGGTGTCCGGCGAACAGGGGTACATGAACGTCGAAGCAAAGTTCGACGGGTTCGATTCCGCGTCGCGTTTCGGGCGTGAGTACCTCACGTACGTGCTGTGGGCCGTCACACCCGAAGGGCGCGCCACGAACCTGGGAGAGGTCCAGATTGACGGTAACGACGCGAAGGTGAAGGTGACTACCGAGCTGCAGGCGTTCGGCTTGATCGTCACGGCGGAACCCTACTTCGCAGTCACGCAACCGAGCGACGTGGTCGTCATGGAGAACGTCGTCCGCGCTGGCACCGAGGGTACGGTCGAGGTGATTCAGGCGAAATACGAGCTGCTCAAACGCGGCTCGTACCTGATGAATCAGGATGCGGCGCGGTTGAACATCAAGCCGCTCGAACCGGGTTCGTCGCTCGACCTCGCCGAAGCGAGGAACGCCGTCGAGCTCGCGCGCGTGGCCGGTGCGGATCGCTTTGCCCGGGACACGTTCGACAAGGCGGCTGGATTACTGGCGACCGCTGAAGAGGCCAGAGAGAAACGACGCGGTGGAAACGCCGTGATGATGCCGGCGCGGCAGGCTGCGCAGACGGCAGAGGACGCTCGGCTCGTCGGCCTGCAACGGCAGGAAGACGCGTTCCTGGCGGAGCAGAAGCAGCAGGGGCTCGCGCGGGAGCAGAACGCGCTCAATCGCGAACAGGCCGAAGCGGCACGACGTCGGCAAGCCGAGCTCGATACGCAAACAGCAAGAGCGGCCCGAGACGCCGCGGAGCGCGCTGCGCAGACGGCCGCCACGGCTCGAACCGCCGCTGAACTCGACTCGCGGACGGCCGCGGCAGGACAAGCAGCGGCGGTCCGCGCGACTGCGGACGCTGATGCGGCGCGTTCGGCGGCCGACGCGGCGCGAATACAGGCGGAGAGCGCGCGAGCGGCAGCTGAAGCGCAGGCACTGCAGGCGGACACCGCCCGACGTGCAGCCGAACTGCAGGTACAGCAGGCACAAGGTCTAGCGGCGCAGTCGGAGCAGGACAAGATCGTCCTGCGCGAGCAGCTCCGCGAGCAGCTGAACGTCATTCTTGACACACGCGAGACCGCGCGTGGCTTGATCGTCAATCTGTCCGACGTGCTGTTCGATACCGGAAGCGCGAGCCTTAAGCCCGGCGCGCGCGAAAAGCTTGCGCGAGTCTCGGGCATCCTGGTCGCGCACCCGGGACTGCGACTCGAGGTTGAGGGTCACACCGACAGCGTCGGTACCGACTCGTACAACCAGTCGCTGTCGGAACGTCGCGCTGAATCCGTTCGCGCGTATCTGGTGGCTCAGAAAATCGCGTCGACCTCCGTCGGAGCAGTTGGCTTTGGCGAAGGGCAGCCGGTCGCGACCAACGGCACGGCCTCGGGACGACAGCAGAATCGCCGCGTTGAGCTCATCGTGTCCGGCGACATCATCGGCAGACGCTGATCTTGTGAGTCGACGTGCGGCGGCGATCGCCGACGGGCCGCACTAATAGTGCGGTCCGTCGAACAACTGACGTCGCAATTCACAATTCAAGATTCAAAATGCGAAAAGGGCCGTAAGCTCCCCGTCCGGTTCTCGGTTCCTAGGTAGATTGCTCCGCCGCAGAGCGGAATGCAGTCGTTCACCAATGTAGTAAGTCATCCAATCCGTCAACACGCCTCGCAGCTGCCATTCGTCGAGCGGGAGATTCACTCGACACACTCAGCGATGAAGCCGCCTGCGCTCCGTACTGCAGATCCTGTAGCCGTTATTCCGCGCCGATAAGGTCGGTCAGTCATCGACCGCCTCGAGGAGATGCGGCGGTCACCGGGCGCCAGAACATGTACGTGTATTTGGCGTCCCAACACGCGATCAACGAATTGGTCACCGCGGCGATGCAAGCGCGTCTATCGATTCAAGGCTTCCGGATTTCAGCGTCGCGGGGTCGGTCGATCATCCGCAGGACCGCCGCCCTTCGCGTCATGCGACCGTGCCCTGCCTGTTACGCGCCACGGCACTGGGCTCTATCACGCCGCCGAACGTGTCTCCGAAAAACGGGGGATGGACGATCAAGCCAGGAGCCACCAGCGCGTTCGGCAGCTCGTTGCTTTCCCAGCCCTCGGTAAGGGTCTGTGCTCATGTGCTCGAGGGAGATCTGCGGTGCGTGAACGAACGGGATCAGCATGTCCGTCTGCCCGAACGAGGTGTTCAAGCCGAAGACGGCGAAGTAATCCGGCACCCAGACGTCGTCAGTCCCGATAGTCAGGGTGAACCAGCCCCGCTGAGATCGGCACGGCTGAAAGGCGCCGGAAGCTTCGTGATATTGGGTTGGAAGTTACCCGGGCTCGCGCGGATCATCGAGTGTGATGAGGCGATACACGTAGTCGGTCACCAGTCGCATCACGAATCGTCAGGGTCGAAAGCGTCTGAGCCGCCAGAACGTGCCGTTTCCGACGGTTTCCCACACGTCGGTGTGGTCGGATTCGGCAAGCGACAACACCTTCGCGACGGCAATTCTTCGATCGCGATTACCCTCGGAGATGCTGAAGAAGGCGCCCACGCCGTTGCTGCGGCGCACGCTCCAGGAAAGGCCCGTAAAGCTGATGACGTAATCATGCTCGGGCGGTGGGAGGGTTAGCGTGTCCTCATTCATCGCCGTGCACCGCACCCGACCAACAGCTCCGCGTCGTCGATTCCTCGGGCATCAACGCCGGTCCTCGGTGCTGCGAAGAAGCTCGGCGACAGTCGTCGGGGGACCGTCATTCCACAGCGCCACGAAGACGCACGGCGGAATGATCGCGGCGGCCAACGCGAAGACGAAGCCTGCCTGCGAGACCTGGCCAAACAGGGCAACGACGAGGAACACGACGACGACCCAGACGCTGCAGACGGCGAGGCGCAGGTACGGAATCGGAGCTGGGGTAGCCATGCTGCCAACTTTCTCGGGCGAAGGCTTTGATGGGGGCTGACCGCTGGATCGGATTGCGGGAAAACCGGTCGCAACGCTCACGGCCTGAATCCGCCTTTGTTGGTTGCTCGCGCCCGCTCCTCTTCGGCTCGGGCATCCTCTTGCTGTTTCTTCGCGCGCGCGGTTTCACGAGCTGGAGCCTCGCGCGCATCCATGACCACCGCCGCGGCTTTCGCGGTGCGTGCAAGTGCCTCGACCGGGACCGCAACGATCATCACGCTGTACGTGGACCCGTACGTCGCCTGCGACAGCGTCACCTTCGTCTGTCCCTGTTGCCACTCGGCGACGAGCGCGGGCGTGTCATAGGAATCGTATTCGCGCGCGGTTGGACGTACGGCGCGAACCGCAACCCTCGTGGGTACACCGTAATCGCTGGAGAGAGCGGAAGTGATGTCGTCGCGGGTCAACCCCGCTGTTCGCGTGTTGTCGTAGCGAACGGCGATTTTGAACAGTTGATCGTTGTAGAAGCTGAAGACGATCTCGTCGACCGGATCGAGATTGGGAATCGGAGCTCCGGCGGCGAAGCGCGGACGCCACGAGAGATCCTGCAGCAGCGCTGGCCGCTCATGGATGACGTGCAGGTCTGACGCACGCGGGGCGATCATCGATGACACGGCGGCGAGTGAGCTGCCGAGGCGGACCCCCCTGTAGTCCTCGAGTTCCTGCGCGGACGCGCTCGCGACGACGAGGAAAAGTGCGGCAATGAGGGAGAGAGACCGAGCGATAGCGGCAGTCACAGCAGGCCAACTTTCGGAGGAGCTTCGATGAGGGCTGACGGGGTGGCGGCGCGAAGAGCCAGTGCTCAGAAAAGCGGTGTCGCAAGCATGCGCCGAACGTCACGCGAACACAAGCACAATCGGTCGATCTCGCGGCGGCAAACGACGCCGATGATCGAGCGCGCGCTGTCGAGGTGCGCATTGTGTTCAGCCGTGCGGTATCCTCCGTTGCCGGCGCAGGCCGGCTGACTGCGTGGTGTACCATGCGCGCACCATCCATGCGCAAGACGAAGCGCGCTCTCCCGACCGGAGCGGGCGCTATTGATTGGGCCGGCGCCACGATCGAGCGCGTCGCGTACGAACCGGAGAC
>Ga0111539_10013304_pt1 | contig 10284 bp, 10 predicted proteins | sample RhiMethybrSRZTD1_FD_79667 | JGI IMG/M metagenome (GOLD analysis project Ga0111539, IMG submission 79667) | Populus rhizosphere microbial communities from Tennessee, USA - Rhizosphere MetaG P. TD hybrid SRZTD1 (version 2) (version 2) | ecosystem: Host-associated > Plants > Roots > Rhizosphere >... | reverse complement strand
GGCGGCGAGATCACGATGTATTCAGGGAACTACGATTTCTATGAGCGCGAGCGCGCGATCCGCGAGGCCAACCGGGAAGCGGCCTACGCCAGACAGCAGGCCATGCTGGCCAAGGAGCAGCGCTTCATCGACCGATTTGCCGCGCATGCCGCCAAGGCCGCGCAAGTGCAGAGCCGGGTCAAGGCGCTCGAGAAAATCGAGAAGATCGAGCTGCCCAAGAGGCGCCAGGTGGTGAAGTTTGACTTCCGTACTCCGCCCCGATCGGGCGAGCAGGTGGCGGTGATCGCGGGCGTGACCAAAAAGTACGGCCGCCGCACCGTGCACGACGGCCTGAATCTGATCATCCGCCGCGGCGAGCGCTGGTGTGTGATGGGCAAGAACGGCGCCGGCAAATCGACTTTGCTGAAAATGGTGGCTGGACACGTCGCGCCTGACGCCGGGGAGGTCAAACTCGGCGCCAGCCTGAAGATGGGCTACTTCGCGCAGCAGTCACTGGATCTGCTGGATCCGGATTTGACTGTCGAAGAACAGCTCCTCAAGGACTTTCCGAAGGAGTCGATCGGCGCGCTGAGAGGCCTCGCCGGCGCGTTCCAGTTCTCAGGCGAAGACGTGGACAAGAAGATTCGCGCGCTGTCCGGCGGTGAGAAAACGCGGCTGGTGCTGGCCCGCATGCTGCTCGATCCGCCCAACTTTCTCGTGCTCGACGAGCCGACCAACCATCTCGACCTCGCGACCAAAGACATGCTCCTTGAAGCGTTGAAGGACTTCGACGGAACGATGTTGTTCGTGTCTCACGACCGAGCGTTTCTGCGGGCTCTCAGCAACCGCGTGCTCGAGCTGGGCGGCGAGACCGGTACCGAGGCGCAGCCGCACCTCTATCCGGGGTCCTACGTCGAGTACGTGGCGCGCACAGGACACGAGGCCCCGGGGGTGCACGGGTGACAGGCAAATTTACAATTTACAATTCGGAATGAGGAATGCGTCCAGCAATCAGGAATGCGTCGCATTCCATTTGAATTCCTAATTGTCAATTCCTAATTCTTCAGTTTCTGTACAGCGGGCGAATCTGAAACAGGATGTACAGCCCGATGAGGCCGCCGATCAGCCCGCCGACGATCGATCCGCTGAGGATTGAATACGCGACGCCGACCAGCTGCGAGTAGAACATCAACGTCCAGGCCGACATCTTCCGGGCGAACAGGCCGGGCAACGCCATCACCATCAAACCCACCTGAACGATCAAGGCCAGCACGGCCAACGAGAATCCCCTGGCGTAGCCCACACCGCCGAACGGCAGGAGCAACGTCCCGATCCCCAACACGAACAGGATGGCCGGCAGCGACAGGATCAACAGCACGACCGTGATCCACGGTCCCCATTTCACCAGCCATTCTTTGGCGTTATCGGGAAGCTGGAACGGCGCCTTTTTCACGAGATAGAAGTCGAGAAAGCCGATGAGATCCTTGGGGGCCGCATTGGTATCTCCGGTCATCGGGATGCTCCTTTCCACGAGTGACGTATGGCCGACCTGGGGACCCTCGCGGGCGTTATCGGCGACCGCGTGTCTGTTGGGCGTTGGCGAGCTGATCCAGAATCGGTTCGGTCTGCGTCAGCGAAATGCAGGCGTCCGTTATGCTCTGGCCGTACACCGCGGGCTGACCGGGTACGTAGTCCTGCCGTCCTTCGACCAGGTGACTCTCGAGCATGGCGCCAAAAATCTGCCACGACCCGGCGGCGACCTGCTCGGCAATGGCTGCCGCAACCTCGGCCTGGCGACGATGATCTTTGCGGCTGTTGCCGTGGGAGCAATCGACCATGACTGGTGGCGGCAGCGACTTCGCCGCCAGCTTCGAGGACAGCGCGTTGACATGTTTGGCGTCGTAGTTGGGGCCCGTGCTCGTGCCGCCACGGAGAATCACATGACAGGTGTCGTTACCGGCGGTCTGAAAGATCGCAGAAACGCCCTGTTTGGTGACCGAGGGAAACCAATGGCGCGAGCGCGCGGCGAGCACCGCGTCAATCGCCGTCTGGGTGTTCCCATCCGTGCCGTTCTTGAATCCAACCGGCATCGACAAGCCGGACGCGAGTTCCCGATGGACCTGGCTCTCGGTCGTCCGCGCGCCAATCGCCACCCAGGATGTGAGGTCGGCGATGTGCTGCGGAATCTGCGTATCCAGAAACTCCGATCCAGTGGGCAGCCCCATCTGGTTGACGTCGAGAAGAAGCTGACGCGCCAGCCGGAGCCCTTTGTTGATGCGAAAGCTCTCGTCGAGATCGGGGTCGTTGATGAGTCCTTTCCAGCCAATCGACGTTCGCGGCTTCTCGAAGTAGCTGCGCATGACCAGAATCAGGTGCCCCGTGTAACGCTCGGCGAGCCGCTGTAGCCGTTCGGCATACTCCAGGGCCGACTTGGTGTCGTGGATCGAGCAGGGGCCCGCCACGATCACCAACCGCGGATCGCGGCCATGCAGCACGTTGCCGATGGCGGTTCGCGTGTCGGATACCACGTTGGACGCCCGCTCCGTAATCGGAATCTCGTCGAGCAGGATCGCGGGGGGAATCAGGGGCCTGACCTCCGTGATCCGAAGGTCGTCTGTCCGTTGAAGCATTCAGCCAATTGTATCCCGGTGGCTGGGCCTCCCCTGCGCAACCCCGCTATACTCTACCTATGCGCGCGCTAATCCGATTGCTCATGATCTGCCTGTGCCCCCTTGCCCTGTTGGCTCAATCGGCAGCCGGACTTCGCTGGACCACGCCAGCCGGCTGGAAAGCGGAAGCCGCGCAGCCCATGCGGGCCGCGACCTACAGCCTGCCGCCGGTCGGCGGCGATACGGCGGGCGCCGAGTGCGCGCTGTACTTCTTCGGCGCCGGACAAGGCGGAAGCGTCCAGGACAATCTGGAGCGATGGAAGGGTCAGTTCACGGGCCCGGACGGCAAACCGGCGGCCGCGCAGGTGACCCGGAGAACCGTTCGTGGATTGTCGGTGACGATGATTGAGTCGTCCGGCGCGTACTCCGGAATGGGCGGCCCGATGGCCGCACAACGGACGGTTCCCGGCTATCGCCTGCTTGGCGCGATTGTCGAGGGGCCCGGCGGCAACATCTTTGTGAAGCTCACGGGACCGCTCAAAACCGTCGACGCGAATCGGCAGAAGTTCGATGCGCTGCTCGCGTCCTTCCAACCGCAAACCTAGCAGACCGGTGATGCTGGATCGATTTCGGGAGTCGCGATTCGGGTTGAGCGAGGAGGATTGGTGCGTCCTCACCACGTCGCGGGCGAACGTCCTGCTCGTGGGCCCGGATCCGCTCACCTCGGCAATCGTCGACGCCTTGCGAGCCACGTTCGCCGATCCGATTGCGCAGTGGGACCCCCACAACGGAACCGTCACCGCTCCACCCTGCGCGACGTTGCTCCTGCGACAGGCCGACGACATGACCCTCGACGATCAGCAGCGACTGGACGCGTGGCTCGCCGCCGGACCGTCGCCGCAGGTCATCACGACCTCGACGCAGTCGCTGTTCCCGTTCGTGGAACGGGGAGCCTTCCTTGCCGCGCTGTACTACCGTCTGAATATCGTCTACCTGACATTCGACGATTCTGGAATAGGAAGCCCATGACGTTCGGGGGGCCCGAACCCGAGGACTCTGGCAATCCGGTGAGATGGACAAATGTGTAATCGAGAAGGGGCAATCCACCCTGATCTTCACGTAAAATTTGTCGGCCCCAGTGTGCAAATGAACGCTGAGGCACTATCATTGCCGTACATCTGCAAAGAATGGCTGCCAAGATACTCATCGTTGAAGACGACACCTCGAACCGCGCGGGCCTGATCCAGCTTTTGAATCAGGCCGGCTACCAGGCGATCGGTGCGGCCACCTTCGAAGAGGGCCGCCAGTTGCTGAAGGTGGAGAATCCTGATCTGCTGATCACGGACCTCCGGCTCGAAGGGTTCAACGGCCTTCAACTGATCATCACGCGCCTCAATCCGATCCCCGCGATCGTGATCACGGGATTTGCCGATCGGATTCTCGAGACCGAAGCCAAGCATCTTGGCGCGGCCTATCTCGTGAAACCTTTTTTGCCGTCCGCTCTTCTCAACCTGATCGAGGAGCGCTTGAAGCCGCAGGTCACATTCGAGGTCGAGAGGCGCTGGGTGCGCAAGATCGTGAACGGGCTGGCAGCGCAGGTGGACTCATCACAGGCGCAGGTCGTGGATGTCAGCTACGGTGGGCTGCGCCTCCAACTCAACGGCGACTCGACGCTCCCGCCTTCATTCGATGTGACGCTGCCAGGTAAGGACGTCGCGGTCCGCGTCGATTTGGTGTGGCAAAGCCGTACGCATGAAGGGGGCTGGCTGTGCGGCGCCGCGCTGGCGCAGATCGACGCCGCCACCGCGAGCCGGTGGCACGGCCTGGTCGACGCGATAGCCTGAATTACCCTCAGCCCTCAGCCCTTAGCCCTTTCAGATCCCCCTACGCCCTTCCAGCAAACTCTCGCGTCTCCGTGTGGACCCTGACCTTTTCACCTTCCTTGATGAACAGTGGTACACGGATCTCCAGTCCGGTTTCGAGCGTGGCGGGCTTGGTCACGCTGCCGCTTGTGGTGTCGCCCCGGACACCCGGCTCGGTCGATTTCACGGTGAGCTCCACGTGCGGCGGGAACTGGAGGCCAATCGGGTTGCCGTTGAATTTCTGGATCTGCACGACCAGGTTGTCCACCAGGAGCTGGCGGTCGTCGCCCATCAGATCGGATCGGAGCGTGATGGTGTCGAACGTCTCCTGGTCCATGAAGTGATAACCATCCCCGTCGCCATATAGATACGACGCCGGCGTCATCACGAGGTCGGGCTCCTTGAACTTCTCGCCGGCCTTGAAGGTCTTGTCGAACACCGCGCGGGTCAGCAGGTTCCGCATCTTGACCCGCACCAGCGTCTGACCGCCTCGGGCGGTTGGCTTCGAGACTTCGACCTCGAGGCAGTGATACGGCGCGTCTTCGAACTCGAAGTACATCTTCCGCTTGATTTCGATGGCTTCAATCAGGCTGGCCATGGGTCCTCTTTAGTCGTGCCGCCAGGGCAGACCCCATATTCTAGTCCGCTCTCGTAGCGCCCAAGTCGGCCCTCGCAGGCGTGGCTCGTCATCCAACGTCAGGTCGGCGTCGTGGCCGAGGGACGTCAGTCGCAGTCGTAGCGCAGGACTCCTGCCTTCGCTATGCTTCGGCGAGACTCGCCGCAGCCCTTCGGGCGGAGGCGGTCAGTCCGGCTTGTCTTGGCGTTTCGTGTCTTCGAGTTTTCGCGGGCGGTGTCTTTTTCGTGCTTTCGTGCTTTCGTGGCGTGCTTTCGTGGCGTGCTTTCGTGGCTACGGCTTCGCGAAGTCGACGTCCAGCGACACCGGGTTGACGGTGACCGTGAGCGTGAATCGTCGCTCGGCTCCGGTGATGCTTTTCACGACGACGACGCGAGTGCCGACGTCGATCGACCTTGCGAGCGGCGTCTCGCCGGCGCGCGTCCCGTCGATCAGGACCTCCGCGGGCAGGGACGCGTTCACCGTCAGCCGCGACGGCGGCGGTGCGATGTCAATCGAAGCGATGGCGCCCGGCTTGATTTCCACCCGCCGCCGCTCCCGATACCCGAATCGTGCATTCTCGAACTGCAGATCGTGTGCACCGGACGACAGCAGAATCTGGTTGCGGTCGTCGAGCTGCAGTCGGCGCGTGCCTTCCGAGATCTGCATCTCGAATGGCAACGAGACGTGAAGCCATCCTGAATAGATCGCTTCGGTGACCTGGGCGACACGGTCGGTCCGGATGTCGACCCGCCGGGTCACCGATCCGCTGCTGCTCTCGAGCTCGACGGTGTGAGCACCGATGCTCAAATCGTCGATCGTCATCGGAGTGACGCCCCGCGGAACGCCGTCGACGCTGATGGATGCGCCGGCAGGATCAGATAGCACTTCCAGGCTGCCCTTGCGCTTGGCCGTCCAATCGAGCAGCTCTGATGTCGATCGACCGGCCGTCACATCAACGTTCAGCTTGCGTGAGCTGTTGTGACGGCGAAACTCGACCACGTGTCGGCCGGCTCTCAGTTCCGCCTTCAACGGCGTTTTCCCGGCCGCGGCGCCATCGATGAAGAGATCCGAATCGGGGGGCTGAGACTCCAGAACAAGCGTCCCCATTTTTGGCGCGACGGCGGTGTTCGCCCAACGTTGCCTCAGTTTGAGCGCGCCGGTCCCCAGGACCCCAACGACCGCCGCTCCCAGCGCAGCTCGCCACCCCCAATGGAGCAGCCATTCTCGCAGCTGGAGCACCCGATCCCGCAGGGCCTCGGCGACTTCGGCGATTCTGGACGGCTCGGCCGACTCCCCATCCGGATCCTCAACCGAGTACGGTTTGGCTCCTGCCGTGAATGTCGCGAACATCGGCGCTGGCCGGGCTTCGGGAGCTTCGCGGCGGATGGGCTCAACGACAGCCGGTGCCGCCGCAAAAGGCGGCGGGGTCGGCCACGTGTCGCGCTGGTCGCTCACCCACGTCCGAAGGGCTTCAGCTGCGGCAATGAGCTGAGCCTGCCGATCGTTGATGTGAGGCGGCACCCCGCCCGGGTTGTCGTCAGTTCGTCCCTGTTCGCGCACTCGTTTTCTCGTTCCGGCTCGGGATTGCCCTGGACTGCACAGGCGCCCCGAAGCCCGTGCCGGTTCGAATACTTTTATCGGCTCAGCGCCGATAAGTATTGCGGTAGTTCTCCTCTATGGAATCTTTGATGACCGCGACCTTGAAAGACAGCTCATCAGAACGGGCCCAGCAACAGCTGGATGCCCTGCGCACGGCCGTCGAGACCCGCCTTACGGCACTGGAAGCGGTGCTGGCTGATCCCAACCGTGGCGAGTCGCTCGAGGGTCTGATTCTGGACCTCGCGCGCGTGGCGACCGAGGAGGCCCGAGCGGCCGCCCTCAAGACGGCGCTCGACGCCAAGCTCGATGCCGATGCTCGGGTCGCGCACGCGCAAATGGTGGCTCAGGAGGCCATCGACGAGGAACGCGTCGTCAGCGGCGAGCTCCGGCGCACGATCGAACAAGCGAAGCAGCGAATCGCGAGCCTGGAACACGGACAGCTGACGCAGCTCCGCAGTCTCCGGGAAGATCTGGAATCCGAAATCGCGCGAGAACGTGCAACGGCCGCGAGCTTCGAACGCACCGCCGCGGAAATGCAACGACAGCTGGAAGCCGAACGTGGGTCCGTCGGCGACGTGCAGGAGGCGGTGGAGAAGGAACGCCGCTTCAGCGCGGAGCTGCGCGCAGCTGCCGAGGCCGATCGAACCGTCACTGCCGAACTGCGGCTGGCGCTGGACGCGGAACGGGCAGTAGTCGCTGACCTGCGACTGGCAGTCGATGCGGAACGGGCGGCTGCCGACGAGCTCCGCCGGGCTGCGGAACAGGCACGTACGGAGTCGGCCACGCTGGCTCGTGAAAAGTCAGAGGCATGGGCCGCTCAAGACGCGCTTACGGTGGCTCTCGCCAGGGATCGCGACGGCACGATGAGGCTCCAACGACAGAACGAAGAGCTGGAGCGCGAGCTCGTCGCCGCCCGCACCGAGGCCGACACGATCAGAGCCGAAGCCGACACCATCCGGAACGAGGCCGACATCATCCGCGTCGATCTCGAGGCCGCAGGGGCGCGGCTCGAGATGCTCGACGCCGAGCGGCTTCGTGCTGACGGGGCGCGCAAGGAACTGGAAGCACAGCTGGACGCACTGATCCGAGAGCGCGACACGCTCACCACCGAACTGCAAGCGGCGCGTCAGCTGCCTTCTCATGTCGCGCTCGGCGCGCCCATCGTGCCGGTAATAGGGCTGGAGCCCACTCCCGTCGTCAACGTGGCGCCCCAAGCCGCACAAGCTGCACAACCTGCACAAGCTTCACCGGGCGCACCCGGCGCACCGCCAACGCGGTCCACGGTTGAAGAAGAGTGGGGGCCGGTTCGGCTCGCCGTGCGCCACGCATTCCGGCAGCCGATTCCGGTTCAGATTAACGGCGATTCCGGCCTGCTCGTCGATCTCTCAGTAGCCGGCTGCCAGCTGGTCTCGTCCTCGTCTGTCAGGCCAAACCAGGTCGTGAAGGTCCTGCTGCCCACCGAAGAAACCACGATCGCATGCACCGGCAAGGTCATGTGGGCCCGGTTCGAGCCGCGCGCCGCCGGCGGCTCCATCGGCTACCGTGCGGGCGTGCTCTTCACCAAACCCGATCAATCGGCGCTTGAAGCCTTCCTTTCCGCTTCGCGGCTTCCTCCGCCTCAGTGAGTCACGCGCCTCGCAGGATTCCCGCGAGCGAGTAGTTGCCTTCATGGCAAGCGTACTCGTACAGCGGCTCGGCGCTCGCCACGCACGGATACTCACCGCTCCACGACCGATCCCAGGTTCGACGGATCGTCCACGGTGAACCGGCACAACACCGTATTGGGATCGACACGAGTGAAGCGTTCGATGACGTGAAGATTCTCGCCAGATCCACGAAACTGTGTCTTGGCCGTGAAGTTGGTGGTATCGAGCACGAGCGTGTTTGCAAGGAGGAAGTCCTTCACGGCTCACTGTCGATCGGCCGATATTCCAGGTGACTCCCGCCAAACTGCGGGTGGTGTGCGGAAACGCACACCAGCTCGACCTGAACCTGGTGCCATTGTGAATCGACCTGACGGCGTCGTTGGCAAGTTCCTCCTCGTTGCAGCTTTCGCCGCACTCGCGACGGACGCCGCCGCGCAAGCGGAGAGCGACCAGGCTCACGGCCGTGTGACATTCGGCACCGAGATCGTGGCAACCAGCCACTACATCTGGCGGGGATTCGACGAGGGAGAGGGCATGCGAGTCCAGCCGAATGTCTGGCTGTCGGTCGGCGGCTTCCAGTTCTCGTCGTGGTTCGACCTGGCGCCAAGACGACAGAGCGGCTCGACCTTCACCGAAAACGATCTCACCGCCGAGTACGGACGCACGTTCGGCGCGTACGAACTGCGCGGCGGATGGACCGGGTACTTTCTCCCAGGCGATGAAGACGGCGGTTCGCAGGAGGTGTTCGTGTCGGCGGCTCGCGAAGGCATTGCGTCGCCTTCGCTTTCCGTCTATCACGATTACCGCCGGGGCAATGGGACTTACGTCAACGCAGCGGTTGAGCACGCCTGGCCGTCGCTGGTCCGTGGCATTGAGCTCTCGTCTCGCCTGGGAACCGGCTACAACCATCATCAATGGACCACTGAGCGCGGTTTCAGCGACGCGAACCTCGGGCTGCGAGCGACCTGGCGGGCGGCGATGGACCACATTGAGATTTCCCCGTTCGTGAACTACTCCCGTAGTCTGGATCGCGACATCGGTCCAAGCCGGGTGTACGGCGGGGTGGAGCTCGCTTTTTACCCATGACGCTTCGCGGTCGGACTCTGATCATCGTCGGCATCGCGATGCTGGCGCTGCTGATCGGACAGTACGCGGGCCTGCGTTACGCTTTCGTCCGCGCGCTCACCAGGCTCGAGAATGATTCCGTCCGGCAGCAGATCAACCAGGCGCGCGGCGAGATCCGAAAGGAGATCGCCAACATCGACTCGATGGCCGGCGACTACGCCGCCTGGGACAAGACCTATTCCTACGTCGTCACCCGGAATCCGGAGTTCGTCGCATCAGACCTCGCGGACGAAGCGCTGCGCCGGCTGCGGCTCGACGCCGTCGCCATCGTCGATGCTTCCGGCCGGCAGGTCCTGTTTCGATCGCTGCTGACGGGGGTCGAGCTCGACAGCCTCCGAACAACTCTTCTGCGGGAGCTCCGTCAAGGAGGACCGCTGGTGACGTTTCCAAATCTCGACGCGAGCCATCAAGGCATCCTCAAGAGCCCGGACGGCGCGATTGCCGTGGCGGTTCGTCCCGTCGTCACGAGCGAGGGAACGGGACCGAGCCGCGGCACGCTGTTGATGGCCCGCCGTTTCGACGACCGGGAGATTCGGCGAATTGGCGAAACGATCCACCTCGCGGTCGCGTTGACGCCGGTCCCGCGCACCGGCCTGCCGCCGGGCCACGAGGTGCGGATCGAACCCGTCTCCGCCGATCGGCTGCTTGGCGAAATGCCTCTGCTCGATATCGACGGCGTGCCGCAGTGGATTCTGCGCGTCGATGCGGAGCGGCCTCTTCAACGGGAAGGCGAGCGATGGTTTCTCTACTTCGTGCTCGCTTTTCTGGTTTCGGTCATTGTCGTGGCGATGGTCACGCTGGCGCTGCTTGACCGCATCGTCCTCCGCCGTCTCGGCACGATGAGCCGC
>Ga0111539_10013302_pt1 | contig 10284 bp, 6 predicted proteins | sample RhiMethybrSRZTD1_FD_79667 | JGI IMG/M metagenome (GOLD analysis project Ga0111539, IMG submission 79667) | Populus rhizosphere microbial communities from Tennessee, USA - Rhizosphere MetaG P. TD hybrid SRZTD1 (version 2) (version 2) | ecosystem: Host-associated > Plants > Roots > Rhizosphere >... | reverse complement strand
GATCCAGGTAATGCACGCCGGCCCGGGCGGCGGCCTCGGCGATGCTGCCCGTGATGTGGAAGGGGGCTGCGCTGAGAACCGCGAATTTGCCCTGGAGCACCCGGGCCAAGGCATCGGGCTCGGTGACGTCGAGGACCAACCGTTCGACGGCGCCGTTCGTGTGGAGGCGCCCGAGCTGTTCGCTCGATTGGTCGATGATCGTCACCCGATAGTCCCCCGCGTGTCCCAACCAATCGGCAATCATCGAGCCGATCTTCCCCGCGCCGACGATGGCAATGTCTCTCATGGCACCTTCTCCGAGCAAAACCCTGTCGTTGGATCCATCCATGCGGTGCTGACGAAAGGAAGTGGCCGATCTGACAAATAGACGATAAATTGTTGGCAGAATGACGTCTGCGTTCGGCAAAACGCCAATCGACCCCACCGACCAGCGGATCTTGGCCCTCCTGCGCGAGGACGCCCGGGCTTCGACCTCCAAGCTCGGGCGCAAGCTCGGCCTATCGCGCACGACGGTGCAAAGCCGCATCGAGCGCATGATCGCGCGCGGGATCATCAGCGGCTTCACCGTGCGTCTGGGCGACGAGGTCGTGCGCGGCCAGATTCAGGCGCACGTCATGATCAAAACACTGCCCAAGCTAGCCTCGCGCGTCGAAGCCGATCTCCGCCGCCTCTCCGAAGTGCGCAAGCTCTACGCCATCAGCGGCGCCCACGACTTCATCGCCATTCTGATAACCGACTCCGTCCGCGCCATGGACGCGCTGCTCGATCGCATCGGCATGCTCGAAGGCGTCGATCGAACGGAATCGTCCATCGTTTTGTCCACGCGGATCGATCGATGAAGATTCACCTGTAAAAAATTCCGGCTCGACTCTGCGCGACTACTTCTTCTTCGACACCGAGTGAACGGCCGTCCAGAAGGTCTGCGGCGAGCAGAGGAACGCTTCGACGGAGCCGAAGCGAATGGTGTCGCCCGATTGGAGCGCGCTGCGCTCGCGCGAAAAGAGGGTGGTGCCGTTCACGCGCGTTCGATTCTTGCTGTCGGCGTCCGTGAAATAAAAGGTGCCGCGCTCGTCGACTTCGAACCAACCGTGGAACTTGGAAACGCTCGGATGGCGCAGCACGATGTCCTTGTTGCGCGCGCGCCCGACCGAGATGCGATCCTTGTAGGCGGTGTCCCCGCCGACGCGTTTGCGCAAGAGCACGGCGAAGTGCGGGATCGCTTCGATGGCGTGAGCAAGTTGCTCGGGCTCCGCGTGCTTGTCGTACATGGCCGCGAAGTCCTTGCGATACGTCATCGTTTCGAAATCCATTGGCCCCGAGATGGGCGTCGCCGCGACCGAATCGCGTCCTCGGGGGGCCGTTTGGCCCAACGTTGCTGACAGCTCACCGCCCGCATGGCCGACGCGGACCAGGAGAACGAACGTGTCTCCGTACGCGTTGAGAAACGCCTTCTGCTCGAGGCCGAGTATCGTTTCGACGAGTCCTGCCGGGGCGAGATTGTGGATGGGGGGAGGGGACGTAGAAGCCACGTCCGTTTATCGTAGATCGGCCGGACCGATTGAGCGACGGGATGCTGCGCCCTGCGCCCCAAGCGCGCGCGCCACGGGTCTTGTGGACTCGAGCTCAGAGTCGATGGAGGACATCGACCGACATTGGATCCGGACGCGACCAGGCGCGCTCTTCATTAACCCTATCGCTGCTCAGCCGTATGCTTGTTCGTGCGGATCTTCGTAACTCCGGTGCGTTCCTTCTAGCGTGCTCACCGATGGCTAATGAGGGTCCGAAACCGAGCGATGATCCGGAGTCGAGCGAAAGCACGCCCGGTACGAGCACGGGAACCGCGGGACCCACAGCTCCGCTAGGTCCGAAGGAACGGGCTCGGATCGAACCGCTCCCGCGCGGGGCCAGCGTTGGGGCGCGTTACATCGTGCTCGACGAGCTCGGACGCGGCGGGATGGGGGTCGTCTATCGTGCCTACGACCCTGAGCTCGATCGACGCCTCGCGCTCAAGCTGATCCACCGGCGTGACCGCGATACGCTCGGCTCGGAAAGGCTCTTGCGCGAGGCGCAAGCGCTGGCGCAGCTCTCGCACCCCAACGTGGTGGCCGTGTATGACGTGGGGACCGTCGGGTCCTCGGTGTTCATGGCCATGGAGCTCGTCGAAGGCACGACGCTGCGAGCCTGGCTGCGTGAGGAGCGGCGATCGGCGGACCAGATTCTCGATGTCTTCTTAGCGGCTGGAGAGGGGCTCGCCGCGGCGCACCGGGCGAGCATCGTGCACCGCGACTTCAAGCCTTCCAACTTGCTCATAGGCTCCGATGGGCGTGTGCGTGTCGCCGACTTCGGCCTGGCGCGCACATCGGTCGCTCGTGGCGCCATGGCCACGTCACTGAGTGGCTCCGTGGCGACGGTGCCAGCGGCGACTGCACCCGCGTCCGGTGAGTCTCCTACGCTGTCCGAGTCGAAGGAAGCGACGCCATCGCCGTCCGGTGATCATCCGAGCGGTCGGTCGTCGTCGCGCACGCCGACCACCGACCGGTCGAGCGATCAGCTCACCGCCGAGGGGACGATCCTCGGCACGCCGGAGTACATGTCGCCCGAGCAGCACGAGGGGATCGCCGTCGACGCCTGGAGCGATCAGTACAGCTACTGCATTTGCCTTTGGGAGGCGTTCTACGGATTTCGGCCGCCGAAGGAAAACCGCGGGAAGAGCTTGGAATCCAGTGGTTCGGTGGTGAAGAGCGGCCAACGGCCGCAGGGCGGCGCGATCGCGGTCCCGCGCCGCGTGCGCGCCGTGCTCGCGAGGGGGCTTGCGGAGCGACCCGAGGATCGCTTTCCCACGATGGAAGCGCTGCTCGCGGAGCTGCGCTTGGCGCGCCATCCGCCGCGTCCGGTGTGGCCCATCGCGCTGGCAGGCGTGGGGCTCTTGGCGGCGGCGATTGTCGGGTACCGCGGCGTGCGCGGGCGCCAATCCACGCTCTGCCAGGGGGCGCCCGCCAAAATGTCTGCCATCTGGAATCCGGAGCGCCGCGGCGTCATTCGCGCCGTGTTCCTCGCGAGCGGCGTCCCTTACGCCGAGCACGCGCTGGGTGCGGTATCCGAGGCGCTCGACCACTACACCGACGACTGGTCGGCCGCGTACGCCGACGCCTGCGAGGCGACGCGGCTGCGCGGCGAGCAATCAGAGGACATGCTCGATCGCCGCATGGCGTGTTTAGAACAGCGGCGCATCGAGCTCGGCGCGAAGGTAGACGTGCTCGCCCATGCCGACCGCTCTTCGCTGGAGAAAGCGGCGCAGACCGCGCAATCGCTGGCTCTCGTGAGCGACTGTGCCGACCTCGCGCGCCTGGCGTCGCGGATCATGCCCCCTGATCCCGCGACGCGCGCGGAGGTCGAGCGTGCGTGGCAGGATCTCGGGCAGGCCAAGGCGCTCTTCGCGTCGGGGCGTTACGCGGAAGGGGAGCCTCTCGCGCGCGCGGTGGCGGAACGCGCGGGCACTCTGCGCTATCGGCCTTTGCAGGCCGATGCCCAGCTAACGCTGGCCCAGCTGCTCGACGCCAAGGGGGAGTACACGCCGGCCGAGACGATCCTGCGGCAAGCGCTGCGCTCGGCGCAGGCGGGCGGTGTGCAGGAGGTCGCTGCGCACGCGTGGATCGGTCTCGTCAAAGTCGTCGGCGTGCGGCAGCAGCATCATCGCGAGGCGCACGAGTGGGCGCTCGATGCCGAAGCGCACCTCGAGACGATCCCTTCGTCCGACGCAACGCTGGGCCTCTTGCTCTCGGCGGAGAGCGATCTGCTCTATCAAGAGGGCAAATTCGAGCAAGCCGTCGAAACGGGACAAAAGGCGCGCAGCGTGCTCGTGCGCACGGTGGGCTCGGAAGCGGCTGCGGTCGCCGAAGTGCTGAAGACGATCGGCAACGCGGACGCCGATCTCGGTCGCACCGACGCGGCGCGCGCCGACTACGAGCAAGCGCGCGACATCTGGCAAAAAGCGCTGGGCCCCGAGCACCCCGCCGTCGCGGCGGCGTGGAACAACTTGGGAACGCTCCAGCTCGAGCACGAGAGTTTCGACGCGGCGCTCGGCAACTTCCGCCACGCGCTCGACATCTGGACGCGCTCGCTGGGTTCCGATCACCCCAATGTGGCCATCGCCACCACCAACATCGGCGAGGCGCTCCGTGCGCTCGGCGATCGCGAGGGGGCCACCGCCGCGTTTCGCTCGGCACTCTCCATACGAACGCGCGCGCTCGGGGCCGATCACCCGCTCTGCGCCAACAACATCGCGAACCTCGGTAGCATCGCGCACGATGCGGGCGACTTCCGCGAGGCCTACCGCTGGTACGAGCAGGCCCTCGAGATCTGGGAGAAACGGCTGGGACCGAAGGACCAGCACGTTGCCACCGCGCTGACGGGGCTCGGCGATGCGCTCGTCGGGCAGAAGTCATTCAACATGGCGCTGCCCCTCTATCAACGCGCGCTCGCGATCCAAGAGGAAGCGCTCGGCAAGGAGCACCTGTATCTCGTGGACGCGCTGGCAGGCTTGGGAGAAGCGTACCTCGGGCTCGGACAAGATCGCCCTGCGCGAGAACGTCTCGAACGCGCATTGAAGCTCGCGGAAACGCAAGAGGGGGACCCCGCGACGCTCGCCGGGGTACGGCTTGCGCTCGCGCAAACGCTGTGGCGCACGGGAGCGGACAAGGCGCGAGCGCGCGCGCTGGCACAGGAGGCGCGCGATGGATACTTGCCGCTGGGTAAGCGCGGCGAGCGCGGCGCGAAGAAGGCCGCGGAGTGGATCGCGATGGCGCGCTAGGCAGCTGACGCTCTGGCGCGCCAAGCAAGCCTCTACGTAAAAATTCGTAGGGATCGGGCGACCGCGGCGCGTGGATCGGGGCCCCTTGCGGCCGTGGTTACATGGTATCGTCCGGCGTGCATTTCCATGTCCGATCCGCCGTCGTTCGAAGCCGACAGTAGCGCTGTAGAAATCGTCGGCCAAATGGCGGGTGAATACCGTATTCGCCGAAAGCTCGGCGAGGGAGGATATGGAGCGGTTTACGAGGCCGAGCACCCCCTGCTGAAGCGCCGGGCGGCGGTGAAGGTGCTGCATCGAACGGCGCGTATGGATTCGGCGGGCGCCGCGCGGTTCATTTCGGAGGCGCAGGCTGCGAACCAGATTCGCAGCCGCTACATCGTCGACGTCTTTTCGTTCGGGAAGCTGCCCGACGGCCGTCACTTCTACGTGATGGACCTGCTCGACGGCGAACCGCTCGATCGCTACATCGCGGAGGCGGCGCCGGTCCCCGTTCCACAAGCGATTCAACTTCTTTCGCTCATCGCCGAGGCGCTCGACGCTGCGCACGCAGCGGGGATCGTGCATCGCGATCTCAAGCCGCAAAACATTTTTCTCGTGTGGGAGCCGAGCGGCGAGACGGTGCCGAAGCTGCTCGACTTCGGAATGGCCAAGGTGCTCGGGCAAAGCACCGCCGCCGTGCAGACCGCGAGCGGCGCCGTCATGGGGACCCCTCTTTACATGGCGCCCGAGCAGGCTCTCGGAAAGCCGATCGACGCGCGGGCCGACGTGTATGCGCTCGGCGTTCTGGCGCACGAGCTCTTGACCGGGAAGCGGCCGATTAGCGGAGAAACGGCGATGGCCGTCTTGGCCGCGCACCTCACGGCCGCGCCGCCGCGCGCGTCAGAAGTGAACGCGGCGCTCGATCCTCGCCTCGACGCGCCGATCTTGCACATGCTGGAAAAAAATCCCGATGCTCGGGCCGGCAGCGCCGGGGAAGCCATCGCGGAGTTGAAGCGCGCGGCCGAAGCAGCCGGTCACGTGGTACCCGGGGATGCGCCGCGTTTTCCCAGGCCGGCGCGCGTGCCGATGAGCCGTGCGGGAAGCCTCGATGTCGCCGACCCGACTTCCGCCCCGGGAGCGGACCAACTCGGAAGCGCGCAGGGCCTCGAACGGGAAGTGCGCGCGCGATCGGGTCAAACGCATCCAAGTCAGCGCGGCGGCCTCTTGTGGCCAATGGCCATCGTGACCGCGTTGATCGGCGCGGCGGCCCTGTACTTCATGGCGCGCGCGATCCCTGAAGCGGACAAGAACGCCCGCGTGGCCCCCTCGGCGGAACCGGCCGCTGCCAGTGTTTCGACGGTGGCGGTCGAATCGGCGCGAGTACCCGAAGAGCCCCGCGTGCAACCGTTCGTCGATCTCACGCTGCAAGGGGCTCCGCGGGGTGCGCGGGTGATGCTGGACGGCAAGGCGATCGGCGAAGCGCCGGGGCCGGTGTCGCTTCCCACGGGTGAAACGCCGGTCCAGCTCACCGTCGTGGCCACAGGATACGAGACGGGTCGCGTCGCGGTCATTCCCAACCAAGCCACGAGCGCTACCGTCATGATGAGAAAGCGCGCCCCCGGTCCGGCTTCGTCGCGGGAAAGCATTCCGAGCGATTTGGAGAATCCGTTTTGAGCTCAGCCGAGCGGGGTCTTCTCTTTTCTTGGATCGCGCTGGCGTTGAGCTGCGCGAGTTTGCCGGACATCCCGGCGGGCGCCTGCGGAAACGGCGTCGTCGAGTCGGGCGAAGACTGCGACACGTTCGCTCTTCAATCGGACGCCGTATGTCGGCCCGCTGGGAGCGCGGGCGAGTGCCATTTCGATTGTCGGGAGCGCAGCGGCGGAGGACGGCCATCGTGCCCCGCGGGTTGGGGCTGCGACCTCGATGGACTTTGCCGCGCACCGACGGGTGACTTCAACGGCCCCGTGCGGGTCGAGGTGGGGGGAGTCTCGTCGCTCCTGTCCGGCGACTTCGACGGCGACGGGCGTACCGACATCATGAGCCGCGAGCCGCTCGACGCGTACGGCCGATCGCGCCTCCGCTTTCACTACTTCGACGCGCGAGGCGGGCTCGCTGAAACGCGCCTCTTTCCCAAGCTGGTCGCATCGCCGGTCGTGGCCGATTTGTCGGCCGATGGACGCAGCGACGTCGTGTTCAGCGATTTCCGGGTGGGGGTGTTGCTCGGCCAGGCCGACCGCGGCCTACTCCCGGAGACTTTCGCCTTTTATCACGTGCCCCGCTCCAAAGTGCGCATGGTCGCGATCTACGACGATTTGATCAACCACGAGAGCGCGCTCATCGCAGTGGCGACGATCAATGGCGTTGCTGGATACTATTCTCCCGACGCGAGCGGCTCTCTGCTGCTCCGAGGCAGGCCGCCCGGGCCTTTGGAGGCACTCGCCGGCGATCCCGTAGAGGGCGATATTTTCGACGACACGGGCGATTCGCCCTGCCGCGAGATCATCGCCGCCGTCCGCGGTGCGACGGCGTTCACCGTGGTCGACGTGTGCACGCGATCGGCGGAAACCGGAGAGGTCACGCTGCGCGACATCGGCTTGACCAGGACCATCGCCCTCGAGCCCCGCGCCGCGATCGATACGGCTCCCCTCGTGGCGGACATCGACGTCAATGGCCACCTCGACGTGCTGGTTGGCGCCGGCGGCCGTGTCTACGTCGCGCACAGCGACGGCCAGAGCCTCTCCACCGCCGTACCTTATCGGCTCGCGCTGGCGAATCACGACGAGATTGCGCCCGACATAGCCATGCCGTTGGCGGCCGGAGACTTCACCGGCGATGGCTTTCCCGATTTCGTCTTCCCCGATCGATTGCTCACATCGAACCCGGTGCCGAACGTCGGACTGCCTCGCTACGAAGTCGTTCACCCCAATCCGGGCGCGCGCTGGACAGAGGCGAGAATCGCCGACCTCAATGCGAATGGGAAACTCGATGTCGTCGCTGCCTCGGTGGGTCGCCTCGGTATCGATTTCTTCAATGGCACCGGGACGAGGCACCTCACCGATTTCAGCATTCCGACCAGCGCTCCGGTGTCGCACCTCGCGGTCGCCGACCTCGACGGGGACCTCATCAACGACCTCGCGTTCGTCGAGAGAGCGGCATCGGAGAGCGAGCGCGACGCGGTAGCCGTATCATTTGGTCGGCTTGCGGGTGCGCCGCTCGCGCCGGCGACGATCGCTCGCGTGGCACGAACGGAAGAGCTCAGTGCATTCAGCGAATCGGGCCGAGGTAGTCTCATCGTGTCCTCGGCCGAAGGAGGCGAAGGTGAGGAGGGCGGAGCTTTGACGCTCCTGGTGGGCAACGGGGATCGCCTTCCGTTCGCCTCCTTGGGGCTTTCCAGCATCTCGATCGATGGACACCTCGTCAATGCGGTGGCGCTCGGGCTCTCCGTAGGCGCTTTGACGGCCCCTCAGCATCGCGATCTCTTGGCGCTCGCAACGAACGATTTCGACGCGCGCGATTGGCAAGTCTGGTTGGTGCGCGATCTCGGCCAGCCCGCGAGCCGCCCCGAGCGACTCGCGTTGAAGCTCGATCCCCGTCTTCTACCTGCCTATTCGAACGGTCTCGAGGCGTCGCTCACTTGGGCGGGCGATACCGCCGACATCGACGGTGACGGGCGCGACGAAGCCGTTTGGGTCATGTCGAAGGCCGACTATGACCATTGCGCGATCGTCATTCTGGGCGCCGTTCCAGGCACCGAACCATTCGCCGAGCCCACCACGATCGATCTCGACGAGCCGTGCGCCCGCGCCGATGTGAAGCTCGCCGATGCCGACGGCGATGGCTCCAGAGACATCGTGCTCCTGACCGGCCCCCTCGTGAGCAGCGAACGAAAGCTCCTCATCCTTTGGAATCTGGGGAAAGGCCGGTTCTCCACCTCTGCCGCCATGCAGCTGAATCCGAGCGCGGACTCGCCGCAAGCGTTCGCCTATCTCAAGCCGATTCCGGGACGGGCGATTTCGCTCGCGTACGTGACGGAGAGCTCGCTGCTCTTGGCGCAATCGACGGTCCCGCGCCAATTCACCTCGCGAGTGCTCGCACCGGTCGTGCGTGGCAGCGGGCTCGTTGCCGCCGATATCAACGGCGATCAGACCGACGATCTGATCGTGGCCGCGTCGGGCAACCTCTTCTCGATGACGGCGCAATTGCGGGTACGATGACGCGAACGATCTCCACCGTGGCGTGCCTCTTGGCATTCTCGACGCCCGCTTGGGCGCAAGCGGATGCCGTTGAAAGAGCCAAGGCGTCGTTCAGGGCCGGAGCCACCGCGTATGCCGCCGGCGAATATCTCGCCGCGATTCAGGCGCTCGACGCCGCGTATACGCTGAGCCCGATTCCGGCGATCGCCTTCTCACTGGCCCAAGCCGAACGAAAGCAATATTTCGTCGCTCATGACCGCGACCATCTCGATCGCGCGATCAAGCTCTTTCGGCTTTACATCGAACAGGTGCCGACCGGAGGGCGTCGAGCCGACGCGCTCGATGCGCTCGCTCAGCTCGAGCCGCTCGCCCTCGTCACCCCCACCGAGTCAGGATCCGCGACGGACAGCGATGCGGTTCGCCGCACCCGGCTCATGATCATGACCGAAGCTCCCGGAGCGGCGATCTCCATCGACGGCGATGCTCCCCTCCCTTCGCCGCTCATTCGCGAAGTCGAGCCCGGCAAGCACCAAGTACAGGTGACCGCCGAAGGCTTTTATCCCGACGAGCGCGAGCTCACCGCCGTCGCCGGCGACTTGATCCCCGAAGTCGTGACGCTCCGCGAGCGTCCCGCCACCGTCACCATCACCGCGCCGAGCGGAGCCGAAATCTACGTCGATGGCACCTACGCGAGGCGCGGCGGGGCCAACGTCGTGCTCGAGCTGCCGAGCGGACGGCATCGCCTGGCCATTGCCGATAGCGGGCACCGCGTGAACGCCCGGACCCTCGATCTCGAGCGCGGCAAAGCGCTCGGGCTCAAGGTCGATCTCGAGCCCACGCGCCAGCGCAGAGCCGCCAACGTTCTCTTCATCACCGGAGCCGGTGCGCTCGCCGCCAGTGCCGTCTTCGGTGCGCTGGCGCTCGGCGCGGAAGACCAAGCCAAGGAATTTCTACTGCGACAATCCCGCGGCAACGTCACGAGCGAGGCGCTCGCCGAGTACGACGAAGATCTCGCAACGCGCGAACGTTTCCGAATCGCGGCCGCGGCGAGCCTCGCGTCGGCAGCGGGACTCTTCATCACCGGCTTCTTTTTGTACCAACTCGACCGACCGGCGTCGGAGGACATCCATCGCCCGTCGGGAGAGCCGATGCGAAGAGCGGGCAATGTTTCATCGGTTCGGATCGCCCCGCTGGCCGGGCCGAGCAATGTCGGGGCGACGCTGCGGGTGGCGTTCTGAGGGCCTTAGCAGGCTGCTGAAAAAGTGAGCTTGATGCCGGTGGATAGGGAGGTGCTGCTAATTC
>Ga0111539_10013300_pt1 | contig 10284 bp, 8 predicted proteins | sample RhiMethybrSRZTD1_FD_79667 | JGI IMG/M metagenome (GOLD analysis project Ga0111539, IMG submission 79667) | Populus rhizosphere microbial communities from Tennessee, USA - Rhizosphere MetaG P. TD hybrid SRZTD1 (version 2) (version 2) | ecosystem: Host-associated > Plants > Roots > Rhizosphere >... | reverse complement strand
GCATCGCGACACGACCTACACGCTCAACGGTTTCATCCACGTCGCCAATGGCGCGACACTGACGATCGAAGCCGGCACCACGATCAAGGGCGACTTCAACACGGTCGGCTCGTCGCTCTTCATCCTTCGTGGCGCGAAGATCATGGCGATCGGCACCGCGGCGCTCCCGATCGTATTCACTTCGTCACAGCCGGTTGGGCAACGCAAGCCAGGCGACTGGGGTGGTCTCATCCTCATTGGGAACGGCGTACTGAGCCGCACTGGCGTAACGATTTCCCTCGAAGGATCAGGAACGGACGTGGGCACGGCACCGGGCACGAATTACGACGTGACCTACAGCGGCGGAACCGTGAACACCGACAACAGCGGCGAGTTGCGTTACGTCCGCGTGGAGTTCGCCGGCTACGCGCCGACGCTGAACGCCGAACTCAATTCGTTCTCGTTCGCGGCGGTCGGCAGTGGAACCAAGCTCTCGTACCTGCAGGCCATGGCCGGCCTTGATGACTCCTTCGAGTTCTGGGGTGGCGCCGCCGACGCCAGCTACCTCGTCTCGTACGAGTCCGGCGATGACCACTTCGACATGTCCGAAGGTTACCAGGGAAGGATGCAGTACCTCATCGCACTGCAGACCACGCAGATCCCGCAGCGGACCGGCGCCGGTTCCCTCGCTGCCGACCCGCAAGGCATCGAGAACGACGGCTGCTTTGGAACAGGGTGCACGAACGGAGGCAACACCACGCCGTACACGTCTCCCGTTGTCGCGAACTTCACGCTCATCGGGACGAACGACGCGGCGAAGTCGGGCAGCACGGGCGGCGTCGGCATGATGCTGCGGCGCGGAACCGGCGGCTTCTACGTAAACGGGATCGTCGATCGCTGGCCGCGCGGCGCCGTCAGCATTCGTGATCCCGAGACCTATGCACGCGCCGCCAACACCGGCACTCCCGACCTGGCGACGACAGATCTCGCGGTACGCAACCTGTTGATTACGGAAACGACGCTGGCCTTCCAGACTGGCACGGGCCAGAACTCATTCGACATGGCCGGGAACAGCATCGTGCTCGATGCCGCTGCCACCGCTACCAGCCTTTTGACCGCGTTCCCTGCGACCATCGGGACCACGACGACAGCGGCGGCTTTTGACTGGACGCCAACCGCCGCATCGGCCGCAGCGACCGGTGGCCTCGCGACCTTCACGGGCAAGCTGGCGGCGGCGGCTGGCACGGCCGTCACGGCAACTGCCTATCGAGGCGCCGCGGCTCCTGGAGGACCGAAGTGGTGGCAGGGTTGGACGATCTACGCTCAGCAGTGAGCACCCTGCGCAGCCTCAGCACCCCCGGCACCCTGCGTTACGGGATGCCGGGGGCGCTGTGCGCAGTGTTCCTTGGTTTCGCTATCGCAGGGTGCGGCGAGGGCCACGCGGCAGCCGTCGATTCGGCGCGCGCCGATTCCATCGCACTCGTCAGGCAGGACTCGATCAATCGCGACCAGCCTGGCTACATCGTGGACAGCATCCTCCCGATGGAGGAGCAGTTGCGGCGCTTCCGCGCGGGGCTGACCGAGACTCCAACGGCGCTCGCGGGTAACGTGCACAGCAAGGATCAGTTGGTCCGCGCTTTCGTACGGGCACTCGAGTCCGCGGATACGACAGCGCTGGTGCGCCTGACCCTAACGAGAGCCGAGTTCGCGTACCTCGTGTTTCCGGAATCACCGCTCAGCGCACCGCCGTATTCGCAGGCGCCGGACCTCGTCTGGATGCAGCAGTCGTACGCCAGCGCCACGGGCCTTCAGCGCCTGTTACACCGCCTGGGCGGATCACCCATTGGCTTCCGGTCGCTTTCCTGCGCCGAATTCCCGGTCATCGAGGGATCCAACCGTATCTGGAAGAACTGCACGGTCAGGTTTTCGCCGCCCGGTGGCCACATGCAAACGCTCCGGCTCTTTGCGAGCATCATCGAGCGGGACGGCCGCTTCAAGATCCTGTCGTACAACAACGCGTTCTGAACACGGAGGCTCGCCCAACTCGCAAAGCGGCTCCAGGGAATCATTCAAGCGGTTGGCGGTGACACGTCCGTGTTGCGTCCGTGACAATCCGGACGGGCGCGTTACGGATTCGTCGCCAAACCGTTACAAAGCACCGGTAGCCTGCTCGCAAAGACGGAAGTGTGCAGGTTCACCGGCCACCCAAGGAGTCATCGTGCAACTGCCGAGCAGCGGTTCGCTCTCGCTTGCAGTTCCATTCCTGATTGTCAGCACATCGCTATCGGCCCAGAACGGCAATACACCTCAGGCACCGCCGGTCGATTCAGCACCGCCTGTGGTACAACAAGCACCGCCTGGCTCATCGCTCCCCTTTGCCTTTTCAGGAGTTCTCTACCTGAACTACCAGTACGGCGGACCAACTACGAACCAGTCGGCAAACCGGTTCGACGTGGATCGTGCCTATCTGAACTTCCGCGCGGCCGCGGGATCTCGTGACAGCATCCGCGTGACGGTCGACGTGTTCCAGCAGCGCGACCCCGCGCTCGACGACTTCTACGCCGGGTGGGCAGTGCGAATCAAGTACGCATTCCTGAGCCACCAGTTCGTCGGCGCGGGTCCCAGCACCACGAGGCTCTTCGGACGAATCGGCATCCTCCAGACCGTGATCATCGACAAGGAAGAGCAGTACTGGAATCGAGGCCTTTCGCAGGCAGCCGTGGAGCTGGCTGGATACTTCAGCTCCGCTGATGCCGGAGCGGCGATGAGTGTCGGCCTGCCTAACAGGCTCGGCGAGATCTACGCGACGGTCGTCAACGGCAACGGCTATACGTCGCGTGAGACGGACCGGTTCAAGGATTACCAGGCGCGCGTGTCGTTGAGCCCCTTTGCAAACAGTTCCGGCCTGCTGCGCGGACTGGAGTTCTCTCCGTGGGTCAGCATCGGAGGACGCGCCAGTGATTTCCTGGCGGGCCAGGGGACGCTGACACCGGTGACCGGGCAACAGAAGAAGAATCGGTTCGGATTGTTCACCGGCTACCGCAACACACGGGTGGTCGCCGGGCTGCAACTGGGACGGAAGGTCGATGTCGCCGAATCGGCAGACACCACGGTGGCCGTCGTCCCGACCACGAGGACTGTGACCGGCAACCTGGTCTCCGCCTTTGCATTCGTTAGGCCACTGGGTCCCGCGTCTCAGTCGCCGTGGTCTCTCTTGTTCCGCGTCGACAACGTCGAACCCGATGACTCGAAGACCGGGAACCAGCGCCGCTACATCGCCGGCACCACGTGGGACTTCAGCACTCGCACCTCGGTGACCCTCGACGTCCAGACCCTCTCGTTCCTCAACGGACTCTCCGGCACGAACACACGGACGTACTTCCTGCACTTCATCGCAAACTTCTGAGGCCTCTCATGCGCTTCCATGCGATCGCACTTGCCACGCTGACCGCCTTCACGGCCGCCTGCAGCAAGGGCGGTGACACCGCGAAGGGCGACTCCACGCTGTCCAATTCGAGTGGCGTCGACCTGAATGGCGCCGGCGCCACGTTCCCCTATCCGATCTACTCGAAGTGGTTTTCAGAGTATGCCACCGCGACTGGGGTCAAGATCAACTACCAGTCGAAGGGCTCCGGCGCTGGTATCAAGCAGCTTCAGGAAGGCATCGTCGACTTCGGCGCGTCCGACAGTCCGATGACCGATGACGAAATCTCCAAGGCAAAGCACGGGAAAGTGCTCCACTTCCCCACGGTCCTGGGGGCCGTGGTCGTCACGTACAACCTGCCCGGTGTCACGACTCCGTTGCGCCTCAACGGTCAGGTCATCGCCGACATCTTCAAGGGCACCATCAAGAAGTGGAACGACGCGCGGATCGCGGCGCTGAATCCGTCCGTCAAGCTGCCCGCGACCGACATCCTGGTCGTCCATCGCGCCGACGGCAGTGGCACGACGTTCATCTTCACCGATTACCTGAACTCCGCGAGCACGACGTGGGCTACCACGGCCGGTGGACCTGGGAAGGGCAAGGAAGTGCAGTGGCCTGTGGGTCTCGGTGGTCAGGGGAATGAAGGTGTCTCGGGACAGGTCAAGCAGACGCCAGGCAGCATTGGCTACACCGAGCTGGCGTACGCGAAGCAGAACCAGCTCCCCGTCGCACACATCCAGAACAAGGCGGGTGAGTTCGTCGAGCCGACGATTGCATCGATCACCGCCGCCGCCGAAGGCATCGTCGCGACACTCGGTCCTGACCCGGACTATCGCATTTCGATCGCGAACGGCCCGGGCGCCGGCGCGTATCCCATCTCGTCGATGACCTGGCTACTGGTCTACCAGAACTCGCCTGACGCAGCGAAGGCGAAGAAGCTGGTGGACTTCATGCGCTGGATGTATGCCACGGGTGAACAGAGCGCGGCGTCCCTCGACTATGCACCGCTGCCTGCCGCGCTCGTGCAACGCCTGACGGAACGCCTCGGCGCGATCAACCTGAACGCCACGCCGTGACGAGCGCGGTTCCGGCGGCACCCGAGCCGGCGGTCGCGGGCCCGCCGGAAGGTTCGACGACCCTCGAAGGCAAGTCGATAGGCGATCGCGTCTATCGCACGCTCACGACCGCCTTCGCGGTTGCGATTCCGGTCCTCCTCGTTTTCATCGCATTCGAGGTAATTGCCGCGGCCTGGCCGGCGCTGCAGAAGTTCGGTCTCAGCTTCATTACCTCGAGTGCCTGGGACGCAAACGCGGGACAATTCGGGGCGGCGCCGATGATCTACGGCACCGTCGTCAGTTCCCTGCTCGCGCTGATCCTTTCCGCGCCGCTCGCGTTAGGCGTCGCCATCTGGCTCTCCGAGTTCGCGCCGAGGTGGTTGCGACAGCCGGTCTCGTTCCTCGTCGACCTGCTCGCCGCGATTCCCAGCGTGGTGTACGGACTCTGGGGCATCTTCGTGCTCCTGCCGATCCTGCGGAACAACATCATGCCGTTCCTGGCCACCACGCTCGGACTCGGCAACACGCCGTTCTTCTCCGGTCCAGCCTACGGCAACAGCATGCTTGGCGCGGCAATGATCCTCGCCATCATGATCCTGCCATACATCTCGGCCGTCTCGCGCGAAGTGCTGATGGCCGTGCCGCGTTCGCAGCGCGAAGCAGCGCTCGCGATGGGCGCCACCAAGTGGGAGATGATCCGCGATGCGGTGGTGCCCTACGCGCGTTCGGGCATCCTGGGGGGCGTGATCCTCGGACTGGGGCGCGCGTTAGGCGAGACGATGGCCGTGACCATGCTGATCGGCAACCGGCACGAGATCTCGGCGTCCCTGTTCGCGCCAGGGTACACCCTCGCCTCGGTGATCGCCAACGAGTTTGCCGAGGCGACGAACGAGCTGCATACCTCGGCGCTGATGGCCTGCGGGGCTGTCCTGCTGGTCGTGACGCTGGTCGTGAACGCCATCGCGCGATGGCTCGTCTGGCGGGTCGCACGGGAGCCGAAGTCGTGACCGCGCGAGCGTTTCCCGCGGCGCCGCGACGTCGCTCAGTGTTCGCTCGTCGCGCGATCAACGCGCTCATGAGCGGAGTCCTCGGCCTGGCAGCCGTGCTGGCAACGCTCCCGCTCATTTTCCTGCTCGTGCACCTGATGCGCGAAGGCGCGTCGTCAATCGACCTGGCGTTCTTCAGCCGCATGCCGAAGCCTGTCGGTGAGACCGGTGGTGGCATGGCACACGCCATTGTCGGCACGCTCATTCTCGTTGGCGTTGCGGGCGCCATCGGGCTCCCAGTCGGCATGGGCGCGGGGTTATACCTGGCGGAGCAGCGCGGTGCGCGGCTCGCGACGAGCGTGCGTTTCCTCTCGGACGTGCTCAACGGCATGCCGTCGATCGTGATGGGCATCTTCGCCTGGCACTTCCTGGTGCGCCCGGTGGGGCATTTCTCCGCGCTGGCTGGCGGCCTGGCGCTGGGCGCCATGATGATCCCGCTGGTCACCCGCGCCACCGAGGAAATGGTGCGCACGGTGCCCACCGCGCTCCGCGAGGCGGCGCTGGCGTTAGGCTATCCGCGGTGGCGCACGTCGGTGGTCATCGTGCTCAGGACGGCGCTGCCCGGGATCGTGACCGCGGCCCTCGTCGCCATCGCGAGAATTGCCGGCGAAACAGCCCCACTCCTGTTCACCGCGTTCGGGAACCAGTACTGGTCGACAAGGCTGAATGAACCAATCGCCGCCCTCCCGCTCCAGATCTACGAATACGCCAAGGCGCCTTACGACGAATGGCACCGCCTCGCCTGGGCAGGCGCGCTGGTCCTCATCGCCCTCGTGCTGATCATCAGCCTGCTCGCCCGCTTCGTGACGCGCTCGAAACACGGGGGGGTTGGTGACTGATCACGTGGCAACGCTGACGCCGGCCCCACCCGTGACGCGCGAGTCGCGCGCGGTGCCTGACGCGCGACCGCGCATCTCGGTCCGCAAGCTGGACGCGCTCTTCGGATCCAATCGCGCCGTCAGGGATGTCTCGATCGACTTTCCCGATGGCCAGGTCACCGCGATCATCGGCCCCTCCGGCTGCGGCAAGTCGACGCTCCTGCGCTGCCTCAACCGCATGCACGAGACAATCCCGCTGACAAGCGTGAACGGCGAGGTCCTGCTCGACGGCCAGGACGTCTACGCCCGCGGAATCAACCCGATCGAGGTGCGCCGCCGCATCGGCATGGTCTTCCAGCGCCCGACGCCGTTCCCGACCATGTCGATCCGGGACAACGTCGCCGCCGGCCTGCGCGCCTCTTCGCGTGAACGCCCGTCACGCCAGCGCGAGGACCAGATCGTCGAGGAGTCGCTCAATCGGGCCGGACTCTGGGATGAGGTCAGGGATCGCCTCCGCGACTCCGCGACCGCGCTCTCCGGTGGCCAGCAGCAGCGGCTCTGCATCGCGCGCGCCATGGCGACCAGGCCCAGCGTCATCCTGCTCGACGAACCCACGGCGTCCCTCGATCCCCTCAGCACACAGAAGGTCGAAGAACTCGTGCACCAGCTTCGCGGCAGCGTCACCGTCATCATCGTCACGCACAACATGCAGCAGGCGGCGCGCGTGTCGGACCGCACCGCCTTCATGTTGCTGGGTGAGCTCGTCGAGACCGCGCCGACGTCCGAGATCTTCACCACCCCGCACGACCAGCGGACAGAGGCCTATATCACGGGTCGCTTCGGATGAGCGTGATCCGTCAATCAGGAATCGGGAATCGCGAATCGAAGGCCGTTCGGCCGGTTCCGGTCGCGCCTAACGGCGTTGACATCGGCACGGTAGCGGCTGAGCACTTCAGCTTCTGGTACGGTGAAAAGCAGGCGCTGCACGAAATCGACCTGACGATCAAGCCACGCTCGGTAACGGCGCTCATTGGACCGTCCGGCTGCGGCAAGTCCACGTTCCTGCGCTCGCTCAATCGCCTGAACGACATCATCCCCGACACCAGGCACACCGGCACCATCCGTCTCGACGGCGAGGACGTTTACGCGGCCGGGATCGACGTCGTGAACCTCAGGCAGCGGGTGGGAATGGTATTCCAGCGATCGAATCCTTTCCCGAAATCCATCTTCGACAACGTCGCGTACGGCCCACGCATCAACGGCCGGCCCTCGCGCTCGGAGCTCGATGGCATCGTCGAAAGCTCGCTCCGCCGCGCCGCGCTCTGGGACGAGGTGAAAGACCGCCTGCGCCACGGCGCGTTGAGCCTCTCGGGCGGGCAGCAACAGCGACTCTGCATCGCTCGCGCGCTCGCCAACGGACCGGAACTCCTGCTCCTCGACGAGCCCTGCTCGGCCCTCGACCCGATCGCGACGCAGAAAATCGAGGAGCTCCTGTTCCAGCTGAAGTCGGAGTTGACCATCGTTATCGTCACGCACAACCTGCAGCAGGCCGGCCGTGTGTCCGACGAGACGGCGTTCTTCTTCCTGGGGAAAGTCATCGAACACGACGTGACGGAAAAACTCTTCACGACCCCGAGGGAGAAGCGCACCGAGGATTACATCACCGGGAGGTTTGGATGACCGGCGTCGACGTCTCCGAACGCCATTTTCACGCGCAACTGGCGACGCTCAAGGTGCGCCTCACCGACATGTCCACCCGGGCCGAGGAGCTCGTGGACATTGCGGTTGATGCGCTGCTCACCCGCGACAAGGAAAAGGCCGACGCGGTCATTCGCGGTGACCACGACGTCGACCACCTCGAGCTCGAGGTCGAGCACCTCGCGATCGCGCTGCTGGCCCTCCAGCAGCCGATGGGGCGCGACCTGCGCTTCATCATCAGCGCGATCAAGATCTCGAGCGACCTGGAACGCGTGGGTGACCACGCCGTGAACATCGCGCAGTCGGCGCTGCGCATAACGGCGCAGCGCGCGCCGATCATGATCGACCCGGCCATCGAGGACATGGCCCGCCGCGCGCGCCGCATGCTCAGCGACGCGCTCGATGCCTTCGTGCGCTCTGATGGAATCCTGGGACGCGAGGTCTGCCAGCGCGACGACCAGGTGGACGCCCTGCACGACTCGCTGTTCAGGATCCTCCTGACGCACATGATGGGCGACCCGAAGCTGATCACGCCGTCGCTCGAGCTCCTGCTGGTGAGCCGCAACCTGGAGCGCGTCGCCGACCTCGCGACCAACATCGCCGAAGACGCGGTCTTTCTGGCGGAAGGCAAGCAGATCAAGCATCGTTCTGAAATGCAGCAACGTCCCGAGTCCGACGGCGAGCGGAAGTGACCGCGCCTCGAGTTCGCGTCCTCGACCTGGCCGCGAAGATCCCGCGGCCGGCGGAAGGCGTGCGGATCGCGGCGATCGACATCGGCTCGAACTCCATCCGGCAGATCGTTGCCGACGTCAGCGCGACCGGCAGCATCCGGATCATCGACGAAATAAAGGCCGCACCCCGGCTCGGCGCGGGACTCTCGCGAACCGGGAAGCTCAGCGCCGGCGCGATGAGTCATGCGCTCGAGGCGATCCAGCGCATGGCCACGCTGGCGCGACAACTCGGCTCCTCACGCATACACGTGGTCGCGACGAGCGCCGTTCGCGAAGCCGAAAACCGTCGCGACTTCCTCGACCTCGTTCGCGAGGAAACAGGCCTCAAGGTCCGCCTGCTGACCGGCGAGGACGAAGCGCGGCTTTCCTTCCGATCCGCGCTCGCGCATTTCGACCTCGCGGTGCGACGGGCCGTCGTGATGGACATCGGTGGCGGTTCACTCGAGCTGGCGATGAGTGCCGATGGCGTCGTCGAGCGCCTGGAATCATTTCCGTTTGGCGCGCTGAGGCTGACCGAAGACTTCCTCGGCGACCGGCCGAAGCCGAAACAACTCAAGCGCCTGCGCGCCGCAGTACGCGATGGCATCAAGGGCGTTCTTCCGGTACGCGACTGGCGCGGAGCGCTCCTCATCGGCTCAGGTGGAACGTTCACGAACCTGGGGGCGATGCATCTCGCGTCTCGCGGGTTGCCATTCGATGGCCGCGTTCACGGGACGCAGGTCCCGCGGGAGGAGGTCGAGCACCGGCTCGACGTGCTGCTCGCTTCGTCGCGTCCGGAGCGCGCGGCGATCCCGGGCCTGAACCCGGCCCGCGCCGACATCATCCTCGCCGGATTGGCGGTGGCCGCCGAAGTGATGGCGCGCATCGAAGCGCGCGAGGTCTCCGTGTCGGGCTACGGGATCCGCGAGGGGATCCTGCTCGAGAGCGCGCGCGTGACGCCGGCGCCCGCGGACCCGGGCGAGGCTCGCGAACGCAGCATCCGCTCGTTCGCCGAGCGTTGCCACTACGAGCAGCCGCACGCCGAGCACGTGCAGCGGCTGGCGCTGATGCTGTTCGACGCGTTAGGCAGGCGGATCGGCTGCTCGCCGGCCGACCGGGCGATCCTGTCGGATGCGGCGCTGGTTCACGATGTGGGCTACCACATCGGCCACGCCCGGCACCACAAGCATTCGTTCCACCTGATCACCCACGCCGAGCTGCTGGGCGTTCGCCCGGAAGACCAGATCGTCATCGCGCACGTCGCGCGCTACCATCGCGGCGCGTCGCCACGGCGTCGCCATCGTGAGTTCGCGCAGCTGGAGCGGGACACGAGGCGCCGGATTCGCCGCCTGGCGGCCTTGCTCAGGCTCGCCGACGGCCTCGATCGCGGACACGTCGGCGCGGTGCGACAGGTGAAGGTGCGCTGGCTCGCGCGCGCCGTCCGCGTCACGCTCTACCCGCACACGAAGGCGACATCGGTGCGCCTCGAGGTCTGGGGTGGCTCACGGAAGGCCGACCTGCTCGAGAAAGTCGCGGGTCGCGCCGTGGAGCTCG
>Ga0111539_10013298_pt1 | contig 10285 bp, 12 predicted proteins | sample RhiMethybrSRZTD1_FD_79667 | JGI IMG/M metagenome (GOLD analysis project Ga0111539, IMG submission 79667) | Populus rhizosphere microbial communities from Tennessee, USA - Rhizosphere MetaG P. TD hybrid SRZTD1 (version 2) (version 2) | ecosystem: Host-associated > Plants > Roots > Rhizosphere >... | reverse complement strand
TCGAGACCATCACGGTCATCACGGGTGGCTACTCGGAGCAGGAGCTCCGTGACGCGGGCGCAGTGGGCGTCTATGAATCGGTGCAAGAGCTGCGCGCCCATCTAGAGGAGCCGCCCTTCGTCTAACTCGATGTGCGACGCGCTTTGCTGCTGACCGCAGTCGCCGTGGCCGCCGGCTGCGGCGGAACCGAGGCGCCGAAACTGACACCGCTACAGGAACAGGGGCCACTCGGCAAGGGCGCCAAACAGGTCTGGTTCTACGCCGCAAGGGGGAAGCCCCGTTCGCTCGTCATCTTCCTGCACGGCTACGGCGGGCCGGTCGAGGAGACGCCGAAGAACCATGTCGCGTGGGTGAAGCACCTGGCCGCCGAAGGCAGCGACGTCGTCTATCCGCGCTACGAGGTCGGCGTCTCGACCAACCCTTACCCGGACATCGATGCCGCCCTGGCGAGCGCGCGGCGGCGGCTGGGCAATCCGCACGTGCCTGTCGTGGTGATCGGCTATTCACGCGGCGGTCGGCTGGCCACTGATTACTCCGCCTGGCTCGCCGCGCATGGGCACGAGCCGCGGCTCGCGCTCCTCGTCTACCCGGCCGTCCACGCCCCCGGCGAGCGCCTCATCTCGCTGCGGAACCTCGACCCGAAGCTGCGGGTCGCGATGATGGTCGGCGACCAGGACAAGGACGTCGACGGCTCCGGCGCTCGCGTCATCCTCGCCCGCCTCGAACTGGCGGACTTTCCCGCCTCCAAGATCAAGCTGATGGTCGTCAAGTCGACGCGCACGTTCAAAGCAACGCATCTATCAGTCCTCGGCGAAAGCCCAGGCGCGAAGGCCGAGATCTGGAAGCCGGCCGACCACCTGATCGACTTGGTTCGCTGACTGTGCAGTCCGTCGCCGCGGCCGACCTGCGCGGCCGCGGCTCGCAAGCGTCTGCAGTGAGGGAATACCCACGGAAGTCGTCATGGCCCGCGAAGCGGGCCGGACTTCCGTGGGTGAGGTGGCGGAGGGGACTCGAACCCCCGACCACCGGGACCACAACCCGGGGCTCTACCAACTGAGCTACCGCCACCGCGCAGCGCAGACAAGAATAGCCGCGGCTTGAAGATCCTGGCCTCTCGCCGCTTTCCCGGACCGGCCTGGGTCGAGCTGGAGGACGTCGAATACCTTCCGGCCGCGCTCCCGGGCGGCGCGGGCGGGCGCCGAGAGGACGTCGAGGCGCTCGCGGTCGTCGGCGAGCGCCTCGACGACGAGACACTCGACCTGTTTCCGAACCTGCGCATCGTCGGCAACTACGGCGTCGGCTACGACTTGGTCGACGTTCGGGCCCTGGCCGGCCGCGACGTGCTGCTGACGAACACGCCGGGCGTCCTGACGGCCGCCACGGCGGACCTGGCGTTTGCGCTGCTGCTGGCAGTCCGGCGGCGGGTCGTCGCGGGTGACCGGGCCGTGCGCGAGGGTCGTTGGCGCGGCGGCTGGGCAGACCCGGACTTCCTCGGCCGCGACGTCAGCGGCTCCACGCTCGGAATCGTCGGCCTGGGAAGGATCGGCCGCGCCGTCTCTAACCGCGCGCAAGCCTTCGACATGAAGGTGCTGCACAACTCCAGAGCTCGCGACGCCGAAGGCTGGCGCGAGCTCGACGAACTGTTGGCCGAGGCCGATGCGGTCAGCCTCCACGTTCCCCTCACCGACGAGACGCGCGGCCTGCTCGACTCCCGCCGGCTTGCACTTCTCCGCGACGGAGCCTGCTTCGTCAACACGGCGCGGGGACAGATCGTGGATGAGGACGCGCTGGTGCGCGAGCTCGTCTCCGGCCGGATCGAGGCGGGGCTCGACGTCTTCGCGCACGAGCCCGCAGTTCCCCGCGAGCTGCTGGGGCTGCCGAACGTCGTTCTGACGCCGCATATCGGCAGCGCGACGACCGAGACGCGGGAAGCGATGACCCGCGTGCTCGTCGACAACCTTCTCGCCGCTGCACGACGGGAGACTCCGCCGAACGTCGTCTACCCTCACACCGAGGCCCCGTAGCTCAGTGGATAGAGCGGCGGACTTCGAATCCGCGTGCGGAGGTTCGATCCCTCCCGGGGCCATCACCAACGGAAGTCCGGCCGCATCGCGGCCATGACGACTTCCGTCGGTTGGCGTCGCACGTTTTTGTGAGCCGCGGCCGCGCAGGTCGGCCGCGGCGACGGACCGCCGAGTTTCGTCGGAACGGGGGTCGTAAAGGGCGCCGGGGCCGCGCGATAATCGGCGGGTGGCTGAGGATCCTCAGATTCTCGAAGCTTCCGAATCCACCCATGAGGCTGAGCCGGTGTCTTGGTCGACGCGACGCGGCCTGCAAACGCGGCTGGAGCAATTCGAGAGGAGCGCCCCTGGACGGTTCTGGAGCCGTTTGTCGACCGCCGATTTCATCAACAGCTCGTTTGCATTCGCGGCGCTGGCCGTGCTCTCCGCCTTTCCGTTCCTTGCGGTTAGCTCCTCCGTCATCGGTGGAGACATCAGAAGGGCGATCGTCGCCCGGATGGGATTGAGCGACGAAGCGAGGCGCGATATCGACGGACTGATCGCCACGGGCAACCAAGCAGTCGCCACCCTCACTTGGTTCAGCGCGATCGTGCTCGTGCTCGGCGGGATCGGGATGGCCTCCACGCTCTCGGCGTGGTACCACCGGATCTACGAACAGAAGCCGCCGAAGGGCCTCCTCCGGCACCTCGTCTATCAGTCCGCAGGGGTCGTGGCATTCACCTTCTACATCGCCGTTCAGGTGGAGCTCTTCGACGAGGCTCGGCCGGTGGGCGGTCGCGGTCTGGTCTTCCTGCTCACATTCGTGACCGCCACGCTCTTCTGGTGGTGGTCGTCCTACATGCTCCTGTATCGGCAAGTCCCGCTCCGACAAATGTTCCCTGCCGGAGTGGCCACCGGCGCTTGCGTCACCGGTCTTGGCGTGGTCTCCGCATTCTTCTTCTCCGACCAGGTCACCTCGGGGCAGGAAAGCTATGGCCCTGCCGGCGTCGTTATCGCGCTGATCACCTTCCTCGTGGGGTTCGGTGTCTGCTTACACGCGGGCGCGGTGTTCGGCCGAATGTGGAACGAGCGGCAGACCGAGCGCGCCTCGGCCGAGTAGCGTCAGGCAGCCAGCTCTCGCCGCAGAACCGACTCGACGGCGCGCAGCGCGACGTGCGTCTCCTCGAGGCGCGGCTCTCGCGTGGTCAGCCTCTGCAGGCCGAGGCCGGGGAGCAGGACCGCCCGCGCGGCGCGGCGGGTCGATCCCTCGACGGCGAGCCAGAGCTCCATCGTCAGCGCCAGCGAAAGAAGGACAACCGCGGCCGACGCGTAGATCGTCGGCGCAAAGGGCCAGACGCGCTGGAGGACGACCGCGACCGGAAGGACGAGCGCGGCGAAGTTCGTACCGCATCGTGTCGCAAAGCGAGTTGGGCGGGCCGCGCCGCTCCACGTGTCGGCGAGGCGGCGCTCTTCGGCGGCCGCGATTGCACGATGCTCGGCGCCGTGCAGCGCGAGCGTCCGCCCGCGCAGAAGCCAGAGAACGAGGCCCAACGTGACACCGAGACCCGCGATCAGCGACGCGCGTTCCGGCAGGAAAGCGAAGAGCAGCGGAGCGCCGACAGCAGCAGCGAGCAGCAGTCGCTCGCGCGGCTTCGCCACCCCGCCGCGGCGGAAGAGCGGCGACATCGCGAGCCCAAGCCGGACCAGCCCGCGCAGCAGCGGTACTTTCCGGAGCCGGGAGCGGGGCGCCGGCATCGTTCCCTCACGCAGGGTCCCGTCGACGCCCGCGAACGCCCAGAAGCGCTCGCTGACGATCGCCACGCCGTCCGGTCGCGCCATGCCGCCGAGGCGCGGGAGCACCTGCACACGGTCGATTCCGGCAAGGACGGAGTGCACCCGTAAACCTTGCCTGGTGAAAGGCCGCCCGGCAATGGGCCGGGCGGCCTAGTTCAGAACGCGTCCGGAACTACCACCTGCCGCGCGAAAAGAAGCCGAGCAGCGCAAGCACGAGAACGATGATCAGGATGATCCAGAGGATGCTCAAGTACGGTCACCTCCTTCCGCGGTCGTCGAGATACAACGGCGTTTCGCGCAGCGGGGTTTCGCGATCCGTTTTCGGAGGGCAAACTTGACCCCATGCCCAGGGCAATCTGGAGCGGCTCGATCAGCTTCGGCCTCGTCAACGTGCCGGTGCGCATGTACAGCGCGATCTCGGAGCACAAGCTGCACTTCCACTTCGTCCATGAGCCCGACGAGAGCCCGATCGGCTACCAGAAGATCTGCAAGCTCGAGGACAAGCCGGTTCCCGACGAAGAGGTCGTCAAGGCATTCGAGTTCGAGCCCGGCGAGTTCGTGTTCCTGGCCGACGAGGATTTCGAGGCCGCGCGCACCGAGGGCTACAAGACGATCGAGATCACCGACTTCGTCCCCTACGAGCAGGTCGACCCGATCTACTTCGCGCGCACGTACTACCTTGGGCCCGAGGAAGGCAGCGAGAAGGTTTACGCGCTGCTACTCCGTGCGCTCGAGGAGTCCGGCCTGACCGGCATCTCGAAGTTCGTGATGCGCGACCGCCAGTACCTCGGGGCGCTGCGCCCACGCGACGGGCTGATCGCGCTCGAGCAGATGTACTTCGAAGACGAGGTGCGCAACGCCGACGACGTGAAGCCGTCGAAGGCGAACGTCAGCAAGGAGGAGCTGGCGATGGCAGAGCAGCTGATCGACAATTTCGCCGGCGATTTCGACCCCGGCAAGTACAAGGACAGCTACCGCGACAAGCTCTGCGAGATCATCCGCGCGAAGCGGTCCGGCAAGGAAGCGCACCACGCCGCAGAGGTCGAGGAGGAGGCGCCGCCGGACCTGCTCGAGGCGCTGCGAGCCAGCATTGAGGCGGCCGGTGGTCGCCGCGGCCGCCCGCGAGAAAGGAGGCCGCGCGGGAGGAGCCGCGAGCTGTCGGGCCTCTCGAAGGCCGAGCTCGACGACCGCGCGCGCAAGGCGAAGATCCGCGGCCGCTCGAAGATGTCGAAGGACGAGTTGATCGAGGCACTGAGGGCTGCCTGAGCAGAAACACCTGAGCGTCGTTCCCGATGTCGAGCAAGAGCTCGATCGGCTCTACGCTCTTCCGCTGGAGGAATTCACGGGCGCGCGGAACGACCTGGTGAAACGTCTCGGCAAGGCGGGCCAGGCGGAAGCCGCGGCCGAGGTCAAGAAGCTCGCCAAGCCGAGCGTCCCGGTCTGGACGGCGAACCAGCTCGCGCGACGAGAGCCCGGAGAGCTGCGGGCACTGCTGCGCTCGGCGGAGGAGCTACGCAAGGCCCAGCAGAAGGCGCTTGCGGGGAAGGGCGTCGCCGACCTGCAGAAACGGCTCGACGAACAGCGCCGCGCGGTCAGGGCCCTCGCAAGGCTAGGACGCGACATCCTTGCGGACGAGGGCCGCACGGTCAGCGACGCGATCGTGGAGCGGATCGCCAAGACACTGGACGCCGCCGCCCTGGACGAGGGATCGCGCTTCCTCCTGCGCGCAGGTCGACTCACCGAGGAGGTCGAGCCGCTCGGTTTCGACGCCCTCGCGGGGATGTCCGTGACACCGGCGAAGGGTCGGCGCACCGCGGCCAAGGCGAAGCCGAAGGGGGGCGCCGTCGCCGAGGCGCGACGCCGCCTCCAGGAAGCCCAGCGCAAAGCCCGTGAGCGCGCACGGGAGGCGACCCATGCCGATCGGGAGGCCGACCGGGCCGAAAGCGCCGCCGCGAAGGCCCGCAGCGGCGCCCGCGAAGCACGCGAGCGCGCCGACGCGGCCCAGGCCGCCGTTGCAGAGGCCCAGGCCGCGCTACGCGACGCCCAAGGCGACTAAGGGTTCTAGGACTCGCCGCGCTCGGGCTCGTTCACGACGGGGTCGGTCGCGAGCCGCTCGGCCGCCTGCCGCGTTTCCTCGGCGCCCTTCTCGGCCAGCTCGACGAACTTGTTCTCGTCGGTGGCCTGGCTCTCCAGCTCTCGATCTTGTTCATCCGTCATGCCCCGCTCGTTCCCACGCGCTCTAGTCTGTAACCCGAAGCGGGCGTGGCGGAATTGGCAAACGCGACGGGTTTAGGACCCGTTGGGCGAAAGCCCTTGGAGGTTCGAGTCCTCTCGCCCGCACTCGCCGTCGTTGTCCTCTTCAGTGCGGGCGCTGCCTTTGCATCGAGTCGCGGGAACTCGTGGCGGACGGCGACGCCGCTGCCCGTCGCGCGGACGGAGGTTGCGAGCGCGCGGCTCGGCGACGAGATCGTGCTGATCGGCGGCTACCTCGCCGACAGCAGGAGCTCGGGTCGGGTCGATGCCTACTCGCCGCGGACGCGGAGGTGGCGGCGGCTGCCTGATCTGCCCGCGCGGGTGAACCACGCAATGGCGGCCTCTGCCGGAGGCCGGCTCTACGTCGTGGGCGGCTACGGCGCCGAGCGGTCCGCGTTCTCGTTCTTCGGTGGCCGCTGGCACCGGTTGAGGCCGCTGCCGGCGCCGCGCGCGGCCGCGGGGGCGGCGGTCGTCGGCAAGCGGCTGTACGTGGTCGGCGGGGTGGTGGCACCGGGGCGTCTGGCGCCGCGGATGCTCGTGCTCGGCCTGCGGACCGACCGCTGGTCGTTCGCGCCCGGGCCGAGCCCGCGCGAGCACCTTGCCGCCACAGCCAGCGGTGGTGTCCTCTACGCGCTGGCGGGCCGCTCCGGCGGGACGAACTTCACGACCTTCGAGGTTTACTCGCCGGCCCGGCGGCGCTGGTCGCGGCTACCCGCGGTTCCGTATCCGCGCGGCGGCACGGGGGCCGCCGTCGCCGGCGGCCGGATCGTCTCCGTGGGCGGCGAGGAGGCTGCGGGCACGATCGCGTCGGTCTACGCCTACGGAATCTCCGCGAGACGCTGGACGCGCCTGCCCGACATGCGCACGCCGCGGCACGGGCTGGGTGTCGTCTCGTTCGGCAACACGGTCTACGCGATCGCGGGCGGCCCGGAGCCTGGCCTGCACGTCAGCTCGGCGAACGAGTTCTTGAGGCTTCCTTAGCCAGGCGTTCGATCCCGATAACGGCCCTTTCGATCGCTGTTTCGTCGAAGAGGAATGGCGCCGCGTTCGGAATCGTGTGAACGGGGCCGTCGAGGTCGCCCGATTCTCCTACGGCATTCAGCGCGTAGCGGATCGGAATCTCGTGGCAGACGACGAGCGCGCAACGGTACGGCGCCGCGAGCAGGCGCCGGTACGCCTCGACGTAGCGGAGCGCCGTCTCGACGAGGCTCTCGCCGCCCGGAAACCGGTCGCTCCGGGCATGCTCGCGCTTCCAGGCGTGGTATTCGTCGATCGTCTTGCCCTCGAGGTCGCCGATGTCGACGTCGTCGAAGAGCGCCTCCTCGACGATCGGCACGTCACGTCCGCCCATCACGATCTGCGCGGTCTCGACCGTCCGGCCGAACCGCGTGTGCAAGCAGACGTCGAGCGGCAGCGAGCGAACCTGCAGCCCGAGCCGCGCCGCCTCCTCGCGTCCGCGCTCGGTCAGCGGCGCCGGGACGGACGGATCGCCGTTGATCCGGTGCTGGTGGTTCAGCACCGATTCGGCGTGGCGGGCCAGGACAAACAGGCGCATGCGGCGACGGTACAAGCTGGGGAACCTCCCGGTTCCCCAGACCCCTCCACTGGTCCGCTTCGCGGACAGGCGCCGCGCGCCGCTCCGTCAGCCGAAAGACCTTTGCTTGAATGGACGAGTGGCCGTCCAGGTCGAAGAGCTCCCGGACAACAAGGTCCGGCTCAAAGTCGACGTTCCGCGCGAGGACATGCGCCACGCGGTCGAGCACGCGACCTCGGACCTCGCGGGGTCCGTGAAGATTCCCGGTTTCCGCCCGGGCAAGGTGCCGGCACGCGTTCTGCGCGCCCGAATCGGCGAGGAGCGGTTGCTGACCGAGGCGGTCGAGAGTCACATCGGCGGGTGGTTCTGGACCGCTGCGGCAAGCACCAGGATCCGGCCGGTCGCGCAGCCCGAGTTCGACTACGACCTTCCTGCTTCCGAAGACGACGAATGGAGCTTCACCGCGACCGTCGACGTGCAGCCGAAGCCCGAGGTCGCCAACTGGAGCACGCTCGAGGTTCCCTACGCGGAGGCGGAGGTTCCGTCCGAGCTCGTCGACCAGGAGATCGATGCGCTGCGCGAGAGCGTGGCAAGCCTCACGCCCGTCGAGGGCCGCCCGGCTCAGACGGGTGACGTGGTCGTCGTCGACGCGGTCGAGGAGTCGGGTGAGGCGCAGCGCTCGCTCGTGCTCGAGCTCGGCTCGGGTCGGCTGATGGAAGAGGTCGAGCGCGCGCTGCTCGGAGCGTCTCCCGGCGACACGAGGACCGTCGAGTACGCACTCCCCGACGGCGTTTCGCGGACGACAGAGCTCACCGTCAGGGAGATCCAGGAGAAAGTCCTGCCGCCCGCCGACAACGAGCTCGCCCGGGCCGCGAGCGAGTTCGACACGTACGACGAGCTACGAGCGGAGATTGATCGGGCCCTGCGGGAGCAGCTCGAGGAGGAGCTCGACGCGGCGTTCCGCGCCGAGGCGGTCGACCGGCTCGTCGAGGCATCGAATGCGACGGCTTCCGGCCCGCTCGTCGAGGCGCGCGCGCGCGAGATGCTGAACCAGCTCGGCCGCTCGCTCGACCGACGCGGGATCACCGCCGACCTTTATCTGCAGGCGACCGGCCAGACGCCGGAGCAGCTCGCGCAGGGCGTTCGAGCCGAGGCCGCACGTTCGGTGGCGCGCGAGCTCGTGCTCGAAGCCGCCGCGGACAAGCTCGGCATCGAGGTCGCCGACGAGGAGGTCGAGGAACTCGTCCGCGAGCAGGCGGATGTGGCTGGAGAGGATGCCGACGAGATCCTGACCCAGCTCCGCGAGACCGACCGCCTCGAGACGCTGCGCACCGACCTACGCCTCAAGAAGGCCCTCGATCGCATCGCCGCCGAGGTTCAGCGGATCTCGCCGGATCTCGCGGAGGCGCGCGACAAGCTTTGGACACCGGAAAAGGAAACCGCCCCGACCGAAACGAAACTCTGGACCCCCGCCAGCAAGGAGCCTGCATGAGCCCGTTGATTCCCATGGTCGTCGAACAGACCTCGCGCGGCGAGCGCGCGTTCGACATCTACTCGCGCCTCCTGAACGAGCGCATCGTCTTCCTCGGCACCCCGGTCGACGATCAGATCGCCAACCTGATCATCGCCCAGCTGCTGCACCTCGAGTCCGAGGACCCCGACAAGGACATCTCGCTATACATCAACTCGCCCGGCGGCTCCGTGTACCACGGGCTCGCGATCTACGACACGATGCAGTTCATCAAGCCGGACGTGCAGACGATCTGCGTCGGCACGGCGATGTCGATGGGCGCACTGCTTCTCGCAGGCGGGACGAAAGGAAAGCGGATGGCGCTCCCGAACTCGAAGATCCTCATCCACCAGGTGTGGGGCGGCTTCCAAGGCCAGGCGACCGACATCGAGATCCACGCGCGCGAGACGATCGCTCTCAAGCGCTCGCTGGAGGAGATCATGTCGGAGCACACTGGCCAGCCGCTCGATCGGGTCTCGAAAGACATGGAACGCGACTACTTCATGACACCGCAAGAAGCCAGGGAGTACGGCATCATCGACAACGTGATCGTGCACCGCGACGGGGCCAGGCCCTAGCAGCGGAGTCGATTTCAGGCTAAAAGGAGAGACGTGGCCCGAGCGACCGACGGAAACGAGCAGCTTCTCTGCAGCTTCTGCGGCAAGTCCCAGCGCCAGGTCAAGAAGCTGATCGCCGGGCCCGGCGTCTACATCTGCGACGAGTGCATCGATCTCTGCAACGAGATCATCGACGAGGAGCTGACCACGCCGGCCCAGCTCGACCTCGAAAACCTCCCGAAGCCGAAGGACATCTACGCCGTTCTCAACGACTACGTCGTCTCTCAGGAAGAGGCGAAGCGGACGCTGTCGGTTGCCGTCTACAACCACTACAAGCGCGTCCAGATGGTGAGCGACGCCGAGGGGGACGTCGAGCTTCAGAAGTCGAACATCCTGCTGCTCGGGCCGACCGGCTGCGGGAAGACGCTCCTGGCGCAGACGCTGGCGCGAATCCTGAACGTGCCGTTTGCGATCGCCGACGCGACCGCGCTGACCGAGGCCGGCTACGTCGGCGAGGACGTCGAGAACATCCTGTTGAAGCTGATCCAGGCGGCCGACTTCGACATCAAGAAGGCCGAGACCGGGATCATCTACATCGACGAGGTCGACAAGATCGCGCGCAAGGCGGACAACCCGT
>Ga0111539_10013296_pt1 | contig 10285 bp, 14 predicted proteins | sample RhiMethybrSRZTD1_FD_79667 | JGI IMG/M metagenome (GOLD analysis project Ga0111539, IMG submission 79667) | Populus rhizosphere microbial communities from Tennessee, USA - Rhizosphere MetaG P. TD hybrid SRZTD1 (version 2) (version 2) | ecosystem: Host-associated > Plants > Roots > Rhizosphere >... | reverse complement strand
CCTGTGGGCGGCCATCGCCGCGCGGCACTCGTACAAAGCGAGCCGCACCTATTTCCGCATCTTCGGGCCGCTGTATTTCTTCGACGGCGTGCTCGGATTGCTAACCGGAAGCGGCTATCTCGACCTCGGCATCTTCCTCCACGGCCCGATGGCGATGCCAATCCAGACCAAGGTGGCGATGAATGTGCCACACATACTGATAGGTGGCGTAGCGATCCTCGTCGGCTACGTGCTCGCCAGGCGCCCGGCTGACCAGCCCGCAACCGCGTGAAGCGGCGCTGGAAGGTTCTGCTCGGAACGGGCGGGATCCTGCTCGTCGCCGCGCTGGCGCCGATCGTCACGATTGAGACCGCCTGCCGCTCGCCGATCGCGGGGCTGGACACGGCCGGCTACACGCCGCTGCTCAAGGATCCAGCCTGGCGACGGGATGAATCGCGAACCTGGTTGACCTACCCTGAGTGGCATATTGTCTATTCAGCGGAGAGCTTTGCGGCTCACCTCCGGCACGCGCCGCCGAGCAGCTATCATTACCTCCGCGATATTCGCAGCTTCTGGTCGGGCTATTGCGCAATGAACCAGGCTGCTGCGGGCCGGGCGGGTGTCGATGCACGCGTCATGCTCTACACGATCGGGCTCAGCTACTCGGCCGAGCTGCTGGTCAAGGCGCTTTACGAGAACACCCTCGGCCGGGTCAGCGAATGGCTCGGCGGGTGGCACAGCGCGGACGACCGCTATCCCGCCGGCGTCCAGGCCCGCTACGGCGCCTTCATGCACGAAACGCCGTGGTACGAATTTCCGTTCGGTCAGGCCTTTTCCGGCCTGTGGCAGACCAGCGAGTCGCATGAGAAATTCCGACACTGGGAACGCCGTCTCGCGCTCAGCTCCGAATATGGCGTTAAGGCCGGCTATGCGAAGCTGATCGGCTGGGCGTCGGGCGCGAGCCTCGGCCGGGACGAACATAGCTTGCGCTTCGTTGCGCACGGCACTGCCGACGCAATCGCGCGCAAGGATCCACGATTGAAGGCCGTCGGAACGATCGGCACGGACTTGGTCGTAGTCGAGGCGCCCCGCTACGCCGAATTCACGGACTTGCTGCAGAAACTGGCGGCGAGCGGCACACGGCTGGTCGAAATCAGCGGCAACGACGATATCTTCCTCACTCTCTTATTGCCGCCCAACGTCGAGCCGCCGGGTCCCGGGGCACATTTGTTCACCATGCCGATTGACGAGCCCACAGGCTGGCGGCGTGTCGCGCTTTCAACGAAGGTTTCAGACCTGCCCGAGGTGCTGGGCACGACGCGGCAGATTGGCGGACGCGTCGAGCATGTCTACGACTACTGAGCCTCAGCCCAGGACGGGCGCGTAACGCTCGTACCAGGTGTTGGCGAGCAGCCCATCCGGGTCCCACTTGCGCTTGGCCGCAAAGAATTCGCGGATTAGCGGATAGGACTGCTCGAGTTGCTCCGGGCTGTAATGCAGCTGATAGGGCAGGAAGAACCGGCCGCGGTTGGCGTGCGCCAGGTCGATCAGATCGCTGGTGAGCCTGGCCATGTGCGCGTTCGCGGCGCCATCCGTCTTCTGGTTGAAATAGAGCACAATCGAATAGGCCGGCTGCGGCGCGTAGGTCAGCACATTGTGCTCCTGCCCGACCACCCGGATTGAGGCATTGAGCAGGCTGGCATGCTCGCGGCGGACGACGTCTCTCAGACCGTCCAGGAACGGCAGGAGCCGATCGCGCGGAATGAAATATTCGTGGAGGATGTCGGTATCGTCCTTCATCGCATTGCGGAGATACGGCACGCTGTCATGCATCGGGTCGTTGCGCGACACGAGGCACGCCTCGCCGTCGTGCATCGCCTGGGCGCGTGTGACGGTGCAGGTCTCGAACCGGGGCTCAAGATGCTTCTCGCTCCACCATTTGAGGCCCTGGAATACCGCCGATTTCTTGGCGAGATTGACCGTCAGCCGCCGCATTCTGACCGACCCGACCTCGCGTAGCGGCGCGCGCTCAGCGCCCGTCGCATCGGTCTTTCGGTAGGTGTAGATCAAGGCCTCATCGAGCAGCGAACCCGGCGCGGTCGACAGATGCGTGTACATGAGGCCGATCGATGGATCAGCGAGGATTTGCTGAAGACGTGCCGGCAGATCCCTGGTTGCGACGAGCTCGCGTCCGGACCGGTAAATGTCGTTGGGAACGACGTCGAGCTCGGCCGATAGGATCACTCCGAACAGTCCGTAGCCGCCGACGATGAGCCCAAAGAGCTCGGGATTCTCATCGCGCGAGGCGGTGACCGCCTTCCCGTCCGCCAGCATCACGCGCAGCGAGCGGATCGAATCCATCACCGCTCCTGCGCGATGGTCCATGCCGTGCGCGTTGACCGAGATCGATCCGCCGACGGTGAAGACGTCGGTCGACTGCATCGCCTTGACCGCGAAGCGCGGGTGGATCGCATTCTGGATGTCGTGCCAGGTCGCGCCGGCGCCGACCGTCACGGTCGACGTTTCGGGGTGAAGCTCGATGCGGTTCATTTGCCGCATGTCGAGCATGATTCCGCCACGGCGGAACGCTTGGCCGCCCATGCTGTGGCGGACGCCGGCCGGCGAAACGGTCAGGCCCACCGCGCGCGCGAAGGCCAAGGTGTCGGCCACCTCTTTCTCGCTCCGCGGAACGACAATGCCTGCGACAGGGGTCCGGTCGAGGCAGCTGGCGTCGTTGACCGCGCCGCCCTGCTGCGCCCAGCGCGGCTCGGCGACACCAGCGAGCGCGGCATGCGAACGAAGCTGCGGCACGGCCGGCAGGACGTCGCCGCAGTCCTTGGGCCCGTCCGGGTCGGCGGCGAGCGGCTCCAGCCACACGGCTGCTCCGGCCGCGGCAATCGCCACGCCAGATACCCCAATGACCAGCGATCTACGCCTTACCCCCACTTGCCGACTATGGAGGGCGGGTCAGAAGCGCGCAAGCGCAGCTGCCTCGGCTAGGCCGTCAGCTCGGGCGAGCGCGCCCCTTCCTGGTCGGCGCGCTTCTCGCCGCCGCCGTCGAGGTTCCGGGCGACGAAATCCCAGTTGACGATGTTCGACAGCACGGCGGTCGCGAACTTCGGCCGCGCGTTGCGATAGTCGATGTAATAAGCGTGCTCCCACACGTCGAGCGTGAACAGCGGCACCATGCCCTCGTGCACCAGCGGCGTGTCGGCATCGTGGAGCGAGGTCACGCGCAGCGTGCCGCGGTCGAGCACCAGCCACGCCCAGCCGCTCCCGAAATGGTTGACTGCTTCCTCATGCAGCTTCGTCAGCAACGCCTCGGGGTTGCCGAACCCGTCCTCGATCAGCTTGGCGAGCTTGCCGTCGGGCTGCTGGCCCTCGGCCGGTGCCAGGCATTGCCAGAAGAAGCTGTGGTTCCACAGCTGCGCGGCGTTGTTGAACAGCTTCGCGTTGCCCGTGCGCTGGGCCTCGCGGATCACCCGGCTCAGCGAGGAGTCGCGCAGGGCATCGTCGGGCTCGATCAGCTCGTTGGTCTTGGTGACGTAGGCCTGGTGATGCTTGCCGTGGTGGAAGTCGAGCGTTTCGGCCGACATGTGGGGCGCCAGGGCGTCCTTGGCATAGGGCAGTTCGGGCAACAGGAAGGGCATGAGTCGACTCCTCGGCTAAGCGCACCCCTCCCCTACCCTCCCAGATGCTTGCGCGGCGTCAAATTTCAACCCTAGAAGCGACGATCTGAAGCAGCGCCGTGGCAAAGGGGACGCTCATGGGCAAGATTCTCGAAAATCTGTACTGGACGGTGGCGGTCGGCCTGATCCTCGCGCTGGCCATCATGCTCATCCCGGACGCCAACTATCAGCCGCCGTTCGGCACGACCAACGGTGTCCTCCAGTGGCTCCACGTGTTCTTCGGGATCACCTGGATCGGGCTGCTTTATTATTTCAACTTCGTGCAGATCCCGACCATGCCGCAGGTCCCGGCCGAGCTGAAGCCGGGCGTCAGCAAATATATCGCGCCGACCGCTTTGTTCTATTTCCGCTGGGGCGCGGTCTTCACCGTGCTCACCGGACTGCTGCTCGCCTGGTCATACGACGAGCTCGGCGACGCTCTGCTGCTGAAGTCCGACGCGCGGCTGATCGGGATCGGCATGTGGCTGGCGCTGATCATGGCCTTCAACGTCTGGGCGATCATCTGGCCCAACCAGAAGAAGGCGCTGGGCCTGGTCGAGGCGGACGACGCGGGCAAGGCCAAATCGGCGCGGACGGCGCTGCTGGCGAGCCGGATCAACACCCTGCTGTCGATCCCGATGCTGCTGTGCATGACCAACTACCACTGAGGACGCGCAGCTAAGCCGCGCTGTCCTGCAGCTTGTGGCGCTTCAGCGCGTGGCGGAGCTGGTCGTAGCTCAGCCCCAGCGCGGCCGCGGTCGCGCGCTGGTTGAAGCGGTTGCGGGCCAGCGCGTCCTCGAGCAGCGAGCGCTCGTAGGCCGCGACCGCCGCGCGAAAGTCGTCGACCGGGCCCGGCGGAGCAACGGCGGCTTGCGGCTGGGCACCATCCTCCGAAACAGCCTCCGCGGCGGCCGGAAGGTGGGGCGCTCCAGCGCCGGTCGGCGCCCAGGGCGAGTGGAACGGGTCGAACTGGATCGCGTCGATCGGCCGTTCCGGATCTTCATGCCGGTAGACCGCGCGCTCGACCACGTTGCGAAGCTCTCGCACGTTGCCGGGCCAATGCCAGGCTTCGAGCTCCCCCATCGCGCGCGGAGTGAAACCGGGCCAATTGGGCCAATCTAGCTCGACCGCCATGCGCCGCCCGAAATGCTGCGCGAGCAGCGGAATGTCCTCGCTCCGCGCCCTGAGCGGCGGCAGGGTGATCACCTCGAACGACAAGCGGTCGAGCAAATCGGCGCGGAACCTGCCTTTCTCGACCTCGGCCGGAAGGCTGGCGTTGGTCGCGGCGACGATGCGCACGTCCACGCTGATCGGTTTCGACGCACCGATCCGCGTGATCTCGCCATATTCGACCGCGCGCAGCAGTCGGTCCTGCGCCGGCATCGACAGCGTGCCGAGCTCGTCGAGGAACAGGGTCCCGCCGTCGGCTTCCTCGAACCTGCCGTGACGCGTCTTGGCCGCGCCGGTGAAGCTGCCCGCCTCATGACCGAACAGCTCGGCCTCGATCAGGTTTTCGGGTAGAGCGGCGCAGTTCATGATAATCAGCGGCCCCGCCCAGCGAGACGACAAGTGGTGAAGCCGCTCGGCGATCAACTCCTTGCCCGTGCCGCGCTCGCCAATCACCAGCACAGGCCGGTTGAGCGGGGCGGCACGGCTCGCCCGCTCGACCGCGTCGAGGAAAGGCAGGCTTTGCCCGATGAATTGGTCCGCGCGTTCCAAGATTCCTCGCAAAAAAATCTGGCCGACTGTTGGTGGCAAATCCCACCATTTGGCAAGATGTTTTGGCTGTTTTGATAGGGCAAAAACCGCGAAATTGCGCTAATTTAGGCTTTCCCGCATTTTGGCACGAGTCTTGTATCACTAAATACCGTAATCGGGCCTGATTGCGATTTGGAGTGTTGGAATGAGTATCTTCTCGCGAACGCGGGACATTTTCGCGGCCAATATCACCGAGCTGCTCGACCGCTCGGAGGATCCGGCGAAGATGATCCGGATGGTCATCCTCGAAATGGAGGAGACCCTGGTCGAGGTGCGCGCGTCGGCCGCGCGGTGCATCGCCGACGCCAAGGAAATGCGACGCGCCTTGAGCCGGCTCGACGAACTGCAGACGAACTGGACCGAGAAGGCCGAGCTGGCGCTCAGCAAGGACCGCGAAGACCTCGCCAAGGCGGCATTGATGGAGCGGCAAAAGGCCGCCGACATGGCCGACGGCCTGCGCGAGGAAATCAAGGTCATCGACGATACGCTCAAGGGCTATGAAGGCGACATTGCCAAGCTCCAGGGCAAGCTGCGCGAGGCTCGGGCGCGCCAGAACGCGATCGCTGCCCGGTTCGAAAGCGCCATGACCCGGGCCAAGGCGCGCGAGATCATGAACGGCAATCGCACCGAGGATGCGTTCAGCCGCTTCGAGCTGCTCGAACGCCGGGCCGATTTCGCCGAAGGCCGCGCCGACGCACTCGGCATGACCGGGCCGAAGAGCCTCGAGGAAGAGATCGCTGAATTGAAGGCGGCCGAGTCGGTCGATGCCGAGCTCGAAGCCATGAAAGCCGCGATGAAAGCCAGGGGGAAGTAAGCTGCGATGGAAGATGTGACCGGAATTTTCGTTGGCGGCCTGTCCGTCGTCATCCTGTTCCTCGGCCTGCCGTGGCTGATCTTCCACTACATCACCAAGTGGAAGACCGCGAAAACGCTGACGGACGATGACGAGAAGCTGCTCGACGGCCTCCACGAAGCGGCGCGTCGGCTTGACGACCGCCTGTGCACGATCGAGCGCATCATGACCGCCGAGAACCCGAATTGGCGCCAACAATGCCTGCCCGGCCGTGACGAGCGGCTGTTGCCCGAAGAGCGCCTGATGTCAGAGGAAAGCAAGCATGGCGTACGATGACCGCGACGAGCCCCGCTACCTGGCCCAGCAGCCGGCGAGCCGCACCCGCTTCTACCGCGACAAGGCCAACGGCAAGGTCTTCGGCGTGTGCGCGGGGATCGCCGACTACACCGGCTTCGACGTCAGCCTGGTGCGGGTCTGCTTCCTTGCCGCGGTGTTCATGAGCGGCGGCTCGGTCCTGCCATTCTACGTCATCGCCGCGATGGTCACGCCGACCAAACCGCGGGGAATGGACTATGCCGACCGCGAAGACCGTCAGTTCTGGCAGGGCGTGCGTGCCTCCCCGGCGCGCACCGCGCGCGACATCCGTTCTCGCTTCCGGGACATCGATCGGCGGCTCGCCGACATCGAAAGCTATGTGACGACCGAAAACCGCTCGCTCGCCCGCGAGATCGAGCAGCTCCGCTAGGGGAGGAAAGATTATGAGCTGGGGCGGCCCTACTTTTGTCATCGCGATTATCGCGATCAGCACGGCAGGCTGGCTGATCAGCAGCTGGATCCGCGCGAGGCACGGCTATCCGGTCGAGAATGAATGGTCGGGGATGACATGCAAGCGCGATGCCAAGGCCGAGCAGGAGATTGCTCAGCTGACTAACGAAAATGACGCGCTCAAGGTGCAGCTCGAGCGCCTGAATGAGCGACTAGCGGTCCTCGAGCGCATCGCTACGGATCAACCAGGGCGGCTCGCCCGCGAGATCGACGCGCTGGCGATCGACCAGGAAGGGAATGCATGATGGGTCCCGGTGAAGTCATGATCGCGCTGATCGTCATCGGCCTGCCGGTGATCACGATTTTCTACGGCTTCCACCGCTTCTTCAAGTTCCGCGAGAAGAAGCTGGAGGTCGACGCGATGGCGGCGGCCGAGAAAGCCGCGCAATATGCCGCGCACACCAACGAGCTTGAACAGCGCGTGCGGGTGCTCGAGCAGATCGTCACCGACAAGGGCATCGAGACCGCCGCGCAGATCGACGCGCTGCGCAAGCCGCGGCTCACGCGCAGCGCGGAGCCGGCGAAGGGCGACGCGGCTTGAACCGGGCCCGGAACGCGACGAAATAGCGATCAGGCCCCAGGGCGCACGGAACGGAGAGTTATCCAATGAACAGCGGCGAACTGATGGTCGTCCTGATCGTCGCGATCGTGATGATCGCGGGGATCTTCAAAGCGAAATACGGCTATGGACGGCATCGCGGCCACTCGGCCATGTCACCGCAGGAGAATGCCGAGAATCTCCGGCTGCGCGAGGAAGTGAAGGAGCTCAAGGAGCGCCTGAAGGTGCTCGAGCGGATCACGGTCGAGAAAGAAAACAGCCTGTCGCGCGAGATCGAGTCGCTGCGCGACCGACCATAGGGTGGTAGTGGGGCGGTATGACCCTGCCCTCCTTGAGCGAAATCTTCGAAGACTATTCGCTGCTCGACGGCGAGGACCGCTACCGGCTGTTGATCGACCTTGGCCGCAAGCTCGAAGCCATGCCCGACGCGCTCAAGACCGAGGCGACCAAGGTCCGCGGCTGCGCGTCCTCGACCTGGGTTTATCCGACCGTCCAGGATGGTCGGCTGCATTTCCTCGCCGACAGCAATGCCGCGATCACCAAGGGCATCGTCGCGCTGATCCTGGCGGCGGTGCAGGACAGGCCGGCAGGCGAGGTCGCCGCGATGGACGTCGCGCAGGAATTGGCGCCGTTCGAGCTGCGGAAGCATTTGAGCGCCAACCGCACGCAGGGCGTACCCAACATGATCGCGCTGGTGAGGCAAACCGCGGAACGCTACTCCGCGGCGGCCTAGGCCGGCTTCCCTGTCTTTCGTTCTTCGGCGACCTTGAGAACGTCGTACGCCGCCTGGATCTCGCGGAAGCGCTGCTCGGCGTCCTTGTCGCCTTGCTTAAGGTCCGGATGATGTTCCTTGGCCAGCCGGCGATAGGCGGTGCGGATGTCCCTGAATTCGACGTCGCTGTCGAGGCCGAGCACGCCCAGCGCGCGCATTTCGTCGCGGCTTCGGCTGCCGTCGCCCGGGCCGGCCCATTTCCACTGCGCCGATTGGCGAAACCCAGAATTGCCCCGTTTCTCCTCCGCCTCGCGGCGCGCTGCTTCCTCTGGGCTAAGGTTCGCGAAATAGTTCCAGTTCCGGTTGTACTCGGCGGCGTGCGCCTCGCAGAAATACCAGCGCTCGCGGCTGTTGGGCGCCTTGGGCGCGGGGCGATCGCCCGGCTCGCTGCAGCCGACGCGGTCGCACAGGCGAATCTTCGCGGCGTCGCGCGCCTTGCCGCCATATGGCCGCCAGCGCGGGAATCCCCAGTCGTCGGATCGCTTCTGCTTCGTCATTCGCTTCCTTCTATTCCGTCATTGCGAGGAGCGAAGCGACGAAGCAATCCAGTTTGTCCGCTGGATCGCTTCGCTCCGCTCGCAATGACGAGCAATTTGCCAGAGGGCCTGTAAGCCGGGTTCTGTCCTCCGCCTTCGCTGCAGGCTACGGCGGATGTGCGGCCATTCCTCTAGGCCCCGACTTGCATCGGGGCTCAAGCAACCAACCCGGGCGGCGAGCCGGAACCAGGCCCATATGCCGCCCCTATTCGGTCTTGCACCCGGTGGGGTTTACCGTGCCGGACCCGTTGCCGGGCCCGCGGTGCGCTCTTGCCGCACCCTTTCGACCTTACCCGTCCGAAGGCGGGCGGAGTCCTTTCTGTGGCACTGTCCCTGAACCACCGTCGCCAAGGCTAGGCAGTCCGCCGGGTGTTACCCGGCACCGTGAGTTCCATGGAGCCCGGACTTTCCTCGTTGGAGCAAGCTCCACCGCGACCGCCCGGCCCTCTGGCGCCTGCAATATGGGCTATTGGGGCCGCGGCAGCAACAGCGCGAGCAGTTTCGCCCGGCATTCGCCGTCGATGATCCCGTCGATGAGATCGGGCCTGAACCGCCGCTGGAACGCGATTACCGCTTTCTGCGGATCGGTGACGTCATAGCCGAAGCGCTCGAGCGCGAGCAGAAAGCCGGCATCGGTCCAATAGGGGTCGATGAGGTCGCGAGTCGGGCTTGGCAGCGCGAGCCGCCGCTTGGCCAGAGCGTCCCACGGGAACAGTTCACCCGGATCCTCCTTGCGCGCGGGCGCGATGTCCGAATGGCCGACGATGTTGCCGCGCCCGATCCCGTGCCGCTCCTTGATGTCGGACACCAGCGGAATGAGCGCCGCGATCTGCTCGTCGGGGAACGGCCGATAGCCGAACTCATGGCCGGGATTGACGATCTCGATCCCGACGCTGGCCGAATTGACGTCGGTCACGCCGCGCCAGCGCGATTTCCCCGCGTGCCAGGCGCGCTTGGACTCATCGACCAGCCGATAAGTCGTGCCGTCCTCATCGATCAGATAGTGGCAGGATACCTTCGCTTCGGGCGACGTCAGCCGGTCGAGCGCGCCCTCGCAGTCGGGCATCCCCGTATAGTGGAGCACGAGCATCGTGACCGGAAGCGCCCGCTCGTCGAAGTTGGGCGAGGGTCTCTCAATGAATTCCAGGCCACCCATGCGCGATATGGCGCATGAGACGGCGGCTCGGGTCAAGCCCCGCTCGCCGCCCTCCGGTCGCCTGAGCGCTTTTCGATGCGTGTGCCGTCGCCGGCCAGCCGATAGAGCCCCCGCGCCTTGATGTCCGCGCCGAGCCTGCTCGACTGGCCGATCACCGTCTCCCCTGCACCAAGCATCAGCCAGCCGTCCTCGGCCATCGCCGACGCCAGCCGATCGAACGCCAGCGCCTTCTTGTCGGG
>Ga0111539_10013295_pt1 | contig 10286 bp, 8 predicted proteins | sample RhiMethybrSRZTD1_FD_79667 | JGI IMG/M metagenome (GOLD analysis project Ga0111539, IMG submission 79667) | Populus rhizosphere microbial communities from Tennessee, USA - Rhizosphere MetaG P. TD hybrid SRZTD1 (version 2) (version 2) | ecosystem: Host-associated > Plants > Roots > Rhizosphere >... | reverse complement strand
CGGAAACCCGGGCGCGACCAGATGCTCATCGAGCACAATCTCGCGGCCGCGGACGATCGCCCGCGGCTCGAAGCGCACGTGATCGGGAATCGTCAACCGCACGGCCTGCCGTCGCCTCAAATCCTCGAACGCCGCCAGCACCGACGGATCACGTGCGAGCTCGGCGGGATCGACCTCGTCGTTCAGATCGAGACCATCGTGCCGATCGGTGGCACGCGCCAGCCAGAATGGACGTGGGGTCTCGCCGGCCGCCGCCACGGCAAACTCCGCAGCGTGCTTCCGTGCGCCCTCGGCCATCTGCCGTTCGCGGCGATCGAAGAACGTGAGCGCGTCGCCGCGCATCTCCGGTCGGATGAGCGCCGTGTGGACGACGATGGCGGCGAGCCAGCCGGAAACGAGCGCCTTCTTCACGCCGAACGACGAAAGCGGATCGATGAACGATCCGGCATCGCCAACCAGCAGGCATCCGCCCGGCGCATAGCGGCGCGCGCTGTACACGGAGGCGTCCGCACCCCACGGACCTTCGACGAGCTGGGCTGACGCGAGCAGGATCTGGAAGGGCGGCACTTTGGCCAATTCGGCAGCGTAGCGCGCGGCGGCGTTGCCGTCGGCAAGCTCGGTTCGTCCCGGTTCGACCATCACGGTGAAGTGTCTGAGTCCCGGCTCCGTCGGAACGGACCAGGCCCATCCATCCGGATAGGACGCGACGAGCGTCTGCGTGTCGGCCACGCCGGGCCAGTCGCGTTCCGTCTGCCACACGCCGACGAGCGCGATGGTCCGCGGCGACGTCGCCGCTTCGCGGAGCCCGCGGCGGGCGATCACGCCGGCGCGGCCCGAGCAATCGAGCACGAACGACGCGCCGAACGTGACGGTCTCATCGTCCATGTCCGCATGGACGGCATGCACGGCCGCGGGATCGTCCTCCGATTGCGGATGCGTCACCTCGCGCACGATGGCGCGCCGGAGATCCGCGCCGCTCTCGAGCGCCAGACTCTGCAGCCGTCGATCGAACGCTCGACGCGAGACCAGGTAACCGGCCTGTCCCGGCGCAAACGATTCCGTTCGCGGTTCCTGGTCGCCCCACCAGACGACGTTGCTGCGCCAGGGAAGAAAGCCGGCATCCTCCATCGACGTGAGCATGCCCAGCGCGGCGAGGACGCGCTGCGCGCTCGGCGGGATCGACTCGGCCAGCGTTCTCGCGTCAGCCTCAGGCCGATCGACGAGCAGCACGCGATGACCCCAGGCGCTGAGCAGTCGCGCCGCCGCGCAGCCAGCGGGGCCGGCGCCGATCAGCACGGCGTCGAAATCACTGCTCGGCATGGCCTTCGGCCGTTGGCCTACTTCCGGTAGACGTTGAAGAAGCTGTTATCCAGCCAGTCGTACGATGCGACGCGCGAGAAGCCGGCGTCCTTCATCCACTGATCCAGTTGGGCGGCGGTGAATCGCATCGACTCGTGACCGGCGGGCCAGGTGTTCGAGAAATCAATCACCGCCACGCGGCCACCCGGTTTGACGTACTTGTTCAGCGTCTTCATGTACGGCCCCTGATTGCCGATGTGATGCAGGGCATCGCAGATGAGGACCACGTCGACCGGCTCGGGCACCTTGGGATCGTCCGGCGCGGCGAGGACGGTGCGGATGTTCTCGATGCCGGCTTCCTTGGCACTGCGCTCGACGATCTTCAGCATCCCGCCATCGATGTCGACGGCATAGGCCACGCCGTTTGGTCCAATCGCCCGGGCGAGGGGACGCGTGAAGAGTCCGGAGCCGGATCCGATGTCGGCGACGCGATCGCCCGGCTGCAGCGCCAGCGCTTCGACGACGCGCGGCACCTGCATGCGCGCGACGCGCTCGGGGCCCTCGAGCGTTTTCGCGTAGGCTTCGGGATTGGGCTGCTGCGCGCGCGCGACGGCGACGGCGGCACCCGCGTATGCAAGTAATGCAATCAGACGTGCGGTTCTGAGGGCTGCCATGCGAGGATGATATCCATTCGGGGAGTAAGATGTTTCCTGCCCGATGATCGGAAAGCGCGTCGGTCACTACAACGTTCTGCGGCCGCTTGGAAGTGGAGGCATGGGCGTCGTGTATGAAGCCGAGGACACACGACTCGGCAGACGCGTCGCGCTGAAGTTTCTTCCACACGAGCTGGGCCGGGATGCGCAGGCCCTTGAGCGCTTTCAACGGGAGGCCCGGGCGGCGTCTGCGCTCAATCATCCGAACATTTGCACCGTCTTCGCGATCGAACAGCACGACCGCGAGCACTTCATTGTCATGGAACTGCTCGACGGCCAGTCGCTCGCGCAGATTCTGACCGGGCAGCGATTCGAAATCGCGCCGCTGCTCGATCTGGCCGTCCAGATGGCCGACGCGCTGGAATCAGCGCATGCCAAAGGCATCGTCCATCGAGACATCAAACCGGCGAACGTCTTCGTCAGCCCGCGTGGGCAGATCAAGATTCTCGACTTCGGACTGGCCAAAATCGAAGGCGCACGAAACCGTTTAGGGGTCGAGATGGGGGCCGGGGCGGAGACACTCGCGGCGCATGAGCTCACGCAGCCCGGCACCGCCATGGGGACCGTCGCATACATGTCGCCGGAACAAGCGCGGGGCCAGCTGACCGACTCCCGGACGGATCTCTTCTCGCTCGCCACCTTGCTGTATCAGATGGCGTCCGGTGTCTTGCCGTTTTCCGGTGAAACGTCGGCCGTGATCTTCGACGCGATTCTCAACCGCGACCCCGTGCCCGTGACGCAGATGAGCGCGGCGATGCCGGCTGAGTTCGGCCGGATCCTGGACAAGTGCCTCGAGAAGGATCGCAACCTCCGCTATCAGACGGCGACCGAGCTGAAGACCGATTTGATGCGGCTAAAGCGCGACCTCGACTCCGGCCGCGGGCGCGCGGTGGTCTCGGCTCGTGGCACGCCGACCGCGACCGGCGACGCCTCGATCGCAGTCCTGTATTTCGAGAATCTCAGCGGTGTGAAAGAGGACGAATACTTTCGCGACGGCATCACCGAAGACATCATTACGGAGCTGTCGAAGATCAAGGGGCTCAAGATCTTTCCGAGGCCGACCGTTCTCGCTTATCGCGATATACCGGTCACGCCGCAGCAGGTGGGCCGCGAGCTCAATGCCGCCTTCGTGCTCGGCGGCAGCCTGCGCCGTGCCGGCAACCGGCTGCGGATCAACACGCAGCTCATGGATGCGCGAACGGCCTTTCCGCTCTGGTCCGAACGCTACGATCGCGAGCTGCAGGATATCTTCGAGGTCCAGGACGAAATCGCGCGAAAGATTGCCGAAGCGCTGCGGATCACGCTCACGCCTCAGGAGCGCGAGGCCATCGCCGCCAAGCCAACCGAAAACTTGCAGGCTTACGACCTGTACCTGCGCGGCAAGAGCCAGGTCCGCCGTGTGACGAGGCAGGATCTCGAGTTTGGATTGCAGATGTTCGAGGGTGCGGTCGCGCTCGATCCGAACTTCGCGCTTGCCTATGCCGCAATCGCCAACGTCTGCGCACAGTATCACTACCACTACCAGCGCGAGGCGGCGTGGATGGATCGCGCCGTGAAAGCCGCCGATCGCGCCGCTGCGCTCCGGCCCGACGAGCCCGAGGTGCTGGTCGCGCAAGCGTGGATCGCGTACGCGCGTGCCCGGTATGACGACGCGATTGCCAGCGCTCGTCGCGCGATCGAGCGGAAGAGCGACACCGAGGGTGCCTATTACGTCCTCGGACGCGCGCTGTTCGCGGCAGGCCGATATCAGGAAATCGTCGATCTGGTCGACGCTGCCCTGCAGGCGAGCGGCGACGACTACAACGTCTATGTCCCGCTGAACAACGCGCTGGGCGCGCTCGGCAAAGAAGAAGCCCAGCGCAACATACGCCTGCGGCGCATTCAAGCGCTGGAAAAACACCTGGCGCTTGTGCCCGACGACGCGCGCGGACGGGTGCACCTCGCGATTGATTACGTCGCGGCTAAACGGATTGAGGAGGCGACGCGCGAAGTGCAGTTCGCGGTCGCCCTGCGCCCGAACGACGCAAACATTCAGTACAACGTCGCCTGCGTCTATTGCGTGATGAACAACAAGGCCGACGCCTTGGTCGCGCTCAAGCGTGCGTGGGACAACGGGCTGCGGGACGGCGACTGGGCTCGCCGGGACCCGGACCTCGCGATTCTGCACGGCGATCCGGAGTTCGAGCGGCTGTATCCGGAAGCAACGCCCTGACCGGTCCACACATGCCTACGGCCGACGGATGGCCGATTCAGTGGCGACGCGGCCCCAGTGCCGCGGCGCTGACGGCGCGAGCGATCTGTCGCTGAACATCCGGCAACTCACTCGTCGTGCCACTGAAGTCGTCGACCCAGACTTTCTGATCGATCGTCGCATCGACCAGCCTCACCTGAATTCGCAGCCGCTCGCCGTTGCGCGTCACGGTACCCTCCAGGATGAGATCCGCGTCGAGTGCCCGCGCGATTTCGCGAAGCGGCTTGCGCGCGCCGGCGTACTGCTGCGCGCTGGTGTGAGAGACGACGCCGAGCGTCTGCAGCCGCGCCAGCTCTCCCGTCACGCCGTCGGTGAGTCTCGCCGTCAAAAGCTGTTCGGAGGTGTCGGACGAATAGTTGGCGAACGGCAGCACCGCGATCGTATGCGACGGCGCCGGGCGCTCGGCCGTCGCCCAGATGCCCACACGCCAGACGAGCACGGCGGCGATCGCGAAGGTCGCGGCCAGCAGGCCAAGCCCCAGACGCCAACGCGAGCGGCCCGCAGGAGGCCGGACTGGCTCAGCGGCTTCGGCCGGCCCGTCGGGTGACGCCGGCTGACGGTATTCGAAGACTGGCGCGTAACTGCCGCGCCGCAGATGAATGACCAGCGAATCCGATCGGCCGGGACCGTTGTAGTACTCGTCGAGCTTCGTCCGCAGCCGGCCCGCTTCGACGCGGACGATCGAGTCGAGCCTCGGATCGTAGCGGTCGTCCCGGTCGAAGACCTCGACGCCGATGACGTATTCCTTGAGCTGGCCGCCTTCGCCGGCGAGTGACCGCTCGACCACGTACCGCAGAAACCGGCTCAGCCGATCGGTCGTCGCGAACCCGGCGCTCGCAAGGATCCGCTCGAGTTGCGCGCGCGTCTGCTCGGACGTGGGATCCATGGACGCAAGTATGGCAATGAAAGCTCAAAGCTTGAAGCCTGAAAGCTCGAAAGCTTGAAAGCCGCGATGTTACTAACCGTTACATCGCCTCGAGTTCACCGTCCGCGGCCGATTTCCGTGCGACGAAAGGTCTTGGGCGTCGTCTGAGCGTGTGAGGAGACGAAACATGCACAAGGCCATTCACCAAGTGTTCAAAGTGATCGTCGGATCGATGCTCATCACGACCATCTCCGGTACGGCTGAGGCGGGACCACCGCTCATCTGTCACCCGTTCGACGCCGGATCCGCCGCCCTGCTGCCGTGGGGGCCCGGTCAGGGCTGGAACGCACCGGACCGCGCGTACGACGTGCAACGGCTGCCGGCCGATACCCTGCGACTGCTCACGCCGACGACGCCGGTCCTGGCGCGCATGGAGATCATGCGGCGGGCGACGATCTACGCGAACCAGAATCACGCTGTTGCGGTGGCGCTGATGAAAGGTGTGCTCGATCGCGCCAGGGCGACGCCAGCCGGATCCCGCGATCCGCTGCCGTGGTTCGATGCGGGATACCTCATCGAGTCATACCGCCAGATGAGGAGCGCCGGCCCGTGGGGCGACATGCTCACCGGCGTCGAACAGTTGTCGCCGGACTTCCGCAACGATCCGCGCGCGGTCGACGGCTACGCCCTCGTCCGCAAGGCGATTCAGCTGGCGGGATCGAACCCGGAGATGGAGTTCGCCGCGTCGCTCATGCAGGGGGGCGCTGCGGCGGCCGAGCACCGGCAGCGTGCCGTGGCCGGCGCGCCGGCCGGATCGCTGCTCGCGAAGAACCTGGCGAATATCGGGAAGTAGGGCAGCCTACTTCCCGAACCGCTTCGCGTCGTTGAAGCTCATCTTGACGACGGCCTTCGGCCCCGGCGTGACCGGCACGCCCGGCGACTTCGGGTCGTTCGAGTACATGCCGATCGGCGTGCCGGCCGGAGGCGGACCGCTCACACCGTCGTAGCCGCCCAGCTCGTCGTAGACGGCGACGATGTACACCGATGGTGTCGAGACGTCCTTGAACGTCACGGTCGAGCCGTTTTTCTGCATCACCTGAGGTCCGCCGAGCGGCCGGCTATCGGGACCGATGTTCGGATTGTCGAACAGGAAGACCAGGACGTTGTGCTTCGCGTCGACCGCGCCTTTGCCGGTGTACGTCACCGTCACGGTCACGTTCTTCGCGGCGGCTGCAGCCGGCGGCGGCGCTGACTGGCGGGCCTGAGCGTACGCGGACGTCGACGTTCCCAGAACGAGAATCGCGGCAAGACCGAGCAGGTGTGTGCGCATGAAGACCTCGCGGGCATTCTACGAGAATGCGCGCGCGGGTGTTGCAGAACGCTGCGTGCCGGCCGGATCCGGTCAGCGGGGGTGTTCACGCGCGCACATCGGGCGAGGCATTACGTCTGTGCCGTGAGTCTTTCAGTGGCCGCAGTCAGTCGCGCGTCGAGTGTGATGAGATCCGCACCGAGCAGTCCTGAGAGCCAGACGTAAGAGGCGTCATACACCGTCATGCCCGTCGCGTGCGCGAGGATTGCCACGTCGACGGCGTTGACGTCATGCCACACGAGCCCAGACCGATCGTCGAGGGCCAGGTCGAGTGCGGCAAAGATTCGCGCCGCATCCGCGGGGTGGCGCCTGGCCTTCTTTCGCGCGACGCTCGCCAGTTCGGTCTTCAAGAGCACCGGCGCAGCGACCGTCATCCCGTTCAGACGGGCGCCGATTCGATCGGATTCAGGCTCCTGAAAGACCAGCGCCGCCAGGGCCGACGCGTCGACGACGACGGGGATCACCGGCGGTTGCGATCGGCGCGGATCATCCGGGCCGCTTCGGCGGGCGTGCGCAAGCCGAGGCGCTGAATCCGCTCGACGAGTGCCTCCGCGCGGAACGGTCTGGGACGTACGGCCGACTCGAGGATGTGCATCAATTCGCCTTGAATGGACCGGTGGTTCCGGGCCGCCCGTTCACGCAGCGCCCGGGCGAGATCGTCCGGCACCGACTTGATCGACAGACTGACCGCCATGGTTCCATTATAGCTCCAATATGGAGCCACCGGCAATCCCTGACCGGGCGTTGGCCAAAAGTCGAACGATGTGGCGCGGCAAAGTCGAGAGATGTTTGGGCGCGGCTGAAGAGCACTCGCCCCACCCGTCGTACCGACTGATGCCCGCTCGGGGGATCCGGCCTGCGCTGCCCGAGTCTCCGCGTGAGGGCTTGTGTCGTCCACTTTTGTCCCCGCGCATTATTGGGCAAAGCCCCTGACGGATTGCGACGCGGCTCGAGCGGTATGATCCGTGGCCGTGATTGGCAAAGTGCTGGGTCACTACGAGATCCTCGAAAAACTCGGCGCCGGCGGCATGGGCGAGGTCTACCGGGCCCGCGACCCGCGCATCGGACGCGACGTCGCGATCAAAGTCCTGCCGCGCGAGGTCGCGACGGATCCGGATCGATTGCGGCGCTTCGAGCAGGAAGTGCGGGCGATCGGCACGCTGAATCATCCCAACCTGCTCTCGCTCTACGACGTGGGGACGTCCGAGGCCGGACCCTTTCTCGTCTCCGAGCTGCTCGAGGGCGAGACGTTGCGTGCACGGCTGGCGGCCGGACCTCTGCCGCTCCGGAAAATCATCGACTGGGGCGTGCAGATCTGCCACGGGCTGGACGCGGCGCACGAGCGCGGCGTCGTGCATCGCGACCTCAAGCCCGAGAACGTGTTCCTGGTTCGCGACGGCCGCGCGAAAATCCTCGATTTCGGACTGGCGAGGATCGAGTCGCCGTTTCATCCTGCGGGCCCGGACGCGGCGACCGCGCCGGTCGCGGCGACCGCGGCAGGCGTCACGCTCGGCACCGTCGGCTACATGTCGCCGGAGCAGGTGCGGGGCGAGCCCGCCGGTCCCTCGTCGGATATCTTCGCGCTGGGCGCGCTGTTGTACGAGATGGCGGCGCGCCGTCCCGCGTTTCGGGAAAAGACGACGGTCGAAACGCTGAATGCGATTCTCAAAGACGATCCGGCGCCCCTGCCCGCGTCGGCGGCGGTGCCGGCGGCGGTCGAACGCGTCATCGGGCGGTGCCTCAAGAAAGATCCCCCGGAGCGCTTCCGATCGGCACAGGACGTGGCCTTCGCACTGGAAGCCCTGGCGCCGGCGATCCCACGGCGAAAGACCGTGGCTCCGTCGCGAATCCGCGCGGCGATGTTGGCCGGCATCGGCGCATTGCTTCTGATTTTCCTCGCGCTCTGGCTGCCATGGCGCGTGCGTCAGGTGCTCAAGCCGCCACCGTCTGCTGGACCCACAGCAGCCCTGACGATGACACCGTTTCTCTCGAGTCCCGCCATCGAGAAGCAACCGGCGTGGAGTCCCAGCGGTGACCTGCTCGCGTACGTCTCCGATGCGTCAGGCAACGACGATATCTGGATCGTCGATCCGTCGGGCGCCAATCCTGTCAATCTCACCGCGTCATTCACCGGTGTCGATAACTGGCCGGCGTGGTCGGCCGACGGGCGCAGCGTCGCGTTCTACTCCGAGCGCGACGGCGGCGGCATCTATACGATGACCGCGCTCGGTGCGAGCGTACGGCGTGTCGTGTCGCTCCCGCCAGGCATTCTGTACACGTTCAGTCTCAGTTGGGGGCGCGACGGGTCGATCGTCTATACGGGATTCGACCCGCAAGGCACGAAGCAGGTCTACCGCGTGGCAAGCGGCGGCGGAGAGCCGGCGTGCCTCACGTGCAATGCCGCGCCCTTGAGTGAAGGCCGCGCGGGCGAGCTGTCACCATCGGGCGGATTCCTCGCGTATTTGTCGGGTCTCGTCGGGCCGCGTGCGGTGCTCTACGTGAAGGATCTTTCCTCGGGGCAGGTCACGGAGGTGGCCAATCGCGCCGACTGGCCGCACTGGTCGGCGGACGGACGACGAATCATCTTCATTTCCGCTCGTGACGGTCAGTCGGATCTGTGGGAGCTGGAAATCAACCCGCGCAATGGATCTGCCGTGGGCTCGCCGCATCGCCTGACGTCTGCGCTCGGCGCGACGACATTCACGATGGCGCCGGACAGCCGGCAGGTGCTCGCCGTGAAAGAACAAAGCACGAACCACCTATGGAGCGTGCCGCTGGCGGCGGCGCCGGTGACGGACCTTGCTGGGAGCACACAGTTGACCTCGGGAGACGTGAGAGATCGACGGGCCCGATGGTCGCCTGACGGCACGAGCGTGTTCTTCGAGTCGGAGCGGCGCGGGAGTGCTGACATCTGGCGGCTCGACGCTCGCGGCAACGCGTCGCGATTGACCAGCGCCCCTGGCGCAGAAGCGCGCCCCCGTCCCTCGCCCCAGGGCGACTGGATCGCCCTCGACGTCCTCGACGCCCGCGGCGAGTTCACGCATCTGATGCGCCCGGACGGCAGTCAGTTGCATCCATTGAATCAGCGCTGGTTCACGACATATCGGCAGGTCTGCTGCGGCGATTGGTCGCCAGACGGCACGCGTCTCACCCTCGTTGTCACAGGCCATGACGCGAATGCGACCAACGATAAGGGGATGCTCGGCGTCGTGTCGATCGATCGCGTGAAGGGCACGGCTGGCGACATACGCCTGCTCGAACTTCCTGGATGGGCGCCTCAGTACGGCCGGTGGTCTCCCGATGGACGCCTGATCGTCTACGAAGCGGTGACCGAGGGCAGTTGGGATCTCTGGATCGTCAATCCGGATCAGCCTGCGCCGCGGCGGCTGACCAGCTTTCCAGGGAACGAACGTCAGGCAGTCTGGCAAAAGAATCCGCTCGCCATCCTGTTCCATCGCGACTATCGGGAAATCTGGCGGCTTCCGCTCGACTCCGGAGGATCGCCAGCCGGCCCGCCCCAGCGATGGTTCGTCCTGCCTGGACGTATGACACTCTTTGCCGACAGCCTCGACGTCAGTCCGTCCGGCGATCGCCTCTTAGTCTCGTTGGTCAACCCGGCGAGCGACATCTGGCTCGTGGAGCTTGGGAAGTAAGCCGGAAAGCCTGAAAGCGGCAAAGCCAGAAAGCCGGAAAGCTTGAAAGCTGGAAGCGTGGCAGCTAAACCTTATTACTCCTTCTTGATCAGCGGTGAAAACAGATCGATTGGCACCGGCAGGAACGTCGTCGTGT
>Ga0111539_10013294_pt1 | contig 10287 bp, 10 predicted proteins | sample RhiMethybrSRZTD1_FD_79667 | JGI IMG/M metagenome (GOLD analysis project Ga0111539, IMG submission 79667) | Populus rhizosphere microbial communities from Tennessee, USA - Rhizosphere MetaG P. TD hybrid SRZTD1 (version 2) (version 2) | ecosystem: Host-associated > Plants > Roots > Rhizosphere >... | reverse complement strand
CCTTTGACGATGGCAATGAGGTTCGTCGGATCGCTGTACTTCAGTTGAATGATCCGGGTGAAGAGCGGATCTTCAGCCTTTGGATCCTTGAACGTAATGCGCGCGATCTTTTGCTTCGGCTCTTTGACGAGCGTGAGATTGTGGTTCTCGAGGACCGCCAGGAGTGCTTCCTGTGCAGTCACGTTCTCGAACCGAATGCTCACGTTCGGCTGGTTGCTGCTCGTGATTTTGGGATCGAACTGAAAATTCAGGTTCGACTGGCGAGCAAGGTTGCGAATGGCATCCGTGAGGGGGACCTCATCGATGACAATCAGCGGCACGACTTCACCGGCGCCAGGCGCGGGCGTCGCGGCCGGTGTGGCGGCCGGAGTCGCTGCGGCGTCGGGTTTGGGCGCGTCTTGTTTTGGCGCGGCCTGATCCGCCTGCGCCACCGCCGCGGGCGGCGATGCGTCGACAGGCTTATCCGGCGCGGCCGGGTTTGGGTTGTTATCCTGGCCAAATGTGACCAGGCCGTAGGTCGCTAGACCGAGGATTATGAGTTTGGTTTTCATAATGTGAGTGTTAGGACTAGTTAAAATTCGGTGCTCAAAGTCGGTTGCTCAGGAACAGTTCCTTCGTAACGCCGTTAATGCTGATCACGGCGGATTTTTCGCGCACTTCAACGCATTTGACCTTTACCGTTTGGCCGGCTACGCGCAGTTCCGCTTCTTCGCCGACTTCAAGCGTCTTGTAATTGATGATGGCCAGGCGCTTCTCCGCAGTGCCCGATATGCCATTGAGAGCCACGTTGTTGAAATTGGCCACCGGCGTGCTGGTCGGCGTCTCAACCGGCTTTCCACGCCGCTCGGAATTGGGAAAGAAGGGGTCACGGCCGAAGTTCGGACGATCGACGAAAACCGACTTCGTCGCCTCTTCCGCGGGCTGCACATTGGCCGCAGGCGCTGCTGGCGTCGGCGCGCCCAGGGCGCTGACAGCAAAAACCGCCGCCGAGGCGGCCACCGCGAACTGTTTATGGAAGTATCCAGTCATAATTCAAAGGTCATGGGGCGACGTTCGGATTGATCAGCGCCACAATTTCCATTTTGAAGGCGAGCTTCTCGGGGTCCGGTGTCGGCGTCGTTGTCGCCGCGCTCGACGAGGCTGGCTCCATGTCAATGTTCTGAACGCGGATATACGGAAACGCGTTTTCGAACTCGGCGATGAACTTGCCGAGTTCATGAAAATGAGCTGTGCCCCGAATGTGAAAGAGCGCCGCCTTATAAGGAAATTTAGGGAATACACCCACGTCCGTCGTGATCTCGCGACTGAATTGCGGAATATCGACCTTGCGGTCCGAGCGAAAGCGGTTGATCACCGTGATGATCCAAGAGTACATGTCGCCCGAAGCCATGCTTTGCTCGATGCTCCTGAGCTTCTGGAGATTATCGTCGAGGGCCTGCTGGGTATCTTCATGCGTGCTCACCAACCGCACCGCGCCGCCCACTTTTTCCTGTTGCTCGCCGGTCTGGCGGGCGATTCGTTCCAGACTGCGCTTCTGCGTTCTCACCAGCCCAAAGTAAAGGCCGACGGTCAACGCCAACGTCACGATGCCAATGAGCAGCAAGTGATCGCGCTTTTCTTTTGGAAGATTCTTGATCATTGACGCGCCTTTTCAGGAAAGAAGCACTGCACGGTGAAAAGCACCTGCGGACGTCCCGTCGGCCCGGCTTGCGGGGCAGACAAACTCGTCAGCAGCACTCCATTGGTTTTGGTGAGGTTGTTGTGAAAATACGGCACCGCAGCGATCGTCTCTTTGAAACGGCTCACGTTGCCTCCGGGTTGAACGCTGCGATCCACCGCGTCGAGCGTGATGGAGATCCGTTCCGACGATGAAGCCGGACGGCCCGGCGTGAGCCTCCCGCCATCCCGACGCGGTTTGACTTCCTCGTTCTGTTGATACGTCTGCTCGCTCTTGATGTGCGTCACCTGGACGTCTTCAATGCCGTTGAGCGTGAGTTGCACGGCATTGAAAGCCGAGCCCCAGAGGAACCGATTCGTGGTGAGATTTTGCAATGCCGCCAGTTTGATCTCGGTATCGCCGGCCTTTTTGCGCGTCTCGATTGCCGTTTGATAGCTTTTCTCGATCTCCTTCCACCGCGCGTTCAACCGGGAGAGTTCGCTGTTCGCGGCGATGATTTTGAACTGCAGCGTCGAACTCCACAGCACCGCCAGAAACACGATGAAGCCGCAGATGAACACACCCCGCTTCACCGGGTCTTTGCGGCGCATCTCTTCGGCCGCGTTGGCTTCCGCAAGTAAATTGAGGCTGATAGGCATAAATCCTTTAGAATGCCGATGTGGCTGCTCCCAGGGCCACTGTGAGTTGCGGCGCTACGGGTTCCAGTTCGCTGGCTTTTTGGGGGTCGATCTGAAGGAAAGAGGCTGGGTTCCACGTCTTGCAAGGCGCCATCAGTTCGGTTTGCAGCGCCTGCATAATAAAATCGCTGCGCGCCGACCCGCCGGAGATGTAGACCTGCCCCACCGTCTTATCATTCTGGTGCTCGAAAAAATCAATCGAGGCGCGCAACTCGCGTCCCAGCGGGCTCAGCACGGTCTCAAGGCTCGGTTGCACTTCCGTCGGCATGCCCACTTTGATGTTCTCGGCTTCCACGTAGCTGATGTTCATCGCTTCGGCCAGGCCGCTCGTGAGTCGATCCCCACCGATCGCCACCACGCGGTTGAGTTTGATTTCACCGCGGTCCAGAATCGTGATGAACGAATTCTTAAATCCCAGGTCGACGAGTGCGATGGTCTCCTTGCGGAACGCTTCGGGTTCGGCCATTTCAAAGGCATTCACCGGGCCAATGAGGCCGGGCACAACCTGGTCAGGCATCATGCCCGCGGCTTTGATCGCCGCGGCCAGATCGTCGATGACGCTCTTGCGGGCCGCCCCGACCATGATGCGCTGCTTCTGCGCATTCGCCGCGGCAGGCTTGGCTCCTTCCTCGCCATTGGAGCCGGCCAGAACATAACAGCAATCGAAAACGTGATCGGAAAGATCCTGCTGGAGATAGGTTTTGGAATTGAATTTGAGCATCATGCGCAGGTCATCCACCGGCATGAGGGGCGCTTCGATTTGTCGAAACAGCGACTCCGTGACGCCGACAGCGAGCGTGACCGGCTTGGCTTTGCCTGTCCCGAGCATTCGGGCCACGTTCTTCAAGTGATCGGCCAGCAAATCGACTGAAATAGCTTTGTCCGAAATGGGAGCATCGAGCACCGCGTAGCTGACCAGCGTGAAGCGCTCGCCACTACGCTGCAAATGAACGGCTTTGGTCGTGCGCCCACCCAGGTCGATCGACACAATGTGGTCGCGCTTCCGTTGCCTTCTGCTCAAGAACGGCAATTCCATACCGCCCCGTGCTCAGCAGATGCGGTGCCACGGGTGTCCTGAACGAGACACTCCGCACCGCAGTTATGCGGCAAGACACAGCCCTTGCCGCCGCCACTCGGCGAGAATTGCAGGGCTGCGGAACGCTTTTGCCGAGCGATTCGCGCCAGGGGACAAAAGCAAACGGAACCTTGAGACGCAGGTTGTGGTTGGCCACAGGCGCCATGCCCAGGAAGTGGACAGGCGAGGACAGTTCAAAAATGTTGAACCACCTCGAAAGCGTAGCCTTTGAGGTACTCGGTTTCAGGAATCGATGGCAGCACAGGATGGTCCGGAGCCTGCGCATAGATTGCCGTGCGCCGCAGCAGCCGGCGCGCGTCATAAGCCGCCGCCAGGATCACTTCCTCAAACAACTCCGCATCCACATGGTGCGAACAGCAAAAGGTTGCCAGTGTCCCGCCCGGCCTCAGCAACTTCAGCGCGCGCAAGTGGATTTCCTTGTACCCTCGCAATGCATCCGGCACGGACGCGCGGTTTCGAGTGAAGGACGGTGGATCGAGAATGATGAGGTCGTAACGCGGGATCAGTTTTTCGTGCGGGGCAGTGGCGGTGTGAGCTTTGAGCCAATCGAAAACATTGGCCGCTTCGAAAGAACAGCGCTCGGCCAAACCGTTGAGCGTCGCGTTGCGCTGCGCCTGCGCGACCGCCTGTTCGCTTTGGTCGATGGCGTGCACCTGTGCCGCGCCGGCCGCGGCCGCATGAAGGGCAAAGCCGCCCGCGAAGCTGAAGCAATCCAGGACCTGAATTGGGCTCGCGGAGCTCGCCCCTGCAGGGGAGTTGGCCGACGCGCGGGAGCGGACGAGGTCGGCGACCAGGCGATAGTTGACCTGCTGGTCCAGGTACATGCCCGTTTTGTGGCCCGCGCCAAGGTCCGTTTCAAAGACCAGACCGTTCAAGCGCACCGGCACGGGCCCGGAAAGTTCTCCGGTCAAAACCGAGTTCGCCTCTTCGAGTCCTTCGAATTTGCGCGAGGCCACGTCGCTCCGTTCCACGATCGCGCGCGGGGAAAACACTTCGGTTAGAACCTGAACGATCTGCGCCTTTCGTCGGTCCATGCCCAGTGCGGAAATCTGCATCACGAGCACGTCCTCATATTTGTCCACGATGAGCCCGCTCAGGAGGTCGCTTTCCGCATTCACCACGCGAAAGCTGCTCGCGCCCGGCAAATGTCGCTGCCGTAACGCGTGCGCTTCGCGGATGCGCTGGCGAAGGAATTCCGCGTCTACCGGCGTGCGCTCGCGCGCCAGAAGTCGCACGCGAATTTTCGATTTCGAATTATAGAACCCAACGCCGATGAACCGCTGCCGGTGGTCCTTCACCTGCACGAGCGCACCGTCCGGCACTTCGGGACCTTCCGGTCGGGCAATCGTGCGCAGCACCGAGCCGTGATAAACCCACGGGTGCCCGGCAATCGCTCGGTCCGCGTCCCCGGGACGCAATAAGACTGTGGGCAGAGTTTCCATATTCCCACCGCAACTTCGCCGCACCCACGCCTTGCGCCAAGCGGTATTTTTAAGCTGGAGACGGGGCTCCGCGCGGTCCGCTACTTCGTCTGCTTCAAAAACTCATCCGCCTGGCGAATCGCCGCATTCATCTGCTCGATCAGTTTCGAAATATCGATCTGGATTTTGGCCGACTCTCCCTGCAGCGCGCCGATGGCCTGCGCGTTGAGGTTGTGTTTCAGATACAGTACGTAATCACGAAACTTCGTCAGGACCGGTTCCATGCTCGATTCCGCGCGCTTCGTTGTCGCGTACAGGTCCTCGTAGCGGCGGCGCGTCTGGTCGAGCTGCCGCCGGTCAGAGTCGCGTAGCTCGGGCGACGAAATCGTTTTCAGCTCGTTTTCCCACTCACGGAAGAGGTCGCGCGCGATCTGGTCCATCTCGCGGATCCGATTGCGCACGCTTTCAGCCGCGCTGGCGGCGCTGTCGTAGTCGCCCTGGAGCTGTTTATAAGCCTTCTCCAGTTGCCCGCCTTCGAACCCGGTCAATTCCTTGAGGCGCGTCATCGCATCCTTCAATTCCTGCGTCGCCTCTTTCTGTTCGTCGCGGACGTCCGCAACTTTGCTCTGGAGCAGATCGCGCTTGTGCTTGCCGAGTGTCTCCCACGCCGAGTAGTACGCGCTGCGACAGCCGCAAAGAGCGAGCCCGCAAAAAATCAACCCTATGAACCCGGAAACTCGTTTCATAACCTCGCGCCACCAACCTGTAGCAACATTCTCCAGCGCGCAAGGAAGGAGAACGGTAGGGCGCGGTGCTCAGTGCGCCGCGCCGCGAAGATGCTTCAACGCCTGCCAAAACCTCCCGGCCCCAGGTTCCTCCGGCACCCGAAATGGATCACCTTTCTCCGCCGAAACGGCAGCATGCTCGCCAGCCGCGACAACCGCCGGCACAGACTCTCTCGACGCGATTGCTGAGTGTGCACGCGGGTGACGCGGCGCGGCAGCGAAGCCACGGGCACGGTCATTTCGCCCGAAGTTTGCTCAAACCGGATCACCAGTTCCGCGTCGGTCCATCCCCGGTGGATGCACAGCATGACCGCCCGGCACACCTCCTGCAGATCGCTGGCCTGTTCCCGGCTGTCGGTCCATCGACCGGCGGCATTCCAATATAGCGCGGTGCCTGCTTTGCGGATTAAGACTTGCATCACACGGCGGTGCTGAACCGTCCCTGCAACTTCCGCGACCCGCAACCGGAATTCAAAGTAGCAGTTCCCCCCGGTCGGTGAAGCACCGTCCCTTTCCCGCGCGCGCTTAGTGCGCCCCGACCGGTTCGTTCGCCGCCGCGTAGCGGCCCATCAGTTCCGCCACATCGAGCACGTGCCCGCTCATCGCTCGCTCCACTTCCGCGCGCGTCGCGCCCTGTGGCAGGTCCAGCTTCGTATCCAGCGCATAAACATGGAAAAAATAGCGGTGTTCGCCCAATGGCGGTTGCGGTCCGCCGTACTCTGCTTCGCCCCAACTGTTCGTGCCTTGCCGCCCTTCCTCCGGCACATGGTCCTCCCCGATCTCCATCGTCCTGGGGTCCACATCGAACACCACCCAATGCGCGAACAATCCTCCCGAGGCATCGGGATCGTCTACGATCAACACCAGGCTGCGCGCGTTCGCAGGGACGCCTTCAATGTGCAGAGGCGGGCTCTTATCCTCGCCGTCGCGGGAGTACAGCCGTGGAATGTGTTCGCCATGTCGAAATGCCGGACTTGTGATTTTCATGCCAATCTCCTTTGGTGATCGCTGCGCGCGTTGAACTCCGCAGCAAACGCAAACGTAAGCCTCTCAACGCGCCGCGCAACCGTGATTTTCCGCAGCCTATTCCCTTACCGCACGATAAAACCGCCGCGGCGAAGTCACAGCTTCTGAAAAAGCAAAGTGCCCATCGACATTCGTGATCGTCGTTACCGGCGTCCAGTCCACCAGGTTTGTCGTGCGCTCGATCCGGTAAACAGCCTCGTGAATTCCCAGCACCGTCCACTCGAACACCGACGCGCCGTCCTGATTGTAAATGCGGGAGCTGATCGTGACGCTGCTGGCGCGCTCGGGCCCCAGCAACGCCACTGGTGGATTCGTCGACCCATTAAAGACACCCCACTGGTCGATCTGCCCAATGACGTTGGGATTCCCAAGACCCACGTATCGTCCAGGCGTGCCGAAATCAATCGTCGCTCCGGGCGGGATCACGCCCGGCCCGCCTATTTGCGTCAACCCGTTGATATCGTCATGACTGATCCATCGCGACGTGTCGCTCTGCACGAACAGCCGAGGCATGAACGCATAGCTGTATTTGCCGGGCTCGTAAGACACATAGTGAAATTCACCGCGCAGGTCATGCGCCCGGAACAGAATGTCAGGCCGCGTCACCACGCGTTGGAGGCTTTGCTGGCGGCGTTGCGCATTCGTGAAGTAGGTATCGACAAAAACGTTCGTGAGAACAACGAACTGCTGCCGGTTGGACTCCCATGACAGCCGCACGAAGTTCAACTTGTCGATGCCGGGACGAGGCGCAGTATCAATGACATTGGTGATCGGCTTGGGCGGTCCGGGCCACCATAGAGATGCTGATGTACCGGCGTTGGTTTGTGCAGGCGCCAGGGAAACAGGCGCAGGAAGCCTTTCCACTGTGACGTTATTCGTCCGCAGCAAAAATCTCAGACCACCCACGTCGTCGCGGGTCAACCCCGTGTAAAAGCCGCCCAGCCATAGCGTGCGGTCAGCCACGGCATTGTAACCAACGTCCAGCGGATCGACCTGCACCTCCCAGGCATCCGCACCATGAGCATTGTCCACAATCTGGTACACGTACTCGACATCGTTGACGTTCATTGCGGGAATCCAGGTCACAGGATCAAAATTGAGGCGGATCACGACATAGTCGGTTCCGCTCGCACTCGATTGTCGCGCTCTAATGGCGTAAGTGAATCGAGTGGGTTCCGTGAGCCCAAGTTGATTCAGCAGAATTACGAGCGTCTGGGATTTCAAGTCGCGAAGACCGAGCACCTGCGCTTCGAGATTGAAAGACGTTGAATCGGTCGGATACGCATTCACATCAATCTCGGACATCGGCGGAAGATCGTTGAGCACCGCGAAGGCCTCCTCAACCGCGCGCACCCCTTCTTCGCCAAAGTAATCGAGAAAGGACTGGTCGAAGCCGTAGGTAATTGTTGGAAGATTCCAGCGATAACCCTCACCCAGGTTCATAGGCCCGCCAAGGTCCCCCGGTTGCCGATACGCCAGCGCCTCCGTCATCCACGCCTTGTAAGGGCCAAGCAACGAAAACGCGAATCCGTTCGAGACGAAGGCGAGGCAGGCACAAAGAATCCCCAGGACTTTCATAAGTGATCCCCGCAAGATAATTCGAAAACCTCCGCTGTCAAAGAGATCGACTGCGGCGTGGCTTGGCCAGCGCTTCCTTGACCGCTTTCGCGAGCTTCTCCGTCTTCTCCGGATCGCTTTTGGCGATCAATTTTCTCACTTGTTCTTCGCCCCCGGCTTCGCCGGCCAGTTGCCCGACAAGAAGCACAGCCAGTTCACCAAAGTTCTCCGATCGATCCGACGCAAACGCGACTTTCAGAAATTCCATCGGCCTCTCTCGCGCCATTGTCAGCAGGACCGATTTGCTCCACACATCTTTCAAGTCCGGGAACAATTTGGCTACGGCCTTGAGTCCTTCAGGCGTGAGCGCGCCCTTGCTCAACGCCATCAATATCGCGATGCGCACCCGCTCGTCCGCGTCCTTGAGCTGTTTCTCCGCAATCTTTTCGATGTCGCGCGTGACCGGCTCTCGCGACTCGGCGAACGCCAGCCATGCATTCTTTTGCACCGCCGAGTGATAATCATTGATCGCATTGGTCAACACCGCAGTGGTGAGCATCCCCAGCCGGTGCAATCCCCACACGGCCGCCACTCGCGCCGGCGCGACGCGCGAAGCGTACAGCAGATTCGTCAAATACGGTGCGGCTGCGGCCCCATGTTTCTCAATCAACCGTCGCAACGCCGTCTCGCGCGTCCATCCATTCGGATGTTCCAACGATCGCGCCAACTCCGCGATCGAAGCCGTGGCCAGCTTCGGCCAGTTAAGCGCTCTCGGATGCTTGTGTTGCACGCGCCACACGTGTCCGTATGGAACTGCATTCAGCAGCCCCGCCGAACGCCCTTCGGACGCCATCGCGTCACCAGGCGTGTGACTACTGAGAATGTAGAGTGCGCCGTCGGGGCCGTAACGCACTGCGTGCGGCTGAAAGGACGGGTCCGAACCCGTCACGAAATCACCGGCCACCCGCTGCGTGCCCTCGTAATACGCGCTCTCAGCCCGGCTGATCACGTCCTCGTGCACCACGCGCAACTCGGGGTCGCATACGTACGAATTTCCATGGAAACGCTCCGGCCACGCGCCGCCCTCGTAAATGCACAGACCGGCCACGCGTTCGAACGACACATCCGGCGTCGCCGCGACGAACGCAGGCGTCGCCGCAACAGTTCCGGTGACCGAGGCAATTCTCGAAACCTTCACGGCGGGCGCCACATTCCGGCCCCACGCCCGCGCGTGATCTTCAACCTTGCGATACGTCGCCGCGTTTGAAATCCCTCCCGACGCGAAGTAACGCTGAAACAAACCAACGTGCGACAAATGAGGTCCGTCGGGTCGTGAGAAAAACAATTCGCGTTCCCAGGATAAATCGAATGCGACCGGAACACTCGGAATCGCCGCGAGCGTTTGGAACGATGATTCAGTCGGCTTAAATCGCACCAACCGCGAAACGGATTGATCGCGGTCAGTCACGCAGCTGTAAATCCAGCCGTCCAATCCCTCCCGCAGGTTGCTCAGGGGACCGCTGGAGAAAAGCAGTTCCTTAGTGTCAGCGATTCCGTCGCTGTCTTTATCCCGCAGCCACACCGCCCCCGAGCCGGTGCCCGCTATGACGCCATCCCGGTAAAACACAAAACCGTTGACTGCGGGACCGTTGTAAAATTTTCGTGCCAACGACCCACCCCTTTCAAAAACCAGGATGCTCCCTCGCCGGACGGAACTGCTTTCTTGCGACGCCGTAGCCAGCCACATCCGACCCGACGCATCCCAGTCCACCGCCGTCGGATGCCACCTGCCTTCGGCGAAAACGCTCACCTCGAACTCACGCTGGGTCTGGATGGCGGAATTCCCCTGGGCAACCAACCATAACGGCAGGGCCAGCGAGCAAAGCAAGGCGCGCAATTTCATTCGAGATTCGGCGGATTGAACGGGAATTCGACGCCAAATTAAAGCGTAAATTCAGGCATTTTTGCCCAATTTCCAGCGATTTGCCCCGAAATCCGGTTTGCCGATTGACACCCCGATACCCCCTTTTCTAAACTGTCCGACCTG
>Ga0111539_10013293_pt1 | contig 10287 bp, 4 predicted proteins | sample RhiMethybrSRZTD1_FD_79667 | JGI IMG/M metagenome (GOLD analysis project Ga0111539, IMG submission 79667) | Populus rhizosphere microbial communities from Tennessee, USA - Rhizosphere MetaG P. TD hybrid SRZTD1 (version 2) (version 2) | ecosystem: Host-associated > Plants > Roots > Rhizosphere >... | reverse complement strand
TCATGATGCACGACGGCGGCTGGCATTTTTCGGGCGGCGTCTGGCACAACTCCACGTACGGGAGCGAAGCCTTCCAGCGCCATACCGAGGCCGCGATCCAGTCCGTGCTCGACAGCTTCGGCTCGTTCGTCGATCGCGAGCGCATCTACGGCTACGGGTTCTCCATGGGTGGCGGGAACGTGCTCTCGTACGCGGCCCGGCACCTCGACCCGAACGCCGCCCACGGCATGTTCGCCGCCGTGGTGGACCAGTCGAGCCAGGCGAGCACGCCGATGTGGTCCTTCAACGGCGGCGCGACGTTCCTCACCGGTCTCTACGGCAGCACCTACGCCGCCAATCCGTTCGTGTACCGGCGAGCGAGCGCGATCGACTCGGGCTGCGTGCTCGGCACGCCGAACTGTCCGCTCTTCCAGTGCGGCCTCTCGACGGTCATCGGCGAGGGCTCGATGGCGCAGAACCTCTTCCATCTCCCGCTGCACACGTTCTACGGACAGTGCGAGCCCGACCCGCTCCTGGTCGAGAGCTGCCACCTCGTCGACCTGTTCCTCGCCGGCAGCCCGAACTACGCCACTGCGGACAGCGGTCCTGTTCACGCCTGGTCGAGCGTGGCGCCCGCCACCGTGCTGGGCTTCTTCGCTCCGACGAAAACGCTCACGGCCGCGACGCTCGCGGCGCTGGGCGGCGACCTGCTCTTCGCCGAGGACAAGCGCGCGTTCCACTTCCAGGTGAAACGCGTCAACGCGAACGACCTCGGCCGCCTGCACTGGCAGATCTCGCCCACCACACCCAATGCGGTGCTCATCGAGATGGGCAACCACTTCACGTCGCCCAACGTCGAGTACGTGACCGTGTTCCTCGACGCCTACTCGCCTCTCGATCCCGTCGGCTGCCTGTACGTCTACCACCACGACTACGTGCAGATCCACGTCAAGGGGTACACGGCGCAGCCGGCGCAGGTCTTCAAGGGCCCGAACCCGGCGACGTTCGGCACGCAGTGGACGTGGATCTCCTCGACCCAGACGCTCGTCCTGAACTACGACCTCGCGGCCCACACGACCACCTGGAGAGTCGCGCCGACGCTCGGCGACTGCCCCTGAAAAGGGAAGCGGTGGCCGCAGGGCTTCCCGCCTGGGCCACCGCTTCGATCGCGGGCGTCGGTGGAACGACCCGCGCGGTTGGATCCTGGACCTAGCCCATGGCCTTCGGCATGGGGCCCCAGATCACGTCGCTGAGCGGGGCCTTCACGCCGGCCGTCTCGAGCGTCGTCGCGACCTTGGCGCGCGTCGGGGGCATGGCCGCGCGGACCATGGCGCGGACCTCGCCCGTTGCCGCGTCGTGCGTGACCTTGACCTCGTCGAAGAGCTTGGCGTCCTTCAGGGCCTTCTCGATGGCCGGGACCATGTCGGCAGTGGCGCCCTTGAACACGAGCTGCGCCTTGCCGGCGATCGGCAGCTTGGTCTCGTCGATCTTCACGGAGTTCTTCGCCAGGGCGCTCTCGATCTCCGACAGGCGGACCATCGTCGACGGATCGAGGATGACCTTGACCGAGGAGTCCTCGGCCGAGGGCGTCACGGTCTGGAACACGGCCTTCTTCTTGGCGGTCAGGTCCGCCTTGCACGCGGGACACTTGCCCGCCATCGCCTGCTCGACGTGGCACGGCTCGCAGACGAAGGTCTGGCTCATCAGCGTCTGCAGGCTCTCTTTCACCTTGGCGAGGTTGTCCTTGGTGAGTCCGTTGACGTTGAAGGCGAGCTGGGTGGACTGCTCTGTCTTGACTGCCGCTTCCTTGGGCGTGGACGCGGGCTCCTGGGTCTTCTTCGGCTCGGCCTGGGCCGCCAGACTGGTGGTCGCGACCAGCAGGCCGAGAGAAAGACTCGCGATGCGTTCGAGTTTCATTGATTGCTCCGATGCTTTGGTGTGGGCGGCCGGCCCGGAAATGGCGGGCGCTAGCCTCATCCGAGCACCGGGGTACGACACGCACCGGCAGACGAGCGTTACGGCACGTTCATCAACGCAAGGCCACCGTCAGTGACTGCCTCGACACCCCTGTCCGCCGCGGTCACGCACGCATGAATTCCGCCTAATCTCGCGGCGCCGCGCAGCGCGTCACCTCGAGTCGCTCACGCGGTCGCGTTCCCGAAGTCGAGATCAGGGAGCGGCGGTCGTGATCACGAGCTGCGGAGGATTGGCGCCCTCGCGGCTCGAGTACAGACAGCTGTTCGAGGACGTCGTGGTCAGCAGGAAGTTGACCGGCCCGGCAGCGATCGCCGAGGTCACGTCGAACTCGACCCAGGCGCCCGTCGCAACGGTGCCCACGGAGGCGATCTGAGCGCCCGTCGCCGCGGGCTTGTTGTTCCAGTTCACCGTGCTCTCGACCCACGTGTTCGTGGTCGGGAAGACGCGGCCCGCGACGTTGCTGCCGTCGGTGCAGAAGAGGCGCAGCTTCGCGGACGCCACCGGACCGCTCAGACTCGGCACGTTGAAGCGCAGGTAGCTCTGGAACGAGCCGGCGGCCTCGAAGCGCAGGCGGAGCTCCGTGGCCGAGCCCGCGGTGGCCGTGGGGTTGGACTCGTTGACGCGCGCGTCTGCCACCGGCAGCAGCGTCTGCACCGGCGGCACGGGCGACACCGTGACGAGGTCGGTGCGAACGCTGGTCGAGTTGCCCCCGGCGTTCGTCGCAACCAGCGTCACCGTGTAGGTCCCAGGGCTGGTGTAGGCGTGCGCGGGGTTCTTCACCGTCGAGGTGCCGCCGTCGCCGAAGCTCCACGACCAGGCCGTGGGCCCGTTGGTCGACGTGTCGGTGAACGCCACGGTGAGCGGAACCATGCCCGAGGTCGGCGTGGCCGTGAAGCTCGCCACCGGCGGCTGCGGAGCGCCCGTCTCGACGATCAGCTGCGGCGGGTTGGCGCCCTCGCGGCTCGAGAAGAGCGCGCTGTTCGAGGACGAGCTCGTCATCAGGAAGCTGACCAGCCCCGATCCGGTGACGGCGGAGGTGACGTCCACCTCGGCCCACGCACCCGTCGCGACGTTGCCGAGCGTCGCGACCTGCGCGCCGGTCGCCGCGGGCTTGTTGCTCCAGCTGATCTGCGACTCGCTCCAGCCGCTGGAGGTCGGGAAGATCAGCCCGCCGATGTTGCTGCCGTCGGAGTAGAAGAGGCGCAGCTTCGCGGAGAGCACCGAGCCGAGACCCGAGAGGTCGAAGCGCAGGTAGCTGTGGTACGAGCCGCCGCTCTCGAAGCGCACGCGCAGCTCGGTGGCCGTACCGGAGCGCGACGTCGGACTGGCCTCGTTGACGCGGGCATCCGCCACCGGGAGCAGCGTGTGGATCACGTGCGGGACGGCGACCGAGACGTAGCCGGTCTTCACCTCGCTGTCGGAGCCGTTCGGACCCGACACGGTGAGGCTCACCGTGTAGGTCCCGGCGCTCGCGTAGCTGTGCACGGGGTTGTGCGCCGTCGAGGTGCCGCCGTCGCCGAAGCTCCACGACCACGACTCGATGTCGCCGGTCGAGAGGTCGGTGAACTCGACGCTCAGCGGAGGAGCACCGCTGGTCGGCGAGCCGCTGAAGTCCGCCACGGGCGCTTGCGGCGACGTGACGGAGACGAACGACGTCTTGGTCTCGCCGTCCGAGCCACCGGCGCCGCTGACGGTCAACGTCACCGTGAACGAGCCCGTGCCGTTGTACACGTGCGCGGGGTTCTGCGAGGTCGAGGTCCCGCCGTCGCCGAACGTCCACGACCACGACGTCACGTCGCCGGTCGACTGGTCCGTGAACGCAACGTTCAGCGGAGCCGTACCGCTCGTCGGCGTCGCGCTGAAGTCCGCCACCGGTGGCGGCTCGTTCACCGTGATGTAGCTGGTCTTCGTCTCGCCGTCCGAGCCGGCCGGGCCGGACACCGTGAGCGTCACGGTGAACGTCCCGGGGTCCGGGTACACGTGCCCGGGATTCTGTGCCGTGGAGCCCGCGCCGTCACCGAAGTCCCACGACCACGACGTGACGCTTCCCGTCGACAGGTCCGTGAACGCGACGTTCAGCGGAGCCGTGCCGCTCGTCGGCGTCGCGCTGAAGTCCGCCACCGGCGCCGCCGGCTCGTCCACGTGGACGAGATCGACCTTGGTCTCGTCGTCGGAGCCACCCGCGCCAGTGACCGTCAGGACGACGGTGTACGTCCCGGCGCTCGAGTACACGTGCGCGGGGTTCTCGATGGTCGAGCCGCTCCCGTCCCCGAAGTCCCACGACCACGAGGCGATGTTCCCGCTCGACTGGTCCGTGAACGCGACGTTCAGCGGAGCCGTGCCGCTCGTCGGCGCGGCGCTGAAGTCCGCGACCGGCGCGTCGCTGACGGCGTGGATGAAGTCGAGCTTGGTCGCGACGTCGGAGCCGCCCGGTCCGGCGACGAAGAGGCTGACGGTGTAGGAGCCCGCGCTGGCGTAGACGTGCGACGGGTTCTGCGCGTTCGAGCCGCTGCCGTCGCCGAAGTCCCAGGTCCAGGCGGTCGCGCCGCCGGTCGTGAGATCCGAGAACTGGATCGTCAGCGGCGGAGCGCCGTTCGTCGTGTTGGCCGTGAAGTCCGCCACCGGCGCGCTGAGCGGCTGCGTCTGGATCACGAGCTGCGGCGCGTTGGCGCCCTCGCGGCTCGAGAAGAACGCGCTGTTCGAGGACGCGGTCTTGAACAGGAAGTCGATCTGGCCCGGTCCCGTGATGGCGGGCCCGACGTCGTACTCGATCCACGTGTTGGGCGTGATCGAGCCGACGGCCGAGAGCTGCGCGCCCGTCGCCGCGGGCTTGTTGTTCCAGTTGATCGTGTTCTCGGCCCAGGCACCGGACGTCGGGAACACCATCCCGCCCGAGGTGCTGCCCTCCGTGCAGAACAGTCGCACCTTGGCGCCCATGATCTGCCCGACGATGCCCGTCGGGTTGAAGCGCACGTAGCTGTTGTAGGAGCTGCCCGTGCCCAGGCGGACGCGCAGCTCGGTCGCCGTGCCGGCGTTCGAGCCCGGATTGGCCTCGTTGACGCGCGCATCGGCGACGGCCGTGAAGGTGGTCGAGATCACGCCGGGCGTGACGGTGACCTGGCCGACACGGATCTCGTCGTCGGTCCCGCCGGGACCGGTGACGGTCAGCCCGACGGTGTACGTCCCCGGCGTCGTGTACACGTGCACCGGGTGCTGCGCAGTCGAGCTCGCGCCGTCGCCGAAGCTCCACAGCCACGAAGTGGGCGCGCCCGTGGACTGGTCGGTGAACTGGACCGAGAGCGGCGAGCTGCCGGTTCCCGCGGTCGAATGGAAGGCGGCGACCAGGAGGCCGGCGGGAGCGATGCTGTGGTGCCAGTACTTCTGGCTCGTCTCGTGGTGCGCCAGGACGACGATGCCGGTCGTGCTGTCGACGTTCTGCTTGGTCGAGGTCGCGTTGTTGACGAGCGGATCGCTGTCGTCGTGCAGCACCACGGTGCCCGTGCCCGTCGCGAAGCCGATCGTGTCGAGCGACGAGGTCTTCTCGTGGATGTTGCCGTTGTCCTGACCGCTCGCGTAGACGTGGATCAGGCGCGCCTCCTCGTCCAGGAGCACGATCGGGCGCGTGAAGCGGTCGACGCCGCGCGTGATCAGGTACTGGCTCCAGCCGCTGCCGTCGCGCACCAGCAGCTTGAGCTCGTTGAGGACGTTCTTGACCGTCGCGAACACGCGCCCGGTGCTGTCGACCGCCAGGTTGACGTGGTCGTCGGACTCACCGGCCAGCGCGGTCTCGAGCGTCCAGACGTTGTCGAGCTGGCCGTCGTCGTGGAACGCGAACTCGATGTTGTTGGCGGCCTGGTCGGACCACATCACGCCGATGCGGTTGCCGCCGAAGTGAGCGAGCGAGCAGACATCGTCGGTCGACACGTTCGAGGTGCTCACGGGCAGGACCGCGGGCGCGGTCCAGGAGAGGTCGTTCCCGCCGATCGTGTGCGCGAAGAAGACGCGCTTCTGCTGCATCCACGCCGCCCAGACCGTGCCCGTCGAGTCCCGGTCGATCACCAGCGACTCGGTCGAGAAGCTGCCGATCGTCACCGGGAAGCCGGGATCGGCGGTGTACGTGTCGGTCGCGGCGTTGTAGCTGTAGCGCAGGATCAGGATCGAGTTCCCGCTCGAGCCGCCGGTCGAGCTCCCGAGGTGCGAGGCCACGTAGAGCTTCGTGCCGGTCCACAGCGCGTCGCTCTTGCTGCCGGGGCGCGACTCGATCAGGACGCCGGTGTCGCTCCAGACGTGCGTGCGCTGGTCGAGGCGGAAGACGCGGAACGCATTGCCCGGCGTGCTCCACAGGCTGCCCCACCAGATCCCGTCGTTGAACCAGATCTTGTTCTCCGGCTTCGTCTCGGTGGGCGCCGTCGCGGCGCCCACGAAGCTCGGGCCTTCGTAGCCGACGTCCTGGGCGGTTGCATCGGCGGTGAACGCGACGAGACCTGCCAGCAACCCGGCAAGAATGATCGAACGCGAGCGCCTCGCGCCCGAGTCTCCTCTTCCCGCGATGTCCATATTCGACCTGGCTCCCACACCGACGCGGAACAGTCGCCCGTTCCAGTGACCCCCTGGGGCAAGCGCGAGCCTCTCGCGCTTCTCGAGCCTCCCGATGCTATTCGAGCCTACCCCAACCCGCCAGGTCGGTTCGGGCGGCGTTTCGCACATTCGAAGGTCGGGCGGATCGTTGAAACGAGCGAGCGATCTCGTGTGCAAAGCCGACCCGGTGGGACCGAATAACATTCCACCGTCACGGACCGCGCAGTCGTTGTCGGAAGAGTCTTTGCGCTCCGGATCACGTCGTCCGCACGACTGCACCGCCGAGTATCGAAGCGATTGCATACCGCCGTAGCTCCCCGCCCGGAACCAGGGGGCGGCCGTAGAATCGTTCGGGCCTCCCCGTGGATCACCCGTCGCACGACGAGGCCGGGCTGGAAGAGCTCTCGCGCGGCCTGATCGAAGGGCTCCGCCGCCGCGGCGTGGACCGCCACACGGCCGAGGACGCGTTGCAGGAGGCCTGGCTCCGCACGCTGCGCAGCCGCGACCGCGAGCCCCGCCAGCTACGCGAATGGCTGCGTGTCGTCTCCCGCCGCGTCCTCGACGAGTTCTCGCGCAAGGGCCGCGCGCGCACCCGCCGGGAGCGCGTCGCCGCGATCCGCGAGTCGGTGCCGGCGCCGCTCCCTCACCAGCAGTCGCGGGTGCTGGAGCTCGTGCAGGCGCTCCCCGAGCCGTACCGCGAGGTGCTGTGGCTGCGCTTCGTCGAGGACGTCCCGATCGAGCGGATCGCCCAGCAACTCGGGCGGCCGGCCGCGACCGTCCGCTCCCAGCTGAAGCGCGGGCTGGATCGCCTGCGGACGCGTCTGGACAGCGAGGCCGAGCGCGAGGATCGCGGGCTGCTCGCGGCGCTCCTGAGCCTCGTGCGTCCAGCCGGATCCCGGTCGTGGCGCTCCGTCGCGCTGTGGACCTCGGGCGCGGTGGTTGTGTTGCTGGCGGTCTGGATCGCCAGCAGCGGGGAAACGAGAGCGCGCGTGGAAGGCGCCGTCGCGAAGGTCGCGCTGGCCGGCGAGCGCGACGAACCTCGAGCGCTGGTCCCGTCGGCGCGTGTTCCCGTGGACAGCGGCTCCGCTCCGGCCTCGTCGCCCGCCGCGCTCGACGGACCGGCGCGACCCGCGAGCGGAACGGTCCGCGCACCGGACGGGACGCCGTTCGTCGGTGCCCGCATCTGGCGTGGATCGTCCGACGGACGGAGCGCCGAGCCAGTCGCCGTCAGCGATTGGCTCGGGAATTTCTCGATCAAACACGTTGAGCTGATGGAGCTCCTTTGGGCTTCCAGCGACGTGCACTTGCCCTCCCCGCGCATCCACGTCGCCTCCGGTTCCGGTGCGCGCGTCGACCTCTGGCTGCAGGAGTCTTCGGGGCAGCTCGAGCTGGCGCTGCGCGACACCACCGGCCGCGCGCTCGTGGGCCTCCCCGTCGAGCTGGAATGGGATCGTGATCTCGCTCCCACGGAGCTCGTGGTCACGGAAACCGCGTTCCAGCTGACTACCCGCAGTCTCGGCGGCGTGACCGACGCGAGCGGCCGCCTCTCGATCCCCAAGCCGGACCACGCCTCGGCCCGCGTACGCGTGCGTCGCGAGGACCGGCCGCCGCTCGTCCGCGACATCGAGCTCCGGCCGGGCGTCCAGTTCCTGGAAGTGGAGTTCCCGGAGCCGCTCCGGCTGACGGGCACCGTCTTCGACGAGCGCGGGCTGCCGGCCCCGGGCGCCATCGTCCACGTCGGCCAGAACGCGCGGGATCCCGACACCGTCGCGGTCGCCGACGCGCAGGGTCGCTTCCGCATGGATGGTCTCGACCCGGGACAGTGCGCGTGGACGGTCCACGAGGACCCCGCGCTCGGCTGCGCGGCCGCCACGGGCCATGTCGTCCTCGATCCCGGGGAGCCGCCCGTCGACCTCCGCGTTGAGCTCACGTCGCTCTGGGCGATCCGCGGTCGCGTGCTGCGGAACGGAGCGCCGGCCGAGGGCATCCCGGTCGGACGGGCCGAGTCGATCTTCGCCGACGTCGTCGCCCGCACCGACGCAGAGGGACGGTTCGCGCTCCCGTGCTACGCGGAGAAGCAGTGCGCGGTGAAGGTCGGGCGCTCCTCCGGAGAGTGGTCCGATCTCGTGATCCACTGCCCGCGCGGGACCCAGGACCTAGCGATCGAGCTCGCGGACGCGCACCCCGTCGTCCGGCGCACGATCGAGTTCGTCGGCGATGATCCGAGCCTGATCCCGACCCTGGTCGAGCTGCGCGTGCGCGAGCTCGAGGAGGCCGTGATCCGTCCCGTCGACCGAGCGCTCCGGCGGTGCGAGGTGGCCGTGCCGCTGGGAGCGAACGTCTCCTGCGTCGCGATGGTCCCCGGGCTCGGCCCCTGGCGGATCCCGGACCTGGACTTCACGAGCGCCGAGCTCGTGCGCATCGAGGTCGTGCGTCCGGCGAGCGTGACCTTCGAGCTCGAGAGCCTCGACGGAGCCGTGCCCGATCGAGTCGAGGCCAGCCTCCAGCTCGACACGTTCGGACGAGGGCTCTACGACTCGACGCTGCGCACGATCACGCGCCTGGCGCTGTCCCCGGGTCCGCTGCCCGGCTCGTTCTCGGCGCGCGTCCCGCCGGGGAGCTACGCGTACTCGTTCCGCGCCGAGGGCCTGACGCACCTGCCGGGCAAGGTCGCGGTGCGCGCGGGCGAGGTGCTCCACGAGCGCGTGACGCTCGCGCGCGGTGTCACGGCCGAGGTCGACGTGACGCTCGGCGAGGACAGGGTGGCTCCGCGGCTCTTCTTCGAGACGGCCGGCGGCACGCGCTCGCAGCTCGTCGCCGCGCCGGTGCGCGCCGACCTCGATCGCGCGCGGTTCACGATCCTCCTGCCCGACGATGCGGTCGCGATCGTGGCGACCACGACGGAACACGTCGGACGCGTGACCGTGGATCGCGCTGCACTCGGCGCACGAGACGCGCCGGCGCGCTTCGAGATCGTGCTCGAGGCGCGGTAGCGACGAGCTCCCTGTCCCGGTTTCCTCTCGAAGCCTGCTCGTCCGGACTGAGGCGGAGCCCTCGCTAAGATGCTCGCCTCATGGGAGCAGCGCTCTTCGGCGGTGCGTTGATCGGTCTCGCGGCCGCCGGGCTGCTCGTCCTCACGGGCAAGACCGCCGGTGTCAGCGGCATCGTCGACGGCGTCCTGCGCGGCGAGCGCGGCGAGTGGGGCTGGAAGGCCGCGTTCCTCCTCGGTCTCGTGTCGGGCGGCCTCCTGCTCGCGTGGCGCGACCCGACCGCGCTCGCGAGCGCGGCGCCGCGCACGTGGCCGTGGGTGATCGCGGGCGGGCTGCTCGTCGGCTTCGGCGCGCGCCTGGGTGGAGGCTGCACGAGCGGTCACGGCGTGTGCGGCGTGGGTCGAGGCTCGCTGCGCGGCATCGTCGGCACGACGCTCTTCATCGCGTCCGGCGCGCTCACGGTACTCGTGCTGCGGAGGTTGGCTTGAAGGTCGCCGTCGCCTTCGCGTGCGGCGTGCTCTTCGCGGTCGGGCTCGGCCTCTCGGGCATGCTGCAGCCCGCGAAGGTGCTGGGCTTCCTCGACTTCTTCGGAGCGTGGGACCCGACGCTCCTGTTCGTCATGTGCGGAGCGATCCCGGTCTACCTCCTCGCGTGGGCCGCCCGTCGCGGCCGCCCGACCGTGTGGGGCTCGCCCGTCCCGGCGCGATCGAATCACGTGCTCGACGCACGTCTCTTCGCGGGAGCGTCGCTCTTCGGCGTCGCG
>Ga0111539_10013290_pt1 | contig 10288 bp, 9 predicted proteins | sample RhiMethybrSRZTD1_FD_79667 | JGI IMG/M metagenome (GOLD analysis project Ga0111539, IMG submission 79667) | Populus rhizosphere microbial communities from Tennessee, USA - Rhizosphere MetaG P. TD hybrid SRZTD1 (version 2) (version 2) | ecosystem: Host-associated > Plants > Roots > Rhizosphere >... | reverse complement strand
CGTGAAGTGGAGGCCGGCGGTCGGCGCGGCGATCGAGCCTTCCTTGGAGGCGTAGACCGTCTGGTACCGGGTGTCGTCGCCCCAGTCGGCGGGACGCTTGATGTACGGGGGCAGGGGAGGCTTCCCCAGGAGCTTCAGGTCGGGTTCCACGTCGAACTCGAGGGTCCAGTGGTCCTCTTCCTTCGCCGAGAGGCGGACCGACAAGGGCTTTCCGCCGGCGTGGAGGCCGTGCCGGGGGCTGGCGGGGTCGGCGATCCAGAGGATTTCCCCCACCTGCAGCCGGCCGCTCGCGTCGAGCAGGGCATGCCATTTCCGGTCCTCGAGCCGCCGAATCAGCAGGGCGGCGACCCTGCCTCCGGTGTTCCGGATCAGGAAGACTCGGGCCCGAAGGACGCGGGAGTCGTTCAGGTAGACGGTCTCCCCCTGCAGGTATTGGGGGAGATCGGCGAACCGGCGGTGCTCCAGGCGGCCGTCCCGGTGGAGGACGAGAAGTCGGGACTGGTCGCGCCGGGGCAGGGGGGCCTGGGCGATCAGCTCGGGCGGAAGTTTGTAATCAAAGTCCGAAACTAGCATTTGGCTGAAGTGGGGAGTATTATAAGGTCGAACTCCATCCTATGGGAGAACCTTTTATGCGCTGGCTCATCGCCCTATCGTTGCTGGTTCCGTCGTTTGCCGATGCCCGCCAGGACGGCGCGCCCGGCGAGAAGATGTCGATCAGTTTCGAATCGTCTCTCGAACTGGAGACGGTGGTCCGGGACGGAAAGGGAGAGACCACGCGGCGGCTCGATCTCAACCGCCGGGAGAAGTTCGCCCAGGTGAGGACGGACGCCAAGACCGTCAAGGTCGAGTGCCTCTCCTCCTCGCTGCAGAAGAGCGGCACCGACACCCCGATCGAGGAGAAGGCGACGGCGCTGGCCGGGAAGGCCTACTTCTCCACGAAGACCGAGCAGGGCTGGACGGTCAAGGACGCCGACGGCGGCGCGCCTCCCACCGAGGGGGCGAACCTCGGCGCGTGGAACGACGTGTCGATCCTCCTGCCCCCCGGCGGCGCCGAGCCCAAGGCGGGCGACAAGTGGGTCGTCGAAGGCAAGGACCTCCTTGCGGTGATCTTCCATGCGGCGATCCGCGAAGGAACCGGCAAGGTCGAATGCGTCTGCGAATCGGTCGAGGGCGGCAAGGCGACCGTCCTCTTCAACGGCCAGCTCTCCGGCAAGGGCAAGGACGAAGGGCAGACGTCCCTCACCCTGACCGTCAAGACCGGTCGTCTCACCTACGACATCGGCAAGAAGAGGCCGGCGTCGGTCATGATCTCGGGCGCCTTCGAGTCCGTCACGGACATGGTCGACATCGTCCGCAAGCCGGGCACGGGCGTCAACGTGGGCAACGAAGAGGAGCGCCGGAAGATCGGCGAAATCGCCGTCAAGAGCCTCAAGCTCGAGGCGATGATCACCTTCGAGTAGCCGTTCCAGGGAATTCAACGAACAGGTCCGCGCAAGCGGACCTGTTTTTTTTAGGCCACGACCCGGAAGGCCGCGGGCAGGGGCTGCTCCGCGTTGGCAGGGACCCGGCCCACGCGGCGGCCCAGGCGGCACGTCAGTTCGTACGGGATCGTGCCGGCCTTGCGGGCCAGTTCCTCGGCGCGGATGCCTTCCCCGATCAGCGTCACCTCATCGCCCACCTCGGCCTCGGGCACCTCGGCGAGGTCGAGCATGATGTAGTCCATCGTGACGTTGCCCACGACGGGGACGCGGCGGCCGCGCACCACGGCTTCGCCGCGGCCGGAGAGCTGGTAGGGATAGCCGTCGTTGTACCCGACGGGGCAGGTGGCGATCCGGGTGGGGCGGGTGGTCCGGTGGCGGCCGTCATAGCCGATCGGCACGTCGGCGCCCACGCCCTTCAGGTAGGCGATCTGGGTCTTCAGCGAGAGCACGGGCCGGAGCGGCGTCCCCAGGCGGGCGAAGATCCCCGGGTCCATGCCGTAGAGCGCGATGCCGGGGCGCACCATGTCGAAGTGGGACTCGGGGCAGGTGAAGAGTCCCGCCGAGTTCGCGGCATGCAGGATCGGCGGGGTGATCCCATCCCGGGTGAGTTCGTCGACGGCGGAGCGGAACTGGTCGAGCTGCTCGCGGACCGAATCGGGATTGGAGGCGGACGCGAGGTGGGTCGAGACGCCTTCCAGCTGGAGGTTGGAGCAGTCGAGGATCGCGCGGGCGACGTCGAGCGCCCGCGCCGGGGAGGCGCCCAGTCGCGCCATGCCGGTGTCGATCTTGAGGTGGACGCGCAGGACGCGGTTGCGCCGGCGCGCCTCCTGGTTCAGGAGCGGCAGGAGGTCGCTCGAATGGACGGTGACGGAGATGTCGTACTGGACGACCTTGTGGATCTCCTCCTCCACGATGGCGCCGAGGATGAGGATGGGGCCGGGGATGCCTCCTTCGCGGAGGGTGAGGGCCTCGCCGGAGTCGCCCACGCCGACCATGGCGCAGCCCGCCTCGAGGGCGGTCCAGGCGATCGGCAGGGCGCCGTGGCCGTAGGCGTCGGCCTTGGCGACGGCCATGATCTTGGTGCGCGGCTCGATCGCGCGGCGGATGACGCCGATGTTGTGGCGCAGCGCCGCCAGGTCGATCTCGGCCCAGACGCGGTAACCCCTCATCGGATGTCGCGACGGAGGGTCCATCCCGGGCGACCGGAGGGCCGGTCGCCCGGGACATTTCTTCCCCCTGTCTCGCGCCCTCCCCCCTTAAGTTTTCCGGCCGAACTTGAGTTCGGCTTCCGTGAGCCGCAGGTACAGCGGCACCAGGGACGCGGTGTCGTGTCGCGTGCCCGCCTCGAACAGGCGGCTGCCCAGGAGCGCGACCACGTCGGGTCGCGGGTCCCAGAGTTCGCGCGGTCCCGGGACGACGTCGCGGAAGAGCCCGCCGTACTGGTCGAGCGCGTCGCCGAAGACGTAGGCGCCTTTCGGGACTCGCGCGGCGAAAACGTCGGGCTTCTCCGCGAGGTACTCGGTGGTCCGCCGGCCGTCCTCGTAGACGGCGCCGTAGATCTGCTCCCATTTGGCATCGATCGCGGGGCAGAGCACCCGCGCCCGGTCGCGCGCGGCCTCCGCCATCGCATCGAGCGAGGAGACCCCGATCAGGGGCCGGCGGAGCGCGAGGGCGAGCCCTTTGGCGGCGGCCAGCCCGACGCGGAGCCCGGTGTAGGACCCGGGGCCGATGTCGCAGGCGATGAGGTCGATCGCCTCGGGAGGCCACTGGAACTCGTCCAGGAGCGAGCGGATCGACGGCGCGATCTCGCGGCCGTGGACCATCCCTTTTTCAAAGAGCCGGGTCCCCCGGACCTGCCCGGACTCCAGGAGGGCGATTCCCCCTCTCGTCCCGGACGACTCGATCCCAAGGACTTTCATGACTGCCGTCCGAAGTATACGTCGAGAGGAGGTGAAGTCAAGGTCATAAGTTACGAATTATAAGTTACAAATTGAGAAAACAAACCGGTTGTTTTCTCAAGGCGGGTCTGATATATCAGGTCCCTCAATGAAGCTCTCCCGCATCAAGAAGCTCTCCTGGAAGCTCATTCTCGTCTATGGCCTCCTGATCGTCCTCATCTACTTCGCGGATCGCCGCGTCGACAAGTGGATGACCTGGAACTTCTGGGTCGGCCTGGCCCTGCTCGCGACCTCCTGCTGGCTCCGCATCTGGGCCTCCGGGCACCTCGTCAAGAACAAGGTCCTCACCGTCACCGGGCCCTACGCCTACGTCAAGAACCCCCTCTATATCGGAACCTTCCTGGGCATGATCGGGACGGCGTTCCTGGCCATGGGCGACCCGCGCCAGGAGGTCTGGTACTACCGACACATGAACTGGCTGATCCTCGGCTTCGGCATCCTCGCCTTCATCTTCTACTACATTCCCTACAAGAAGAAGCGCGAAGGCAACCGGCTCCACGACATCTTCGGCGAGGACTGGGACCACTACGACCGCGCCGTGCCCGATTATTTCCCCAGGCTCACGCGTTACGAGAAGGCCCAGGACCGCCCCTGGAGCTGGCAGGCGACCTGCGACAACAGCGAGCAGTGGGGCCCGTTCGCCATGGCGATCGGCATCGCCGCGATCGTCTGGAATGCATGGATCATCAACCTCGTCCAGACCCTGATGTCGTGAAGCCGCGCGTCCTCCGGGACAAGGGCGGCTTCCTCTCTCCCGTCGTTTCCGTCGTCGACCACGAAGGCCGTTCCGCCGTGCTCAAGGACTACCGCGGCAAGAACGCGGTCACCCGAGGCCTCCTGGCCCCTTCGCTGGTGAAACGGGAGTTCGCCGTCCTGCGCCATCTCGAGGGCGTCCCCGGCATCCCCCGCGCCTACGCCGTCGTCGAGAAGCGCGCTCTGCTCCTCGAGTACATCGAGGGGAGGACCATCAACAAGTTCAAGGCGGGCGAGCTGCCCGACCGCGTCTTCGACCGCCTCTGCGAGACCGTCCGAGCCATGCACGCTCGCGGCGTGGTCCACCTCGACCTCCGCCAGCGGAAGAACATCCTGATCGCGGGGGACCGCCCCTGGGTCATCGACTTCGCGAACGCCCTCCGGGGCCGGCTCACCGCGAAGCTCCGCGCGGTCGACGAAAGCGCGCTCCTCAAGTTCAAGCAGCGCAACTGGCCCCATCTCATGACCGACGCCGACCGCGACGCGCTCAAGAGCCACAAGCTCCTGCGCAAGTTCTGGATCTTCAGCCCCCGCGGCAAGAGCGTTCGGTGAAGAACGTCCGAGCGCTCGCGGCCCAGGTCCTCCTGGCCGCCGAAAAGAAGTTCGTCGACGAGGCCCTCGAGGCCCATCGCGGCGCCGCGCTGTCCCGCCGCGACCGCGCGCTGCTGACCACCCTGGTCTACGGCGCCACCCGCCGGCGGCGCGAGCTCGACTGGCTGATCGACCGGTGCGCCCAGCGGGTCCACCCGGAGATCCGGCAGCACCTGCGCATCGCCCTCTTCCAGATCCGCCACCTGGACAAGATCCCCCGACATGCCGCCGTGAACGAGGCCGTCGAGCTGGCCAAGGGCGTGAGCCGGAAGTCGGCAGGCTTCGTCAACGCGGTGCTCCGGAAGGCGGCCGACCTCGACCTGCCCGACTCGATCGGCGTCCGGACCTCCCATCCCGACTGGCTCATCGAGCGGTGGCGGAAGCGGTTCGGGCCGAAGGAGCTCGAGGCGATCCTCGACGCCGACAACGCGGTGCTCCCGCTCTCGGTCCGGCCCAATCCGCTGCGGCCCGCGCCGCTCGCGGAGGTCGAGGGCGATCCCGCGGGCGATCCCCTGTTCGCCGCGGGCCACTTCACGGTGCAGGACGAGACTTCGATGAAGGTCGCCCCGATGCTCGATCCGAAGCCCGGAGAGCGGGTCCTCGATCTCTGCGCCGCGCCGGGCGGGAAGACCACCCACCTGGCGGAGCTCATGGGCGGGACGGGGAGGGTGATCGCCGTGGACCTGCCCGGGCGGATCGGGCTCGTGGCCGAATCGGCGAAGCGGTTGGGCCTGGCGAACATCGAGTGCGTCGCCGGGGACGGGACGACGATCGCGTTCCGCGAACCCTTCGACGCGGTCCTCGTCGACGCGCCCTGCTCGAACACGGGCGTGCTCGCGCGGCGGCCGGACGTCCGCTGGCGGCTCCGGGAGAAGGACATCGCCGGCGCCGTCGAACTCCAGCACCGCCTCCTCGCCAATGCCGCCCGCCTGGTTCGGCCCGGCGGCCGGATCGTCTATTCCACGTGCAGCCTCGAACCCGAGGAGAATCACGTCGACCTCCCGGGGTGTCGCGTGATTAAAGAAGAACTGACGCTTCCGACGGACCGTCGTTCCGGCGGCTACCAGGCGCTTGTGCGGAGGGATTGAGCATGACCAGCCCCGTGAATCCGGATCCGGTCCTCGATGCGCTCGACGGCTTCCGGCGATCGAAGACGATGTTCGCCGCCCTCGAGCTCGGCATCTTCGACCGGCTTCAACGCGGTCCCGCGCGCGCCGAGACGATCTCCGCCGAGCTCAAGCTCCATCCCGATGCGGCGGAGCGGCTCCTCGACGCCTGCGTGGGGCTGGATCTGCTCGCGAAGAAGGACGGGGTCTATTCGAACCTTCCCTCCGCGACGACGTATCTCGTCCGGTCGAGCCCCCAGGCGCTGGTCGGCTACATCGACTACTCGAATCGCGTCGGTTACAAGCTGTGGGGCGACCTGGAGACCGCCGTCCGCAAGGGCATCCACCTGTGGGAGACGACGTTCGGACTGAAGGGCAACATCTTCGACCACTTCTTCAAGACCGAGGACTCGAAGCGCGACTTCCTGCTCGGCATGCACGGCATGGGGATGCTGAGTTCGCCCCTCGTCGTGCGCGCGTTCGACCTCGGGAAGTTCCAGCATCTCGTCGACCTCGGCGGCGCGACCGGTCACCTGGCGCTCGAGGCGGCCCGGCGGTATCCCAAGCTCAAGGCCACGGTGTTCGATCTGCCCCCGGTGGTCGCGTCCGCCCGAGAATTCCTCTCGAGTCAGCCCGACGGGACCCGGATCGACCTCATCCCCGGGGATTTCTTCGCCGACGCGCTGCCTGCGGCGGACCTGTTCGCGCTGGGCAGGATCCTTCACGACTGGTCGGTGGAGAAGATCCGGACGCTGCTCCGGAAGATCTGCGACCGGCTGCCCAAGGGCGGCGCGCTCCTCATCGCGGAGCGCCTTCTCAACGCCGAGAAGACCGGGCCGATCCGCGGCCAGCTTCAGTCGCTCAACATGCTCGTCTGCACCGAGGGCAAGGAGCGCACCGTGGCCGAGTACCGCGCGCTCCTCGAGGAGGCGGGCTTTACGGACATCCAGGCCCGGGAGACCGGATCGGTCGTCGACGCGGTCCTCGCCGTGAAATAGCCCGGACGGCCGTCGCCCGAATCGACGAGGCGCGCAAACGTCACCCTGACCGGCGCGCTCAAGCTCATGCTCGCGCCTCATGGCCTTTCGGTCCAGGCGGTCGATCGCAAGAAGGTGGTCGTGACCGTGAAATGAAAGATCCCCCCGGGGGGACCGGGGGGATCTTTCTGCTGCTTCTTGCTTTCTGCTTCTTACTTCTTCCGCCTGGCCACGAACACCTCCGCCACCTGCGCGTCGGTCATCTTCTCGTTGCCGACGCCGCAGATCGCGACCACGTTGCCTTCGGCGGTCGTGACGACGACCTTGGTGCCCAGCTTGAGGGCTTCGACCAGGTGGGGCGCCTTCTCGAGGAGCTTGAAGTAGGCGTCGCTGCCGAACTTGATCATCGTCATCTCGGCCTCGGCATCGAACTTCTCGTCCACCCAGAGGCCGTTGTAGAGGAAGAACCGGGTTCCCGCGGCCTTGCGGAACTCGGCGACCATGTCCCGGGCCCCGGCCTGCTCGGCTTCCTTCAGCTGGCGCAGCCGGGTCGCGACGTCGACGCCCGCCTTGCCGTCCTTGTCCTTGAAGCGCCGGGCGAAGTTGTCGTCGCGTTCCCGCTCCTCGACGGACTTCGCCGGTTCCGGCTTCGGTTCGGGCGCGGGGGTGGCTGCGGGGGAGGCCGGCTTTTCCGCCGGCGGCACCTTGGCCTCTTCGGCCCGGATGCCGTCCAGCTTCTTGCCGCCGCCGCTCGCGACGTTCTTCCGCATCGGTTCGGGGACCGGCTGATTGCCGCCGCGGCCGAGCTGGCGGTCGTCCTCGAGGATCAGCTGGCTCGTGTAGGGCGTCTGGATGCCGTACTCCTTCGACAGGCGGATCACGTCGTCCACGAGCTCCTTGGACTCGCCCCGCAGGCGGATCTCGTCGAGCAGGTGGCCGATGCGGCGCTGGGCCCAGAGCAGCTCGATGAAGGCGAACTTGGGCTCCGCCGCCGCGAACTTGCCCTCGTAGGTGAAGGTCTCGGTCTTTCCGTTCACGCGGCCCGTGAGCTGCATCGCGATGTCCCCGTCGCCGGTGTACCGGCCGAGCAGCACGATCTGGCCGCCCGCGTAGAGGTCGGGCAGGGCGTGGGGATGGAGATTGACGAGCTGGACCTTGCTGCCGAGGACCTTGAGGTCGATCCCCGTCAGCACGGGCTGGGCCGCCTTGTTGGCGAAGGCGGCGATCTTGGTGGCAATGTCCTCCTCGGGGCGCACGTATTCGCTGACGCCGCCGCCGCGGATCGCCATGTCGTCCAGGAGGTGGGTGTCGACGTCGTAGCCCACGCCCCAGGTGAAGAGGCGGAGGGATTCGCCGCCCTTGCCGCCCTTGGCGGCGATCACCTTGGCGAGGATCTTCTTGGGATCGGTCGTCTCGCCCATCGTCGGCTTGCCGTCGGTCATGAACACGATATAGGAGGGGCGCGCGGGATCGGTCATCAGGCAGGATGCCGCGGCGTCGAACGCGCCGGCGATGTCGGTGCCGCCCTGGGCGAGCAGCGTCTCGGAGAACTTCAGGCCTTCGTCGCGCTTATCCTTCGCGCCCACCAGGCCCCGCTGCCAGGTCTCGGCAAAGCTTGAGAACGTCACGATGTTGAACCGATCGCCGTCGTTGAGCTTCGACACGAGGTACTTCAGGGCGTTGCGGGCCTGCTTGATCTTCTCGCCCGCCATGCTGCCCGACGTGTCGACGACGAAGACGACGTCGCGCTCCACGATGCGATCGACCTGGAGAGTCGTCTTAGGCGCCAGGAGGAGCATGAAGTAGCCCGGGTTGGCGGCATCGGGCCGGTAGGTGACCAGGTTGAGGCCGATCTCTTTGTCGCTGACGCTGTAGTAGACGGTGAAGTCCTTGTCGAGCGTCGTGCGGCGATCGAAGAACGTGACGCGCGCCTCGCGGTCGTCGGGGCGGGCGACGGTGATGGCGTGGCTGGGGCTGTAGACGTTGAGGATCGGGGCGGCGCTCTTGATGGTCGCCTCGATCGAGAACTCCCCCTGGACGGTGGGCCCGCGCCGGGTGCTGGCCCGGACGGGGTAGGTGTAGTTCACCAGGGAGTCCTGGGCATGGAGGATCTGCTCGAACCGGAGCGTGATCGTCTGGGAGCCGCGGGGGGCGACGGGGAAGATGTTGGCCCGGAAGATCTCGCCGCCCAGGTACTCCAGGAGACCCGGGTCCTCGGCGCGGCGGACGATCGAGTTGTAGATCTGGCGCGCCTGGTTCTTCTCAACGACTTCGCCCGCCTTCTCCTTCCCGTTCACCAGCATGGTGAACCGGCTCATGGTGGCGCCGCGGGGGATGGGGAAGACGTACTGGGCCTCGAGCTGGCGGTCCGTATTATTGAGGAACACCTGCTCGATGGTGGTCACCGACGCCTGGCGGTCGATCTCGACCCGCACGCGATGGCGGACGAGGGCGAGCGGCGGAAGGTCGGGCTCGTCGGGGATGACGAGACCCTGGGCCAGCGCGGGAGCCGCCGCGGCGAGGAACAGGACGGCGGCCCACAGAACGTTCCGGTGCATCATAGTCATTCCCTTCTGCAACTCGATTCGCCCTCTTCGACGCAGTCCTCCGCCGCGGGTTCCCGGAAAATGAAGCAAAACAACCAGGATGTTTTGCTTCATTTCGGGAACCTGGGCTCCCATGCCTGCGTCGAAAGGACGAGTTTGAAGGAAGGAGATCAACCGTGGTGAAGTCGCTTCTGGCGGTGTTCCTGGCGGCCTCGCTCGCCGCGCTCCCGGCGCGGGCGGCGGCCGACGAGTCCTGCGGCAAGTGCGGGAACCAGTCCTACGGCACGTCGATCGAATGGTCGGGCTCCCCGTCGGAAGCCGCCGCGAAGGCGAAGAAAGCCGAGAAGCTCGTCTTCGTCCTCCACGTCTCGGGCCATTTCGAGGACCCGAAATTCACCTGAAACAACGCCCAGGCGCTCCGGGTGGGCGCCCTCGCGAATCCCGAAGTCGGCGCGTTCATCAACAAGCACTTCGTCTCCTCCTTCCAGAAAGTGGCGACGTTCCAGATCGTCAACGGCCAGAAGCAGGGAGGCAACGTCGCCTCCTACTTCTGCGCTCCCGACGGCCGCGTCCTTCACTGCGTCGCCGGCCCGGTCAACGCCGCGACGATGCTGCGCGAGGCGTCGTGGGTCGTCGACAGCGTGAAGAAGGCCATGGAGGAGAGCAAGAAGACGGAAGTGCCGTTCAAGACGCTCTTCCGCCGCTGGCATGCCGATCGGCTGCGTCAGGAGCACGGCCTCGTGATCGAGCCCGCGACGTTCGACGCCCCCGCGCCGCGGGAGGACGATCCCCTGACGTACAACGATCCGTCGGGCCGACCCGTGCTGCCCGTGCTCGTCCTGCCGCCGATCGACGGCCCGGACGTGCAGTTCCGCG
>Ga0111539_10013289_pt1 | contig 10288 bp, 4 predicted proteins | sample RhiMethybrSRZTD1_FD_79667 | JGI IMG/M metagenome (GOLD analysis project Ga0111539, IMG submission 79667) | Populus rhizosphere microbial communities from Tennessee, USA - Rhizosphere MetaG P. TD hybrid SRZTD1 (version 2) (version 2) | ecosystem: Host-associated > Plants > Roots > Rhizosphere >... | reverse complement strand
CGCGTGATGGCGCGGCTCAAGGAATTCATGTCGGACACGCAGAACCGCGGGCGCGTCCTCTTTCTCATCATGACCAACAGGCCCGACAAGCTCGACATCGACATCAAGCGCGCAGGAAGGCTCGATCGAAAGATCCCCTTTCTCTATCCGCAAGAGCCGAGCGAGGTCGAAGCGGTGCTAAAGGCCCAGATCCGCAAGCACCACGTTGTTACCAGCGTGGAATTCCCGCGGGACAACGACGCTCTCTCGGTGAAGCTGGTCGGCTATTCCAACGCCGACATCGAAGCGGTGGTCTTGCTCGCCAACGACTATGCCCGCGATGCCACCGTGACGCTCGCGCACTTCACCGACGCCTCGCGCGACTATTTGCCGAGCCGCGATACCGAGATGCTCGAGTACATGGAGCTCGTCGCCGTATTCGAAGCGAGCAACCGCCGCATGCTTCCGAAGAAGTACGCCGAGCTGCCCGTCGAGGAGCTGGAGCATAAACTTGCCGCCCTGCGAGCACAGGTAGGAGCAAGACGGTGAAAGTGGTTATGCCAGGCGACGAAATGTTTTTTCGCCAGCGAAAGTGAAGGACGGACGCACTACGCCAACGCACGCCTTGCGCGCTCGCCAAACGTTGAATGGAATCGGTACGAAGTATTTGACGAACGCCACTCTGGGCTGCAAAAAAGGCTGGGCTAGCTTTCGAGCGCGCGATGATTGAAGAGGCGATGGGGGAAGGCGCGATCGAAAGAAGGAGTGGGCTTGGTGATGGGCTTCGGGCCGCATGATTTCGCCTAAGACAATCTCCGCCATACGCGAGCGCGTCGAGATTGTGAGTATCATTTCAGAGACCGTGAAGCTTACGCGCAAAGGGCGCAGCTACACGGGGCTCTGCCCGTTCCATCGCGAGAAGACGCCGAGCTTCAGCGTCAATCCAGAGAAGGGCTTTTTCTACTGCTTCGGCTGTAAAGAAAAAGGCACGGCGTTCGACTTCTTGATGAAGGTGGAAGGTTTGAGCTTCCCCGAAGCGGCGCGACGCCTGGCCGATCACGCCGGTATCGAGATCGAAGAGACGGCCACCGACGCCGAACGGCGCGAAGCCGACGCAGCGCGGCGCGCCATCGACGATCTCTATGCGGTCAACCAACTCGCCGCTCACTGGTTCGAACGGCAGCTGCGCGAGCACACCGCCGCGAACCTCGCCTGGGATGAGCTGCGCCGTCGCGGGCTCGCTCCGGCCGAAGGGGGGGAGCTCGAGCCGCGCGTGCGCGACGCCCTACAGGCTTTCCGTGTGGGCTATGCCCCCTCTTCGTGGGACGGGCTGACCCAGTTCTTCGCGCAGCAGGGGGTCTCCCCGGTGGTCGCCACCAAGGTAGGCCTCATCGCCCCGCGGAAGAACGCCGCCGGGCATTATGATTGGTTTCGCCACCGCCTGATGTTCGCCATCCTCGACGTGCGGGGGCGCGTGGTCGGCTTCAGCGGCCGCATCCTGCCCGATCCCGAAACGGGAACCGTCGACAAGCAGAACCCGAAGTACATCAACTCCCCCGAGTCCCCCGTCTACCAAAAGGGGCAGACGCTCTTCGGCCTTTACCAAGCGCGGCAGGCCATCCGCCAAGAAGAGGAAGCGATTTTGGTCGAGGGGAACTTCGACGTCGTGTCCCTCCACGCCCGCGGCGTTTGCAATGTCGTGGCGCCGCTCGGCACCGCCTTCACCCCTGCCCAGGCCAAGCTCTTACGCCGCTACGCGCCGGTCGTCACGCTCCTCTTCGACGGCGATGCTGCTGGGAAGAAGGCGACGCGCGAGGCGCGCGAAACGTGCCGCGAGGGGGCCCTCGTCGCCAAAGTAGCCGTGCTTCCGAACGGCAAAGACCCCGACGACTATGTTCGTGAGCAGGGAGCTGAAGGCTTGGGCAATGCGCTACATGCCGCCCAAGGAATGCTCCGATACCTCATCGACGAAGCACTCAATGAGAAGTTTCGTACGGCCGACGCGCAAGAACGCGCCGCCCGCGTGCGCGAGGTGATTGCACTCATCAACAGCGAAGAGGACCCGACAGAACGGCAAATGGTCGAGACCTACGCCGACGAATTCGCCCAGCGGCTGGGCACTGGTTCATGGGGCCAGCTCAAGGCCACAGTGGCACGTGCAATCGAGGCGAGCAGGGCCCAAGCATCCGGACCAAGCGAACGAACCCCCCCGGGGGGACGCAGTGCAATGGCGGGCCCGGGCCAGTCAGAGGGCGCGCCGTCGCGCCAGCCGAACCCCGAAGGTCGCGCCTGGGATGCCATTTCTGGGCCATTCGGGGGCGTTGCGCGGGTGCTCAGCCCGGCCGAGCTCGCACCCTGGCGCGTCCGATCCGCCGCCCAGCCGCTGGAGGTCGATCTGGAGATCTTGGGCTGCTTTCTCGACTTCCCCGACCTGCTCGAGGATCCCGTCGCCGAAGAAGTAATGAGGGACCTTTCAGGCCCCCCCGCCGTGGCTGCCGGGGCGCTCTGTCAGGCGCAAAAATCGGGCCAACAAATAGGCCAAGATGTTCTCGAAATTCTTGCGCAGGTGCCGGCCCCGCTTCATACATTCGCCGCGGAAAGGCTGGCCTCGCCACATTATGAGCATCGTGAGGAAGCCCGAGCTGTGCTTGTCCAAAATGCTCAAAAGCTCAAGCGGCGCGAGTTCTCCCGGCAAAAAGCCGACGCCATCGACGACATTCGTCGTAGCGAGCGTACGGGGGACATCGCCGCAACCGACGCGGTTTTGCGCAATCTAGAACGCCGTGCGCGCGAAAAGCACGGCCTTAAAGAGGGATGAGGTAAGCCTGTGCGACAGAACAAGTCCGAACGGAGCGAGAGCGCCGAAGCGATGCAGAACGGGACGCATGGCCGTGACCGTAAGGAAGTGCAGCAGCTTATCGACCTCGGTAAATCGAAGGGGTTTCTGACCTACGAAGAGGTGAACGACGCGCTGCCTGCCGACGTGGTCCAGCCCGACCAAGTCGAAGACGTGATGAGCGCGCTGGGGGATGAAGACATCGAGATCGTCGATGCCGCCACTCAGGTGAAGATCGCGCCCAAACGCATCGCCGAAGAAGAAGCGCTCGAGACGAAGAAAGTACCGGGACGCGGCGAGGAGCAGGAAGAGTCCGACCCGTACTACTCCAAGTCGAACGATCCCGTTCGCATGTACCTCCGCAAGATGGGGAGCGTTTCGCTCCTCACGCGCGAGGGAGAAGTCGAGATCGCCAAGCGCATCGAGCACGGCGAGCACGCGGTCCTCGCAGCGATTTTGAACAGCCCCATCGCGGTGCGCGAGATCGTCGACATCGGCGACAAGCTCCGCAAGCACAAGATCCGCGTCAAGGACATCATCCGCGACGCCGAAGACGACGACCAGGAGTTCGACGAGGAAGAGGCCGATCGCCGCATCATCCGCCTCATCGACAAGGTCAAGCGCCTCGACAAGAAGCACCAGGACCTGCAGGAAGAGCGCAAGGTCAAGACCGACGGCAAGCGCAAGGCGGTCGACTCCGAGATCGAGGGAACGAAAGAAGAGCTCGTCCAGACGCTCGAAGAGATGCGCCTCAACCGCAAGACGATCGACAAGATCGTCATCAAGCTCAAATCGCTCATCCAGAAGGTCGAGCGCGCCGAGGCGGGAGCGACCGAGCTCGAGAAGCGCACGGGTTCGACCAAAGAGCAGCTCAAGCGGCACCTGCGGGACGTCAAAGACAATCCCCAAGCCGAGCGCCGTTTGGCCAAGAAGCTCGGCGTCAGCCGCACCGAGCTGCTCGAGTTCGACGCCGCATTGAAGGGCGCTCAGAAGGGCCTGAAGAAGGTCGAAGAAGAGCTGCAGATCGATGTCGGCGAAATCCGGGACACCTACGGGTCGATCCGCGAGGGCGAGCGCACGGCCGAGAAGGCCAAGGCCGAGCTCGTGGAGGCCAACCTCCGGCTCGTCGTGTCGATCGCCAAAAAGTACACGAACCGCGGTCTTCAGTTCCTCGACCTGATTCAGGAGGGGAACATCGGCCTCATGAAGGCCGTCGACAAATTCGAATACAAGCGCGGCTACAAGTTCTCGACCTACGCCACGTGGTGGATTCGGCAGGCGATCACGCGCGCCATCGCCGATCAGGCGCGCACGATCCGCATCCCCGTGCACATGATCGAAACGATCAACAAATTGATTCGCACCTCGCGCTACCTCGTGCAGGAGTACGGCCGCGAGCCGACGCCCGAAGAGATCGCCGAGAAGATGGAGCTTCCGCTCGACAAGGTGCGCAAGGTTCTCAAGATCGCCAAAGAGCCCATCAGCCTCGAGACGCCCATCGGCGAAGAGGAAGATTCACACCTTGGCGACTTCATCGAAGACAAGAGCGTCGTTTCGCCGGCCGAGGCGGTCATCAACATGAACCTCGCCGAGCAGACCCGCAAAGTGCTGAAGACGCTGACGCCGCGCGAGGAAAAGGTCCTGCGCATGCGCTTCGGCATCGGCGAAAAGAGCGATCACACCCTAGAAGAAGTGGGGCAGGACTTCGAAGTGACGCGCGAGCGCATTCGCCAGATCGAGGCGAAGGCGCTGCGCAAGCTCCGCCATCCGAGCCGCTCCAAGCAGCTGAAGTCGTTCATCGACTCCTGACGCGACCCAATCGCAAGGCGCCGAAGCCCGACGAACAGGGTGCCGGCAGAGGCGCCCTGGGGGCGCAAACGGCGGCGTACGTTCGGCAAGTGGTGTAGCGTGCACGCGGTGCCGCCTCGCTTGGTTCGTGGACTCCGAATCACCACCGCTTTGCTGCTGCTCGCCCTCTCGCGGACGGCAGCGGCCGACTCGAGCACGGTGCGCTGGAACCCCGACTGGCCGCGCTTTCGGCCGAGCGAGCTCGCGCTGACCGCGGGGCTCACCTTGATCGTCGCAGAGGCGACCATGCTTTACCCGCCGCCGAAGGCCAACTGGGAAGGGGGGATCCTCTTCGATGACGCCGTGCGCGACGCGCTCGTTCTCGGCACCCCCGAGTCGCGCGACCTCGCCGCCACGATCAGCGACAACATCTACTACGCCCTCGCGACCTACCCCCTCATCGTCGACACCGGCATCGTCGCCTTCGGCATCCATGGTGCGACCGACGTCACCGCTCAGATGATGCTCATCAACTTCGAATCGTACGCCCTGACCGGGGCCATCGCGCTCACCGCGGAAAAGGTCGGGCGCGTGCGCCCCATGGCGGAGGACTGCGCGAAAGACCCGGGCTACGCGGCCAACTGCACCAGCGGTCCGAACCTCAACGCGAGCTTCCTCAGCGGTCACACGACGATCGCGTACGCCGGCGCGGGTTTGATGTGCGCCCACCATACGCATCTGCCGCTGTACGGGAGCAAAATGGCGGGCGCGCTGGCCTGCGCGACGGCCCTCGCCGCCGCGACGACGGCGGGGGTGCTGCGCGTCATGTCCGACAACCACTACGCGTCGGACGTGCTCCTCGGGGCGGGGGTGGGGCTCTTCGGCGGATACGTGTGGCCCATGCTCTGGCACTACGGATTTACGGCCAAGGAGCACGGACTTGCCAGTTTCCTACCGCAAGTCCGCGCGCGGCACGGTGATCTCGCATGGTCAGGCGCGCTCGTGCCGCAGGTGGGCCCAACGGCGATCGGCGTCACGCTGGCGGTCGATGTGTCCCCAGTGCGCCGAGATTGAGTCGAGCCCAGCGCGGGGCCGACGTGGGCCCCGCGCTGGGCTCGCTCCGCCGATCAGGGGTGGGTGCAGAGCGTGACGTCGATGTCGTTACCGGTCGTGCTGCCGCCACCGCGCGCAGCCGTAAGCCCCAGATCGCGGAATGCGCTGCAGGCCGTACCGCTGAACGTGAGCGACGCCGCCGTCGTCGCGCAGTTCTTCCCGCCGGAGAACATGTTCCCTTGTGCGGAAAGGGTGCCCGAATTGCCGTCCATCTGGAGGCAAATGCCGGCGCCGGCGTTGGGGTTCGAGCCGATGGTCGCTTGGAACACGTTGCCGCCGGGGGTTCCGCCGCCGTCGGTCGCGCCGGCGTCGGCCGTAGCCGTGCCGAGATCGATGTTCGTCAGCACGTTGTTGCGCGTGCCGCCGATCACTGAAGTCACGACGACGACGCCGCTTCCCGCGTTGCCGATGCTGTAGCTGTCGCGGACCTTGACGTTCGAGCCGCCTTCGATGCGAATGCCGTTGCCGTTGGTCGTGCCCACCGCCAAAAAGCCCGTCACGCCGTTCAAAGCGAGACCGTTGCCGGGCGTTTGTTGGATGGCGAGGCCGGCTACGTAGTTGCCCCGCGCCTCGATGGTGCCGGTTCCTCCCGATTGCGATCCGGCGATGGTCACCGAGCCGCCGCCGTTGACGAGAATGCCGTGCTGCGTGTTGTTGTTGAACGCCGTCGTGGCTTGACCGTTCGGAACCGTGATGTCGGCATGCCCCGTTCCGGTGACGAGCAAACCTGGGCGCCGCGCGCCGGTGGTTCCGGTTCCCGTCACGAGCACCCCTTGCTTGATGGTGAAGCGTCCCGCAAGGACTTGAATCCCGGTCTGCGCAAAATTCTGAATCGTCACGTTCTGCAGCGTGGTCGCGTCGGTCGATCCGGTGTTGACCGCCACGCCGCTGGTCGCCGTGTTGGTTGCGCCGTCGATCACGAGGGAGCCGCCCCCCAGCGTTCCATTGATGCCCGATCCGGCCGAAGCAAACGCAAACGCGATCTGCGCTGCCGACGGCGTGACGGTGACCGCGCCACCCACGGCGGTGATGGTGACGTTGGTCGTGACGTTGATGGGGAACGTTTCGCCGTTACCCGCGACCGACACCGGCCCCGTGTTGCGGATCTGAATGACCGTTCCCGGTGCCGGGTTCAATCCGATCGCTTGGAGCGCACGGGTGACCGTCTTGAAAGCGCAGGACGCGTTGGCCCCGCCCGACGAAGTACCGCTCCCCGTGGCGCCGTTGTCGACACCCGACGCGGGATCGACGATGAAGGTGAGGCCCGCCACGGGATCGCAGACGGTGCACTGGTGGCCCGGCGAACAAACCGCGGCATTGTTGCTGAGCTTCGTCTTGCAGACCGTGTCGCCCGATGCTCCGGGACAGCACTCGCCCGGCGTGCACGCAGAGCCGCAGCACACGTCGGCGCTGTTGATCGAGCAGACGGTGTTGTCGGCTTGGCTATTGCAGCTGCCCGCCGAGGCCACGCAAAGCCCGCTGCCGGTGTTGCACACCGGCGTGGCCGGAGATGCCGCCAGACATTGCGCGTCGGTCGAGCACTTGCCGCAGAAGTGCGCCTGCGCGATACCGCAGAGCGGCCCCGTGGCGTTTCCCGTGCAATCGCCGTTCACTCGGCAATTGCCCGGCGTGCAGACGCCGCTCAAACACAACTGCTGCCCGCCGTAAGCGGTGGAGCAATTGCCGTCGTCGCCCCCTGCGTCGCCCCCCGGCCCATCGGTGCACGCGGCGCAGACTTGCGACTTGCAGAGACCGTTGCTGCCGCCGTTGGAGCACGCCGTGTTGTCGACCGTGCAGACCGATCCGCCATCGCCGTCGCTGCCGTCGTCGCTCGCGTCGCTCGCGTCGGCCCCGGCGTCGGTGCTCACGTCCGGCGGCGCGCCTCCCGCTCCGTCGCCCCCTCCCCCGCCGTCGTTGCCTGCGGCACCGCCGCTCGCATCACCGGATCCGCCGTCCGTGCCCGCCGTTCCACCGGTACCTGCAGCTCCCGCGGCTCCACCCGTGCCCGCGACGCCCGCCGTTCCACCTTGTGTACCAGCCGATCCTCCGGTGCCGGCGGTTCCCGCAGCGCCGCCCGTTCCGGCCGTGCCCCCTTTGCCGGCAGTTCCGCCGGTCGCGTCGGACGAATCGCGCGGACCTCCGTCGCCGCCCGCCGTGCCGCCGGTGCCCCCGGTCCCGGCAGAGCCATCACCCGCTTTGCCCGCGCCGCCATCCGTGCCCGCGGTGCCGCCCGAACCCCCTTTGGCCTCCGACGTTGCGTCTTTGCCGCCGTCACTCGTTTGTCCGGCCGTGCCGCCCCCGCCGGTCGTGTCGGTGTCGTCACCCCCGCAGTTCATCGCAATTCCCGCGCAACCCGCCACCAGCGTTGCCATGAGGATCGGCCTCGATCGGTCCATCAAGCGTCGCATGTCGTTTTCCCTTCTTCTCCGAGCGTCGACTCAGGAGTGGAAAGCCCGCGCTGCTGCTTTCAGTTTGCGGACACCGTATCAAGACAGGCCGAGCTGCGATACGCGATTGTGTTAACGACCGCGAATCGTCGCGAGTGCTCCGCGCGATGTAAGTCGATATCTGCAAAGTGCGACGCGCCGCAGCGTAACGATGCGTCGAGCACGACTACAGTGCTGACCCGAGCTAACTGTTAACTACGGATGCGTGCATTGCGCGACGTCGATGTCATTGCCCGTCGTAGCGCCGCCGCTCGACACGGCGAGGCCGAGATCGCGGTTGGTGCTGCAATTGGCATTGCTGAACGTCAGCGATGCGGGGGTCGTCGCGCAGTTCTTTCCGCCGGAGAACAGGTTCCCCCGTGCCGACAGCGTTCCTGTGCTGGGATCGACTTGGAGACAGATGCCGGCCCCCTGATTGGCGTTCGAGCCGATCGTCGCTTGAAACTGGTTGCCGCCGGCGTCGCCTGCTTTGCCGAGATCGATGGACGTCAGCGAGTTGTACCGTGTGGAACCAATCGTGAACGTCTGGATGTGGATGCCGTTGTTGAAGTTGCCGAGTGTGTAGCTGCTGCGGACCTTCACATTGGAACCGCCGCCGATACGAATGCCGTGGCCGTTCAGCGTCCCAACGGACAACAAGCCGGTCACGACATTGGCTGGCACCGATCCGGATGGATTCTGGGTGATGGCGAGACCGGTGTTGTAATTGCCGCGCGTTTCGATGGTCCCATTTCCGCCGGACTGCGAGCCGGTGATGGTCACCGATCCGACGCCGTCCACGAGAATGCCGTGCTGCGTGTTGTCGTTGAACGCGGTCGTCGTTTGTCCGTTGGGCACCGTGATGTCGACGTGGCCGCTCCCCGTGATGTGGAGCCCGGGCCGTCGCGAGGCCGTCGTACCGCTCCCCGTCACCCGGACCCCCTGCTTGATGGTGAGATCGCCAGCAATGACTTGAATCCCGTCGTTGAGGAAATTCTGCACCGTCAGGTTCTCGAGCGCGGTCGTGACCGTCGAACCGGTCGTCGAGGTGATCCCGTTGGCGGCGGTGTTGGTAGCGCCGTCGATGACGAGCGAGCCGCCGCCGAGAGAGCCGTTGATGCCCGAGCTCGGGGCCGACAAAGCGAAGCCCACCTGCCCGGCCGGCGGCGTGACGGTGACGGTACCCCCTGTCGCGGTGATGGTGACGTTGGTCGTGACGTTGAGCGGAAAGGTCTCGCCATTGCCGGCTACGGACACAGGGCCCGTGTTGCGAATTCGAATGACGGTTCCCGCGGCGGGATTCACGCCGACGGCTTGGAGCGCCCGGGTGACGGTCTTGAAAGCGCATGCGGCATTGGGTTGCCCCCCGGCGGTGCCGCTTCCCGTCGCGCCGTTGTCGACGCCGGCCGCGGGGTCGACGATGAAGTTCGCGCCGGCGACGGCATCGCACAGGGTGCATTCGTGCCCCGCCGAGCAAACGGCGCTGTTGTTGCCGAGCTTCGTCTTGCACAGCGTATCGCCCGCCGAACCAGGGCAGCACTCGCCCGGCGCGCAGGCGGACCCGCAGCACACGTCGGCGCTGTTGATGGAGCACGCCGTGTTGTCAGCCTGACCATTACAGCTGCCCGCCGAGGCGACGCACGCGCCCGATCCGGTGTTGCAGACGGGTGTGGCCGGCGAGAGGGCGAGGCATTGCGCGTCGTTCGCGCACTTGCCGCAGAAGTGCTGCTGCGTGATGCCGCACAAAGTCCCATTCGCGTTGCCGCTGCAGTCGCCGTTGACGCGGCAATTGCCGGGCGTGCAGACGCCGCTCAAGCAGAGCTGCGCGCCGCCGTAGGCCGCAGCGCAGTTGCCGTCATCGCCCGCGGCTGCGTCCGCCGCGGCGTCCCCACCCGCGTCGCCCGCGCCAGGTCCGTCGATGCAAGCCGCGCAGACCTGCGATTTGCAGAGACCATTGCTCCCGCCGTTGGAGCACGCCGTATTGTCGACGGCGCAGACCGCGCTGCCATCGCCGCCGTCCGCGCCCGATTCATTGACGTCGGCGGTCGCGTCGATTGCGCCGTCGCTGCTGACGTCCGGCGACCCGCCTTCCGATCCATCGGCACCAGCGCCGCCGTCGTCACCCGCAGCGCCGCCGCTCGCGTCG
>Ga0111539_10013288_pt1 | contig 10288 bp, 9 predicted proteins | sample RhiMethybrSRZTD1_FD_79667 | JGI IMG/M metagenome (GOLD analysis project Ga0111539, IMG submission 79667) | Populus rhizosphere microbial communities from Tennessee, USA - Rhizosphere MetaG P. TD hybrid SRZTD1 (version 2) (version 2) | ecosystem: Host-associated > Plants > Roots > Rhizosphere >... | reverse complement strand
TTTGTTGTCCAAATTATCCTCGCACCCCTCCGGGGTGCGGTTGGCGTTGAACGAACAACGCAGGGAGTCGCTTGCGCTCCACCCGGGGCTAAACTCCTGCCAGCCCTCCGGGCTGGCCTCTTGCACGCCGGAGGTGTGCGGGAGCCTAATCTCCTGCCAGCCCTCCGGGCTGGGCTCTTGCACGCCGGAGGCGTGCGAGGAGGGTAGCCCGGGGTGTGCGAGCGATAGCGAGCCACCCCGGGTGGGCGACCACTCCACATCCGCACCCCGGTAGGGGTGCGAGGAGCCTGACCCCCGCACCAGTAGCGAGTTTCGGCCAATCAGCCAGCGCTAATTTGTCAGGACGGGTTCGTTGGCGGCAGGAATGTCTCATGCTCCTCGTGCTCATCGGAGCCTAGAGGCGCGTCTTCCATCTCTCTCACTGTCTGCAGCATCGTAAACTCTGCCTGCTCTCCCTGGATTTCTCCAAAGTACAGCTCGGTGCGGATCAACGGGAAACGTTTGTGAATGGCCCGCTCGACGGCTCGCAGATCCCTTGCCTGCGTTTCCTTCAAGGCAGCCGCCTCGGGAGCGATGAGGTTCTCCAGATACCAGCGACAATCGGCATGCCCGATCAGGATGCAGCGCTCAGCGGTCATCAGGTTGGACATGAAGTCGAACCATGCTGCGCCCTGATTCCGCAATGCCTCGCGGGATTCGGAAGGGCTGAGCATCTGCGCTCCACCGGGGATGGCGATGAGCCCATAGTGATTCAGACCCAGACCCGTGCGCAGGAAATCCTGAAAGTGTGGTTGATAGCGCGGGTCGCTGCAATGGATGACCACAACACGCGAGGCCATGCCAGCAGCCGATATCGAGCGATAGGTTGTCATTAGCTTTCCCATCGATTTAATAGAGCAGGAAATCGTACAACGTATCGCCTGATGCGACCAGTACATGTTGGCGTCCATCCAACATATAGGTCTGCGGCGCGTTGGAGATGTTGATCCGCGTATGCCACAGCGGGTTCCCGTTGCGCGCGTCAAAACCCACAAAATTGCCACTGCCGTCCGAGGAGAACAGGACGCCGCCTGCCGTCGCGAGCAATCCGCCGCCTCCTCCGCCGTAGAGTTTGTGGCGCCACGCGACCTTCCCGGTTTTAGGGTCAATGGCTGTCAGGAAGTCGCCTGACGATCCGAGATTTCCGAATCCAAACGGCTGCTTTCCTGCAAGACCCATCGAACCCCTTGGGTCTGGGTCGGTGAGGTAGAGCATGTTGAAGCCATTGTTTTCCCGTGTATAAAACCATCCGGTATCGGGCGAATACGCCGGGGGAGGCCAGTTCGCGACTCCGCCTTCGACGGGGGAAACGAGAGATCCGGGAATGATGGCCTCTTTCAACGGATCCGGTTCGATCGTTCCGTCCGGCCGCTGGCCCTTTGCCCAATTGGAGTACATGCCGTACTTGGAGCTCACCACGTGCTTGCCGGTCACGCGATCCACCGTATAGAAGTATCCGTTACGGGCTGCCGTGGACACGAGCTTTCGCTGTTGTCCGTTGATTGTGGCGTCGATCAGAATCGGAGTTTGTGCAGAGTCCCAGTCGTGCGTGTCGTGGACGGAGGTCTGGAAGTACCAGGCCATTTTCCCGGTATCCACGTGCACAGCGACCAGCGAGCACGTGAAAAGGTTGTCGCCTTTCCTTCCAGCGCCGGTATAACCCGGAGTTGGATTGCCGGTTCCGAAAATGTAGAGCTTCGTTTCGGGATCATAGACTCCGGGCACCCACGAGAATCCTCCGCCATGACGCGCGGCGTCGAGGTTGGGCCAGGTTTCGAGACCCGGATCGCCGATGTTCATCGGGACCGTATAAAACTTCCATTCCAGCTTGCCCGTCTCCGGATGATAGGACTGCAGGAAGCCGGGGGAATCGAGATCGTTACCCGTGCCGACAATCACGTGATCGCCCACGATGATTGGCGCCATCGTCGAAAAATACTGTTGGTCGAAGTCGGCGAGCTCCACATGCCAGCGTTCTTTGCCGGTCTTCACATCGAGCGAGACGAGGTAGTTGTCGGGCGTTTCGAAGAACAGGTAGTTGCGCCAGATGCCGACGCCCCGATTTCCGATATGCGTGCCGCCTCGAGTCTTCCAGTAGTAGTGCCAAAGCTGCCGGCCATCACGCGCGTCGACTGCCCAAACGTGGTCGGGCGCGGTGGGATAGAGGATTCCATCCACCATCAGAATTGCGCCTCGGACGGAAACGTTGCCCGGAGCCCATTCTTCCGCTCCTTCGCCGCCGACGATCGTTCCGCCTCCGAGCGAGGGATTCACCCGGCCAATCCAGCCCAGCGTGAGGTTCTTGACCGTGGTCCGGTCGACCTGTTTTAGCGCACTGTAACGCCGTCCCGTGTAATCGCCCGAGTACGTAGGCCATGTATCCGACAGCGGCTTCAACAGCGATGCAGGATCGAGCCCGGCGCTTCCGGCGGGACTTTGGCTGACAAGGAGAGCCGGCAGCAGAAGCAGCGACAAGCTGAAAAGAATTTTTGTGCGACTCATTTCACGGTCACCAGGTACGCCGTCACATTGTGAATGTCCCGGTCGGTGTATTCAGGAAGCAGATTGCGATGCGCCGCACGCGGATCGCGGATGTCGACTTTGGGGACGTCTCCGTTGCGGCGGAAAGACGGAGTGCTACCGTCCGGCAAATTGAGAATCACAATGAAGTCGTCGATCCGATTGAGTTGTCCTTCCACCTTCTGGCCATTTTGAAGCGTCACCGTGACCATGACGGGCTTCGCGTTGCCGCCTCGGCCGCCACCACCTGCAAGCCACGAATTCTGTAAATCGCGTGGATTCGGGAAGCGCGTGCCAATGCCGTTCAGATCCCCTGTCACGGAGTGGCAGGAACTGCACTTCGATGCGAAGTAGGTTTTCCCCGCCGCCGCGTCGCCAACGAGAATATTCAGGGTGACGGGTGGTCCGGGCGGCGGGCCGCCTTGACGCTGCGCGGTGGCAGCAACGCTGTGGATATATTCCGCGATGGCTTTGCCGTCCTCTTGATTAACTGGAATTTTCGGCATTGGCGACATGCCCGGATTGTTGAGTCCATCACGAACGACGGGAAAGATCAGTTCGCCGGCCTGGTCGTTGAGGACGAGCGCCGATCTCAGGAGATTGGTACCGCCTTTATCGCCTCCACGCAGGTCGCCGCCATGACAGGTGCTGCAATGTGTCCCATAGAGCGTACTCCCACGCGCCGCGAGCGCCGTATCGATCGGGCGCTGTTGAGCGGGGAAGTTCGCGGGTGCAGGACGCGCAGTACCTGGGACGGCTGGCAAGCCGCCGCGCGCTCCGCGCTGCTGGCCTGCGAGTGCGGCGGTCATGAATATCACGAGTAGGGTCCAGTGCATGCGTCACCTCAGGGTTTCAGACATAGGATCCTCACCCCGGAGGGGTGAAAGGAAATTAGCCGGGGGTAAGCGCGAAGCGCGCAACCCCCGGTCACCGGGCATTCCTAGCATTCCTATCCTGGCACCCCTCCGGGGTGCCAGGACTTCTCGTTATTGTCAACCGGAGGTGGCTCGCTCGCGCTCGCTCACCTCCGGCTAATCTCCTTTCACCCCTCCGGGGTGAGAATGACTCATTTCCCCAGCACCGTCTCGATCGCTTTGGTCAGTTCTGCCGACAGCGGCTCGACAGGAGACTTGTACCGGCCGACGACTTTCCCGTCGCGGTCGAGAAGGAACTTCTCAAAGTTCCAGGAGATGTTTCCGGAAAATCCGGGAGTGGATGTCAGGGTCTTGTAAAGCGGAGCCTGATCGCGTCCGAGAACCCCGATCTTCGAGAACATATCGAATTCCACACCGTAGTTGCTCTTGCAGAATGTGGCGATCTCCGAGTTGGAGCCTGGCTCCTGCGCCCCAAAGTCATTGGATGGAAAACCGAGTATACGCAGGCCCCGGCTTGCGTACTTCTTGTGCAAGGCCTGCAGCCCCTCGTACTGGTACGTATATCCGCACTCGCTCGCGACGTTGACGATGAGGACGACGTTCCCCTGATACTTCGAGAGATTGACGGGTTTTCCGTCGAGGCTGTCCATCGTAAAGTTCAATGTATTCGCCACTTTGGGCCTCTCCTGGCCGGGGGTTTGCAAAAACGCCATCAGCATCATGGCAAGTGAAATCAGCTTCATCGATGCCTCCCTGAATTCGCGAATCTCGGGGTCGCATTACATCACAGTTCGCGCGTTGACTTCACCCCAATCGGGGTGTCATATTACGCCCAATTATGCATAACTCCATTCAAATGAGGATTGTCAGTCGTCTGCTTCCTCCGGCTATTGTTTTCCTCACTGCGGTGTCTGCGTTTGGTCAGCCTGGTCGACCGGCAACGCCGCCGGATATTGCTGCGGAATGGGTGTTGCAGAGCAACGAAGATCCCGGCCAGATCGGCGGTCTTGGTCAACCGACGCTGGGCTATTACCTCGGTGTTCCTTTCAACGACGCCGGGCGCATGCGGGCCGACACTTCTGCGGAGTCGCTTTGGGGAACTCCGGAGTATCAGTGCAGACCGCACTCGGCGCCACACCAGTGGCGTGGACTCGGTGGCGCTCGCATCCTTAAAGAGGAAGATCCGCTGACACGCGACATCATTGCCTACCACATTCAGTTCATGAGGTCTCTGGACTGGCCGATCTATATGGATGGGCGTCCACATCCACCGGCCTGGGCACCGCACACCTGGACAGGCTTTTCTACCGGCGAATGGGTTGGGAACACGCTGAAAGTAACCACGACACACTTGAAGGACGGCTACCTTCGTCGTGGCGGGCCACAAACCAGCGATATGTACTCCATGACCGACTTCATCACCAGGCACGGAGACACTCTGACCGCGGTCACTGTGATTGACGATCCCATCTATTTGGAAGAGCCCTTCATTCAGTCGACGACATATCAAGTGGACGTCGCGGCCACGACCAACTGGGAAACCTGCAACGCATCGGCGTTTGGCGAAAATGGTGGAACCAACCGTCACTGGGTTCCTCATTTTCTTCCCGGCCAGAACACGGCGCTTAACGAGTGGCTGAAGGACGAGAAATGGATTCCGGAGATCGCATCGCGTGGTGGCGCAAAGACGACGTATCCCGAATACAAATCCACTCTGAATGGTTCGGTGAAGGTTGCCGACTTGAAAGTTCCCATGTCGAAGTCGGCCGTAAATGTGAGCAAGGCGATCGCGGATCAGGGACCCAGAGATGGCGAAGTACACATCCTGCCGGTGCAGGGCAATGTGTACATGTTGATCGCCGACGGCGTCAACATCACGGCGTCCGTTGGGCGCGAAGGTGTCCTGCTGGTGAATACAGGAACCGCTGCAATGACGGACAAGATCATGGCGGCGGTCCGGCAGATCGTGAACACAACGGTGAATGCTCCGGTTCCGAATCAGTGTTTCGGAGTGAACTGCGCGGGAACGGTCGGCTGGTCGAGTCTCTTCATTAATAATGTGATCGGCTCCCCGGCCCAGGCCAAACCGTTGCGCTACATCATCAATACGAGTGCCGCGCCGGAAAATGTCGCGGGCAATCAGAAGATTGCCGCGTCCGGGTTCTTTCCGCGAGGCGGAGGTTTTGGAGCCGCGGTTTCCGGCGTGGGAAGGGCTGCTCAGATCATCGCGCACGAGAATGTCCTTTTCAGAATGAGTGCGCCGGCGACACCCGGTGGGAAAGAGCCCGTGGCGCCCACGGCCGCACATCCGACCGACACGTACTTCGACGAATTCCACAAGCTTCCCGAATACTTCAACGGCGAAGCCGTGATCGTCTATCACGAGCCTGAAGCGAATACCGATGGAGACAGCATCGTGTTTTTCCGGCGATCGGAAGTTATCAGTGCGGGGAATATCTTCTCGACGGTGAGTTATCCGGTGATCGAACTCGACAAGAGCGGAAGTATCCAGGGCGTTATCAAAGGCCTGAACCACATCCTTGATCTGGCAGTTGCGGAATACAGAAGTCAGGGGGGCACGTGGATTGTCCCCGGTCGTGGGCGATTGTCGGATACGGCGGACGTGGCGTCTTACCGAAATATGCTGACGATCATCCGTGATCGCGTGCAGGATCTTATCGAGAAAGGTATGACGCTGGATCAGGTCAAGGCCGCCAAACCCACCATGGATTTTGACGGTCGTTACGGTTCGGACACAGGTTCATGGACGACTTCAATGTTTGTCGAAGCGGTTTATAAGAGTCTTAAGGAGAAGAAATGATGCGCAGATTATTCATGGGTGCACTCGCTTTGATGCTGCTGGCCGGCGTTGCTGCGTATGCCCACCATTCTTATGCGGCCACCTATGACACCAGCAAGGAAGTCAAGGTTACGGGGAAGCTTGTTCAATTCTCGTACAAGAATCCACACTCCTACGTCACTGTTCAGTCCAATGACGCCAAGGGGGCGGTACAGCGCTGGTCGGTGGAATGGGCTGGGACTTCTCAGTTGAGTGCGAGGGGGATCACGCAAGACACACTCAAGATCAACGACAGCATCGTCATTGTTGGGCGTCCGTCGCGTGTCCCGGGCGAATTCAAACTTCTGTTGGTCAATCTGACGCGTCCGTCCGATGGATTCCAGTGGGGAACGAGCACCGGTGATCGGGTTGAATAAGAAAACGCGTTTCACTCTCGCATTGCTGGCGTTCACCCTGTTGTTCCCGCTCGCGGCCTATGCGCAGCGCGGAGCGCGAGGTGGCGGCGGCGCTCCGGCTGCACGACAAAATGCTCCCATCGACCTGACGGGATATTGGGTCTCCGTCGTTGGCGAAGACTGGGAATTCCGGATGGTCACTCCAGACAAAGGCATCTATGACACGCTCAATTTAAGCGCCGAAGGAAGGCGCGTGGCGGACTCGTGGGACCCGGCGAAGGATGAAGCTGCAGGCGAACAATGCCGCGCCTACGGGGCTGCAAATATCATGCGGCTTCCGGGGCGATTGCACATCACCTGGGAAAACGACACAACACTTCGAATCGATACCGACGCTGGAACGCAAACACGAATGTTTCGCTTCGGGGCCCCGGCTCCCGCGAATACAGAGCCTTCGTGGCAGGGTTATTCCGTTGCCGAATGGGAAATGGCTCCGGGCGCGCGCGGCGGCGCCAGAGGCAGCGGTGCAGCAGCACCGGCGCGTCAAGGGAATCTGAAGGTGGTGACCACTCAATTGCGTCCGGGGTATGTGCGTAAGAATGGCGCTCCGTACAGCAATCGTACGGTCGTCACGGAATACTACGATCTCCACACCATGCCGAACGGCGATCAGTGGATCTCGATCACCTCGCGCGTGGAAGATCCTGTGTACTCCACGCGTCCGTATATCCAGACGACGGATTTCAAGAAGCTGCCGGATGCGAGCGGCTGGAATCCGACTCCCTGCTCCGCACGGTGAATATCTAAGGTGCCTCTTACGGGATTTCTCCGCGACCTTCGAAGGAAAGTCGGACATGACCTCCTGATTCTGCCGTCGTCTGCAGTGGCGATCCATGACGAGCATGGACGCATCCTGATGGGTCTCCATTCCGACCGGCGGGTCTGGGTTATTCCCGGCGGCCTGATCGAACCCGGCGAGACTCCAGCGGATGCGGCGGTCCGAGAAACCTGGGAGGAGACAGGCTTGCTTATCGAACTCACGAGCATCCTCGGCGTTTACGGCGGAAGGGAACTCATAGTCGATTATGTCAACGGCGACCGCACCTCATACGTGGGGGCCGTCTTCAGGGGACGCGTCGTTGGAGGGCAAATGCGCGCGGATGGCGAAGAGATTCTCGAGCTTCGCTATGTCTCGAAAGAGGAACTGAAAACGCTACCGCACGCTAGCTGGCTGGATTTTGCCGGAGATGCTGTGTTCTCGAAGGACGGTCCAGTGGATTATCAGCGCGCGACGTGGAAGCCGGAAACTTAACAGGCACGAATTATCCTCGCACCCCTCCGGGGTGCGGTTGGCGTTGAACGAACAACCCCGGGTGTCGCTTGCGCTCCACCCGCGGCTAAACTCCTGCCAGCCCTCCGGGCTGGCCTCTTGCACGCGGATGCGTGATGGAGAATAAGGGGTTAAGCGAGTGAAGCGAGCGCAACCCCTGGTCAACAGCAAATAATGAAAGTGGCCGCGAGGTTTCCCGTCCCTAACGCACACTCTCCGTCTGTTTCTGCTGCATGTAGTACTGCTCGTAGAACTTGACCAGCGCGACAAGGATGGCCAGAATCAGCGGCCCCACGAGCATTCCGATAAAACCGAAAACTCTCAGTCCTCCCAGAACGCCGATCAGGATTAATACCGGATGAACGTTGCTCCGGCTGCTGACCAGTCGCGGCCGCAGAAAGTTATCGATGTTCATCACAACCGTTGCGCCGAACGCCAGAAGCAGAATGCCGCGCGTAACACTTCCATCGAGTATCAGTCCGACTCCCGCAGGTACCCAGACGATCGGAGTTCCGAGCAACGGTACAAACGCCGTGATGATCATGATCGCGCCCCAGAAGAGCGCGTTGGGGACGCCGAACACAAGCAAGGCAAGTCCGCCGAGCCCTCCCTGGATCACAGCCGTAAGCACCTGGCCATAGAGCACGGCCTGCGTGATTTTGCGCACTTCGTCAAACAGCGAGTCCTTCAGGTTCGATTCGAGAGGAAGATGATTCTTCAAGTAGAGAATGAAGCTTTGTCCTTCTCGAAATCCGTAAAACATCACGAAGAACATGATGAAAAGCCCGAGCAGTAACTCTGACAGCGAGCCGAGAACATTTGGTGCGAGGGCTACAATCGACTGCCGCACCTGTTCCAGTGTCGAGTCGAGCATCTCTTTGAAGTCGACGCGGCCGTTTGTGATGCCGCTGAGGTAGTCGCCGACCTGTTGTAGCCAGTCTGCCTGCAACGTTTCATACGCGCCCGAAACCTGGTTCACGAGCTCAGACACCAGGTAGACAGCGGGCAGAATCATCACCAGCAGGGCAAGCACGACCGAGAGGCCCGAACTGAGACCCGGATGCTTGGTTTTAAGAAGAATGAATCGATAGATTGGAAACAGGACGTACGTCAGAATTCCGGCCAATACAATGTAGGCCATGAATGGAAGCGTGATCCAGATACCGAGGATCGCGACCGTGGCGAACAGAATCGCAAAGAAAATGCGCTCCTGTTTCAGTTGATCCTCCCGTACGTCACTCTGGCACTGGAAACAGCCTGCACATATCGTTTCGTCTCCACGAAACCGATTTCCGATATGAAGAATTCTCCATCACTCCCCGGCCATTTGTCCTGCCATCGGCGGACATTGTCCGGGCCGGCGTTGTATGCCGCAAGGGCGAGTTGGGGGCTCTTGAACTCCTGCATCAGACTGGCCCAGTAGTAGGCTCCGAGTTGAATGTTGGTTTCGGGAATAAACAACTGCTCCAACGTAAAATCTGGAATGCCTGCAGGAATGGCAATGGTCTCTGCCGTATCGGGGACAAACTGCATCAGTCCCCTTGCTGACGCGCCGGAATTGGCGTTCGGATTGTATTTGCTCTCCTGCCAGATGATCGCGTGCAGCCATAAGGGATCCACACCGTGTTGCATCGCAGATTTGCAAATCAGCGATCGATAACCTGCCGGGTAGCGCATGCCCAGAGTGTTTGACGACGACATTCGATCCGCATACGAAATTGCGCGGTTAAACCGGCCTCCGACGTATTGGAGGTCTGCGGCGAGAGCCGCGTTCGGCTTTCGGGTGTAGTCCATCATCAAAGCAGCTTCGTCCCAGAGCTGCAGAAACATCAATTCGGTAACGGCGTCCGTGGCTGTAGCAGTTTCTGTCAAAAGAGAACGGCGTTGACCGATCAGACGCGAGAGAGCCTCATCGCGCGTCTTGTCCACGGTGTTCGAGCAGACATCTGGACTCGGAACCGATGGGGGTGCCGTGCCCAGACGTTGGGCGGCGAGCTGTCCGTAGTAGCTGAGCGGATTAGAAGCGAGACGTTGCCACGCCGCCTTCGCCGCGGAGGCATTGCCGACCTTCTGCAAAGTGAGCGCTTCAAAGTAAACCAGTTCGTCTGACGATGTTCCGCCTGCTGTGTTTTGAAGACGGGCGCCTTTCAGTTGTCGGATCACCTGAAGAGCACTGGAGTACTTCTCCTGGCTGTAAAGAATCTTCGCTTTCGAGAAGATAAGGACCTGTCGCGTCGCCGCCGACGGCTTTGAGGCAAGAGTGCGGTCGATCAACGACAGGGCCTTCGCACTTTGTCCCATACCTCTATAGATATCGATGAGATCCCGA
>Ga0111539_10013287_pt1 | contig 10288 bp, 5 predicted proteins | sample RhiMethybrSRZTD1_FD_79667 | JGI IMG/M metagenome (GOLD analysis project Ga0111539, IMG submission 79667) | Populus rhizosphere microbial communities from Tennessee, USA - Rhizosphere MetaG P. TD hybrid SRZTD1 (version 2) (version 2) | ecosystem: Host-associated > Plants > Roots > Rhizosphere >... | reverse complement strand
GTGAAGCGACGGTGAACAACGATGACCTCGGCACGGCGACAGCGACGGACAACTGCTCCGCGACGGTGGAGCGCACGGGCGTTCCCGCGGGCAGCATCTTCCCGGTCGGCACGACGACGCTCACCTACACCGCGACCGACCCGAGCGGCAACAGCGTCTCCAAAACCCAGACGATCACGGTGGTGGACAACACGCCGCCGACGATCGCCACCGCGAACATCACTGTTTCGACCGAAGCCGGCATCTGCGCCGCCTCGGTGAACCTCGGGACGACCGCAGCGGACAACTGCGGCGATCCGACCCTGACGGGCGTGCGTAGCGACGGCGCCCAGCTCGCGTCGGCGTTCCCGACCGGCACGACGTCGATCACCTGGACCGCGACCGACGCCGCCGGCAACACGACGACCGCGACGCAGACGGTCAAGGTCGAGGACCACGAGAACCCGGTGCTCTCAGCGCCTGCGGATCTGACCATCCACACCGGCGCGAGCGCGACCGCATGCGGCACGACGGTCACCGACCTTGCGCTCGGCACCGCCAGCGCCACGGACAACTGCTCCGCGACGATCGAGCGCACGGGCGTCCCGGCCGGCAGCTTCTTCCCGGTCGGCACGACGACGATCACGTACACGGCGAAGGATCCGAGCGGCAACACGGACACGAAGACCCAGGCGGTCACGGTCGTGGACGACACGCCTCCGACGATCGAGGCTCCCGCGACGGTCCATCTCGGAACCGGCGCGGGTGCCACGCAGTGTGCGCTCTTCGTGAGTGACGCGACGCTGGGCACGCCAACGGCCAACGACAACTGCTCCGCCGACGTGACGCGCTCCGGAGTTCCGTCGGGCCATCTCTTCCCGGTCGGCACGACGACGATCACCTGGACGGCGAAGGATCCGGCCGGAAACACGGCGACGGCCACGCAGACGGTGATCGTGGACGATACAACGCCGCCGACCATCGCGACTTCCCCGATCACGACGCAGACCGCGGGCTCGTGCGGCGCGCTCGTCGCGGATCTCGGCACGACGGCCGGCGATAACTGCGGCCCGGCTGCCCTCTCTGGGGTGCGGAGCGACGGCGCGGCCCTGGCCGCGGCGTTCCCGACCGGCACGACCACGATCACCTGGACCACGACCGACGCGGCCGGCAATACCAGCAGCGCGACCCAGACCGTGAAGGTCGAGGATCACGAGAACCCGGTCCTCGCAGCGCCCGGTAACGTGACCGTGAACACCGGCGCCGACGCGACCGCCTGCGGTGCGGCCGTGAGCGACGCGACGCTCGGCACGGCAACCGCAACCGATAACTGCTCCGCCAACGTGGAGCGCGCGGGCCTTCCGGCCGGCGGCTTCTTCCCCGTCGGCACGACGACGATCACCTACACCGCCACCGACCCGAGCGGGAACAGCGTCTCCGAGACGCAGCTCGTCACGGTGGTGGATACGACGCCCCCGGCCATCAGCACTGGCACTCTCGATGTCTCGACCGGCGACGGGATCTGCACCGCCACCATCGAGAGCCTGGGCACGACCGCCGCGGACAACTGCGGCGGAACGACACTGACGGGTGTCCGGAGCGACGGCGCAGCGCTCGCGGCTCCCTTCTCGATCGGCACCACCACGATTGCCTGGACCGCCACCGATGCCGCCGGCAATACGACGGCTGCGACCCAGACCGTGAAGGTCAGCGACCACCAGGCGCCTTCGCTCACGCCGCCGCCGGCACTGTCGCTCATGACGGGCCCCGGCGCGACGACGTGCGGACTCATGATCTCCGATGGAACCCTCGGCACGCCGGCAGCCTCCGACAACTGCTCGTTCTCGGTGACCCGCGCCGGCGTGCCTGACGCCAACGTCTTCCCGATCGGCACGACGACGATCACCTGGACCGCGACCGATCCGAGCGGCAACTCGACGAGCGGCACCCAGACGGTCACCGTCACGGACAACACGCCCCCGGTCGTGACCGCGCCGGCCGCGATCAATCTCATGACCGGCCCCAGCGCGACGACGTGCGGCCTGGTGGTGGCGAACGCGGCGCTCGGCACGGCAACGGCGACCGACAACTGCAGCGCCACCGTGACGCGGACGGGCGTGCCTTCGGGGAATCTCTTCCCGGTCGGCGCGACGACGCTGACCTACACGGCGACGGACGGCGCAGGCAACACGGCCACAGCGACGCAGACGGTCACTGTGGTCGACAACACGCCGCCTTCGATCACGACGGGGAATCTCGACGCGGTCACGAGCGCGGGCGTCTGCGGCGCGACGGTGACGCTCGGCACGACCGCCACGGACAACTGCTCGGTCTCTTCGCTCATCGGCACTCGGAGCGACGGCGCGGCGATCGGTGCCTCGTTCCCGCTCGGCGTGACCACGGTCACGTGGGTTGCGACCGACCCGGCCGGCAACACGAAGAACGCGACCCAGACCGTCACGGTCACGAATCCGACCCCGACGGTCCTGGTCACCTCGCCTGCGAGCGGTGCGCTCTACGCGGCGGGCTCCACCATCACGATGTCCGGCACGTTCACGGACAATGCGGGCGACCTGCACACCGCCCGCTGGGTCTGCGACGCCCTCACGTTCCCTGGGACGGTGAACGAGTCGGCCAAGACCGTGACCGGCACGATGAACTTCACCGCCGCGGGCGTCTACTGCGTGCGGCTCGAAGTGACGGATCAGTGCGGCAACACGGCTTCCACGACCACCATCGGCGGTCTACAGGCGATGGTCGTGGTCTACGACCCGAGCGCGGGGTTCGTGACGGGCGGCGGCTGGATCGACTCCCCGACCGGTGCCTACCCGGCTGTCCCCGCGCTCACCGGCAAGGCCAACTTCGGCTTCGTGTCGAAGTACAAGAGGGGCCAGAGCACGCCGACCGGCGAGACCGAGTTCCAGTTCAAGGCCGGCGACCTCAACTTCCACAGCACGTCGTACGACTGGCTCGTGGTCGCGGGTGCGAAGGCACAGTTCAAGGGCTCGGGCCAGATCAACGGCGCCGGTAGCTTCGGGTTCCTTCTGACCTCGACCGACGGCCAGGCGCCGGGCGGCGGCGGCAAGGACAAGTTCCGGATCAAGATCGTCGACAAGCTGTCGGGCTCGACCATCTACGACAACCAGATGGGGGCGGCTGATACCGCGAGCGCCGTGTGCGTGCTCGGCGGCGGCTCGATCGTGATCCAGAGTCAGGGCGGCGCGCTCGCGGCTGCGGCGTTCGGCGACGGTGCGCCGGATGGTGCGGCGAGTGCCGACGGCGCGATGGGCGCGGATGGTGCGGCGGGTGCGGTGGGCGCGGTGGCGACGACAGCGATCTTCCAGAACGCTCCGAATCCTTTCAATCCGCAGACGATGGTTCGATTCGCGCTCGCTGAGGCTGGACGCGCGACGGTGCGAGTCTTCAATGCACGCGGCGAGCTGGTGAAGACGGTGGTCGAGGGATGGTTCCCGGCCGGCGCGCACACCGCGAGCTGGAACGGCGTGACGACCGCGGGCGGCCGCGCCGCGTCGGGCGTCTACTACGCGGTCCTCGAGACCGCGAAGTTCCGCGGCCAGGTGAGGATGATCTTGATCAAGTAACGGCCAGCCCGGGGCCTCTCCGGCGGGCCGGGCCTGCGTCACCCCGCCGGGGCCTTTTCTGGGCCAGCTGAGCTACAGCGCCGCGAAGGCGCGCATGAAGGTCGGCCGCACTGGGACAGGCGGCCGAACCCGGTCGCCGAGAAGGCGACCCAGATCTGGCCGCACCGCAAGAGCGGCCAACGCCGGTCGCCCCGCAAGAGCGACCGCTGAACACGCGACCTCCAGGCATCCCGACGAGACGGCGATGCACTGGAGGTTTGCGTTTGGGTGGTTGGGGTGGGAGCTGCGGCGGTGGCGCTACGGGCCCCGGGGGCGCTACTGGCCCCGGGGGCGCTACTGGCCCCGGGGCCTGTTAGATTTCGGACGATGGTGCGGCACACCGGGCCACGTTCACTACTTGCCCCGGGGCAAGTTGACCGATCCGGGGGCAAGCTGACTGGCCCCGGGGCCAGTTAGATTTCGGAGGATTGTGCGGCGCGCTGGGCCACGTTCGCTACTTGCCCCGGGGCAAGCTGACTGGCCCCGGGGCCTGTTGATTTCCAATCTACCTGCCGAAGAGCCCGTTCCCTACTGGCCCCGGGGCTCGCTGCTATTGGCCCCCCGAGCGCGTCATCACTGGCCCCGGGGCCAGTTCATCTCCAACAAACCGTCCCCAACAGGAGCCCGGCCCCGGGACCGTTCAAGCAGCCACGTGAGCGTGGGCCTTCTTCAAGATCCCGACCTGGCCGGCGTGGTAGAGGACGTGCTGCAGCTCCCCGCTGATCAGCTCGTACCAGGTGCCGTCGACGCCCGGGCGCTTGTCCAGGAGCTTCTCCGCCGGGAACGATTCGATCGCCGTGGCCAGCGCCTTGCCGGTCTCGAAGAGCCGTGCGACGGTCGCGTTCCACGCTGCGTCATCAGCAAATGCGCCGACGGGCCAGTCCTGGTCGCTCGTCACCTCCGGCGTCTCGCCTTCGATCCGTCGCCGCACCACATCGTGCCAGGTGGTCGCGTGGAGCACGACCTCCGCGATGGTGTGTGCCTCCGGGATCGGACGGTACGTCGCAGCCTCGCGGCCGACGCCGTCCAGGTTGTCCTTCCAGGTCGGGCCGTGCCAGGCCTCGCCGTTCAGGGCCTTCCTCACCTCGTTCGCCAGCCGCTTCGTCTCGCTCATGGTCCGATCCTCCTGCATTTCGAGCCTAACCACTCAAGGGCGCTGAATCGGTTATAATGCTGACCGGGTGGACATAACCTGTCAAGCCTGTTTTAGGGGTTAGAATCCGGCCCAGGCCCCACCGGCCCACGGCCCACCGGTCCACGGCCCGCGGGTCCACAGACCGCCAGCTCACCGGTCCGAGGAACCGACATGACGCAGGATGCTTTCGAAAAACCGTGGCACGGCCTGGAGAGCGAGCGCACCCCCGCTCTCGCTCTGGCCAATACCCTCGACTGGCGACTCCGCAAGGAGCCGATCGAGCTCCTCAAGAGCTACGCAGATCTCGTGCGCTGGGCACGGTCGGTGGGTGCGATTGAGCCGGCTGAGGCGCGGTCCCTCCGCGCTTGGGGCGAGGAGCATCCGAGGGCCGCAACCCGAGTGCTCATCGAGGCGATCAAGCTCCGTGAGGCGATGGCCGCCATCGCGGCGTCACTCGTCAGGGGACGCGCACCCCAGGCGCCGCCCATCGCCCGTCTCGAGGCCGCGTGCCGCGCGGCCCATGCGAGCCGTGTGCTCCAACCCACCACTGCCGGCGCACGGTGGGCCTGGCGCGAGGATCTCGATCCCCAGCGTCCGCTCTGGGCCGCCGCGCTCGACGCCGAGCGCATCCTCACGTCCGATGAGGCGGCGCACGTCCGTCAGTGCGGCGACGCGGAATGCGGCTGGTTCTTCGTCGACCGATCCCGAGCCCAGAAGCGCCGCTGGTGCAGCATGGAAGCGTGCGGCAACCGCAACAAGGCGAGGCGGTTCTACTCACGGCAGAAATGAGGTGCCCCCCGGCCCCGATCGGACTACCCTGACCTCCCCGACGTAACGACAACGCTAGGGACAGCGAAGGGTGGGGTGGTGACCGGGCTCTCTCTGACCAATCCAGCATCGACGTTCGAGCCCGCGCTCGCCCGCATGGGATACACGTCGTTCCGCCCCGGGCAGCGCGAGGCGCTCGAAGATCTCTTCCATCACGGCCGCCTCGTCCTGGTCGCACCCACGGGCGGCGGCAAGAGCCTCATCTACCAGCTCCCCGCTACGATCCTCGACGGCGTCACGCTCGTCATCTCGCCCTTGATCGCACTCATGCAGGATCAGGTCGAGGCGCTCGCACGGCGAGGCGTGCCGGCAACGTATCTCGCGAGCACGCTCGATTCCGACGAGGTCTACGCGCGGCTCGACGGCATTCGCGCCGGCGAGTACCGCCTCGTCTACGTCGCCCCCGAGCGACTCCCCTTCCCCGGATTCCGCCGCCTCGTCCAGGATCTCCGCTGCCCCCTCGTCGCCATCGACGAAGCGCACTGCATCAGCCAGTGGGGGCACGATTTCAGGCCCGAGTACCGCGAGATCGGGGCGTTCCTCAAATCCATCCCCGGCTGCCTCGTGCTCGCGTGCACCGCAACCGCGACCCCGGTGGTGCGCGACGACATCGTCGCGCAGCTCGGGCTCGGCGCCGACACGCCGCAGATGGTGCGCGGATTCGCGCGGCCGAACCTGGCGCTCAGGGTCCGGGACATCACGTCGGCGGAGGAACGTCTCGCCGCGATCGACGAGACGCTGGAGGAGATGCTGCGACCGCCAGGCATTGCGGCGACGCGCGGCCGCGTGCCCTCCGAGGGCGCCGCCATCATCTACTGCCTTTCCCGCAAGGATGCCGAGGAAGAAGCGAAGCGCCTCCGCGCCGCTGGATGGAACGCCGGGTGGTATCACGCCGGCCTCGCCGGCCATCACCGCGCGGAAGTGCAGCGCCGCTTCATGGCCGGCCAGCTCCAGGTCGTGGCCGCGACGAATGCGTTCGGCATGGGCATCGACCGCGCCGACGTGCGCGCGGTTATCCACCGGTCGCCGCCCGACTCGGTCGAGGCCTACTACCAGGAAGTCGGCCGCGCGGGACGCGACGGCGAGGAAGCCGTGGGACTCCTTTTGCTCCGCTCCGCGGACATCCCGCGCCGCAAGGCACTCATCGAAGGCGACGGCAGCTCGCCGCGCGAGTGGGTCGAGCACAAGTGGTCGATGTTCCGCGACCTCTTGCGCTGGGCCGAAGGCGGTACGTGCCGCCACGACGCGATCCTTCGCTACTTCGGCGACGAAGCCGAGACGCTGCACGGCTGCGGCCGATGCGACGTGTGCCGTCGACTCGCGGATGGCGACGCAACGGACCCCGCCCGCACGGCGGAGATCGTGCACGCGGCGCTCACCGCGGCCAAGGCCGTGGATCAAAGGCTCGGATTCAAGGCGGCGGTCAAGCTACTCCGCGGCGACAAGGACGAGCGGCTCGAGCGCTACGGCCTCACCGGGAGCCGCGCGTTCGGCGCGCTCGCGTCGCACGCCGAGACCTGGGTCGGCCTCCTGCTCCAGCGCTGCATCACGGCGGGGTGGGTCGATTTCACGGAAGGCGAGTACCAGCTCCTCACCATCACGGAGTCAGGCAAAGCGGTGCTGGCGGGGCGACGGGCACCGAAGCTGGTGCTTCCCTCGGTCGAAGCGCCACGCACCGGCCGCAGGCCCAAACGGAGCGCGCGCCCGGCGCGCGATGAGCGGGCTACCGTGCGCGACGGCGCTTCGCACCCCGCCGACGAGATCTCCGCCGGCTTCTCCACCCGATTCGACGCGCTGAGGCGCTGGCGCCTCGAGCGCGCGCGCAAGGATGCCGTCCCCGCCTTCGTCGTTGCTCCCGATCGCTCCCTCGAGGACATCGCGGCCACCAACCCGCGGACCTCCGCCGAGCTCTCCCTTTGCTACGGCATCGGCCCCCGCAAGCTCGAGCTCTACGCCGCCGACATCCTCGAGGTGCTGCAGGCCCTTCGCTAGATCAGATCTGGTACATCGTCACGCGAATCTCCGTCACCTTGAGCGGCGCACTCGACCCGATCACCCCGCTCGTATTCGGAACAGTCAGATTCGCTTGGACGGATCCGGGAAACGATGTGGTGGAAGGCACCGACCGGAACGCAGTCAGCTCGGCGTCCATGTAGATGTGGTACCAGTTCAGATACTCGCCCCCCGGAATCGTGACCGATGTCGACAGCGTGAACGCCTGCTTGAGATCCAGATCCCCCGGGAAGTGAGCCGAGGCGGAGCCCATCAGGAATCGATCCCAGGTACCCTGATTGACCGGGGCGTTGGTGAGCATCGCTGTTACGGACATGTTCGCGATTCCGAGGGCTCCCACGAGTCCAAGGCCCGACGCCGGGACGCCAGGAATCATGAGACACGCCCACGGCCCGGGATTCTCGACCACGTAGTCCACCTCCACGACGAGCTTCGTCTCCCACGAGATCCCCATGCTCATTTGCCGATCGAAAGCCATGTGGGCCTTGGCGTGGATCGCCTCACCAATGACCCATGGCAGGGCCTGACGACACTCGACATTGTTGAACCGGCCGAGGCAGACGTGGAGGGAGAACGCGCCCTGGTCTGGAATGCATTCCGAGGATTCGTGGAGCAGGCTCGAGGTCTGCGATTTCGAAACGTCGTAGCAATGGAGCACGTGACGTGGGCTGGGTATGGCCCACACGGGCGCAAACGGAGGTCTCATGACCTGATAGTAGAAAGTGCGGGGCACCAGCGGAAACGCGGCCGTCGGAAACGTCGGAATGCTCCCATGACGCGCCTTCAGCTGCTCGAAAAGCCGGTCCCGCTCTGTGGGCTCGAGCGAGCCGAGGAACTCATGCCGCGCCTTGATCTCCTCGTCCGCCCGAACGGCCTCGATCCCGAGATGCTTCCCTGACGCCACTTTTGCCTGCTCGATCAGCGATTCCTGGATTTCCGGGGTGAGCACGTGTTTCGGAACGGCCTTGTCGGCCACATCGACTTCCGCGATACCCGTGCCGTCGAGACCCTTGGCTTCCTTCGTGTTTGGCATGGCGATACCCCCCGGAGAGAACGAGCCGCCCGGCCGGTCGGCCAAGCGTCGTGGGATCGGATACTGGAGATACGCCCGAGTGCTTGCAAGCGCACAGGTAAAGCGGCGCTAAAGGGAATGTAGCGGCTAGACCGAAGGGTCTAGGGCTTGCAGACCATCGCCCAGGGGATGGAGCAGAAGAGCGAGGAGAGAACGATCGAGACGACCATGAGGAGCGCCAGGGCGATGCCCACAGCGCCTAGATTCACGTGTTTCATGACCTTGCACCTCCGATCACAGCAGATCCAGCTGCGAGCCTCTGGGAACCTGTGCGCCGGCCATCGGCTTCCGCTGGGACGCGCCGCCGCGATCCGATCCCACCTCCCGCGCCGCCTCGCGGAACCGGCAGAAGGCGTTCGCCAGCAGCATCTGCCGCGGTGTCTGACAGTCCGGTCCGAACAGCCTCGGATTCCCCACCAGGATGCACGCGCAGCGGGCGCGTGACGTCGCCACATTGATGCGGTTGGAGCTGTAGAAGAACTCCATCCCGCGGGGCACGTCTTCGGGGCTCGACGTCGTCATCGAGTAGATGACGATCGGGGCTTCCTGCCCCTGGAACTTGTCGACGGTTCCGATCCGCGCATCCGGCAAGACCACGCTCAAATCGGCCACCTGCGCGTTGTAGGGGGCGACGATGAGGATGTCGTCGAGCGCGACCGAGCGCTCCCATCCCTGCGCGTCACGCCACAAGACGCCGGCCGAAGTGAGTCCCTTCACGAGAGTGCGTACGACCTCGACCTCCTCCTGTGACGAGCCCTTGCACCCTTCGTGCTCCACGGGGAGGAACCAGATCCCAGCGCCGTCGAACGTACGGTCGCCGACCACGCCCTGGAGCTCCAGTCCTGCCCTGGCGTGGAGCCGGCTCGCGTAGAAGAGCTCGGACGTCACTTCGCAGATCGAGGGATGGAGGCGCCAGGTCTCCTCCAGGAAGATCCCGCGGTCGGGCGGAATCGTCGGCTCGCCCGCGAGCAGATGCTCCAAGGCGGAAACGGCGGTCCCCTCCGGGTGGCTTCCCTTCATCGGGTGGTCGAGCTGCCGTGGATCGCCGAGGAGCACGAGGCTCTTCGTCGCCTGCGCGATCGCGACCGCGCTCCCGAGCGACATCTGCCCTGCCTCGTCGACGAACAGGACGTCGACCGCCTCCGCGAACTCCGGACGCGACCAGAGCCACGCCGTGCCGCCGAGCACATGGGCTCTGCCGCTTCGCAGCGCGTCGAGCGCGGCTTCGTTGTCCTTCACTTCGAGGATCGCGCCCGGATCCTCCGCCATCTCGTCGGGCTTGTGCGCGCAGACCACCCGCACGCCATCCTCTGCGCCGAGCGCGATCACCCGTTCGAGCAGGTTCCGGATCACCTCATGTCCGCCGGCACACACGCCGACTCTGCGCCCCTGTGCGACGAGATCGAGGATCATGCGCGCGCCGGTCAGCGTCTTCCCCGATCCCGGTGGACCTTGAATACCGAGCACGGAGTGATGGAGCAACCCTGCGAGCCGCCGCGCGGCATCAAGCCCGCTCTCATCGGGACGACGGAGGTCGCCGCCCGTGGATTCCGTGAGCCGGGGCGGCAGGCGCAGGAGGAGGTCCCGTCCCGCTCGAAACGGTCCCGGCGCCACGATGCC
>Ga0111539_10013286_pt1 | contig 10289 bp, 7 predicted proteins | sample RhiMethybrSRZTD1_FD_79667 | JGI IMG/M metagenome (GOLD analysis project Ga0111539, IMG submission 79667) | Populus rhizosphere microbial communities from Tennessee, USA - Rhizosphere MetaG P. TD hybrid SRZTD1 (version 2) (version 2) | ecosystem: Host-associated > Plants > Roots > Rhizosphere >... | reverse complement strand
ACATTACGGACAGCAAGGTACTGAATCGGATTCATTTTATGAGACCTTAGTAAAACATGTGTCTGACTTTAACGCGACCAGCAAACTCGATTTCTGTGTCATCAATGGCGATATAATTCACGATGGAAAAGACTTATTAGTGCCTGCCAAGAAACATCTCGACAAAATTCCAGTAAAATATTATGTCACCAAAGGCAACCATGACAGGGTAAGTGATCAATACTGGAATGAGGTGTGGGGCATTCCCGTGAATCACGAAGTTCGATTAAAGCAGAATACATTATTGCTTGCCACAACATCGAATGAACAGGGTGATTACCTGAGCCCCGATTTAGATTGGATGAAGGCAAAACTGGAATCCAATAAAAAGCAGCACAATATTTTCATCTTCATTCACATTCCGCAGGCAAAATGGACAAAAAATGGCATTGAAACTCCTGCCTTCTTTGAGATGCTGAAATCCTACAAAAATGTGCGTGGCGTTTTTCACGGTCACGAACATGATCAGGATGGCGTAAAGACCGTAGAAAGTCTTCCGTTTATGTTTGATTCCCACTTTGGAGGAAGCTGGGGAACAAGTTACCGGGGTTTTCGTGTTGTAGAGCTAGTAAAAGAAAAATCCTTCCTGACCTACATCATGAATCCAACTGAAAAAATTAATCAAGCTTCATTCTGAGTTGAATCCTGTAATTAATAAAGACATTTATGTGACAGACCTGGGTTCTATTGATTTCAAAGATGCCTGGGATTACCAAACTGTTCTATTTGAAAAAGTGTTGGCGGTGAAAAATGAAAACCGTTCACGTCCGGCACTTGAACAAAACATTACTGAAAATTTTCTTCTCTTCTGTGAGCATCCGCATGTGTACACCCTGGGTAAAAGTGGTAAGGAAAATAACTTACTGATAAAGCAAGAAGAGCTTGCATCCGTTAATGCATCGTATTATCATATCAACCGCGGCGGAGACATCACCTACCATGGGCCAGGCCAGCTTGTGGGATATTTAATTATTGATCTTGAAAATTTCTTCACCGATATTCACAAATACATGCGATTTTTGGAGGAAGCTGTAATTCAAACGCTGGGAGAATTTGGTTTAGAATCGGGCAGGATAAAAGGGCTGACTGGGGTGTGGATGGATATGGAGAAGCACCCCAGAAAAATTTGTGCCTTCGGCGTAAAGACCAGTCGGTGGGTTACAATGCATGGTTTTGCTTTGAACGTTAATCCGGATCTCACTTATTTTAATCACATCATCCCCTGTGGAATTCAGGACAAGGCTGTAACTTCCATGCAAGTTGAGTTGGGGCGTACAATTGAGATGAAAGAGGTTCAGGAAATTTTGCAGGCCAGGCTGACGAAGCTATTTGAAATGAATTTGAAAGTGCATTCATGATTCGCGATATCAAAATCCCGGAAGTAAAAAATGTTACGCTCGCCGTAGCGCGTAAAAAAGTTATCGAAGACACGGAGTGGAAGGTTTACCTGATCAACAACAATGACGTTGCGATCGAAAATACATTAGTGGCGAGCAAGGGGTATGGTGAGAAAGACGGCAAGCCTCAGCAAACTTCAATTCTCAGGCATTTTTTAGAAACCATTTCCCCCAAGAGCGCGATGCTGATTGAGCCTATCGATCCTGCAGTTTTTCATCTCAACAATGAATACTGGGTAAGCTATTACATCGGCTCCCAGATTTTTGATAAACGATTCGTATTTGTTCCCGATTCTATTCGGGAAGAAAATATATCATTCATTAAGGAATTGGACATGGAGGGTGTTTTACATTCTTAACATTTTTACCTTCTTGACAATTTCTTACTTTAGCAGTTAACCCGATGTGAAATGATTCCAGAACTTCGTGACATTTTATTTCTCGATATTGAGACCGTTGCCAATACCCATGAGTATGAGTCTTTGGATGAACGAATTAAGACACAGTGGGCGCGCAAGGCTATTTTTTTCAAAAAAGATAGAGAGCAGACGGACGAGGATATCTATCATGAGCGCGCCGGTATTTATGCTGAGTTTGGAAAGATTATTTGTATAGCCGTCGGAAAATTTATTGAAATCGAAGCAGGTGAATTGGGATTCAAGACGAAGGCTTATTATGGGGATAATGAAGCTACGCTTCTTTGTGAATTTAAAAACATGCTTGAAAAAATGGACGCCACCAGCCTGAAATTATGCGCTCACAACGGAAGAGAATTTGATTACCCGTACCTGTGCAGAAGGCTTCTCGTGAATGGAATTGCACTTCCCCCAGCATTAAACTTTATGGGGAAAAAGGCGTGGGAAGTTCAACACCTGGACACCCTGGACATGTGGAAATTCGGGGACTACAAACACTACACTTCACTCGAGTTGTTGGCTTCAATCTTTAACATTTCATCCAGCAAAGAGGGAATAGACGGAAGTCAGGTTAATGCAGTGTATTACAAGGAAAAAAACCTGACCAAGATTAAAGATTACTGTGTTCGGGATGTGGTCGTGCTTGCTCAATTGTTTTTAAAATTGAAAAGCATCAACATATCAAAATTAATTGTCCGCAATTCGGATTGAGTCACGTTGGCATTAAAAGTTGTCCGTTAGATCGTATTGGGGTTGACACAACCAAAAATTTTAAATTATTATTAATCTCTACCGATATAAATTTCGATCTGGAGAAAAACACTAAACATTCAACCTTGTTGAGGATCATGTTAACAACACAAACCTCAACGGTTATTATCTTATTATGAGTAAAAAGAAAAAATTAAAAGATAAATCAGGTAAGGAGACGCGGAGTCAGTTAGCGTCTGCCTTCTTAGCACTGCTTGATCAAAGTCAGGGAAAAGCATATTCACTGCAACAAATTGTAAAAAAATTAAATCTGAAGAAAAAAGACGACATCAAAATGCTTGGGCATTTGATTGATGATCATTTGGAGACAGAACGCATCCAGGAGACAAAGGACGGAAGTTATACGAGTAATCGTGTCGAAGAGGAGCTAACCGGCGTGGTCGATCACGTGAGTTCACGATTTGCCTACATAAAAATTGGCAAGGACGAGCCGGATATTTTTATCAAAGGAAGTGATCTTGGTTCTGCTATCGATGGAGATACTGTACAAATAGTAATTTTTCCTACGCGTCATGGCGAACATCGTGAAGGGAAAGTTACCAAGGTGATTCATCGCAGCCGAAATCGGTTTGTTGGCAAGGTTGAACTGTCGAAGAATTTTGCCTTTGTGATTCCCGATGCACGAAAAGTACACGGGGATTTTTTTATCTATCCTGAAAATATAAACGGCGCTACCACAGGTGATAAAGTGATCATCGAAGTTACATCCTGGTCCGAGAACGACCGAAAAGCCGAAGCCAAGGTCGTCGAAGTACTGGGCAAAGCTGGAGAGAACGAAGCCGAGATACATTCGATCATGGCGGAATTTGAATTACCCTTCAGATTTCCGGAACGTGTGATCAACGAATCACAAAACATAAGTGAAGGTATCACCGATGAAGAAATAAAAAAACGTTGGGATTTCCGGGACGTTACAACATTCACCATCGATCCTGAAGACGCAAAAGACTTTGACGACGCAATTTCTTTTCGGAAACTTGAAGATGGCCTTTTCGAGATTGGTGTACACATCGCCGACGTTACACACTACATTGCTCCTAATTCAATTTTGGACCAGGAAGCTTTTGATCGGGCAACTTCCGTTTATTTGGTAGACCGTACTGTACCAATGCTGCCCGAGCGGTTATCCAATGACCTTTGTTCGCTGAGACCACGAGAAGACAAGCTTACTTTTGCAGCAGTCTTTGAAATGGATGAAAAGGGAAAAATAAAAAAAGAGTGGTTTGGTCGTACGATCATTCATTCTGATGTTCGGTTTAGCTATGAGGAAGCTCAAATAGGTTTGGAATCGGGTCAAGGTGCTTTGGCAGAGGAACTTCGACTTCTCAATGATATCGCAAAAAAACTACGGAAGGAAAGATTCAGCAAAGGAGCGGTTAATTTTGAAACCACAGAAGTCAAATTTAAGCTCGATGAAAAAGGAAAACCACTTGCGGTGATCCCGAAAGTAAGAAAGGATGCTCATAAGCTCATCGAAGAGTTTATGCTGTTGGCCAACAAGCAGGTGGCGACCTTCGTGTATAACTACAAAAAGGCAAAAGAGAAAAATACTTTCGTTTACCGGATTCATGATTTTCCGGATCCTGAAAAGGTAAAGGACTTTTCCGTTTTTGCCCGTCAGTTCGGCCATCAGATGAACATCGACGAAAATTCTATTTCCAGTTCCCTGAACAAGTTGATGAGTGAGATCGAAGGCAAACCTGAACAAAATATTCTGGAGCAACTCGCGATCCGCACCATGGCAAAGGCGAAATACTCTACCGATGTTAAAGGTCACTTCGGACTAGCATTCAATCACTACACACATTTTACATCGCCGATCCGGCGCTATCCGGATATGATGGTGCATCGCTTGTTGCAGCATTATTTGGATGATGGAAAACACCTGATTAAAAATGAGTACGAGGATAAATGCGAGCATTCTTCAGAACGCGAAAAACGTGCGGCCGATGCCGAGCGCGCCTCGATCAAATACAAGCAGGTTGAGTTCATGGCTTCCGCCGAAAAGAAACCTTTTGAGGGGTTGATCTCTGGTGTAACGGAATGGGGGATTTATGTGGAGATCATCGAAACGAAGTGTGAAGGTACGATTCGTATGTCGGACATGACGGATGACTTTTACGAGTTCGATGAAAAAAATTACCGTTTAGTAGGCCGAAGGAAAAGAAAGGTATATACGTTGGGTGATAAGATCAATGTACTGGTAAAGAAAACCGATATCGATAAACGATTGATCGACCTGGTATTTGCTGATCGTTCCGAAGAAACACCCTTTGAAAATTTCGAAAGCCGGCGTAGTCCGGGAAAGGAAAATAGATCACGTTCAAAGCGACGGAGGTAAACGAGCTCCAGCCGCATAAAAAATCAAATCCAATTTTTTAAGATGATAAGTTTTAAATCGAATTTTGCGTCCTTTGCGCTGCAATCTTAGCGTCCCTGCCTACCGGCAGGCAGGCTTTGCGTGAACCCTTCGACTAGGTTTCACGCAAAGGGCGCAAAGGAAATTCGCAAAGAGCGCCAAGTGAAATATTATGATCGAAAAATATTCTAAGCTTCTAGAAAAAGAAATAGAAAAACAAAAGTACGGCAGGCAGCCTGTTTCACTTTACGAGCCGATCCGCTACCTGATGGCGCTGGGAGGTAAACGACTAAGGCCAATGCTTACCTTGTTGGCTTATTCTCTTTATAAGGAAAATGTAAAAGCGATCATGCCGTATGCCGTCGCCGTGGAAGCGTTCCATAATTTCACGCTGATGCACGATGACATCATGGACAAGGCGCCACTTCGCAGAGGTCATCGTACGGTACATGAAAAGTGGAATGTAAACACCGCTATTCTTTCGGGAGATGTGATGCTGGTTAAAGTCTATGACATGTTTCTGAGTATCGACAAAAATATTTTGGTAAAAGTCATCCACCGGTTTAATAAGTGCGCATCGGAAGTTTGTGAAGGTCAGCAATGGGACATGGAATTTGAAACTCAACAAATAGTAACGGAAGAACAATATCTAAACATGATCCAACTTAAGACTGCCGTTTTAGTCGGATTTAGTTTGGAACTGGGCGCCCTGCTTGCGGGAGCATCAGAAAAAGATTGTAAATCCCTGCGGGAATTTGGAATTAACATTGGCATCGGTTTTCAGCTTAAAGACGATTTGTTGGATGCTTACGGAGACTCAAAAAAATTCGGAAAACAAGTCGGGGGCGATATCATCGCGAATAAGAAAACATTTCTGCTGATCAAGTCGCTTGAGCTTGCTAAAGCAACTCAAAGACAGGAATTGCAGGATTGGATTTCCAAAAAGAAATTCAACAAGTCAGAGAAGGTAAACGCCATTAAAAGTATCTATGACGCTCTGGCCATTCCATCGCTGACGGAAAAGAAAGTGAATAGCTACTTCAAAAAAGGTTTCTCCCGGCTGAGAGACTTGAATTGTTCTCCGAAGGGAAAAACAGAACTGGTAAAATTTACGGAGTTATTGATTGAACGAGAGTCGTGAGAAACATCAATCGAATTCAGAACGTCTAAAGGTTTCCATTGGATGAAAAAGTATCTTTCTTATCTGGTAGTGGCAGTCCTTTTCTCTTTCAGTACCGGTATCGTTGCACAAACCCGGCCGAATATAATTTTCATATTGGCAGATGATATGGGATACGGAGAAATAGAACCTTTTGGCCAAAGGTTAATCAAAACTCCAAATCTTGCGCGAATGGCGAATGAGGGTATGAGGTTGACCAATCATTACGCGGGCACCGCTGTATGTGCTCCTTCCCGCTGCGCGTTGATGACAGGTCTTCACACCGGACATGCTGAGGTACGGGGAAACCAACAATACAAAACCAGGAACGGGCAATTGCCGATGTCAGATCAAACGGTCACGGTAGCCGAACTTTTAAAAGCTGCAGGGTACACCACCGGATTAATTGGCAAATGGGGTTTAGGTGATATGGGTACAACCGGCGACCCGAATAAGCAAGGTTTTGATTTTTTTTATGGCTATACGGACCAGGTATTGGCGCACAACCATTTTCCCCAATTTCTAATTAGAAATGGCGCAAAGGAATATCTCCGAAATGAGGTAGCGTATCTCGATTCATCTAGTTGGGGGAGTATTACAAAAACCAGAAAAGATTTTGCAGACGAGCTGTTCATGAAGGAGGCGTTAAGGTTTATCACGGAAAATCAGCGTCGGAATTTTTTTCTCTACCTGCCGTTTATTATTCCGCATTGTAATGACGAAGGGTTAAAAAATTTCCAATATGAAGCTCCCTCCCAGCGGGAATATGCTTCCCAACCATGGTCTAAGGACGAGAAAGATTATGCCGCTTCCATTTCATACCTCGATGAGTATGTTGGTAAAATCCTGGATCATCTAAAAAAGCTGCGACTGGATAGTAATACCCTCGTAATTTTTACAAGCGATAATGGACCAAGAGTAAATCAAATGCGATTTAAAAGTTCAGGAAATTTCCGGGGTTTTAAACGCGACCTATATGAAGGTGGGATCCGGGTTCCATTTATCGCATGGTGGCCCGGACACATAAAAAATAACAAAGTCAGCGATCATGTTTCTACCTTTTGGGACTTTATGCCAACAGCCTGTGCGTTGGCCGGCGTCGAACGACCATTCACAGATGGAATTTCATATTTGCCGACGTTGCTTGCCAAAGGAAATCAGGTCAAGCATGACTATGTGTACTTCGAGTTTCACGAGGGGGACGGGGCGCAGGCCGTCCGCAAAGGAAAGTGGAAAGCAGTGGTGAACGGTGTAAAAAAAGCGAACCCATCTGCATTAGAACTGTACGACCTCGAAAGTGATCCAGGCGAAAAAAACAATGTCGCCAACCTATTTCCTGAAGTCTTGGCGGAGATGAGTGCCATCATCGGAAAGGCGCATGTGCCATCCAAAGTTTTTGCGATATCCGCGGATGCCAATTAAAGCGACGTTCCCGAAAGGACAGGAGCTTTAAGGATAAGGCTTTCATTTGTGATCGCTTCTACCATGTATTTTGCCAGGCTAATTCTATTAATGGTCATCTTTGGTTTTGGTTTGTTGTTGTAGCTCTCAATGATCTCCTGATACTTTTTGGAATTAGTAAGCCCAGCAGGTCGAACAATGGTCCACAATAAGTGTGAACTCATTAAAAGTTTCTCTTGCCGTTCATGGTCTCTATAAGTAAGTCCAATATTGCTTTTGTCAATTAACCATCTGAACCAGGCGGGTATATCTTTTTTCGTTTCCGCCGCACCCCACGCTGAACAGGCAATTATTCTTTTGACTTTGTGGATTTCAGCAAGCTCAATGACATTCTTCATCACACCTGATAAAAACGTTGGCGAAGTTCTAAGCTTAGCCCAGGGAAAATCGGAGGTACGAGAGATGTTTAGGACGTTTATGATTGCTTCACAATTTTTCATTGCCTGCTCTAAATCAGATAATTTTTCTGGTGATCCTTCGAATACCTTCAGCCGTTCTTGGACGGTATTAATTTTTTGAGCGTCTCTAACCAGACAATTTAATTTATATCCCCTTTGCAGGGCCTCATCGACAACATATTTACCTGTTCGTCCGGTAGAGCCCAGCAAAAGGATTTTCATGGCTTAAGTTTATACAGAAAAATAATACAAAAAAGGAAGTTAACTTTATTTTCTACCGGCTATAATTGGAACGTCCGAACGCTTGCTAAATATGAAATGTCTGCCTCAGAGATACTTCGCCCGGATTCATTGGATCTTACTTGTTTCCCTTGTCCTGACATTGAGTTGCTCCCGCAAAGAAAATAGCCATGCTGATGACTGGCCAGAGTACAATGGTGGCCCCGATCGAAATCATTTTTCTGCCCTCACACAAATCAGTAAAACAAATCTGAGCCAATTGGAAAGAGTTTGGGAATACAGTTCTGGTGGAGTTGATACAATCAGGAACCGAACGCAGATACAGTGTAATCCGATTATCGTGGATGGAATACTCTATGGGATATCCGCTGGTTCACAAGCATTTGCTGTTAATGCCGCAACGGGTAATGAGATATGGAAAACCAACTTTGTCGATAAAACTTTTTCCATGACGAGTCGTGGTGTTACCTATTATGCCGACGGGAATGAAAAGCGAATCTTCTTTGGATTCGGGCATCTGCTGTATGCACTGGATGCCGCGACAGGGAAACCGTTCACCACCTTTGGCACAGACGGTAAAATCAATCTTATGGAAGGTCTCGAACGACCTGGCGCGGATGAGTACGTGGTTTACAATACACCAGGTTTGATTTTCAAAAATCTTCTCATCACTGGACACCGAGTCTCAGAAGGTCCCACAGCACGAATGGGCGATATTCGCGCCTTTGATGTTGTCACTGGAAAACTGACGTGGACGTTTCACACCATTCCCGACAGCACCGAGTTTGGAAATGACACCTGGCCAAAACGGGCAAGAAAAAATAATGGTGGCGCGAATTCATGGATGGGGATGGCAATTGACCGGAAACGTGAAATCGTTTATGCCCCCACTGGTTCTGCTTCTTTTGATTTCTATGGAGGCGATAGGCTCGGGAGTAATCTATTTGCCAACAGCCTGCTCGCATTGGACGCGAACACTGGCAAGCGCGTCTGGCACTACCAGATCGTTCATCATGATATATGGGATCGTGATCTTCCGGCGCCACCCAATCTTTTCACCATAAAAAAAGATGGTGTAGAAATACCTGCGGTTGCGCAGATCACGAAGCAAGGTCACGTTTTCGTTTTTAACAGGGTCACTGGCGAACCGCTATTTCCAATAGAAGAGAGGATCAGTGAACGTTCAAGTATGCCAGGAGAACAACCTTTTGCAACGCAGCCCATACCGGTTTTGCCAGAAGCTTTTACCAGGCAGGGATTTACGGCGAATGACCTGCGGCCAGATGCTGCCAATCGCGAAAAGATCCTGGCTTTGGTTAAAGGTTCGCGAACGGGCAAACCTTATATTCCGATTACGCGTCAACGCACGATCGTGTTTCCCGGGACTGATGGCGGAGCGCAATGGGGCGGTGCTGCTGTAGATCTCAAAGGAATTATGTACGTACCCGCAAAAGAAATTCCTGTATTTACTTCTCTCACGGACACTCCAAAAAATGATGGAACAACGACAGGAAAAAAATCATATCAGGCAAATTGCGCGTCATGCCATGGGACCGACTTGCTGGGAGATCAGCTTGGCGCGTATCCTTCACTTGTTAACTTGTCTCAGCGAAGTACAGAAGCGCAAGTGCATCAATTGCTGGAAAAAGGAAGAGGAATGATGCCGGCCTTTACGCATATTCCTCAACAAGAGAGAAATATAATCGTATCATTTTTGTTAAGGAAGAAAGATACAACCATCGTAGTCGCGTCAGGTTTGAAAAGTCGTGCTCCCTACGTCCATACAGGATATGACCGATGGTATGATAGCTTAGGGTTTCCCATCAATACACCGCCCTGGGGAACGCTGACAGCAATTAATCTTAACACTGGTAAGCGCTTGTGGCAGATTCCCTTGGGGGAGTTTCCCACGCTTCAAAAAAAAGGCATCCCGCCGACTGGGACGGATAACTACGGGGCACCGCTGGTGACTGGAAGTGGGTTAGTCTTTATTGCTGCAACGCCCGATAAAAAATTCAAGGCATATGATAAGAATACGGGCAAACTTTT
>Ga0111539_10013285_pt1 | contig 10289 bp, 8 predicted proteins | sample RhiMethybrSRZTD1_FD_79667 | JGI IMG/M metagenome (GOLD analysis project Ga0111539, IMG submission 79667) | Populus rhizosphere microbial communities from Tennessee, USA - Rhizosphere MetaG P. TD hybrid SRZTD1 (version 2) (version 2) | ecosystem: Host-associated > Plants > Roots > Rhizosphere >... | reverse complement strand
TTCGGTCGAACCGGTGAACGCGATCTTGTCGATACCGGGATGCGACGCGAGTGCGGCGCCTGCGGTTTCACCATAACCAGGGACGATGTTCACGACGCCTTCCGGAAATCCCGCTTCCTGGATCAACTTCCCGAGCTCCATCGCGCCAACTGGGGTTTGCTCCGCGGGTTTCAGTACGACGGTGTTGCCCGCAGCCAGTGCGGGAGCGAGTTTCCAAGCGGCCATCAACAACGGAAAGTTCCACGGAATGATCTGGCCACATACTCCGATCGGTTCGCGCAACGTGTAGTTGAACATTCGACCCGGCACGGGAATCGTTTCGCCTTCGATCTTCGTGGTCCAACCGGCGAAGTATTCGAAGTTCTCGACTACTTGCGGGAGATCTACGTAGAGCGATTCCTTGATCGGTTTACCGTTGTCGGCTGTTTCGATTTCGGCAAGTTGTGACGCGTTTTGCTCGATGAGCTGCGAGAGTTTGTAGAGCAACCGGCCTCGATCGCGCGCGCTCATCTTGGACCACTTGCCTTCGAAAGCGCGTCTGGCCGCCGCGACCGCCTTGTCGACGTCAGCCTTGTCAGCTTCCGCAACTTCAGCCAGCGGCTCGCCAGTCGCCGGGTTCGGCGTGGTGAATGTTTTTCCTGATTCGGAGTCGACCCATTGTCCGTCAATGAAGAGTTGGTATTTGTTCATTTCTAAAAATCCGTTGTTCCAGCTAATAACTGTCTCAACACAAATGGCAAGATGCCGCCGTGATGGTAGTAATCCACTTCGATCGGCGTGTCGATGCGCAGCGTGATCGGCACTCGTTCAGTTTCACCGTTTGCGCGGTGAATCACGAGCGTTATCTCTTCCAGCGGTTCGATCCCGTCTTCGATGCCCAACAGATCGAACGTCTCAGTGCCGTCGAGCTTCAGCGACGCCGCGTTCGTGTCGTCGTGGAACTGACACGGCAACACGCCCATCCCGACGAGATTGCTGCGATGGATTCGTTCAAAGCTCTGCGCGATCACCGCCTTCACGCCCAGCAATCGCGTGCCTTTTGCAGCCCAATCGCGCGAACTTCCCGTGCCGTACTCCTGCCCGGCAAAGATCACCAGCGGCACACCTGCTTCCTGGTAGCGCATCGACGCGTCGTAGATGCTCATGCGCTCGCCGTCGGGTTGGTAAATCGTCACGCCGCCTTCAACACCCGGCACCATCAGGTTCTTGATGCGCACGTTGGCGAACGTGCCGCGGACCATCACCTCGTGATTGCCGCGTCGCGCGCCGTAGCTGTTGAAGTCTTTGATATCGACGCCGCGATCCTGCAAATACAAACCGGCAGGTGACGATGGTTTGATGGCTCCAGCAGGACTAATGTGATCCGTCGTCACGGAGTCGCCGAAGATCGCGAGCGCCCGCGCGCCGATAACTTCCGACAGCGACACAAGCGCGTTACTGAAACCGTCGAAGTACGGCGGCTCGCGAATGTAAGTCGACTCCGGCTCCCACTCGTAAACGTTGCCGGTGCTCGATGGAATATCGTTCCACAGCGGGTTCTGGTCGGCGAAGCTGCCGTAGAGAGTGCGATATGTTTCGGGATCGAACGCCGCTCGCATCAAGTCGTTGATCTCCTGCATGCTGGGCCAGATGTCGCGGAGATAAACGTCCTCGCCGTCTTTGCCCGTGCCCAATGGATCCGTCGTCATGTCGACGTCGATACGGCCGGCGAGCGCGAACGCCACAACGAGCGGCGGACTCATCAGAAAGTTTGCCTTGATGCTCTGATGCACGCGCGCTTCGAAGTTTCGATTGCCCGAAAGCACCGACGCCGCGACAACGTCACGTTCGCCGATGATCTGTTCGAGGGCCGGATCGAGTGGTCCGGAGTTGCCGATACAAGTCGTGCAGCCATAGCCGACGAGATTGAAACCAAGCTGGTTCAAGTAAGGTTGCAAACCGGTCTTTTCGAGATACTCGGTAACGACTCTCGATCCCGGCGCCAGCGAGTTCTTCACTTTCGCACTGACACTCAATCCACGTTCGACGGCCTTCTTAGCAAGCAACCCGGCGGCGAGCATCACACTCGGGTTCGAAGTGTTCGTGCACGACGTGATCGCCGCGATAAGAACATCGCCGTGGCCCACTAATTCATCGCCGGTCACAAACTCGTCTTCGGGAATCTCAGCAACCAGGTCAGGCGTCGGACGGTTGTTGACCATTTCTGTTTCGGTCCACACGCTGGTGTCGCGGTCGCTCACATGATCGCCTGCAACGGCTATGGTCTCGGTCCCTTGTTCGCCACCGCCCGCAATAAAACGCTGCTTGTCGGCGCCGACCTTGACGTGATAACGCGTCCAGAGCTCGTCTTCGGTCTTGCCGTAACCGCCTTCGTTCACCGGCTTGAGCATCAGTTCGGTGAATTGTTCTTTCAACTTCGGCAGGTCTATCCGATCCTGCGGCCGTTTTGGACCAGCTACACTCGGTCCGATCGATCCGAGGTCGAGATCAAACACGACGCTGTAATCGACTTCGCCCTTCTGCGGCATGCCGAACATGCCCTGGGCCTTGTAGTAACTTCGAACGAGATCGACATGCTCCGGAGATCTTCCGGTGGCAAGCAGGTACGCGCAGGTTTCTTCGTCGACCGGGAAGAAACCCATCGTCGCGCCATACTCCGGCGCCATGTTCGCAATCGTCGCCCTGTCTACTACTGAAAGGTTCGAAGCGCCTTCGCCGTGAAACTCGACAAACTTGCCGACCACCTTCGCCTTTCGCATCATCTCGGTCACACGCAGCACGAGATCTGTCGCCGTCACACCTTCACCCAAACTTCCGCTCAAGTGCACGCCGACCACGTCCGGGGTCAGGAAGTAGACGGGTTGGCCCAACATCGCCGCCTCTGCTTCGATACCACCGACGCCCCAACCGACAATTCCGAGTCCATTGATCATCGTCGTGTGTGAATCGGTGCCGACGAGCGTATCCGGGAAGTAGACGTTCTTCTCCCAAACGTTGCGCGCGAGATACTCGAGATTCACCTGATGACAGATCCCGATCCCCGGCGGGATGACGCGAAAACCGTCGAACGCCTGCGTGCCCCATTTCAAAAACTGATAACGGGAACGATTGCGTCTGAACTCCATCTCCATGTTCTTTTCAAACGCATCGCGAGTGCTCGAAAGATCGACCTGCACAGAGTGATCGATAACGAGGTCAACGGGGACGAGCGGTTCGATCAAACCGGTGTTCTTGCGCAGTCGCGCCACTGCGGAACGCATCGCTGCGAGATCGACGAGCAGCGGCACGCCCGTGAAATCCTGTAGCAACACGCGCGCGACGACGAACGGAATCTCTTCCGTACGTTTGCCGTTTGGTTGCCAGTTCGCGAGCGCGCGAACGTCGTCTTCCGTGATCTTCTCGCCGTCGCAATTGCGAAGCACCGACTCGAGCACGACACGAATGCTGTGTGGCAGTCTGGAAATGGGACCGACGCCGTCTTTTTCGAGTTGTGGCAGCGAGTAAAAGCTTCCGATGGGTCCGGCGGTTGATGAGAAAGTTTGCAAAGAATCGAAAGGACTGGCTGGCATATTAGTGCTCAAACTCTTTCCTGAAACGCAAGCGCGCGACGCGTCTCGCAAAGTGAAATGTGTTGTGTTTTTTGGTTCAAATTGAAGTTTAAGGGCCGCATTAGTAATCGTCAAGCAAGGTGTTTGAAACGATTGGAAATGGAAATTTGTGTTATATTTTGCGCACATAACCCCCGCTACAATTTACGGACAAGGTAAGGGAGACTTACATGCCCAAGAAACAGGCGACCAACTTCGACTATCTCGCGAACGATCCGAATTTTGTGCCAGATCCCGAAATCGAAGAATTTATGGAACTCGAGATATCTCATGCGCCGAAAGACCCGGATGTGCTTGCGCAGCGTCTGCGAAACAACACAGCCGCGTCGCCGCGCGATGCCGGCGGCGACCTCGACGCAAACTGGGAAGACGTGAACGACAGCGGTTCCGAAACCGTCGCGGGTGATAATCCCACGCCGGACCAGTCACTCGTCGAAGAGAACGCTGCGGCGATCGGTGTGACTTATGAAGACAACGAGGAGCTCGAGATCATCGACAAGATTGAAAAGCGGGATCGAGATCGATTTGAGCTGGAGGAAAGTTCGAAAGCAACGGACGATATGATTTAGATCCGTGTTGCGGTATCCAGTATTAACGTCACTGGCCCATCGTTAACCAACTCGACCTGCATCATCGCGCGAAAGCTGCCAGTCTCCACCGGCTCGATCAGCTTTCGGCTGGTCTCCACGAAATAATCGTACAGAGGTTCGGCGATCTCGGGCGGCGCCGCGTCGCTCCACGACGGCCGCAAACCGCGTCGCACATCACCATACAACGTAAACTGAGAAACGACTAACAACCCGCCACCGGCGTCTTTCAGTGAGACATTCATCTTCCCGTCAACATCGTCAAAGATTCTGAGCGTCACTATCTTCGCTGCAAGATAATCAGCCTCGCTCTTCGTGTCGGCACGCGCGATGCCTAACAAGACGACGAGACCTTTTCCGATCTCACCAGTGATTTGGTTGTCAACAGTGACGCGTGCTCGAGTTACTCGTTGAATAACAGCTCGCATCCCGGATAGCTCTTATTGCGCAACAAACCTGAATTGAATGACGCCGTAAACCGGGACCGGTTGACCTGAAATCTTCGTCGGTGTGAAGCGCGCTCCATATGCCGCTTGAATGGACGACTCGCTCAGGTAGGGTGGTCCACCACACATGTCTTTCGCGCTCACTACCGTTCCGGTTTCGTCGATTTTGACCTTTACCACCACGGTCCCCGAAATGCGTTTCGCTCGGGCGGCATCGGGATATGCGGGCTTTGGAAGCCACAGAGCCTTGCCATTCAAGATCGTTCCAGCGGGCGCCTTAGCAGGGCCGTCGGGCGTCGCCAGCAGTCCCCAGATCGAGTTTATGTCGCCGAACACGTCATACTTCGTAGTGTCGTAGCCCAAACAGCTATAGCCTTCGCTGGTCCGCTCGAACTCAGGACTGGAGACACCTAAGTGTTTGCCATAGGTCTTGAGCGCGCGACTATAGGCAGGCTGCCCGTTAGCGAAGTCGCGACGCGCGCGATAAAACTCGGCGAGAGCATACAGCGAGTGGGCCACCTCAACATGGTCCGTTCCATATTTCTTCTCGTTTATCGCCAGCGCGCGTTTGAACGCCTCCTCGGCCTTACTGTTGTCCCCCTGGCGAAAATGGAGCGCGCCGAGTCGCTCGAGCGTGCGCGCGAGTGTCACTTCGTCCGGGCCGAAGCGTTCTGTCTGATGTTGCAGCAACCGCAGGTATGTGTCCCTCGCTTTGCCGTAATCGCGTTTGGCGATGTAGATCTCGGCCATGTTATTCAACGAATTTCCGACCCGCGGATCGTTGAAAGGCAAGAGCCGTTCTCTGATCTCCAACGCTTGCTTCGCCAGCTTCAGTGCATCGTCATACTTATTGTCGTTGAAGAGCTTGACTACGTATTCAGTCAGCTCGGCCGCCTGCTTGAGTTCGGGCGATTCTTGTGGAGCTGACTGTTGAAACAAAAACAGACTCGCGCAGAGGATTGTAAGCAGTTTCATTTTTTAGGCGGTCGGCTGGGCCGCAGCTCGACGCGGCTGGCCAGCGCGCGGTCAGGATAGGAGAGCAGGTCCATCACTGTCTTCGCGACGTCGGCGGGTTGAAGTTGCCAACTCTTCTCGTCGCTCGGCCCATCCCCGCCGAATTCGGTGTTCACAGATCCCGGCATGATGTAACTGACTTTGATGTTGTCGTGCCTGACTTCCTGCATCAACGCTTCGCTGAAACCGTTCAGGCCAAACTTGGAAGCGTTGTACGCAGCCATTCGCGGATGAGGGTTCGCGCCGGCGAGCGACGAGACATTGATGATGTAACCACCGCCGCGCTGCTTCATCAACGGAATCGCTTCGTGACAGCAGTAGAAGACACCGCAGACGTTGGTTTCGATCACCGCGCGAAAATCGCCGGCGCTCATCGTTTCAACCGACCCGAACATTCCGATGCCGGCGTTGTTGACGAGAATATCGAGACCGCCGAATGTTTCGACCGTCTGCGCGAAGAACGCTTTCACTTGCGCGTCGTCACGGACGTCACAGAAAAAACCAGCCGCGCGGCCGCCGCCGGCTTTGTTGAGATCGGCAACTGCGCGCTCGATCTCGTCTTCGTGTCGAGCGCTGATTGAAACATTGACGCCGGCATTGATGAGCGACTCTGCAATCGCGCGCCCGATGCCCTTTGTGCCACCGGTGACGATGGCCGTTTTGCCCGCGAGGTCCATGGCTTACTATCCCTGCAACTTTGCCCGGAGTCGCTCGTTGACGATCTTCGGATTCGCCTTGCCTTTCGACGCCTTGATCACCTGGCCGACGAAGAACCCGAACAACGCTTCCTTACCCGAACGATAATTCGCCAGTTGCTCCGGATTCGCCGCGATCACTTCGTCGATCAGCGAATCGATCTCGCCGGTGTCGCTCACTTGGACCAGGCCCTGTTCGGCGACGATCGCTTCCGCGCCTTTGCCGGTCTTGAACATCTCTACCAGTACGTCTTTCGCTTGCTTGCCGCTGATCTTTGCGTCGTCGACCAGACGAATCAACGCGCCAAGCTCTTTCGCCGCCACGGGCGAATCGGACGCCGAGACTCCCGCCGTTTCCAGCTCGCGCAATAGTTCGGAACGAATCCAGTTTGCGGCAGCGCGCGGGTTACCCGAGGCTTCGGCGGTCTCTTCGTAGTAATCGGCAAGCGCGCGATCGGCTACGAGTTGCGAGGCTTCGGAGTAACTCAGCCCGTACTGATCGCCGAACCGTTGCCGTCGTACTTCAGGCAGTTCCGGCATCGAATTGCGGACCTGCTCGATGAACTCACTCGACACGATCAACGGCGGCAGATCCGGTTCGGGGAAATAGCGATAGTCGTGAGCCTCTTCCTTCGACCGCATGACGCGCGTCTCCAACGCGCGATCGTCCCAAAGTCGCGTTTCCTGCGCCAGACGGCCGCCCGATTCGAGCACCTTGATATGACGCGCCACTTCATACTCGATCGCGCGTTGCATGAACCGCACCGAGTTCAGGTTCTTCAATTCCACCTTCGTGCCAAACTTCTCTTCGCCGACTCGCCTAACCGAGACATTCGCTTCGCAACGAAGATTTCCCTTCTCCATGTCGGCTTCCGAAGCGCCCACCCATTGCAGTGAACGTCGCACGTGGTTGACGTAGTCGTAAGCTTCCCACGACGTACGGAAATCAGGTTCGGTAACGATCTCAGCTAACGGCACTCCGGCGCGGTTCAGATCGATGTAGGAATAACGATCGACGTCAGGCAGACCTTCGTGGACGTTTTTGCCTGCGTCTTCTTCGAGATGGAGGCGAGTGATCCGGACCTTCTTCGGACGCCATTCGAGCGGATGACCGGCGTCATCGCGTTCGGCCGTCATGATCTCGAGTTCGCCGTTCGCCGAGAAGGGTTGATCGTACTGCGAGATTTGATAACCCTTCGGCAGGTCGGGATAGAAGTAGTTTTTGCGCGCGAAGATCGATTGCTCGTTAATGTGCAGACCGAGCGCCAGCGCCGCACGAGCGCCGAGTTCGACGGCGCGACGGTTCAGCACGGGAAGCGCGCCCGGCAAACCGAGACAAACCGGACAGGTGTTCGCGTTAGGTTGATCGCCGAAACGTGTGGCGCAACCGCAGAAGATCTTCGAATCGGTACTCAGTTGCGCATGAATTTCGAGGCCGATGACTGTTTCCCAGGCCATTTAGCGACGTCCACCTCGGCCGCCGCCCATGTGACCGCCCATGCGACCGCCGCCTCCTCCAGATTTAGGAAACGTGAACAATAATCGACCTCTGAAGTTCCCCGGAAAGTTTGATTTGAATCCGAAGTTGTTGAACCCAAATCGATTGAAACCGAAGTTATTGAAGCCGAAGTTATTGAATCTATTAAATCTGTGAAAACCGTCGACGACCCCAAACGGGAACCCACTGGTAACTAATCCGATACCATACGGATAGGCCCACGGATAATCATTAACCTGATTACCCATCATGTTGATTTGGTTTTGAGTCGCCGCCATCTGCGCTTCGAGCGTGGTCGCGCGTGTACGCCAGAAGTCGAGCTCTTCACGCGAGCGTATGTTTCGTATCTGCTCCTGCGTGCGATCGTCGATCTCCGCGACCTCGCGCTGTCGCTCTTCAGCAGACGGCAGACCTAACTCTTGTCTCTCTCGTTCACTTTCCAGCCGCGCACGGCGATAGACCTCCAGGTCCTTATTCGTTATCGATTTCGTGGCTGGAGTTCGTTGCGTCTGTTGGGGAGCGGGTGCATCCATCGGTTTCGCTGCTTGCGATCGAAACGAACCGGGCGCCTGTCGATTAGCGCTTTCGGTGGCGGCGACGTCGATGCTCGCCGTCTGGATGGTGACCTGGATTCCCGGCGCTGTTTCGTACGTCAGCGTCGAATCGGTGAGCGTGAATGTGTTCGGGATTTCAACTCTCCGGCCGTTGCGCATCACGACGGTGTACGCGCTTGCCGCAGTCGCTGTGAAGATGAGCAGAAAACTTGCAACCAAAAGTCGGCGGAAAAACATGGTAAACCTCACTTCGTGAAAAGCCGTTGGTACAGGGGTGGCGCCAAGTATATCACTCGTCAAATCCATGTTCCCACTAACGCATTGCTCTAGACTCTGGAATCCCACCCACGTCAGTGGGTGGCTCGTTAATTTCCAGCCTACGGCACGGGTACAAAGTTTTTCGAATCCCACCCACGTCAGTGGGTGGAAGTTTCACTTCCTACCCAACCCGCTGGCAGGAAATGAACAATCCACCAACTCTCGTTGGTGGGATTTGCGGGAGACGGATCGTCTATTTGTAGGTTGTACTTGAACGAACCACCCACTGTCGTGGGTGGGATTCCCACAAGAAAACACGGATTTACTTGGCAACGAGCCACTCTCTTTGATATACATGCGGCGCACCGAACGGACCACCCTCAGGGTTTCCAGAAAACGCGGACGCCTGGCATAGCTCGGCGCGGTGACCGCCAGTTTTACCACCGTTTTCAACGAGGAGCAGACTGAGAAATGGCAAAGACGGTTTGCAAGATTCTTGGGGTTGTTTTTCTGCTGGTAGGTATCTGTGGTTTTTTTGCTCCGAGGCTACTCGGAGCGCATCTGGGCCCGGCACACAATGTCGTTCACATCGTCTCGGGCGTCATAGCTCTTTACTTCGGCTTCGCCGGAACTTTGTCAGCGGCAAAAGCCTTCTCTCTCATATTCGGCGTCGTTTACATGGCGCTTGGAATCCTGGGCATGGCCCTCGGCCAGCCGCCGGATCGCATGTGGATGGTTGGTCCACTCGAGTTCGGCCAGGCCGACCACGGCATTCACATCCTGCTCGGCGTCATCTTCCTCGCCGGCGGATTGTTTACCAAGAAATCCTGAAGTTTTCAGCTTCCAGGTTGCAAGGACGGGTCTCGTAAGTGACGCACCAGCGTCCAGAACTCATAATCCTTGCAACCTGGACCAGAAAGATATCGATTTAAAACCTGACGGTGATCCCACCGCGTCCTACTACTCCCGGCGCCAGAAACCCATTCTCGAAATACTCGCGATCGAAAACGTTTTCGACTCCGCCGAACAGCACCAACACAACTCGTTCGCTACGTCGCGTTTCGTAACTAGCAAACACGTCGGCCTTCGTGTAACCGCTGAACGTCAACTCAGCCATGCGAAACGGAAAATTGTTTTCGAAAACGGGCGCGATATGCGAACCGGTGTGGTTTACGTCCAGACTGAACAACAGCGATCGATAACGCTGCCGCAGCGTTAGTCCTAACAAGTGCTTCGGGATAACGTATTCCGGCTGCAACCCTTGCGCACTTAATGATCGATCGCTGTTGGTGAACGTGTACGAGGCGCCAAGCTCCATTCCTTTCACCGGCGAAGCGTTCAGATACGTTTCAACGCCGCGCGAAAGACCACCAGGACGATTCTCGAAACCACTGAAGCGACCGAGGCCCAGCGGATCGACCGCGAAACCCGTAAACGCGATCACGCGTTGCAAGCGCGTGTAGAAATAGGTTGCACCAAACATCACGCGATCGTTCGCGAAACGCTGATCGAAACCACCGTCGGCGCTGATCGACTGCTCGGCACGCAGCGTCGGATCGCCAAAACGCGTCAGACCCGCGCCGCTAAAAGTCCCCTCTCCGAAACGCTCGAACAATGAAGCTGCGCGAA
>Ga0111539_10013284_pt1 | contig 10289 bp, 10 predicted proteins | sample RhiMethybrSRZTD1_FD_79667 | JGI IMG/M metagenome (GOLD analysis project Ga0111539, IMG submission 79667) | Populus rhizosphere microbial communities from Tennessee, USA - Rhizosphere MetaG P. TD hybrid SRZTD1 (version 2) (version 2) | ecosystem: Host-associated > Plants > Roots > Rhizosphere >... | reverse complement strand
TCATTGAAAGGTAGCTATCGCCCGCCGGCATGAACGCAGAGTCTGCTCCATGAAAACCTCACTCCCTGTCCTCCTCGCGGCACTGTTTGCCGCGTTGACAGCCTGTTCGGACGGTGCGGCAGATCCGCCGCCGCCACAACAATCGGGCGCTGCAGTCCCGACACGTTCGCCCACCGCTGGTGTTGCGGCCGCGCTGCCGGACTTCTCATCGTTGGTCGAGCAATACGGCGCGGCGGTCGTGAACGTCGAGGTCGTACAGAAGCTGCGCCAGACGCGCGGGCCCGGCGGCCCGAGCGACGATCCGCTGCTCGATTTCTTCCGCCGCTTCGGCATTCCGCCGCCGGGCGGCGGCGGTCCCGGCGGTGAAGGAGACGGCATGCCCGAGCGCGGCGCCGGCTCCGGTTTCATCGTGAGCGATGACGGTTACATCCTCACCAACGCACACGTCGTCATGGATGCGGATGACGTGACCGTGCGACTCAGCGACCGCCGCGAGTTTGCCGCGAAAGTCATCGGCGCTGACGAGCGCAGCGACGTCGCTGTGATCAAGATCGATGCGCAGCATCTGCCGACGGTTCGCATCGGCGACCCGCAGCAGTTGCGGCCCGGCGAATGGGTGCTAGCGATCGGCTCGCCGTTCGGACTCGAGAACAGCGCGACGGCAGGCATAGTCAGCGCGACGTCACGCGCGGTGGGCGGCGAGAGCTACGTCCCCTTCATTCAGACCGACGTCGCCGTGAACCCGGGCAACTCGGGTGGCCCGCTGTTCAACATGCGCGGCGAAGTGGTCGGCATGAACTCGATGATCTTCAGCCGCACCGGCGGCTACATGGGCCTGTCGTTCGCTGTGCCGATCGATGTCGCCAACGACGTGCGCGAGCAGTTGGTCAAGACCGGTCACGTCGTGCGAGGTCGCATCGGCGTCGGCGTGCAGGACATGAACGCGCAGCTCGCTCAGTCTTTCGGTCTCGATCGTCCGCGCGGCGCGCTGGTTAGCGCAGTGGAGGACGACAGCCCGGCGGCGAACGCCGGCATCAAGGCGGGCGATGTCATCCTCAGCGTGAACGGCCACGACATTGATCGCGTCGGCGGCCTGCCCACCGAAATCGCGAAGCTGAGGCCGGGCAGCAAAGCCGAGCTGCTCGTCTGGCGCGACAGCAAGGAACGCACGATCGACGTGCGCGTCGACGAGATGCCGCAGAAGGAAGCGACCCGCGCCGCGGATCGCAAAGAGAAGGCCGACGAGACCGAGCGCCTCGGCATCGCCGTGCGGCCGTTGACGCCGGAGGAAAAGCAACAGGTCGAGACCGACGGCAGCCTGGTAGTCGAGGAAGTGAGCGGCGCGGCCGCACTGGCCGGCGTGCAGCCGGGCGACATCATTCTCGGGGTCAACGGCAAGCCGATCCAATCGGTGCAGCAGCTGCGCGGCGCGGTCAAGGAGAAACAGTCCACGGTCGCGCTGCTGATCGAGCGCGGTAACGCGCAGATCTTCATCCCCATCCGCGTCGGTTGACCCGGCGCGGCGCTTGGTGCGATGGTGCCGAGATGGAGCACCGCCGGACCAGCCGCCTCGGGCCAGGGCTTGCAGCAACCGCTGCAACGCTCGCGTGCATGTTGGGCTCCGACACCTGGTCGCAATCCGGCGGCGGCATCGCGGTGGACGCGGGCGCGGAATGGCGCTTCGTGCGACTCGCCTACTCCAGCGTCGGCGCCCGCTCCGGGAGCCGCGGCGGCTGGCTGACCGACTGGCCCGACGCCGAGCAACACTTGATCAAAGGCGTGCAGCGCCTGACGCGCATCGACACCGCGGACGAAGGCCAGTCGCTGTCGATCATGGACGAGAGCCTGTACGACTACCCGTGGATCTACGCCGTCGAAGTCGGCAGCTGGATGCTCAGCGACGAGGAAGCGGCGCGCCTGCGCGACTACTTGCTGCGCGGCGGCTTTCTGGTCGTCGACGATTTCCACGGCAGCATGGAGTGGGCCGGCTTCGTGCAAAGCATGCACCGCGTGTTCCCGGACCGTGCGATCGTCGAGATCCCGATCGACGACGCCGTGTTCCATCTCGCGTACGACCTGCCGGAGCAGATTCAGATCCCGGGCATCCAGTCTCTCTACAGCGGACTCACGTACGAGCGCGACGGCTACACACCGCACTGGCGCGGCATCTACGACGATGAAGGCCGGCTGATGGTCGTGATCAACTTCAACATGGACCTGGGCGACGCGTGGGAGCACGCGGACGTTCCGGAGTACGCGTTGCAGTACACGACGCGCGCCTACAAGTACGCGATCAACTACGTCCTTTACGCGATGACGCACTGACGCGCGTGAGCAGCGCACCCGATCTCGAATGGCAATGGTGCAAGCTCGGCGAACTGAGCGCCGAGCAGGTCTATGCCGTGCTCGCTGCGCGCGTCGAGATTTTCGTGGTCGAGCAGAACTGCGCGTACCAGGATCTCGATGGACTCGACGCCGACGCCGAGCATCTGATCGCGTGGTCAGGCAAAGAAGTTGCGGGTTATCTGCGCGTGCTCGGGCCCGGGACGCGCTTCGACGATCCTTCGATCGGCCGCATCATCACGACGAAGCCGTTTCGTGGCTCGGGGCTCGGGCGCGAGGTCGTAGCGAAGGGAATCGAGCGCACCCGCATGCGCTATCCGGGACGACCGGTGCGCATCAGCGCGCAGAAGTACCTGGAAAAGTTCTACCGCGACTTCGGCTTCGTGACGGTGTCGGAGCCGTATCTCGAGGACGGAATTCCGCACGTGGAGATGTTGTTGAGCTAGCGTTCGACGCTTTGCGGACCGAACCACGTCGGTCCGATCACGGAGTGGAAGAACACGGTATCGCCCGTAAGCAGCACGCCGAGCCCTGCGTACGTGCCATTCCACTGTTTCGAGCTGCCCTGGCTGCCGCAGTTCGCAAGGTCGATCTGCAACTGCACCATGTTGTGCGTGGCGTCGGGGATGGATGCGGTGCCATTGAACACGCAGCCGTTCGCGTACGAGCCGTTCAGGCCGCCGTCCGCGTCGATTGTCACGGTCAGCTTCACTTCTTCGCCGAACACCGTGTTCGTGCGGTCCGTGTAGACGCCCGCCAGCGCCGCGAGCGAAACAGCACGGTCGTAGTCGGCTGCTGGATTCAGCGTGAAACTGTAGTCATCGCGATCGAAGCTGAGCTCGCCGTTGAGCGCGGCGCCATCGGACTCGACATCGATGCTGGCGCCGCGTGTTCGCGTTTCGCCGAGCTCCTTGGCGGTGGCGTCGCCCCCGAAGTGCGCCTCGCAACAGACATTGGCGAACACCACGAAACCGTCTTCGTCGAGGATGCCCTGCCGCGTCAGCAGCCATTGCGCGTTGCCTTCCGCGTCGATCAGCGCAACAGCGTCGTAGGTGCGATTCCGGTCCTCATTGGTCGCCGTGCCCTTCCAATACCCGGCCATCGCGGCGACGGTCGGCGGCGGATCTGTTGGCGGAGGATCCGTTGGAGGCGGATCTGTCGGCGGAGGATCGGTAGGGGGCGGATCGGTGGGAGGAGGATCGGTTGGCGGGTCACCCCCCACCGGTCCCGCTGGATCGCTCACGCTGCCGCGACCGTTCGAGCATGCAGAGAGCACCGCGAACGCAATCGCGATCAACCAGCGATGATTTGCCCCTGTAATTTTCACAGTGCAACTCTTACAGAGCGCCACTCCCCACGAGCAGGAGCTAAATTGCGACGGCGCGCAGGAAGTTCCCCTGCAGGCACGTGGGAATTTCTGCAGGGGTCAGTAATTCAGCGAGAAGCGCCAGTAGAAGCTCGCGATGATGTCGTACGTGCTGAGCTCGGTGGTGCCGAGCGTGCACGCACCGCCGTCGGACGGGCAGCGGAGGCGGTCGAACTTCACCTTGGACTGATCGGTGGCCAGCTCCAGCGTGAAGTGCGTGAAGTCCACGCCGACGGCGGCGAACAGCCCGGGCGTCGAGCTGTCGTACTGATCGCCGCTCGCGAAGTGATGGATCACGCCGCCGCGAACGTAAGGCGAATAGCGCGAATGCGGCAGGAATTGGTAGCCGATCGTGGCTGAAAGCGGTATTTCCAGGTGCCGCACGTCGCCGCCGATGGCGAAGACCGGACCGACGCCGACGTCCGTACGCCATTCGGTGGTCCAGTCGTACACGAAGCTCGCTGCCACGCCCACCGGGAATTTCAGGTCGACGTTCGCTTCGCGGCCATCGAGACGCAGGTTGTCCTCGTAGAGGTCGGCGACGTCGCTGACGCCGCTCGCATAGGACAGCCCGAGTCGCCATTCCACCGCCTGGGCAGAACCGGCGAAGGCGAACAGCAGCACGGCAGCGGCAACGACTCGCATGGCTTGGGTCCTCGGCAAACAGCGTCAGACTAATACCGACGAGACCGGGGCCCGGTTCCCGGCGCGCGGCACTTTTTACGTGCGAGCGCTCAGCGCGGCGCGAACAGCGCGTCGATCATGTTCAGGTCGAATTCCTGGATCGGGGAACGCGCCGGCCGCTGCGGTCCGGAGCCGAGCGGCCGCTGATAGGAAATGAACAGCGAGGAGCCGAAGTTTTCCTCGAACGAATGACCGGCGCTCATCGACAGCGCGCCCAGGCCGACACGGACGCTCTGCTTCAGTGCGATGACGTCGACGCGAACGCGTTCCCACGTCGTCTGGCTCGCGTACGCGAGCGCCAGGTTCGCGCCGTCGGTCACATTGACGCCGATGGACGCGAGGTCGCGCTGCATGATCGGGTCCGTGAGCACTTCGCTGCCGATCTCGCGAAACTCGCGGCTCTGCATCTGCGAGCGCAAAGCGAGGTTCAGCAACGAGCTGGTGTGCTCGAAGCCGAAACGCGCGAGCCAGCCGGACGTGCCCGCCACCGTGCGACTCGAAGCGAACGCGACCGAAGCCGTGCCGATCGGGCCGACCTGCCGCGCGAGCCCGAGACCGAGCGCAGTCAGGTCGTCGTCGAGATACTCGCCGTGCCCTTCCACTGTGAAGCCGAGCGGCGCAGAACACGCGACGGTTGTATTCGCGAACAGCGGACCGTATTCGTTGCTCAGCATCGCGTAATCGCGACGCACTTTGCCGAGACCGACGGAGAACTCGGAGCAGCCGTCGTTGACGAGCCGCGTCGCTGCCAGGGTCGCTGCGGAGATCGCGGCGACGTCCTGATCGCTGAGCGTCGTGGTGCGACCTTCCAGCGACGTGAACATGGAATCCTCGACCGTCGGCAGCACTGCGAGGCCAGCAGCTGCGAGCCTCGGATTGTCGATGACGTCGGAGCGCGCACCGGTGCGCGTGCCGAACTGCATGCCGCCATAACGCACGGTGCTGCCCCACATCCCTGAGGTGCTGACCGTGTCGCCGACGCGAAAGTGCTCGCCGTCTTCACCGATCTGCTGCGTGTACGCCGATTGCAGGCGCGTGACGGGTTCGTTGGGGGAATTGAGCGCAGCGCTGAAGCTGTGCTCGACCTTGACAGTCTGGCTCGCTACGTTGAGCGCCGAATATTCGGGCGTGAGCGCGTCCGAGCGGACTTTGACAGTCTCGCGCTCGACCGGTGGCGCGCCAGCGCACGCGCTCAACGCAACCGGCAACAGCAGGTGAACCAGACTCCGCCGAGAAATCGTCATGCCAGCATCAACAGTTCTTTTCGTGCGCGCAGTTTAGGCGGAACAGCACGTGCGCTTCCATCATCCGCGCCCTGTCGGCAATCGAGCCACGAAGCACTTTGCCGACAGGTGTCCCGAGATAGCGCTCTAATTCTTCTTCTTGATTCGGGCGATCTCGCTCAACAGCGCCTGCGCGGATACCGGGCGGCCGAGGAAGTCGCGCAGCAGGACCGCCGTCTCCTGCGTCTGGCCCGAGCTCAGCAGATGCTCTGCGAGCCACGGAAACCAGCGCTCGTCGCCGGTGGTGAACGGTCCCACCTGCTCCGCGATTCGTTGCCGCAGGTCCGCAGTCACCACCGCTCCGAGTCCGTAGTTCACCATGTACCCCGGCGCATCGACGAGCTGCACGCGCACCAGCCACCACGCGAGCTCCGGGTGCGGCTTCACGTGCAGGTAGCGGCTCGTGATCTCGGTCCACACCACGTTCGGATCGCGCGTCGGCTCGCGCAGCATGCGCGCCTCGAACAGCGCCCATGCGACGTCGAGCATGACGCTCGAATACAGCGCGCGCAGTGAAGATTCCTCGTTCGAGCTGCGCCCGAGATACTTCTGCTGCCAAGCGGGCTCGTACACGCTCCACGACGGCACGTCCGCGAACGCCTCGTAGAACAACGCATCGCCGAGATCCATGAAGGCGGGTCGCGTGTGCAACGCCATCATGTGCACGACGTGACCGTTCTCGTGCACCAGCTCGTTGAGCAGGCCGAGACCGCCGAGCGCGTAGTTACCGGAGACACGCACCAATGTCGGCACCCACTTGCCGTCGCGCGAGCGCCCGCGCCTCACGTAATCCGTGTAGGCGAGCGGCGCTTTGCCTTCGCGAGGATCGAGGTCGTAGATCACGTCCCATGCGCTCAGCTGCGCGCCGAGATCGCGGTAGTAACGCTCGTTGAGCGGCTGCATCGCCTCGCGCGCGATCGCATCGCCAAGCTCGCGCTCAGTCGCACCGCCGACGTAACGGTAGTCCCACGGCTCCATTTGCTGCTTGCCGCTCGCCTGCCGCCATGTCTCCAGGATCTGCTCGAGCCATTTCTCGACTTCGGGTGTCCGCGCGCCGACTGTCTTCGCGGCGGCATCGATCGCCGAGCCGCGGGTGCGCGCGTCCGCCGCCGCCATGACGATGAGACGTCGATACGGACTGTCGCGCTCGCTCTTGCCGTTGATCGCCTGCCACAGCGGCACGAACTGCATGAAGAGCTTCTTGCGCCGCTCGGGCTCGTTGATGCGCGTGAGCAGGTCGAAGGCGCCGACGCGGGTCACCTTCTGGCCTTCGAAATCGAGCGAGTTCGAGAGCGAGCCGAAGCAGGCGTACAGGGCCACGCGCATGGCGGCATAGTCGATGTCCTTGCGCTGCGCGTCTTCGCATTTGCCGACCGGAGCCAGCGAGCCGTCCTCCTCGGCGTCCGCCAGGCTGCTGCGCATGACCTGGACGGCGCGGCTGTCTTCAGGCGACAGGGTCTGGTCTGCAAGCCCCTTGAGGCCGGCCAGGACCTGGTCGCGCGCCTCCTGCTTCAGCCGCACCCATTCGCTGCGGGTCCGGCCTTCGTAGCTGTCCCGCAGGCCGGATTCGATCAGGCTGACGGCCCCCGCGGCGTCGTTGAAGTCCGCGTAGGCGCCTTCGATCTCGGGGAGCGAGGCGGCCCGGGCGCCGGCGGCTGCACCCCAGAGGACCAGGCTGGCCGTAAGTAATATGACAAGCTTGCTCATGCGTAGGCTCATGCTCATGGGGCGGAGAGTGTAACTTTCCGCGCCGGATGGTGTTCTCGGCTTAAAGACGACCTTTCAAGTGGCCAGGCAACCTCCGGATCCAGTCCGCCTCGACGCCTTTGCAAGCTTCATGCGTGCCTACCAGGATATGGTTTTCACCACCTCGGCCCGGTTAGTCGGCGACGACCGGCAGGCCGAGGACATCGCCCAGGAAGTGTTCCTGAAGGCGTTCGAGAACTTCGACCAGCTGCGCACCAGCCCGTCGGCGGGCGGCTGGCTCAAGACGGTGGCGCGCAACCTGTCCCTGAACCACATTTTCCGCTACCGCCGCCGCTGGCGGATGTTCTCCGAGCTGCGGCGCGAAGACAGCGAGGAGGACGAGCCGGAAGTCGAGTTCGCCCTGCCGGATGACGTGCTCGCCGGGGTCGACGCCGACGTGCGTCACGGCCTGGTCGAGGAAGCCCTGCATCGCCTGCCGGAGCGGCAGCGGCTGCCGCTGGTGCTCTATCATTTCGAAGAGCTGTCGTACGAGGAGATCGCCGGGCAGCTCGGCGTGTCGCTCGCCAAGGTCAAGACCGATATCTTTCGTGCGCGCGCCGCGCTGGCAAAGCTGCTCGCGCAACGCGGCGTCACGGCGGCCACGAGTCTGGGTGCACCATGAGCGCCGACCACGAAAGACAGGACGAGCTCGAACGACAGCTGACGCGCACACTGCGCGATCAGCCCTTGCGACGTGCTCCGGATTCGCTCGAACGTCGCGTGCTCGCACAGCTCGAGGCGAGCGCAGCGGTCACGCGCTGGCGCCGCGGTTTCGCGCACTGGCCATTGGCCGCTCGCGTGGCGTTCCTCGCCGCATCGGTTGGCATCGTGAAAGTCGCGTTGTCCATCGCCGTGTGGCTCTCGACGCCGCTCGACGCGCGCGTGCTCTCGTTCGACCTGCCGTCGCAGCTCGCATGGGTGCAGACGCTGTTCGTCGCGATCGGAAGTGTCGCGCGCACTGTGCCGTCACTCTGGGTGCACGCAGGCATCGCCCTTTTCGCAATCATGTACCTGGCCTTGTTCGGCGTCGGTGCTTCTGCCTACAGGACGATGCGCGCCGCGCACTAGAGAAACCTCAATGAATCGACTCGTCTCCTCCCTGCTCTTGTGTCTCGCTCTGGCGAGTCGCATGGCGTTCGCTGCCGAGCCCACCGAGCCGGCCGAACCTGCGCAGGCGGCGGAGCCCGTCGAGCGCGACGAAGCGAAACCCGACGACAAGCATCGCGACGCGGAAGTATCGATCAGGGTGCGCAACAGCGACGACGTCGTGTTCAACGCCTGGGGCAATGCGCACCTGCCGGCGAATGAGGAGACCGACGGAGTCATCGCGATCTTCGGCGATGCGGACGTCGAGGGCGAGGTGCAGGACGCCGTCGTAACGATGTTCGGCGACGCGCACGTGACCGGCGTGGTCCATGGCGGCGTCATCTCACTGTTCGGCAACACGTACATCGACGGCCGCGTCCAGGACGCGGCCGTGACTGTCTTCGGCGATCTCGAGCTCGGGCCGAACGCGGTCGTCGACACCGATATCGCAGTAATCGCCGGCAAGCTGACGCGCGATCCGAAGGCCGTCGTGCACGGCCACACCGAAATCCTGGCGGAGAACTTCACCGGTCACGGCGTGCGTGTGTGGATCGACAAATGCCTGTTCTACGCGCGTCCGCTCGCCTTCGAGCCCGGACTCGGCTGGGCCTGGGGCGTCGCGTTCGGCTTCCTGGTGTTCTACGTCTTGCTCGCGCTGATGTTCGATCGCGGCGTCACGCGCTGCGTCGAAACGCTCGAGACGCAGCCAGGCCCGTCGATCGTGGCGTCGATCCTGACCGTGCTGTGCGTGCCGGTGCTGTTCGTGCTGCTCGTCGTCACCGTAGTGGGCATCGCTGTCGTGCCGTTCGCCGGCATGGCGCTGATCTGCGCTGCGTTGTTCGGCAAGGCTGTCGTACTCGCGGCGCTCGGTCGCAGGGTGACGCGCTTCACCGGCATCGGACCGTTCGGTCACGTCGCGTTTGCGACGCTGGTCGGCGGTCTCATCGCGATGGGGTTGTACGTGATCCCGGTCGTCGGCTTCATCGTGTACAAGCTGCTCGGCGTCATTGGCATGGGCGTCGTCGTGTACACCGTGCTGCTGTCGATGAGGGCGCGAAGTGCGGCCCGTGCGCCGGCATTGGCAGCAGCAACAGCTGGAGCTGCCCCTGCAGTCGCAGCGGTCGACGGTGGTTCGGTCGACCCGGCAACGGTGCCGCCCGCGTCATCCGCACCGCCGGCGGCTGCAGATCTTGCCGCGACGGCCGCACCGCGCGCCGGCTTCTGGATCCGCATGGGCGCGCTGCTCATCGACATCATCCTGGTGAGCATCATCGTCAGCATCCTCGACACGCCCGACTCCGTCTGGATCGTGGCGCTCGCGGCCTACGGCGCGATCATGTGGAAGATCAAGGGAACGACGATCGGCGGCATCGTGTGCGGCCTGAAAATCGTGCGTCGCGACGGCGCAGAGCTGAACTGGGACACCGCGATCGTGCGCGCGCTCGGCTGCTTCCTCTCGATGGTCGTCTGCGGCCTCGGCTTCCTGTGGATCGTCTTCGACGAAGACCGCCAGGCCTGGCACGACAAGATCGCCGGCACGCTGGTCGTGCGCACGCCGCGGCCGCAATCGCTGGTGTAGGCCCCGCGGGCCTCGGCCGATTTCTGCAGTCTGCTAGCGGCCAGAAGGAGAACGGGCAGCGTTGTGCTCTCGTCGATAGCGCGCGGGCGGAACACCAAAAGCGCGCCTGAAAGCCCGGCTGAACGCCGCTTCCGATTCGTATCCGACGTCCTGGGCCACCTGCAGGACCTTGTTGTCCGTGGTCAGTAATCGGCGTGCACCG
>Ga0111539_10013283_pt1 | contig 10290 bp, 8 predicted proteins | sample RhiMethybrSRZTD1_FD_79667 | JGI IMG/M metagenome (GOLD analysis project Ga0111539, IMG submission 79667) | Populus rhizosphere microbial communities from Tennessee, USA - Rhizosphere MetaG P. TD hybrid SRZTD1 (version 2) (version 2) | ecosystem: Host-associated > Plants > Roots > Rhizosphere >... | reverse complement strand
GAAAGTCGTGCACGCGCACTGTCCCGCTGCCGAGCATCTTCGCCTTCTGCCGTAGGTCCTTCTACCAGCCCGTCATCCGGTCGGCCGTACACGTCGATGGCGAGAAGCTGGATAAACTCGCCGATCGGCGGGAACTTCGGCCCGGCAACCTTCATGTGACGTTCAAGCGAGGCAGAGTTCGGATTGATGTGCAGGACGCTCATCCGCGTCCCGTCGTCACTGAAGTACACGTTGTAGGCCAACAGCTGCGGCTCGTTCGCTTGCACGAACTGAGCCAAGTCATTCATGGCGGCCTTGAGCTCCTCTAGTCGTCCCGGCCGATCCTCGGACGTATCGACGTTCACGATCGGCTGCGACATGTGCCCTCCCGCGGTCTCTATGCTCATCCACACCATGTCACCAGGCCCTGTGGCCGTACCAGCGCCGCGATCCTCGGTACGGCTCTCCCTGTGCCCGCACTGCGCCAGTCCGCGCCATCAGGGGTGCGGCGTCGAGTTGTCGAGCACGCTGATGAAGTAGCTGACCAGGATGATCGCCAGCACCGCCGGGGTGCGCGGCCGTCGTCGTCACAGTGTCTCGTTCCTCAGGGTCGTTGGGCGGCGGGCTGTTGACGCCAGCGATTAGCGGCGCTTCGCGCCGTCAGGCCAGGAGTCAGACGTAGGCGAGGGGTCAGCCGGGTTCGTCGCCGGGAGGCGATATCCCGGCTGGCTCCGAGGCAGGGGATGCGCCGTGGCGCAGCAGCTTCAGCTAATCCTCCGCCTGGCTGCCCGGCCGCGGCGGTGTAGGCGATCACGGTCAGCCCGTCGCCGGCCAGGCTGAGGGCGTCAACGGTCGGCTCAATCTCCACCGATCACCCGGTTGCCCAACCGCTTGCGGGGTCGCCGACGTCGGAGATCTCTATCTTGGCGAGAAGTGCCAGATTGTCCTCCGGCGGTCGACGCCGGCCTCCCGCTCATTGGAGGTTCCGCGCTCGCCGCAAGGTGACGAGAAGGTCCTTGCGGTGCCACCTTCATGGTGATCGACGACCCCTCTCGCAGGAGCCTCTGGCCGCCTCGATCGGTATTGGGGGACGCCGGTCAGGGAGACGTGCGCTGCGTGACAGCCGCTACACGGGACCTCCCGCGCGCGTGCCAAGCTGGCCCTCGATCACCCGTGGCCTCGGGTTCAAACCGATCGCTCGGTAACAAGTGTCGATCATCTCCATTGTCTCCACTGCGTCATCGGCGTCGGTCAGCATCGGCGTTCCCGACCGGATGAGCTGGGTGAACGCCTCGAGTTGGTAGGTATACGAGCTGCGTCTGCCGAGTTCTTCCACCCAAGACTTTTCACCGATCCGGACGAAGAGCCGGTCGTCCAGGTGGGGCAATACGAAGTTCACCACCGTCGCCTCGCCGAGGGTGCCGACCAGCCGATAGGTCATCTCCCGCCTCTTGCCTGACAGGTGGCAGTACGCCCGACCGGTGGCGCCGGAAGGGAACTCCAGCTCGGCGTCGACCCAGTCATCGATCCCAGGCAGCCCAGACTTCTCCGCACCCGCGACTTCCTTCAGCGTCGGCCGCCCGCCCGCCCACGATGCCACTGCACGGTTGGCGTGCAGGCTGTAACACCCCAGGTCCATCAGAGCACCGCCGGCGAGCGGCAACGACCAGCGCGGGTCGTCCGGATCCGGCGGTGGGATGATCATGGTCGCTTCGACGCGGACTAGCTCGCCGAGCTGGCCGGAAGCCAGCAGACCGTGCAGCCTGCGGGTGACCGGGTGGTAGAGGTAGTGGAAGCCCTCGACAATCGGAACTCCCGCTTGGTGGGCTGCGTCGCGCACCTCCGCCGCCTCTGCGGCGTTGGCCGCGAACGGCTTCTCGGTCAGCACCGGCTTTCCAGCCGCTATCGCCGCCAGGTTCCAAGGGGCGTGCAGTCCGTTGGCCAACGGGTTGTAGACGACCTCAACCTCGGGGTCGGAGACGACCTCGGCGTAGGAGTCGAGCACCCTCTCCACCCCGTGCCGCGCGGCGAAAGCTTCCGCCCGGTTTCGATCGCGGGCCGCGACCGCCACCAGCCGGGCGCCGTTCAACCGCGCGGGCGTGACGATGCCGTTCTCCGCGATCCGCGCGGCGCCGAGCACGCCGATCCGCAGCGGCTCGTCGGTGCTCATTGAAGGCCGCGCTCAGATCCGGTCGAGGCAGGAGCGTACGTATGCATCAGCCGCCCGGTATTGATCGGTGATCTTCTCCAGCGGCCAGCCGGCGGTGCCGTGGCACTTGAGCGAGGCAGCTCCCTGGTATCCGACACGCTTCAGGGTTCCTAGCAGGACCGCGTGGTCGAGTCGGCCGTCGGGGCGCGGCAACTGCTTCTCGCCCGGCCCGAAGTTGAGCCCGTCGACCCCATGCTTGTAGGCCAGATCGATGTCCCAGATGTAGTAGTAGTAGAGGCGCTTGCGCTCCGCGAGATAGGTGATGACGTCGCTGATGGTCTCGCCCATCACCCATAGGTGCGGCGGGGCGACGCAGACCCCGAGGTTTGGGTGGTCGATGTCGTTGATCAGCCGCTTGATCTGGTCGAAGGTGTCGACGCCCTCGTCCCACCGCTGGTCCTCGTTCCCACCGGACTCGAAGTCTGCGCTGAACGGTACGGTGAGGTGGTTCTCCACCGCGATGCGGACGCCGGCCTTGGTGGCGGCGTCGACCAGCGGCGGCAGGAAGGAAGCAACGAAGTCGGTGTAATTGGCCTCGCAGTCGAAGATCACCGTGTCGATGTCCAGATCTGCGGCCAGCTGGATCCGCTCCAACATTTCCTGCTGGTTCTTGCCGTACATCGTCAACCCGCAGGCTTTCATGCCGTATTTGTCCAGCGTCTTCTTGATCGCACCGGTGTCATCACCCGGATTCACGTGGTGGGCCAGCGGACTTGCCGAGGTCCAGAGGTTGACCTCGGTGAAGCCGAGGCCGGCGAGCTGTTCGAGGGCGTCCTCGAGGGTGAAGTCGTGGTAGGGCAGGATTTCTGCGGTGTAGCGGAACATGAGCGTGTGCCTCTCTGCTCGAGATTCGTTGATCGGTTGACTGGGTTAGTTCCAGATGAAGACGGCCTTCTCCGTCTCCCGCGCATCGAAGGCACGGAAGGCCTCAGCGGCTTCGTCCAGGCTGAAGCGGTGGGTGACCAGGGATTCCACCGGGATCTCGTGCTGCAGCACGAAACGGCAGATCTCGTCCCATTCCGAGACCGGGAAGTACCAACCGCCCACCACGGTCAGCAGCTTGCGGATGATCTGGTCGCTGGGATTAATCTGAGTTGAGCGGGATTCACCGACGAAGGCCACCGCACCGCGCTTGGCCGCAATGTCCAATGCGGCGTTCTGAGCAGGCGGTGCCCCTGAGCAATCAATGGCGGCCTCGACGCCACGGTCATCGGTGAGCGTGTTGACTCGAGCCTGGATGTCCTCGGTCGCACTGTTGACGACCTCGGCCGCGCCTAGCTCACGCGCCATCTCCAGTCGGGCATCGAGCACGTCGACAGCGATCACCCGGGCGCCCAGCGCCTTGGCGATCAAGACTGCGGCGGCACCCATCGGGCCGAGACCGAACACCGCTACCGTGTTGGCAGCGGTCACGCCCAACACCTTCTGGGTGTGATACTGCGTGCCGATCATGTCGGTCATCACGGCACCGCCGATATAGGAGATCTGGTTGGGCAGCAGCAGACAGTTGCGCTCCGGGAGCACGTGGTAGTCGGCGTCGCCTCCATCGACATCGAATCCAAGGCATTTCCACTCCGCGCAGAGCATGAAGTACCCCGCCCGGCAATGCTCGCAGTGACCGCAGCCAATGGGCAGATAGCCGGCGACCCGGTCACCGACCTTGACCCACTCGGTGCCGGCCCCGACAGCGACGACCTCCCCGGCCGGCTCGTGGCCGGGCACGATGAGACCTTTCCCGGCCGTGTCGCCGCCGACGATGGCGGAGTTGCCGGTGTAGAGCCCCATGTCGCTGCGGCAGATCGCCGAGGCCCGGGTCTTGATCAGCGCCTCACCAGGACCGGGCTCGGGGACGGCACGTTCGTCGAGAGTGACCTTCCGGTCGCCGGGGAACAAGACAGCCCGCATGGTCGTGGCAGTTGCAGTTGCGGTCATTTGACAGCTCCGAAGGTCATGCCGGATACGATCCGGCGGCGAAGGATCAAGGTCATGATCACGATGGGCGCGGCGATAATTGTGGCGGCTGCGGTGAGGTTCCCCCAGTCGGTACCGAACATGCCCGTGAACTCCTGAATGCCGACCGGCGCGGTCTTGGCCGCCGCCCGGGTCAGAGACAGCGCAAAGAGGAACTCGTTCCAGGAGAGGATCGCCGACAAGATCGCGACCGTCGCAATGGACGGAGTGAGCAGAGGGAGGATGATCTTTCGCAGCACCATCCAACGTGACGCACCGTCGACCATCGCGGATTCTTGGATCTCGTAGGGGATCTGCAAGATGCTGCTGCGAAGGATCCAGACCGCGATCGGGAGGTTGAATGCGGCATACGGAACTATCAGGACGGGGTAGGTGTCGATCAGGCCGAGCTTTCCCGCATAGATGAAGATCGGGATCACCGCCACGATCGGCGGGAACATGTAGGTCGAGAGGATCCAGGAGGACAAACCTTTACGCGGCCGGAAGGCACGCAGCGACAACGCGTACGCCGCCGGCACGGCCAAGGCGATGGTCAGCAGGGTCGAGCCGATCGTTACGGCCGCGCTGTTGAACAGCAGCCGGTCGAAACCGACCGAGGTGCCGCTGCCTCCTTGCAGCACCTGCACGTAGTGGCTGAAGGTGGGCTTGAAGATCCAGGCCGGCGGCAGTTGCTTGGCGATGCCGCTGGGCTTGAAGGACGTGGCCACCATGAACACAAGCGGGACCATGCAGAGCAGCAGGTAAATCCAGACTGCGATCCGACCGATCACAGGCAGTGGCTTGGCCCGGGGCCCCTTGCGGACGCTGGGTGGTGTGGTGACGGGTGCAGCGGTGACGGTCGCCATGTCAGGCCTCCTCGGGGTCGGCGTTGCGCCCGACACCGCGAAGCAGGGCCGGCACGAGCAGCGAGAGCAGAATCAGCAGCAAGATCGCGATCGCGGCGGCCGCGCCGATGCGGAAGCTCTGCAGGGCGATACGGTAGATGGCCAAGTTGAGGATTTCGGTGGAGTCCCCCGGCCCGCCGCCGGTCATGACCTTGAAGTAGTCGAAAGTCTTGAAAGCCTGAATGGTGCGCAGCACCAGTGCGATTGCGATGAATGGCTTCAGTTGCGGCAAGGTGACGTGCCAAAACATCTGCCAAGTCGAGGCACCGTCGATCGCCGCTGCTTCTCGCGGCTCGCCCGGGAGGGACTGGAGGCCGGCGATCAATATCAAGGCCACGAACGGTGTCCACTGCCAGACATCGAGCCCAATGAGCGCAATCCACGCCGTGGTGGGGTGGCTCAGCCACTCGATGTGGGCTGGCAGACCGAGCTGGCCAAGGTAGTAGTCGACCCAGCCGTAGTTGGGGTTGAGGAGTTCCTTGAAGATCATCGCCGATACCACAGGGGTGATCGCAAACGGGAGCAGCAACAAAGTGGTGCCCCAGGTGCTCGACAAGCGCTCGCCCGCAAGGGGCAGGCTCAACGCCATCCCGAGCAGCATCTCGAGCGCCACCGCGACTACCACGAAGCCGATGGTGATCAACAAACTGTGCCAGAACGTCGGATCGGTCAGCGCATTGCTGTAGTTGGCGAGTCCGACGAAGCGCCCGTTGGTGTTCAGCAGTGTGTCATTGCGGACGCTGGCCCGGAGCAGGTAGATCGTCGGCATGATGGTCATCAGGGCCAGCAGGACGAGCGTCGGGGTCATCAGCACCCAGGGCACGAGGGTCTCGCCCTTGCGCTCACGGCGAGGCCGCAGGCCATAGCCTTCCGGCTTCTCGGTGACTGTGGGCGACGGTTTCGCCGCAAGTGTGTCAGTCATGGTTCGCTACCTCTTCTCCATTCCGGCCGCTCAGCCTGGGACCTTGTAGCCGGCGTCGGTGAGCAGCTTGCGGACTTGGTCCGCAGCGGTGTTCAACGCCGCATCTGGTGCAGCGCTGCCCGTCGCTGCCGAGTTCACCGCCTTCGCAATGGCCGCGCTCACCTCGGTGTAATTAGTCAGCCGGGCTCGCCCGACACCGACCGCCAACGAGTCTCCGAGGACCCGGTAGAACTCGGCCTCGCTCTTGTTCTGAGCGGAGGTGACCTGCTTATAAACCGACGTACGCGACGGGTGCAGCTGCTTGCCGGTCATGGTCAGTTGCTGTTGCGAGGCAGTCAGCCAGGTGATGGCACGGTAGGCCCAGGCGCGGTTGCCGCCGTACTTGTTTACGCTGAGCATCCAGGTGCCGAAATGCGGGCCGCGGGTCTTTTCCTGAGGCACCACGGCGTATCCGATCTCACCCTTCACCGCGTCGTCGAGCTCGAGGGCGTGGTAGTTCATGGTGAGCGCGGTCGTGCCGGAGTCGAACAATGAGGCCGCCTCGTCCCAGGACGCGGCTGTGCTGCCGGGCGGGGTGACCTTGTACTTGTTGATCAGGTCTACATAGCGTTGCAAAGCCGCGGTGCCTTCAGGCGACTTGAAAGCCAGCGACAGGTCGTCACCGATCAGCCGGCCCTGGCCGCCGTACGCCGCGAGCATCGACTTGAAGTCGTCGGTAGCCCAATCGCCTACCCCGGCCATCACCGTAGTGCCATAAAGCTTCTTGTCCGGGCGGGTGAAGTACTGGGACACCGTGACGAACTCATCCCACGTTTTGGGTACCGCCAGATCCTTGCCAGTCTTGGACTTGAAGCCGGCCAGCTCACCCGAGTCGGTGAAGAGATCCTTGCGATAGGCCATGATCTGGGCGTTGGCCTGCAGCGGCAGACCGTAGATATCGAAGCCGGCGCCGGTGATCGCGGCGACATCTGCCGGGCTCGCCTCATCGGGGAAATGCTTGATCGGGTCACCTGCGTTGTAGACCGCAGTGTCGTAGAAGACCTTGGGGATGAAGTCCTTCACATCGACATCGGCCATGTCGTTCAGCGCACTGTTGCCGATGTGCTGGCTCAGGGGCTCCAGCTGGGCCACCAAGGCGGGTGCCCAGGGGGTGTCGACGATCACAATGTCGTAGTAGGTGCTCTGGCTGGCGAATTCGGAGAAAACCTTCTGCTGCAGGGCGTCGTACGGTTGGGTATCCATCACCAGCTCAATACCGAACTTGTCCTTAAACGCAGGCAGCAGCGCCTGAACCGCCGCCGAATTCGCCTCCGCCGTTGCGTACAGCATGTGAAGCTGGGCGGGCTTGGAAGCATTGGCATCGACCGAGGCACCACTCGATGAGGCGCCCTTGACTCCAGGAGTACAGCCAGTCGCGGCCGCAGCCGAGAGTGCGAGGGCGGCGCCGAGGAAGCCGCGGCGTGAGATCGACGTATCAGTCATTACATCCTCCGTTGGACTTGGTGAGCTTTGGGGGAACAGACTTCCCGCGAGTCTGGTCGGTTGCGGGGGACGCACCTCGAACCCCGTGACTTAGGCCTGAACATGCATAGGTTGACCTCGCGCAGTCTGTTGAAAGCAGGCGGCGGTCGGATCGCTCTTTGTATCTGCAGAGACTGAGCGCCAAGCCGGCGTGCTGCAACCCCTGGATGTTGAGGACCTGCACGGATCGGCGACAGATCAGCTTGCGCGTCAGCCTCCTCGAGTGTCGTGGGCCGATGTTCGAGCTCGACCGCTCGACATCGTCGGCCACCAAGATTGTGCGCCGCTTCAAATTCAGCTCGTCAGTCATGTCTTTCCCTTCAGGCATTCGCCAGAGCGGGCTTGAGGACGACCTTGGTCCAGCCCTCGCTGCGTTCGTCGTACTGCTTGTACGCCTCGACGGCACCCTCGAGCGGCAGCTCGTGGGAGACGATCCAGGAGGGGTTGGCCTTCGCGGCGGCGATCAGGTCGCGCAGCCGGCGGTTGTACTTCTTGACAGGGCAGTGACCGCTCGCCAAGGTCTGGCCCTTGAACCAGTGCAACCCATAGTCGATGGCAACCTTGCCCTGCTGGGTGAGATCGTCGGTGCCGCCCGGGTCGGCGGGGACGAAAACGCCGACCACGCCGATTCCGCCGGTGAACCGGACGGATCTGATCAGCATGTTCAGCGTTGCTGCCGGGTCCTCGTTGCCTTGTGGGTCGTGGGCCTGGTAGCCGACGCACTCGCAGCCTCGATCGGCGCCGACTCCCGCCGTCTCCTCCAGCACCGCCTGGACCGGGTCGGTTGTGGAGTCGTCGATCGCGAGGGCGCCGATCTGTTCGGCTAGCCGCAGTCGGTCGGGGTGGCGATCGACCACCATCACCTTTGCCGCACCCTTGATAGCGGCGGATAAGGCAGCCATCAGCCCGACCGGGCCGGCGCCGGCGATCACGACCGAGTCACCCGGGAGCACACCGGCCATCTCCGTCGCGTGGTAGCCGGTCGGGAAGATGTCGGACAGCATGACGTAGTCGTTCTCCTTGTCCTGCGCGTCCTCGCCCAGCCGAAGGGCGTTCTGATCCGCGAACGGAACGCGCAGCAGCTCTGCCTGCCCGCCGCCGTACGGTCCCATGTCGGCAAACCCGTAGGCGGCGCCCGCCGCCTTGGGGTCGGGCTGGGTTGTCAGGCAGTAGTTCGTCAACCCGCGTTCGCAGTTCTTGCAGAATCCGCAGGCGATGTTGAACGGGAGCACCACCCAGTCGCCCACCCTGATCTTCTCCACTCCGGAACCGACCTCGACGACCTCGCCCATGTTCTCGTGCCCAAAGGTCCGGCCGGGCTCGAAGTCGGTACGCCCCTCGTACATGTGCAGATCGGATCCACAGATGTTGGTGCTCGTGATGCATACCAGCGCGTCGGTGGGGCGTTCGATCCTCGCGTCGGGGACATCGCTGACACGGACGTCACGAGGCCCGTGGTACACGACAGCCTTCATGGACAGGTCCTTCCGGAGTCTCTTCCGTCGAAGTTGACGATTCCAGCCGAACCGGCGGATGTCATTGGCACGCGAGGTCGAAATTCCCACCGCAATTTGGTCTCGGCGCACAAGGAACCGGGACGTCGTGCGCTTTCCAACGGCGTCCGGTTGGTGACAGACTGAACGCGGAGGCGACATGGCCAGCGAATCCACTGCGGTGAATCATCGATTCGAACTGACCGCCGGGACCCATATGTGCTGCATGTATCGCGGCGCTGCGGAGCGCGACGAGCTGTTGGAGCCCTACCTCGCTGAGGGCCTGTGGGCCGACGACACATGTTTCGTGGCCGTCGGCGACGAAGACCCGCGGCGGCTCCGCCGCCTCCAGACGACGGGCGGACCCGGACGCCTGATCATACGGACCGCGGCCGAACCCGCATTCGACAAGGACTTCTTCGACATCGATCGGATCATCGCCTTCTGGGAGAAGACCATCACCGACGCGCTCGGGGTCGAGGGCGTCGCCTTCGTCCGGCTGAGCGCAGAGGCGACCTGGTGGCTGACCCAGATTCCGGGCCAGGACGACCTGTTGCGCTATGAGGCGCGGTTGAACGATTTCGCGGCTCGTCATCCGGTGTCCGTTCTGTGTCTGTATGACATCGAGGAGCTCGGCGCAGGCGTCGTCTTCGACGCGATGAAAATCCATCCACGGATCTGGCTGTCCGGTCTGGTGCTGGAGAACCCGTTCTTCGAACCGCCAGAGCACGCGCCGCATCGTCGATGACAAGGTCGCGCTGGTCGGCAGCCAGGCCAGATCCGAGCAGCCAAGGGACGGGCGAAGGTTTCCCGGAACCGCAGCAAGCAGGCGACGACCTCGACCCGAGGCGCGCCTTGACCGGCTTGCAGGAGCTGATGGTGTTGTCGATGCTGATGTTCGACCGGCACCAGGTCGAGGGCGTCATGCGGGTATTCGCGAGCTCGGTGCGCGCGGTCACCGGATGTGAGCTCGTTGAGGTCCGGCGCCGTCGCGGGAACACCTGGATCTCCTGGCCGGGGCCAGGATCGGCGCTGCCGGAACCGGAGCCGGTAACCAAACCAATCGTTCAGCCGGACGGTTCGCGCTGGCGGTGCACCACCGCGATCGCGGCATTCTCCGGACCACCCGGCCGCCTGGTGCTCAGGAGCGCGACCCGACCTGACGCCGCGCAGCTCTTCGTCATCGAGCGTCTCGGCCACCTCCTCGGTGCTGCCCTGATGGACGCCGAGCTTCATGAACGCGATCGTCGACGAGCCCACGAGCTGGACCAGCTCAACAACCAGCTCGCCCGGACCGTTGCCTCGCTTCAG
>Ga0111539_10013282_pt1 | contig 10291 bp, 8 predicted proteins | sample RhiMethybrSRZTD1_FD_79667 | JGI IMG/M metagenome (GOLD analysis project Ga0111539, IMG submission 79667) | Populus rhizosphere microbial communities from Tennessee, USA - Rhizosphere MetaG P. TD hybrid SRZTD1 (version 2) (version 2) | ecosystem: Host-associated > Plants > Roots > Rhizosphere >... | reverse complement strand
GGATGGGTCACGCGCCTGCCGGCAGCCTTCGGCGTCGTCGCCTGCGGGTTCGCATCAGGCGGGCGCTGCTCGTCGTCGCCGTGCTCGTCACGATGGGCCTTCTGGTCATGGCCGCCGGCCCGGCCCCGCCAAGCATCGAACGGCTTCCCACGCTCGCCGTCCGCGATCCCACATTCATGGGGACTCTCGAGGCGCATCTCGGTACGCCGGTCGTGGCCGGCAACCGAGTCGACCTGCTGCTGAACGGGGACGAGATCTTTCCCGCGCTGCTCGCCGCCATCCGGGGAGCGCGCACGTCGATCGACTACGCCCAGTACTTCTGGGCGGACGGCGTGCTGGCGCGCGAGATCGTGGAGGCGCTGGCGGAGCGGAGCCGGGCCGGGGTCAGGGTCAACGTGCTGCTCGATGGCGTGGGCACGCTGGGCATGCCGGGAGAGCAGGTCGACACGCTGCGCCGCAGCGGCTGTCACGTGGAGTGGTTCCGGCCACTGGCGCGCTGGAGCGTCCGTCGCCACAACAACCGCAATCACCGGCGCATCCTGGTGGCGGACGGACGCGTGGGCATCACCGGCGGCTCGGGGGTCAGCGACAAGTGGATCGGCAACGGCCGACGCGACGACCACTGGCGCGACACCGACGTGCGGATCGAAGGCCCCGCCGTGACGTGGCTGCAGGCCGCGTTCATCGAGAACTGGCGCGTGGCGACGGGCGAGCTGCTCGGCGGCGCGGAGTACCTCCCGCCCCAGCGGACCGCCGGCGACGTGCGCGTCCAGGTCGTCCGCAGCTCGCCGGCCGGCGGCAGCTACGCGGCGTACACCATGGTCCTGCTGGCCTTCGCGTCGGCCCGCCGGTCCATCCTGATGACCAACCCCTACTTCGTCCTCGACGACCGCATGACCGACGCCCTGATGGCGGCGGCCCGGCGCGGCGTCCGGGTCGTGGCGCTCACACCGGGGAACATCGACCACGCCCTGGTACGGTCGGCGAGTCGTCGTGACTTCGGACCGCTGATCCAGAGCGGCGTGCAGATCTTCGAGTACCAGTCGGCGCTCCTGCACGCCAAGACGCTGGTGGTCGACGGCGCGTGGAGCAGCGTGGGCAGCACCAACCTCGACAACCGCTCGTTCGCGCTCAACGACGAGCTCAACCTGGCGATGTACGACACGGGCGTGGCCAGCCGGCTGGAAGAGGTGTTCGAGGCCGACCTGCGGCAGTCCCGGCGCGTCGAGTACGCCGACTGGGCGAACCGCGGGCTGAAGACGCGGCTACAAGAACTGGTCGTGCTTCCGGTGCGCGACCTGCTCTAGCTACGGCAAGAGATCGGCGACGCGGATAGTCGCGAGAGGAGCGGCGAGCGGGGTGATCGTGGCCTCCGCGCCGAGAGGCTCGATCGACGCATACGTCCAGCGTCGCAGCGCGGGGTCGGGTCGCCCCGGCTCGCGGTGCACTTCGAGCACGCGATCGACCAGGTTGACGATCCAGTAGTCGGCGATCCGAGCGCGGGCATAGGCCGTCGCTTTCCGTCCTCGCGCCAGGCGCAGACCCGACTGGGCGACCTCGACGACCAGCGCCGGGCGCGCCGGATGCGCCTGCACGTAGTCGCGCGGCGAGCCATGGACGACGCAGACGTCCGGTTCCGGCTCGGACCGGTCGTCAAGGATGATCGGGCTCTGGGTCTGCACGAACCAGCCCTCACCGAACGCGCGGTCCAGGGCCCTGGCCACGAGGAGCACCGCTGTCCGGTGCGGGCTGTTCTGCGGCTCCTTGACGAGCAGCAGGCCATCCAGGAGCTCGACGGGGTCGTCCTCGTCGAGAAACGCGTGGCTGATCAGGCGCTCGTACTCGTGGCGGGTCCAGCGGTACTGGGCGGGGTGCTCGGCGTACCCCATAGCCGTTACTCGTCGAACAATGCGATGACCGGAGCCGCGAAGCCGGGAAGGATGTCGTCACCGGAAAGCGTGTCGGTCTCGGTCAGCTCCCGTACTTCGACGAGAGACCGGTAGACGTACACGCGGTGCGCTCGCGGATCGACGACCCAGACGAGCTTCACGTCGGCGGCGAAGTACTCGCGAAGCTTCGCTGTGAGGTCCATCACGGTGTCGTCTCGAGACAGCACCTCGACGACCAACTCCGGGGCCACGTCAAGGAAGGTCAGCTCACGCATTCGGCGATCGAACCGTTCCGCCGAGATAAAGAGCACGTTGGCGCCACGAACGGTGTCGGGGTTGCGCCGAGTGTAAAAGCCGGCCTCGCCGGTGAGAATCTTCCCGAGGCGACTTTGCCCCACAAACTCCTTCAGCACCTGGACGGCATTCGCCGTGACGAGACTGTGCTCGGTACCTCCGGGGCTCACCGGCACGACTCTCCCTTCGACGAGCTCGCATGGTCCCACGCCGGGCATCCGCGCCAACTCCTCGCCGGTGATCAATCGCGCCGTCGGTGTCACCGCCGCCATTGTTACTCCGTGGGTCGATCGTATCAAGCCTGTGACGGACGTGGCACGCACACGACGCTGGTGCCTGTGGAACTATCTCGACCATAGTGCGGCGGCGAGACTCTTGGAATGCCTGAAGATTGATACAGCCAGGGAACGACGAGCGTTGACTGGGCGCGCCGGCTCAGCGCGCTACGCGAACCCCCCGTCGGGCATGTCGAGCGGACTGCGGTCACCGGCGATGATCGCATTCACGCGCGCCCGGGCCTGCGGCAGTACGTAGCTGGCGAAGTACTTCGCGGCTAGCACCTTGCCGCGATAGAAGTCGACATCCTCGTGTGCGAGATCGTCTTCCTCGCGGCGCAGGCGGCCTTCCGCCACGACGGCCGCCTCCAGCAGCACGTGAGCCACCGCCACCTCGGACAGCGTCTCGAGGAACGGGCTGGCCACCAGCGTGACCTGGTCGAGCTTGCCGCCCATGAAGAAGCCCATCAGGGCCTCGGCACCGCGCTGCAGCGTCGTCGCCGCTTCGCCCAGCGCGCCGAGCTCGGCGCCAAGCCCGGGCCGGGCAGAATGCTCGGCGACGAAATCTCCGATCTCCTTGAGGAAGTCGGCGAAGTTCTCGCCGCCGCGCGATCCTAGCTTACGTGAGACGAGATCGAGGGCCTGGATATGGTTGGTGCCCTCGTAGATCGAGAAGATCTTGGCGTCGCGCAGGTACTGCTCGGCCGGATGGTCCTCGACGAACCCCGCGCCGCCGTAGATCTGCACCGCCATCTCGGCGATGCGGAACGCCTGGTCGGAGCTGTACGCCTTGACCACCGGCGTGAGCAGGTCGACCTGCCCCTCGTGGTGGGCGGCGGCGCCGGCGTCGCTGTCGGCGAGCGCGCGGGCGAGGTCGGCGTGCAGGGCCAGCTTGATGGCCAGCGCGCGCGTGCCCTCGACCTTGGCCTTCATCTCGACCAGCAGACGGCGGATGTCGGAGTGCTCGAGGATCGCCACGCGCGGCGCGTTGGGGTCCTTGAAGTTGCGGATCGACGAGCCCTGCTGCCGCTCCCGCGCGTACCCCAGCGCGTTGAGATAGGCGGTCGAGGCCACCGCGATCCCCTGCACGCCGACGGCGATGCGCGCCCCGTTCATCATGCGGAACATCTGGCGCATGCCCTCGTGGGGCCGGCCACCCACCAGGATGCCGCGACAGCGGCCCGCGTCGCCGAAGTTCAGGACCGCCGTGGCCGAGGCCCGGATCCCGAGCTTGTGCTCGATCGAGGCCGTGGTGACGTCGTTGGGCTCGCCCAGGGTTCCGTCGTCGTTGACCCACACCTTCGGCACGATGAAGAGCGACAGCCCCTTGGTGCCCGTCGGCGCGCCCTCGATGCGGGCCAGCACCATGTGCACGATGTTCTGGGTCAGGTCGTGATCACCCGCCGAGATCCAGCACTTGGTCCCGGTGATCTCGTAGACGTTGCCCTCGATGTGACGCGCGCGCGTGCGGGTGGCTCCCACATCGGAGCCGGCGTGGGGCTCCGACAGGCACATGGTCCCGGAGTAGCGGCCGTCGAGCATCGCCGGCAGGAAGCGCTTGCGGTCCTCGTCGAGGGCGAAGTGCTCCATCAGGTCGGCGGCGCCGTGCGTGAGCCCCGCATACATCTGGAACGCGGTGTTGGCGCCGCTCTGCAGCTCCTGCAGCACCACGCCGACCGCCGACGGGCCGCCGAAGCCGCCACTCTCCGCCGGAATGGTGAACGGCATCAGCCCCACCTCGAAGAGCTTCCGCCACGCCTCTCGGAAGCCCGGCGGCGTGACCACACGGCCGCCCTCCATGTGGCAGCCGGTCCGATCGCCTGTCGAGTTGAGCGGGCCCGTCACCTCGGTGGCGAATCGATAAGCCTGGTCGATGACCGCGTCGCACTCATCGCGCGAGAGGTGCGCGAATCGTTCGAGCTTGAACAGGCGCTCGGTGCCGAGGTGATCCCAGAGCGTGAAGCGGATCGCCCGGAGGTCGGCCTTGAAGTGATTGCCGGGGGCCAGGGCCATGGCCGGCGCCCGGCTACTCGATCCCGGCCACGGTCAGCACGCTGCGCATGCGCGCGGCCGCCATCGCGGGATCGCGCAGCAATCCCGCCGCGTCCATGAGCCTGAACTGCTCGCCCAGGTGCGCGACCGAGCGTGCGCTCTCCATCCCACCCACCATCCGGAAGTGCGACTGATGCCCGTTGAGGTAGGCAGCGAAGACCACGCCGGTCTTGTAGAAGCGCGTGGGGTCGCCGAAGACGTGACGCGACAGCGTCAGCGTGGGCGCCAGGATGGTCTCGTAGGTCGCCATGTCGCCCCGGTCCAGCGCCTTGAGCGCGGCCGCCGCGGCCGGCGCGATGACGTCGAAGATGCCAAGCAGCGCATCGGAATGGCGCTGTCCATCGCCGCGGATCGTCGTCGGATAGTCGAAGTCGTCGCCGGTGTACATCCGCACGGAGGCGGGAAACCGCTTCCGCATCGCGATCTCGCGCGCCTGGTCCAGCAGCGAGATCTTCACGCCGTCGATCTTGGCCGCGTACTCGTTGACGATGGCCAGGAGTGTCTCCACCTGGCGATCGCGGTCGTGTGAGCCCCAGTAGCCAGCCAGCGCCGGATCGAACATCTCGCCCAGCCAGTGCACGATGACGGGCTCGCGCGCCTGGCTCAGGATGCGGCCGTAGACCTTCACGTAGTCGTCGGGGCTCTTGGCGCACGCGGTCAGCGCCCGCGAGGCCATGAGGATGATCCGCCCACCGCAGCCCTCGATCCACGCGCACTGCTCTTCGTAGGCGGCTTCGACGTCGGCGATCGTCACCCGCGGCCCCGGCTCGAGCTGGTCGGTCCCTGCGCCGGAAGCGAGCACCGCGCCGGGCACCGTCTTGGACTCGGCCACCGCGCGCTTGATCAGCTGCTTGGCCGTCGTCCAGTCGAACCCCATCCCCCGCTGCGAGGTATCCATGGCTTCGGCCACCGCGAGGCCCAGCGACCACAGATAGTGCCGGAACTTCAGGGTCGCGTCCCAGTCGACCGCGACCTCCAGCGTCGGGTTGATCGCCGCCCGCGGGTCGGCCACGACGTGCACGGCCGCCATGCCGATCCGGCTCTGGATCGGGCCCGGCGGCGCCTGGATGGGGGCCCGGCCGGACAAAGTGTAGGAGGTGACGGTCCCGTCGGCGCGCGGCAGCTTCAGCGTGGGTGGCATGAAACCAGTCTAGCATTTGGGCGGCGTTACACTCTCCGTCGTGAGCTGGGGTGCCTGACGTTATCGGACGACGGGGATTTCTGGCAGCGGGCGCAGGGTTGCTGGTCGCGCCGCTCACGGCCACCGCCCAGGCCCCGCCCAGGACGTATCGGGTCGGCGTGCTGTTCGACCTCGAGCCGCGGGATCCCTTCGCCGCATTCGTGAGGCGGCTGGCCGAGCTCGGGTACGTGAGCGGGACGAACCTCGTGCTCGAGTATCGGCGGGCCGAAGCGCAGGCTGAGCGACTCCCGGCGCTGGCGAGCGAGCTGGCTCGGCTGAAGCCCGACCTCATCGTGTCGGCCGGCGGATCGGACCCGGCCCGCGCCCTCAAGGGCGCGACGACGACGATCCCCGTCATCTTTGTCGCCGTGCAGTGGGATCCCATCGCGGCCGGCATCGCCGCCAGTCTGGCGCGACCCCAGGGGAATTTCACGGGCCTGGCATTCCCCGCCGCCGACCTGGCGGTCAAGCGGCTGCAGCTGCTGGGCGAGGCCCTGCCCCGCGCCACCCGGGTCGCCGTGCTGTGGCACCGGACGCGCGAGGAGGGTCAGCTCAAGGCCGTGCGGGACGCCGCCTCATCCCTGAAGTTCCAGGTGATCTCGCTGGAGGTTCGCAACATCCCGGGCGATCTCGACGAGGCGGTCCGGATGGCCACCCAGCAGCATGTCGAGGCGTTGCTGGTTCTCAGCTCCCCCGCCTTCTTCCCGGAGCGCAAGCATCTGGCCGATCTTTCCCTCAAGCACCGACTGCCCACGAGCTTTCCGCGTGAGGCCTACGCCGAGGCGGGCGGCCTGATGGCCTTCGGCGCCGACATCCCGAGGATGTGGCGGCGGCTGGGGGACTACGCGGACCGGATCCTGAAGGGAGCTCGGCCGAGCGACCTGCCGATCGAGGAGCCCGACACGTTCGAGCTGGTGGTGAACCTCAAGACCGCGAAGGGGCTCGGCCTGACCCTCCCGCCCGCGCTGCTCGCCCGGGCCAATCGGGTGATCGAGTAACGGGCGACCGCAATTGACACGCTCACGCCGACTCGCTAAGGTGGCGGCACTTTCCACGGGGCGCGCCTCAGCGACTCTCGAAGGAGGCCGGTATGGCAGCCAAGATCGACCGCAACCGCACGAAGTTCACGCTCGACGAGAAGGACATTCCGACCAAGTGGTACAACATCCAGGCTGACTTCAAGACGCCGGCCCCGCCGGTGCTGCATCCCGGTACCAAGCAGCCGATCGGCCCCGCCGACCTCGCGCCGCTCTTCCCAATGGAGCTGATCAAGCAAGAGGTCAGCCGCGAGCGCTGGATCGAGATCCCCGACGAGATCCGCAACGTTTACCGGCTGTGGCGGCCGTCTCCCCTCTACCGGGCGCGGCGCCTGGAGAAGGCGCTCGGCACGCCGGCGCACATCTACTACAAGTACGAGGGCGTGAGCCCGGCCGGCAGCCACAAGCCGAACACCGCCATCGCGCAGGCGTACTACAACAAGAAGGAAAAGGTCACGCGGCTGTCGACGGAGACCGGTGCGGGCCAGTGGGGCTCGGCGCTGTCGCTGGCGTGTCAGATGTTCGGGCTGCAGTGCAAGGTGTACATGGTGAAGGTCTCCTACCAGCAGAAGCCGTATCGCCGGATCATGATGGAGACGTGGGGCGCTCAGGTCGTCGCCAGCCCCAGCCCCGACACGCAGTCCGGTAAAAAAGTCCTCGAACAGGATCCGAACTCGCCCGGCTCGCTCGGCATCGCCATCAGCGAGGCGGTCGAGGACGCCGCCACGCGTGACGACACGAAGTATTCGCTGGGCAGCGTGCTCAACCACGTGCTGATGCATCAGACGATCATCGGGCTCGAGACCAAGAAGCAGCTCGAGAAGGCCGACGACGCGGCGGACATCGTCATCGGCTGCGCCGGCGGCGGCTCGAACTTCGCCGGCCTGTCGTTCCCCTTCGCCGCCGACAAGCTCACCGGCAAGAACAAGAAGACGCGCATCATCGCCGTCGAGCCCTCCGCCTGCCCGAGCCTCACCAAGGGCTCGTACGTCTACGACTTCGGCGACACCGTCGGCCTCACACCGCTGGTGAAGATGCACACGCTGGGTCACACGTTCATCCCGGCGCCGTTCCACGCCGGCGGGCTGCGCTACCACGGCATGGCGCCGCTGGTCTGCAAGCTCTACGACGAGGGCGTGATCGAGGCGGTGGCGGTCCCGCAGCTCGCCACGTTCGAGGCCGCCACGCAGTTCGCGCGGACCGAGGGCATCATCCCGGCGCCGGAGTCGGCGCACGCCATCCGCGTGGCCATCGACGAGGCGCAGCGCTGCAAGAAGGAAGGTAAGCGGCGGACGATCGTCTTCAACCTCTCGGGTCACGGCCACTTCGATCTCGGCGCCTACGAGGCCTACCAGAGCGGCAAGCTCACCGACTACGAGTACCCGACCGAGAAGGTCCAGGAGGCACTCAAGAGCGTGCCGAAGCTATGAGGCTTTCGCGGCGAGAGTTCGTGGCGGCGGCGGCCGGCGCCGCCGCGCTGGTCGGCGCGCCGGCGGTGCTGCGCGCCCAGGGCAAGGGCAAGGTGCGCCTGGCCTACCTGCAGCTCGGCTGGGCCGCCACCGAGATCATTCACAAGGAAGACCTGCTGGGCAAGCACGGCTGGTCGACGGAGTACTCGATCGTGCCGGGCTCGCCGGTGCCGCTGCTGAACCAGCTGACCAGCAAGAACGTCGACGCGATCGACATGTCATTCGCGCTGGCGGCCAAGGCCTTCGAGGACGGCGCGCCGATCAAGGTCACGGGCGTCGCCGCCGCGGTGCTGGGCGCGATCGTGGCCCGACCGGGCGCCGGGATCAGCAAGGTCGAAGACCTCAAGGGTCGCAAGGTGGCGGCCGTGGTCGGCACCTCCACCTTCTTCGACATCCGCGCGCTCACGCTCAAGGGCTACGGCTTCGACCTCCAGAAGGACACGCAGATCGTGACGGCCACCGCGCCGCCGGACATGGTGACGCTGCTGGGCAAGGGTGACGTGGACGCGATCATCGCCTGGCAGCCGATCACCGACCAGGTCGTGCTGCGTGGCCAGGGCGTCTACCTCGCCAAGCAGATCGACCTCTGGCGCAAGGCCACCGGCCGCCAGAGCGGCTTTCCGGTGCACGTCTGCTACCTCGTGCACAACGAGTTCCTCGGCAAGAACCCGGCGATCGCCAAGGACCTCAACGAGGCCCAGAAGGACGCCGTCGAGATCTGGTACAGCAAACCCGACCGCGCCGTGGAGATCGTCGCGGACGTCACCAAGCTGCCGCCCGACGTCATCAAGGTCGCCTACAGAGAGACCGTGAAGATGCTGTACGGGCTGCCCGAAGAGCAGGTGGACACGCTGATCGTGCAGCTCAAGATCAACAAGGAGTACGGGTTTCTGAAGTCGGACATCTGGGACAACCCCGACCGGATCCGAAAAGAGTTCTTCCACCGCGCGTGAAGCCGGGCCCGGGCGTCCATGACGTGGCGTGACTGGACGGCCCGGCTCCACCTGCCGACCCTGGCGGTCGCCCTCGTGATCGTTGCCGCCTGGGCCGCCCTGTCCTGGCGCTACGGCGCCTTCGTCCTACCCTCGCCGCTCTCCGTGCTCTACGGGCTCGGCGACATCCTGCGCTCCGGCGAGATCTGGCGCCACACCGGCGCGTCGCTGGCGCGCATCGCGGTGGGCTTCGGCGGCGCGGTCGTGGTGGCGGTCCTGCTCGGCCTGCTCGCGTTCGTCTCGCGCCTGGCCCGCGGCGTGGTCGCCGACGCCCTGGCGGTCCTCAACTCGACCTCGGTTTTCGTGTGGATCGTCATCTCGATCATCTGGTTCGGGCTCAGTAACTGGGCGCCGATTTTCACAACGTTCATGATCACTTTGCCGGTGGTGGCGTCGAACATCGTCGAAGGCGTGGCCAGCGTCGATCGCCGGCTGCTCGAGATGGGCGACGTCTATCGCCTCTCGGGCTGGCGAAAATTCAGCGCCATCGTGGTCCCCTCGACCCTGCCCTACCTGGTGGCCGGCATGAAGGTCGGCTTCGGCCTGGCCCTCAAGGTCTCGGTGGTGGCGGAGATCTTCGGTGTGACCTCCGGCATCGGCTACGTCATGAACTACAGCCGCGAGATCCTCGCCACCCAGATGGTCTTCGTGTGGGCCATCGTGATGATCCTGGTCATGACCGCCACCGACAAGCTCGTCTTCGACGCGGTGTCCCGTCACCTGCTGCGCTGGCGGTCGCCGTGAAGCTGGACGTGGACGGCGTCGGCAAGGACTACCTCATCCCCGTGATCGACTCGGTCTCGTTCGCGGCCGAGGCCGGCGAGTTCGTCTGCCTGCTCGGGCCCAATGGCTGCGGCAAGACGACGCTCCTGCGCATCGTCGGTGGCATCGAGCCGGCCACCCGGGGCCGCGTCACCCTCGACGGCCGGCCGGTGGTCGTCGACGCGCAGCAGCCGCGGCGCATCGGGGTGGTGTTCCAGGAAGACCGGCTGCTGCCGTGGCTGAGCCTGCGCGACAACGTGGCCCTCGTCCTCACGCCCCTCGGCGGCACCGCGGCGGCGCGGGCCGCGACGGCCGAGCGCTATCTGCGCCTCGTCGGCCTG
>Ga0111539_10013280_pt1 | contig 10293 bp, 7 predicted proteins | sample RhiMethybrSRZTD1_FD_79667 | JGI IMG/M metagenome (GOLD analysis project Ga0111539, IMG submission 79667) | Populus rhizosphere microbial communities from Tennessee, USA - Rhizosphere MetaG P. TD hybrid SRZTD1 (version 2) (version 2) | ecosystem: Host-associated > Plants > Roots > Rhizosphere >... | reverse complement strand
TGATGTGCATGCCGGCGTGGACATTTTTCATCTCGCGACCGTCGTACTGCGGAGGGCCGCCGGTGGCCAGGGACAGGAATTGGACCAGATGTTTCTTCAAGTTCGCAACGTTCTGCGGATTGGCCGTCCAGGCGGGCGAGTTGTCGCGGCTCAAAAGCCCGCCGCGCTTCACACCTTTGCGTTCCCAATTCACCCGTGGGTCTTCCAGCGCGCGCACCGTAAAGTCGTCAACGATCTTCGTGATGCCTTCCTCGCCCCCCAGCCGCTCGAAGAGCGTCTGCTTGCCTTCCGCCTGTGCCGGCGCGCCCTCCCCGGCCTTTTTGGCCTTCTCGTTCTTTTGGTCGGCGCCGGCGAGTTGCTGTTCCTTCGCCATGCGCTGGCTCGCTCGCTGATCGGCCTCGCGGCTGCCCGAAGTGAAGAACTCGTCTTTCTTTTTCGTCCCCTTCGTGCCGCCGCAGCCCATCGTTGCGCCGATCGCAACCGCAAGCAGCAGCATTGTCCCCTGCCGCACCCGCACGGCTGTTGTCCCTTGTGTTTTCATAATTTCTCCCGTTACTGAATTATTGGGCCGCATCGCCCGCTGAAATCGGGTCGCTCAATTCCGCCGGAGCGAACTGCAAGCCGCTGACCACTTCCCCACCACCCTCGAGTCGTGGAAGATAAGCCCGCACGAATGCGTTGCGCAGAATGTTCCCGATCGTCGCCAGAATATCGGTGGTGGTCGCTTGAGAAAGATCGCCCCTGAACGGAATCAATGTCCCAAATTGGTCCCGCGGGTGGTTCTTGAACAGGCTGGTGAGCCCGCCCACGAGCGCTTGCCAGAAAAGTTCGAGCACATTTTCGTCTTTAATATCTTCGCTGAGACTAAAAATTTTCAGGTTTCGAAACAGAGGCTTGGCATAGCCAGAGAGCAGGCCTTCTTTCGCTTCCGCTTCGACCACGAGATCGAACCAGCCTCGCTCGAAATCAAATTTGCCGTAGCTCATCGCCAGGTCGTTTATTTTGGTCACGTCGAGGCCAAGGAGCCGCATCCCCATATGAAACGTTGGCCGGTAAGCGAACGGGTCGAGCGTCATTTTGTATTCGAACTTTGCCTGATCCATCACTAAACCCGTGGCCTGCACTGTCGAGACCAGCGGTTGTGTTTCGTCGCGGATGTTCGTGAGATTGTCGATCGAAGCACTTACTTGCGAGAGATACACATCCACCGGTTGCTTTGTCTGGAAAGCGCGAAAATGAATCGACCCGTTCTTCACCACAGCGCGATTAATGCGAAATGGGAAAAGGTCCTTGATCATCTGCAGCCACGGCGCGCCCGCACCACTTTGGTCTTCGCCCTCGCTCGGCGCGTCGACGAAGTTCAGTTCCGGTTCCTCCATCACCACTTGCCCCACAATCTTCCGATGAAACAGCGCGTTCCATTGGATCGAGAAATCGAGGCGCCGGGCGGCGAACAACGGGACGGGAACATTGCCGGTCGTTTTGCTGATGCGCACGTCATCAATCGAATACGCACCGCGCCAAAGATGGATACCAACCTTGCCGATTTCGCCGTCGTAAAGCGGGTTGCGGTCCAGCGTGCGATGGACGTAATCGCGCACCGCCCACGGCATCATCGCGCGGGCGATCCCGAGAATCGCGATGAGAACGAGCAGCACGATACCAAATCGCCGCCAGCCACGGTGCCGCTTACGCGGTTTTGTGCCTCCAACTTTCGATTCCGGTCGAGGCTCAACGATCTCGGCGACGGGCTTTGAATGCCCGCGTCTTACGTATTCGCTTACCCGGCCCATGCAGCAAACTATGGCTCGTTGCCTCGGCGTCAATGGGGGTGAACTTCACCCCGCAACTTTTCGTAACCCCCGGTTTTACAATACTGTAACGCGATTCGCCGTCGAGTGACGGATTGGACGTGGTTAGACAGCCTCGCCAGTTTCTTTGGGTTACTGGCGGGGCTTTTGTTGACAAAATAGAGTTGTAATCCCCGACTTGCGGAGACGCAGTCTCTCGGGCGAAGCACTGGATTCCATCCGAGGGGCTGACTTTGCTCACCCTCCCAACTTCGCCACCGCCGCGGAATAGATTTCATGCGCCTCGCCTGCGGCCGCCACCGTAATGTTCAGGTCGCGCAAAAAGCCATCTTCCAGTCTGTAAATCCAGCCGTGCACCGCGAGTTCCTGTCCGCGTTCCCACGCGTCGCGCGCGATGGTTGTCTGGCAAACGTTAACAACCTGCTCGATGACATTGAGTTCGCAAAGCCGATCTGAAGCTTCCGCGTTCGAGACGCTCGCGAGAAATTTCGCGTGCTTCTCTCGCACGTCCTGCACGTGACGCAGCCAGTTGTCGCTTAATCCAATGCGATCGCCCCGCAGGGAAGTCTGCACGCCGCTGCAACCGTAATGCCCGCATACAATGATGTGCCGCACCTTCAGGATATCCACGGCGAATTGCATCACAGAGAGACAGTTCAGATCGGTGTGCACGACCAGGTTGGCAACATTGCGATGCACGAACAACTCGCCCGGCAACAAGCCGACGATCTGGTTTGCTGGGACGCGGCTGTCCGAGCAGCCAATCCACAGATAGCTGGGAAACTGCTGCCGCGAAAGCTTGAGGAAAAAATCCGGGTCCTGCTCCCGGATGCGCCGTGCCCACGCTTTGTTGTTGTCGAAAAGATGACTAAGGCTTCGCATGCGTTGTTGTCTCTTGCCGCCTGAAAGGACACAGGAGAGCTATGGAATCGCTCCGTGTAAAGCACGCTGTGGTGGCGATACTCGACCCCTCTGGCCAATTTTTGCTTTGACACTGCACGCGATTGGCGGTCGCATTGCGCTGCTCAATATGAAAAAATTCCTCGCAGCAATTCTGCCCTTGCTCGTTTGCTTTATGAGCTCAGCCAAAGACACGCGGTGCTTCGAAATGCGCACCTACACCGCCGCGCCCGGCAAGCTGGAAGACCTCCACAACCGCTTCCGCCAGCATACGCTGAAGCTCTTTGAGAAACACGGGATTGAGAACATCGGCTATTGGGTGCCGATGGACAAAGATGGAAAGCCCGAAAGCAAAATCGTATTTCTGCTGGCGTACCCGAGTCGGGAAGCGCGCGAAAAATCCTGGCAGGGCTTTCTCGATGACCCGGAGTGGCAGCAGGTGTTCAAAGCTTCGGAGGCCGACGGGGCGCTCGTGACCAAAGTCGAGAATCCGTACTTGGAGGCAACGGATTACTCACCGGAGATCAAGCCTGCGAAAGCGAGCGAGCCGCGTGTTTTTGAATTGCGCATCTACAAGACACCACCCGGCCGGCTCGAGCATTTGAATGCCCGCTTCCGCGACCACACTCTCAAATTATTCTCAAAACATGGCATGACTAATTTCGGCTATTGGACGCCGCTAGACCCAAAGCAGGGGAAGGACAACACGCTGATCTATATCCTGGCTCACAAGAGCCGGGAAGCTGCGGCTGAGTCGTTCGACAATTTCCGAAAGGACCCGGATTGGGTTGCTGCGCGCAAAGCATCCGAGGAGAAGGCGGGCGGCTCGCTCACGCTGGCGACGAACGGTGTCACATCGATTTTCATGACACCAACCGATTATTCACCCACGCGTTGACATTATGAAAACGCCGCATTCCCGCCGTGAATTCATTGATCGCTCGATTCGGCTTGGCGCCGCTGCTATAGCTGCGCCCATGGCTGCTTCCCTTACCGCCCACGCCCAGGAAGGAAAAAAGCTCGGTTTCGCTCTCGTCGGGCTGGGCAGTCTCAGCACCAACCAAATCGCTCCAGCACTGCAGAAAACAAAGCACTGCCGGCTGGCGGCAATTGTTACCGGCACGCCCGCAAAAGAACAGATTTGGGCCGACAAATACAACATCCCGCGCAAGAACATCTACAACTACCAGACCTTTGATCGCATCGCCGATAACCCCGAGATCGACGTTGTGTACGTGGTGTTGCCCAATGCGATGCACGGCGAATACACCATTCGCGCGGCCAAAGCCGGCAAACACGTGCTTTGCGAGAAGCCGATGGAGGTGTCTGCCAAAAGATGCGAGCAGATGATCGAGGCGTGCCAAAAAGCCAAACGGAAGCTTGCCATTGGTTACCGCTGCCAATTCGCGCCGCACCATCTCGAAGTGATGCGATTGGCGCGCGAGAAAGTCTTCGGCGCGGTCAAAATCATTGAGGCGAGTTTCGGTTTTCGAATCGGCGATCCGAAACAGTGGCGGTTGCGGTACGATCTCGCCGGCGGTGGCGCATTGATGGACGTGGGCATCTACGCTCTGCAGGGCGCGCGCTACGTTTCCGGTGAGGAGCCAATCGAAGTTTTCGCCACGGAAACAAAAACCGACAAAGTAAAATTCAAGGAAGTCGACGAATCGATCCTCTGGTCGATGCGCTTCCCCAGCGGCGTGGTGGCAAACTGCAGCACTACTTACCTTGTCGGGGGAATAAACAGGCTTTTCGCGGCGGCTGAGACCGGTTGGTTCGAACTGGATCCCGCCTATAGCTACGGCGGCTTAAAGGGACGCTCCAACAAAGGCGAAATGGATTTTCCACAGGTGGACCATTTCGCGACCGAGATGGACGACTTTGCGAGCTGCATCATTAATAGCAAGCCAACGCGAGCGCCCGGCGAAGAGGGCTTGCGGGACGTGAAGATCATGACGGCAATCTACGAGTCGATCCGAAAGGGCCGGGCCATCAAACTGGGCTAACGCCCGCCGGGAATTCGACACGATACTTTGGCGCGATTATTTGAAAGAACTTTCCCCGGCCGCCGTTAATTGGATGCGAGGGGGTTTTTTATGTTGGGTTTGGCGGGGAAGATGCGCTTACTTCCCCGCCGGTTTTTTTGCAAAAGCAATCAGCCACGGCGGGTGCGAACCGTGGCTGAGCTATCCCCCAAACACCCTGCGTCACCCATTGGCCCTGCTGGCTAATACGCGCCCGGCACGCGGATTCTTTCAGCCCGTTGTGGAAAAAATGTAAGAATGAGATTGGCACTTGCGTTACACCGGAGTGGAGTGCTATGAATAGCGTATCCCAATGGTTGCGGTCGTGTGCACGTGTGTGCCAGCACGCTGTAACCATCGCCCTTCGTGCCAAAGTCGGTTTCTTTGACGAAGGCTAGCGGGCTCCGGTGTTGTATCTGTGTGTCCCGGAGCCCGCTAATTTTTTATCGGCAGGAGCCCGGGCGTCCTCGCCCGCAGCAATTTCCCCATACCCGGGTTTTACTGGCTTTCGTTGAGGTAAATCTTAACGTTCTTTGTCGCCCGGCCCGCGGCGGCAATGTCCAGCTTTCCGTCGCCATTGAGATCCGCGAGGACCAAATCCTCACAGGCCATGCCACCATCATCCACGACCGTCGGCGTCCACTTGGTTAGCTTCTCGTCCTCCGAAGTGAAAACCTTGATCCCGACTTTCGCGCCGGGCCGGTTCATAGCGCGCCAACCTACCACAATCTGGTCGCGCCCCTGGCCGATCAGGTCGCCGCAGGCCAGCGCGTGACCGTCGATAAGACTTTCGTCGAGCACCGTACGGTGCCACGTCGCGTCGGCATGCTCGGAGGATAAAGGTGCGGTATAGACCGCCAGCGTGTTGCCGTGCATCGGTTCAACCGTGGCAACAAAAGCCTGCCGCCCGCCCACCTTCCCGGCGCGCACCTCGCCGGCGCCATCGATCGCGTTGGTGCCGAGCAACGAGAGCTTTCGCGACGCTGCGTCCAGCATGAACAGACCTTCCCTGCCCCCAACGAGAATCTCCTCGGCCGGGTCGCGGTCCAACTGCACCGGATCGAAGTTATGCGTTTTGTGCAGCGTTTCATCGAGCAACTCCGTTTTCCACGGCTGTTTTGGATCCTCTGGCATTTGGTACGCGAGAATCTTCACACCCGCCCCTTCGGCCTTCGCATTGTTTCCACGTCCATGGAGTGGCACTACGACCAGGTCGAACTTGCCTTCAGCATTCTTCACCCAGCGCATGCGGTGGACCGTGGGTTCATGGTGCAACTTGATGGGCTCCCATTTTTGCGTGCGGTCCGCCGGCGGCACGAGGTAAAATACCGCGCCGCTGTTCACTGTATCTCCCGGGTTCCACTCCGCACCTGCGGCGATCTCCGCTTTGCCGTCACCATTGATATCCGCGGCGGCGATGCACACGTGATCCCGCGGCGTGAGTTTCTCGGCAATGACATGCTTTTTCCAAGAGGGGTTCTCGTACCAAACGATCTGCGCCTTATCGACGAGAACAAGATCCGGTTTCTTGTCCCCATTCACGTCGGCGGCGGCGATGCCGTAGCCAATTTCAATTGTCTTGTCGATCTCGACCGCCTTGAACCTGGGTTGCGCGCTTAAAGCAACGAGGGGCAAAAACGCCAGGCCAAGAATGACACACGTGGAATTTCTCATGCGTCCGGCGTACCCGAGCGGGGGACTCACGTCAACCCAAACAAGGTAGGGTCGGCGCTCCGCGCCGACCGCGGAAGATACCAATGGCGTGCGTCTGTCCGATGGCTGGCGTTTGAAACGAAGCGGTCGGCGGCGGAGCCCCTACCTCTACTGGTAATACTCCCCGCGACTGCGTTGATACGCTTTCGCCGCGCGTTCACCCACCACGCTCGAGAACTGGTTGAAGTGGTTGTCGCGAAGCTGCTTCAGCGCGGTATTTCGCTCCTCATTGGAGAGCGAGCGATTGTTCATTAGCTCCTGCTGTTGCGTCCGATAGCTCTGTTGCAAATCGTAGCCCTGCTTGACCACGTCACTCGACAAGCCGTAGCGCTGCCCCAGCATCGTGAGGCTTCGATACGTGCTGTCCTGCGACAGTTCGTACTCCCGCGCGCGTTCGGGACCAAACGCTTCCTTGATCTGTTCCGTGATCTGCTGCCGTCGGTCCGCTGACGACTCCGGCGCCGACGCAATTGGATTGCCCTGCGCGTCCACCGGCGTGACAATCCCGATGAGCCCGCCGTGCGGCTCTTCGATCGCCTTGCGAATTCGATAAATCGCTTTGAACTCCTCCTCGCTCGGATTGAAGCCCTCCAATGTACTCTGAAGGTTCCGCGCAACATTCGAGTGGCGCATGTCGTAGTCCTCCAGTTCAACCGGCGTGAGCACCTGCTCCAGTTTGGCTCTGCGGTCCGCATTGATCTGCCGGTATTCCTCCAGGTATTCCGGCGTGCGCTTGTGATCGTATTTGTCCTTCAATGCGTCGGACATCTGCCAGTAATTCTCCTGTATTTCGCGCACCGTGTCGCGCTTGTGCGCAGGCAACGCGTTGAACGCTGCTTCGAACAACTCGTAGCTGCGGTCGTCGCGGCCGCGCAACGGCTCCAGCGGCAGTTCGATCCCCAGCAACTCTTTGAGCAACGCGTTCTTTTCTCTCTGGATCGCGTGTAATTGTTTCCGTCGCTCAAAGTTCGTTTGCCGGCGCGGGCGGTCCGCATGCCAATCGCCACTGCTGTCCTCTGGCGCCTCGATCACCCCTTTGAAAGGCGCTTCCCTCGGCGCATAAAGCTTGTTGATGTCCGCCACGATAATATCCCGAATCGTTTCTTCCGGACATTGCACCGCTCGCAATTTCGCGATGTATTCTTTGTAGTCGGCCGACTCCACTTCAGACCAATGAAACGTCGGCATCGCGGCCGCACCGCTCGCAGACCGCTCCTTCACGGTGTTGTACTTCACCGCCGCTTCGAAGACCTGCGGCTGATTTTGTTGCGCCGCGGTCGACTCACTCGCTCCAGCCGTCGGCTGCTTTCGCTTTGCCGTAACGATCGCCGCCGAAAGCCCAACCGCTGCGGCGCACAAAACGGCAATGACAATATTATGGCGCATAACTAAGGCACCGTAATGACCTTTTCGGTTCGGATCAGGGGGACAGGCCGCGCAGCCGCAGAAGGCGGCCGAGGCGGGGAATAGATTCTCGACCCGCCATAATTCTGCTGATACCGCGTGTAAACAGCGGGGCCGAGCAACTGGCCCATCGTGTTGTCCAGATCCGCCTGCATTTGCCGCAGCATTTCGTCTCGCTGTTCGCGCGAGAGGTCCGGCATCGAGCGAATTTTGCCAGCTTCCTGCATCGCAAGTTGGTTCATGTCGTACGCTTTGCCAGCGGTGTCGGGCGGCAAACCGTTTTCCTTCGCCAGGCGAGTCCGGTTCCGGTACTGCCAATCGCGCGACCGCTGGTACTCCGCATAGCGCTCCTCGCCGAGCATCGTCCTGACCTGCTGCTCCGTCGCCTGGTGGGCTTCGCTGCGCTTGCGGTTGGCTTCCGGGTTGTTCTCGGACGAAAGGTCCATCATCATGTCATCCATTTGCTGGCGCACGCGAAAGATTTCGCGAAATTCCTGGTCGCTCGCCGAGAATGCGCTGAGTTCTGACCGCAGCCCTCGCGCCATTGGCGACGTGGCTAACCGATAGTCCAGCAATTCGTCAGGCGTTAACGTGCGCCCCAGCGCATCGCGATACTCCTTCTGCAGCCGCTGCATCTCCTGCTGGTCCTCCGGTTCCCAAAATCCCATCGTGCGCCCCTGGAGTTCCTGCTGCTTCTCAAAAAGCTCGTCCTGGATGTTGCGCACCAGATCGCGCTTTGCCTCCGGCAACTTTGCGTAAGCTGCTTCCTGCTCCGAATCTCTCCCCCTGGTCCAAATACTTGGTATTTCCTGTGGCACATCGATGCCCAACAACTCCTTCAACAACGCCCGTTTCTCGCGCATCAATTGCCGGAACTTGCGCTCCCGTTCCAGATTCGCCGAATTCGCCGCGCCAAATATCTCCCACGGCTTCAAATGCTCTGGCCGCAACCGCAGCGCCGCTTCCTTTCCGGCGTAAAGCTTGTTCACCTCCGCGATGATGATGTCCTGGATCGTCTGTTCCGGGCAGCCGACGGACCGAAGGTTCTCGATGTATCGCTTGAAATCCGTGCTTTCGATCAGTCTCCACGTGAACTTGCCGGGGGTCCGCGGCCTCGAACTTAGCGATTGAATTTTCCGTGTAACAACCCGTGGGCCACCCGAGGCCGCCGCGGATTCCTGATTGGTAGTGCCTTGTAAACCCGCCGTCCCCACCGACCGCTGTTTCCATACGTAAGCCAAGCCGGCCAACAGACCGAGGTTCAGGCAAATCAATCCCGTAATGACAGTTTCGCGGCGCATAACGCCTTCCCTACGTTGAACGTTGGGCGATCTACTTTCCTTTGGCAAAACCTTTTTGAGCGCCCCAGAAGCCGGGCCTGCCAGCTAGTTGAGGTTTGCGCAAAGGCCGTTTTTGGCGTAGAAATTCGTTCCCGCCTGTGCGGGCACGATGAAACCGGACGTCGAAATCTACGATACAACCCTGCGCGATGGCAGCCAGGGTGAGGGGATCAATTTCTCTGTGGCGGACAAGATTCGCATTGCCGAGCGGCTCGACGCTTTCGGAATTCATTACATTGAAGGCGGCTGGCCGGGCTCGAATCCCAAGGACATGGAGTTTTTCGAGCAGGCGAAACGCCGGAGCTTCAAGACGGCAAAGTTGGCCGCGTTCAGCATGACGCGGCGCAAGGGCGTTGCGGTCGAGAATGACGAGCAGATGCGGATGTTGCTGGAAGCCGAAACGCCCGTGATCACTATCGTTGGGAAGACGTGGCTGCTGCACGTCACGGAGGTGCTGCGCGCCACGCCTGATGAAAACCTGGCGATGATCGCCGACAGCGTTAAGTTTTTCAAAGATCACGGGAAGATCGTGTTCTACGACGCGGAGCATTCGTTCGACGGTTACAAGAACGAACCGGACTATGCGCTGGCGACGTGGCAGGCGGCGGAAAAAGCGGGCGCGGAGTGCATTGTACTTTGCGACACCAATGGAGGTTGTCTGCCCAAGGACATTGCGTCGATCACGGCGGCCGCCAAGGGCAGGCTCAACGCGCGAGTGGGGATCCACACTCACAACGACATCGGGCTTGGCGTTGCGAATGCGCTGGCCGCGATTGAAGTGGGCGCGACGCAGGTGCAGGGGACGATCAACGGGTATGGCGAACGCACGGGCAATTGCAACCTGGTGAGTGTGATTCCGAATCTGCAGTTGAAGATGGGGTTGCGATGCCTGCCGGAAAAGTCCCTGCCCAAACTCAAGGAGCTTTCGCATTATGTGGATGAGATTGCGAACATCCGGCCCGATCCGCGGCAACCGTGGGTCGGCGCGACGGCGTTCGCGCACAAGGGCGGCATGCACGTGCACGCGGTGGACCGCGTGGTGCACAGTTACGAGCACATCAATCCCGAGGCGATAGGAAACCACCGGCGTGTGCTCGTGAG